>Ga0209157_1000551_pt1 | contig 31778 bp, 33 predicted proteins | sample GraSoiAngelo_135_FD_185892 | JGI IMG/M metagenome (GOLD analysis project Ga0209157, IMG submission 185892) | Grasslands soil microbial communities from the Angelo Coastal Reserve, California, USA - 14_0929_05_40cm (SPAdes) (version 2) | ecosystem: Environmental > Terrestrial > Soil > Grasslands ...
GCGAGGATCGGGCCGCTGTCCTCGGCCAGATCCGGCAGCGGCTGGCGATCGAACCTGAGATCGGGGAACGCGGTCTTCATCGCCTTCTGGTGCACGTCACCGTGATACCAGTCGACGAGCGCTTTCTTGCTCTCGAACCACGCGAAGATGACTCGCTTGCCTCCCGGCGTGTGCGCGGTCTCGACGCCGAGACAGCCGGGCGTCGCTTTGAGCGCGCCGATCACGTCGGGGAAGCCGGCGGGTCGAGGCTGGGCGAACGCTGGGCCCGACCATGCGAGGACGAGCGTGAGAGCGACGGACGCGACGATCCTCATCGGCGAACCTCCTTGGGCGCGATCTTGCCGAGCGTCCGTGCGGCATCCACGGCCCAGTCGTGCAGCGCCTCCGCCCGACGCTGGCCGTAGTGGAGAGTCATCAGCCAGTACGGGAGCTCGGGATGTCGACCATGCTCACGGCGCAGACGGCGCTCGATCTCGGCATACGTCAGCAGCAGCGCCTGCTGGCGTTCCTGGAACTGGCGAACGTGGCCGAGGCTGATGGGGACCGGCACCTGGGCGCCGAGGAACAGCTTGAGCAGCAGCTCGCTGCGAAAGCTTTCCGGCCGCGCCGGCTGTCCCAGCCACGCGCGCAGCACCTCTCGTCCGCGCGGGGTGAGGGAATACACCTGGCGATCGGGCTTGCCGCGCTGGGCCTCGTGCCGGCGCCGGACGAAGCCGTCGGCCGTGAGCCGGCGCAGGATCGGGTAGATCTGCCCGAAGCTCTCGCTCCAGAAGTGGGCGATGCTCGAGTCGATGGCCTTCTTGATGTCGTAGCCGGAGCGCGGCCCCGCGCTGAGCATGCCCAGCACGGCGTAGCGGGTGGTATTGCTGGCTGCCATATAGCTGACAGATACATCAGGCCACGGAACTCGTCAAGCAGGGCACGGAGGCTAGTCCTCGGTGGCCGGAAAGAGCTCGCCCTGCTTCCAGAGCGAGATGAAGCTCCGGCGGTGGAGCGGGCAGGGGCCGTGGCGGTCGAGCGCCGCCAGGTGCTCGGCGGTGGCGTAGCCCTTGTGCCGGGCGAAGCCGTATTCGGGGAACTGCCCGTCGACGTCCAGCATGATCCGGTCGCGCGTGACCTTGGCGATGATCGACGCGGCCGCCACCGTCGCGCAGCGGGCGTCGCCGTCCACCAGGTTCCTCTGCGGGCAGGCGAGCCCGCTCAGCGCGACGAAATCGGTGATGACCAGATCCGGAGCCACCTTGAGCTGGTGCAACGCCTCCAGCATGGCCACCCGGGTCGCCTGCAGGATGTTGACGCGGTCGATCGTGACGTGATCGACGACGCCGACGCCGACCGCGACCGCGCGCGCCATGATGACGTCGTAGAGCTCGGCGCGCCGCTCCGGCGTGAGGAGCTTGGAATCGGCCAGGCGCTTGATGCGGCGATCGGGATCGATGACGACGGCCGCCGCGACGACCGGCCCGGCCAGCGGCCCGCGGCCGGCCTCGTCCACCCCGGCCACGCGGACGACGCCGGTGCGCCAGGCTCGAGCCTCGAAGTGATACGGCGCCGACGGCGGCGGCACGGCCGAGGCCGGCCCGGCTAGGGCTCGGGGACCGTCGTGGGGATCTGAGTGACGCGCTTCTCGCGCAGGCGGGCGGCCTTGCCGGCGAGCTCGCGCAGGTAGTAGAGCTTCGCGCGGCGGACGCGACTGCGGCGCACGACCTCGACCCGCTCGATGCGAGGCGAGTGCAGGGGGAACGTCCGCTCGACGCCGACGCCGTAGGAGATGCGACGCACGGTGAAGGAGGCGCGCGCACCCTCACCGCGCTTGCGGATGACGACGCCCTCGAACGCCTGCAGCCGCTCCTTCTCGCCCTCGATCACCTTCACGTGCACGCGCACGGTGTCGCCGGGGGCGAAGCCGTCGCGGTCCTTCTTGAGCTGCCCTGCTTCCACGAGCCGAATGGCATCCATGAGTCGTCCCTTTCCCGTTCGCTACTCGGGCATGTCGCCCCGCTTGAACCGTTCTACCAGCTCGCGCTCCTCGGCGGCGAGGGCCGCCCGCTCCAGCAGCTCCGGCCGCGCCCGCCACGTGCGGTACAGCGCCTGCGTCCGCCGCCAGCGCGCGATGCGCGCGTGATCGCCCGAGAGCAGCACCGCCGGCACCCGCGCGCCGCGGAACTCCTCGGGGCGCGTGTACTGCGGCGGCTCCAGCAGGCCGTCGGCGAACGACTCGCGCTCGGCCGCGCCCTCGCCTCCGAGCACGCCGGGGAGCCGGCGCACCACCGCGTCCGTCACGACGAGCGCCGGCAACTCACCGCCGGTCAGCACGTAGTCGCCGATCGAGAGCGCCTCGTCGGCGACGCGCTCGCTCACGCGCTCGTCCACGCCCTCGTAGCGCCCGCACAGCAGCACGAGGTGGAGCGCACCGCCGAGCTCCTCGGCCACCGCCTGCGTGAACAGCCGTCCGCGCGGATCCATCAGGATCACGCGCGCGTCTGGAGTTCTGAGCGCCTCGACTGCCGCGAACAACGGCTCGGGCTTGAGGATCATCCCGCCGCCGCCGCCGAAGGGGTAATCGTCGGTGACCCGGTGCTTGCCCTCTGCGTAGTCTCGGAGATTCGCCACCCGGATGTCAACGAGACCGCGCTGCCGGGCGCGCCCCAGCATCGAGGCGCCGAGCGCCGGCTCGACCATCTCGGGGAACAGAGTGACGATGTCGATCTTCATCTGGTTTGCCGTCGGGGCACCTGCGCCGGGCCGACTCACTCAGGCTCGCCTCGATCGACCACAGGGTCGGCTCGCCTGCGGCTGCGCCTCCGCCAGCGGGCTGCGGCTCGCACTACGGCCCGACGGTCGGCGAATCACCGCGCGATTACAGCTCGAGCAGGCCGGCCGGCGGCCGGATCACGACCCGCCCGGCCGCCACGTCCACGTCCACCACGATCTCGGCGACCGCCGGGATCAGATGCTCGCGCTCGGCGCCCTGCACGACCCAGAGGTCCTGCCCGGGGCCCGGCTCGATCCGCGTGAGCCGACCGACGTCGCGGCCGTCTTCGGTCGTCACCCGAGCGCCTTCGAGCTGCCAGGGATAGAAGCTGCCGGGCCGGGGAGGCAGCGCCTGCGAGGCCGGCACCGCGATCAATCGCCCGATGAGGGCCCGCGCCGCCTCCGGTGACTCCACGCCGTCGAAGGCGAGCAGCACGGCGTCTCCCTGACGGCGCGAGGCGGTCACGCGCCGCGGCTGCCGCTCGTCGCTGACCGTGTCCCACACCACGCACGCGGTCATGCCCTCGAAGCGCTCGGGCCGATCGGTGAGGGGAATCACCCGGACCTCACCGCGCAGGCCGTGCGGCCGCACGATCTCGCCGATGGCGACGAGCTTCTCCCTACTCAACGATCTCGAGAACCGCCCGCTTCCTCAGCTTGGTCGCGTTGGCGTTGAGGATCGTGCGGATCGCCCGAGCGGTCCGCCCCTGCTTGCCGATGACCTTGCCGAGATCGGTCTGCGCGACCCGCAGCTCGATCACCGTCACGTTCTCGCCCTGCACTTCGTTCACTTTCACGCTTTCCATGTCATCGACGAGGGCTCTCGCGATGTGCTCCACCAACTCCCGCATGAGCGACCACTCCCACTGCGCCTGCTTATGCGCCTTCTTTGACGTTGTGCATCAGCTTCTTCACCGTGTTCGAGGGCTGGGCCCCCTTGGCGATCCACGCCTGCGCCTTCGTGCGGTCGATCTTGACCGTCGGCGGCTTGGTCAACGGGTTGTAGTGCCCGATGATCTCGAGGAACCGTCCGTCGCGCGGCGCGCGCGAGTCCGCCACCACCACGCGATAGCTCGGTCGCCGCGTGGATCCCGTCCGTCTCAGCCGAATCGTGACTGACACCTGATCACCCCCCCAGGTTGGGGAGCCCGGGCAGCTTCATTCTGGGAAGCTTGCCCTCGAGCCCCTTGAACTGCTTCATCATCTTCCGGAGCTGCGCGTACTGCTTGAGGAGCCGATTGACGTCTTGCACGCTGGTCCCGCTGCCGCGGGCGATGCGCTGGCGCCGGCTGCCGTTGATCACCTCGGGCCGCCGGCGCTCGTCCGGCGTCATCGAGCTGATGATCGCATCGAAGCGGCCGATGTCGGCCTGCTCGGCGTCGAGCTCCTTCGGCGCGCCCTTGAGCATCTTGCCGAAGGGCAGCATGCCGAGGATCTGGTCGAGCGGGCCCATGGATCGGAGCTGCTTGAGCTGCTCGCGGAAGTCGTCCAGGGTGAACGCGTCCTCGCGCAGCTTGCGCACCAGCTCTTCGGCCTTCTTCTGATCGACCGCTTCCTGGGCCTTCTCCACGAGCGACAGCACGTCGCCCATGCCGAGGATGCGCGAGGCCACCCGATCGGGATGGAACGGCTCGAGCGCGTCGGTCTTCTCGCCCATGCCCACGAAGGCGATGGGCCGTCCGGTCACGTGGCGAACGCTCAGGGCGGCGCCCCCACGCGAATCGCCGTCCATCTTGGTGAGGACGACGGCGTCGATCCCGACGGCCGCGTTGAACCGCTCGGCCACGGTCACCGCGTCCTGACCGGTCATGGCGTCCACGACGAGCAGCACGTGGTGCGGCTTCAGCTCGGCCCGGATCGCCCTGAGCTCGTCCAGCATCGTCTCGTCGATGTGCAGGCGCCCCGCGGTGTCGAGGAGGAGCGGCGTGAGGCCGCGCTCGGCCGCCTCGGCGCGCGCCTGGCGGCAGATCTCGAGCGGCTTCTGCTTCGGGCCACCGACGACCGGGACATTGAGCTGCTCGCCGAGCGTTCGGAGCTGGTCCTGCGCGGCTGGACGATAAATATCGGCGGCGGCCAGGATCGGGTGCTGACCCTGCTTGGCGTAGAGCCGGGCGAGCTTGGCCGCCGTCGTCGTCTTGCCCGAGCCCTGCAGCCCGATCAGCATGACGATCGTCGGTGGATGGGCGGCCGGCGAGAGTCGATGGCCACTGCCGCCGAGCAATTCGACCAGCTCGCCGTGGACGACCTTGACGACCTGCTGGGCGGGCGTGAGCGAGGTCAGCACGTCCTGGCCGATCGCCCTCACCCTCACCCGCTCGATGAACTCGCGGACGACCTTGAAGTTGACGTCCGCCTCCAGGAGCGCCACGCGAACCTCGCGCAGGGCTTCCTGGATGTTCTCCTCGGTGAGGCGTCCGCGGCCTCCGAGACGGTCGAAGACGGTCTGCAGTCTCGTGCTGAGTGAGTCGAACATCGAAAGATAGACTCTACGGAACTATGCGGAAGATTTCAACTCGGCGAGCGCTGGCCGGCTAGGGCCGGGCCGCGGCCTCGCGCATCTTCCGGATGACCGCGCCGGGGTCGGCCTGGCCGAAGATGGCCGAGCCGGCCACGAGGACCGAGGCGCCGTGCTGGGCCAGGGGCTGGGCGTGCTCGATCTTCACGCCGCCGTCCACCGAGACCTCGACGTCGCGCGCGCCGAGCAGCGTCCGCACGAGACGGACTTTGGGCAGTGCCGCGGGGATGAACTTCTGGCCGCCGAAGCCAGGGTTGACCGACATCACGAGCACGAGGTCGAGATCGTCCAGCACGTATGCGAGCGTCTCGGGATGCGTCGAGGGGTTGAGCGAGGCGCCCGCCTTCGCCCCCAAGTCGCGGATCTGGGCCAGCGTGCGCTGCAGGTGGGGCGACGCTTCGACGTGCACGGTCACGATGTCGGCGCCCGCCCGCACGAAGTCCCCGACGTAGCGTTCAGGCTCCACGATCATCAGGTGAACGTCGAGCGGCAAGCGCGTGCGCTTGCGGATGGCCTCGACCACCACGGGCCCGATCGTGATGTTCGGGACGAAGCGGCCGTCCATCACGTCCACGTGCAGCAGGTCGGCGCCGCCGGCTTCCACTCGCTGGATGTCGTCGGCCAGCGCGGCGAAATCGGCGGAGAGGATCGAGGGCGCGATCTTCATCGACGGCATCTTACCAGACGACACGCGGTGAACCCGTCGGTGCCGTGCTGGTGCGGCCGGCACCGAAGGAATCCGTCCGCGTCGAGGGCGACCGGGAACTCCGACGGCGGATCGAGCGCGAAGTCCGGATGGGCGCCGAGGAACCGTCGCGCGACGTCCTCGTTCTCCTCGGGCTCGAGCGAGCACGTCGCGTAGACCAGGCGGCCACCCGGCTTCACCATCAGGGCCGCCGCGGTGATGATCGCGTGCTGGCGCTCGGCGTTGGTCACGATGTCCTCCAGCGTCCGGCGCCACTTCACCTCGGGATTGCGGCGCAGGACACCGAGGCTCGAGCACGGTGCGTCCACCAGCACGGCATCGCACAGCGCCGGGAACTTCGGGGCCAACGCTTCGGCCGGGCCGTCGAGCGTCTCGACGATCGTGACGCCGAGTCGCTTCGCGGCCTCGCGCACCAGGTTGAGACGAGCGGGCTGCGGATCGAAGGCCAGGATGCGGCCGCGGTTATCCAGGAGCTGAGCCAGATGAGTCGTCTTCGTCCCGGGCGCGGCGCAGACGTCGCCCACCGTGTCGCCGGGGCGGACGTCGAGGAGCTGCGCCACCAGCATCGAGGCCTCGTCCTGGATGGCGAAGGCGCCGTCGGCGAAGGCTCGCCACGCACTCGGGCTTCCCCCGTGGTTGGCCACGAGTCCTTCCGCGGCGTACCGGCTCGGCAGGGTGGCGATGTCGTCCTCGGTCGCGAGGCGCGCGGCGAGCGCGTCGCGGGTGACGCGCAGCGTGTTGGCGCGGAGCGCGAGCGGCGGTCGCTCGTTCAGCGCCCGCATGAGGGCCTCGGCTTCGCTGGCGCCATAACGCGCCATCCAGCGCGCCGCCAGCCACGTCGGGAAGGAGCAGCGCAGCGCCAGCGCCTCCACGAGGTCAGCCGGCGGCCGCGGCTCTCGCTCGGTGGCACCTCGACGAGAAAACGAACGGAGCACCGCGTTGACGAAGCCGGCGACGCCGGGCTTGCGGGCGCGGCCGGCCAGCGTCACGGCGTCGTTGACCGCGGCGAAGGCGGGGACGCGCTCGAGGAAGGCGATCTGGTAGGCCGTCATGCGCAGGAGGACGAGCGGCCCGAGGTCGAGATCGTCCAGCCGACGCCGGGAGTGAGGGGCGAGGATCCAGTCGAGGTAGCGCTGCCAGCGCAGCGTCCCGTACACGAGCTCGGTGGCCAGGGCGACGTCCCGTGCCGACAGCCCTCGGCGGTCGAGCTCACCGTCGAGGGCGAGATCGGCGTAGGCTCCCTCGGAGACGACGCGCTCGAGCACGCGCGCCGCGACCACCCGCGCCGGTGACGGCGCGGTCACGAGAGCCTCGCGCCGGCTGCCAGGCGCGCCCCGCGAAGATACTCGGCCCACGTCATCCGCCGCCGGTTCTCGGGCTGAACTTCGAGGGGGAGGACGCCACCGTCGCCCGTCGCGATCGTGAGCCCGCCGCCGTGAGGAACGAGCGTGCCGGGCGAGCCGAGAGTTCCCGTCGCGACGGCCGTGGCGCGCCAGATGCTGAACTTTTCCGCGGCGCTCGAGGTGGCCGCGCCGGGCCACGGGTTACATCCTCGAACGACGTTCACCAGGTCACGCGCGGGCCTCGCCCAGTCCAGATCGCCGTCCGTCTTCGTGAGCCGCGGAGCCAGCGTGGCCTCCTCGTGGCGCTGAGGGACGGGCGTGAGGCGGTCGAGCCGTGCGAGCGTCTCGATCAGGACGTCGGCGCCCAGGGCGGCCAGCCGTTCCGACAGCTCACCGGCCGTCTCGTCGGCACCGATCGGGGTGGGCGCGCGCAAGAGCATCGCTCCCGTGTCCATGCCCTCGTCCATCTGCATCGTCGTGATTCCCGTCTCCGTCTCGCCGCGCATGATCGCCCACGCGATGGGCGCGGCGCCGCGGTAGCGCGGCAGCAGCGAGGCGTGGACGTTGATCGACCCGCGCTTGGGGACGTCGAGCACGCTGCGCGGCAGGATCTGACCGAAGGCGATGACGACGGCGACGTCGGCGCCGAATTCGCGAAGGTGCTCGGGCCAGCCGGGCTCACGCAGGCGCGAGGGCTGGAGCACGGGAAGACCGGATTTGATCGCGCGCTGCTTGACTGGGGGTAGCGTCAGCCGCTGACCCCGATGCGCCGGGCGGTCGGGCTGGGTGACGACGGCGACCACGCGATGGTGACGCAGCAGCGCTTCCAGCGTGGGCAGCGAGAACTCCGGGGTGCCGTAGAAGAGGACGTTCAGCGTGGCCGCGACTACAGTGCGAACGCCCGGTGGGGCGCGTCCTCGGGCAGGCCCTCTTTCTTGATCTTCCGCTTGATCCGGTCGCGCGCGACGGGATCGAGGCGGTCGATGAACAGGACACCGTCGAGGTGATCCATCTCGTGCTGGAGGACGCGGCCCTTGAGCCCGCGGCCGAGGATGCTGACGGGTCGTCCCTCGAGATCCTTCGCCTCGACGCGCACCCACGCCGCACGCGTCACCTGGGCGAAGACTCCAGGGATCGAGAGGCAGCCTTCTTCGGCCGTCGCTTCACCGCCCTGCTCGACGATCTCGGGATTGACCAGGGGGCGGGCCTCACGCGTCTCGTCGTCGGCGACGACGATGAGGCGCAGCGACATGCCGATCTGGGGGGCGGCCAGGCCGATGCCGGCCTCGTCGTACATGGTGTCGACCATGTCCGCGACGAGATTCCGGATGTCCGGGGTGATCTCCCCCACGGGGGTGGCCCGACGCCTGAGCGTCGGATCGCCGTATCGGCGCACTTTCAGGACGGCCATTCGACTGGATCGACCTCCACGTCCATGATACCGCGACTCCGTGCGGCCCCGATCGCCTCGGCCCCGTCCAGCGCGGCGGCCAGGACACGCGGCAGGTCGGCGTGGCCCTTCACGACGATGCGCCGGGCGCGGTTCCGACGGTCCGGAGTCGCCGGGTACACGGTGAGGCGGGGTGCGCCGGCGAGCGCCGCCGTGACGACGTCGGCCAGCTTCGCGCTCTCGGATCCGCTCGGCGCGGCCACCGTGACGATGGCCAGTCGCCGAAACGGCGGATATCCGAGCTCGGCGCGGAACTTCAGCTCGGGCTTGTAGAACGCGATGAGGTCTTGACGGCTCACGGCGTCGAGGGCGTAGTGGCCCGGATTCTGTGACTGGACGATGAGCTGGCCGTCGGGACCAACGCGCTCGGCCGCCGCCCACAGCACGCCGAACGCGCGCTCGGTGGCGCGGAAATCGGGCAGGCCGAGGAGCTGATCCGGTGAGACGAAGCCGGCCAGGCCGAGCGAGGCCGGACCGAACAGACGAAGCGCTCCCCGCGTGCCGATGACGACGTCGGCGCTCAGCGCGGCCTTTCGCTGAGCCTCGGCCCTGGCGCCACGGGTCGCCTCGGGATCGAAGCGGGCGATCCGTGCGCTGACGAACCGCCGGCGCACAGCGTGCTCGACGCGCTCGGCGCCCCAGCCGAACGGCGCCAGCCGCCGGCCGCGGCACGCCGGGCATGCGTCGATCAGGGGCCGGGCCGTCCCGCAGAGCCGGCACGTGAGCGTACGGCCTGCTGGCGAGTAGGCCAGCGCGATCGCGCAGGCCTCGCACTTGAGGGTGGCCCCGCACTCGTCACAGCCGAGGATCGAGGCGAGTCGGCTCACGCCGAGGAACACCCGGCGGCCCGCGGCGAGCGTCTCCCGGATCGCGCGCGCCAGCGCGGGCGTCAGCGCCTCGCGCTTGGCGATGCCGCGCGTGTCGGCGACGCTGACGACCGGCCACGGCGCGGGCGGCGGGCCGTCGAGTCGCATCCGGCCGCTGTCGCACTGCCACCACAGCTCCACGCTCGGTGTGGCGCTGGTGAGCAACGCGCGCAGTCCGTCCCGACGCGCGCGTTCGAGCGCGATGTCCCGCGTGTGCATGCGCGGCGCGCCCGGCGGCTTGTGGGCCGCCTCGTGCTCGTCGATCAGCGCGACCGTCGCGCCCGCGGGCAGCGGCGCCAGGAGGGCCGACCGTGTGCCCACGGCCAGCGTGGCCTGGCCTCCGGCGAGCGCGTGCCAGGCCTGAGACCGCTCGGCGTCGGCCACGCCGGAATCCAGACGCACGACGTGGCCGAGCTTGCCCAGGCGCTGCGCCCAGCGGGCTGCGCCTTCGATGTCGGCGGCGAGCACGAGCGTCGTCGTCCCGGCACCGGCGATGCGCTCGATCAGCCTCGCCTCCCGTCCAGCGCCGATGAGGAGCTCGGGCGTCGCTGGGTCGCAACGCTTCGCCTCTGCGCTCGCGCGTGGCATCGGCGTAGACGTCGGGGGCGGCATGAGGGTGAGACACGTGGAGCCCAAGCTCGTCGCGCTGTCGGCGGCGATCCAGCCGACCAGGTCGAGCGTGGCGTCGTCGAGCACGGGGGCCGGCTCGACCGCGCGCAGAATCGGCTTCAGCTTCTCGCCGTCGTCCGCTCTGACGTCGACGACCACGCCGACGCGGGACGCCCCGCGCAGAGGGGCCAGCACGCGCTGGCCTCTCGTGACCGTCAAGCCCTCGGGGACTCGATACGAGAACGGATGGGCGATCGGAGCGTCGAACGCGACGTCCGCGACCATGTCACCTCGTTCGGCGGCGGTCGTACTCCCGGCGGGCGAGTTTGAGATCTTCCCAGGCCATGCGCTTGTACTCCTGGCCGGGGTTCCTCAGCAGGAACGCGGGATGGAACGTGGGGATCAGCACGCCGTTGCGGTACGGATGCAGCCGCCCGCGGAGCTTGCCGATCGGCTCGCGCGTCTTGAGCAGCGCCTGGCTGGCCACGCTCCCGAGCGCCAGCACGACCTTCGGGTCCAACACGCCGAGCTGGGCGTCGAGGAACGGCGCGCAGGCAGCCAGCTCGTCGGGCTCAGGATTGCGATTGCCAGGTGGCCGGCATTTGACCGCGTTGGTGATGTACACCTCGTCGCGCGAGAGCTGGACCGATTCGAGCATCTTCGTGAGCAGCTGGCCGGCGCGGCCCACGAAGGGCTTGCCCTGCGCGTCCTCGTCCGCGCCCGGGCCCTCGCCGATGACGACGAGCTCGGCGCGCGGGCTGCCCGAGCCGAACACGATCGTGTTGCGCTGCTCGCACAGCGTGCAGCAGCGGCAGCCCTGGAGGCCACGCTCCTGGGCGGTCAGCGCCTCGGCGGGGCCGAGGAGGTAGTCGCCGGTCAGGCCGAGCTCGCTCACGCCGAGATCGCGGTGGTGACGGAGCGTGTCGCCGAGCGCGCCCAGGGCAACGGCCAGGAGCGCGCGAGGATCGTCGGTCAGCGCTTGATCCGATCGCCGCGCGCGGTGGCGCGGACGGTGAGCAGGTGGCTCAAGATCGCGTCGGCGACGGCCGCCTTGCTCATCCGGGGTAGCCCGCGCTCGCCGCCCCAGCGATCGAGCAGGAGCACCTCGTTGTCGTCGGCGTCGAAGCCGATGCCCGACTGACTGACGTCGTTGACGACGAGCAGGTCGATGCCCTTCGCCTTCAGCTTGGCCTTGGCGTTGGCGGCCACCTCGTGCGTCTCGGCGGCAAACCCGACGATGAAGGCGCCGGTGCGCCGGGACGCGATCTCGGCCAGGATGTCGGGGTTCGGCGTGAGCTCGATCGTCAGGTCCTGCTTGGTCTTGATCTTCGTGGTGGCTACGAGCTTGGGACGCCAGTCGGCCACGGCAGCGGCCTTGATGACGATGCTGGCCCCGGGCGCGTGCTGCAGCACCGCCTCGCGCATCTCCTCGGCCGTCTGCACGGGCACGAAGACCGCGCCGGCGGGAGGCGTGAGCGCGGTCGGCCCCGACACGAGCGTGACCTCGGCGCCCCGCCGCAGCGCCGCGCGCGCGATGCCGTAGCCCATCTTTCCCGACGAGCGGTTCGAGATGTACCGCACCGGGTCGATGGGCTCGCGCGTCGGCCCGGCCGTGACCAGGATGCGCTCGTCGACGAGATCGCGTTGCGGCGTGAGCAGACCCAGCAGCGTGTCTACGATCGCCTCCACCTCGGGCAGCCGACCCTTACCGCTCAACCCCGAGGCGAGCGCGCCCGCGTCGGGCTCGAGGACGGTGACGCCGCGCTCGCGGAGGAGCGCGACGTTGGCCCGGACGGCGGCGTGGTCCCACATCCCGCCGTCCATGGCCGGCGCGATCAACACGGGACCGCGGGCGGCGAGGAGGATCGTGGTCAGGAAGTCGTCGGCGATGCCGTGCGCCGCCTTGGCCAGGAGGTTGGCGGTGGCCGGCGCGATCACGACGGCGTGCGCGCGCTCGGCCAGGGCCACGTGCTCCACTGCGTCGGAGCTCTGAGGATCGAAGAGGTTCGTGAGCACGGGCCGGCCGGAGAGCGTGCGGAAGGTGAGGGGGCCGACGAACTCGCGCGCGTGCTCGGTCAGGCAGACGGTGGCGCGGGCGCCGAGCGCGGTGAGCTCGCGCAGGAGGTATACCGCCTTGTAGGCCGCGATGGACCCGGTGACGCCGAGGATCAGCTCTTTCCCATCGAGGGCTGCCATCAGGCCTTGGTCTCCCCCTCCTCCTTCACGCGGTACTCGACCTTCGCCTGCGAGATCTCTTCGAGCGCCACGCTGGTCGGTTTCTTCTGCTTGGACTCCACGCGGGCCGCCGCGCCCCGATTGATCTGACGGGCGCGCTTGGCCGACAACACGACCAGCAGGTAGCGGTTCGAGACCTTGTTCAGTGCGTTCTCCAGTGAGGGAAATGACATCAGTCGTGAGCCTCCTTGCTCGGTAATTCGAGATCGGGCAATGTCAAGCCGAGGCGCGACGTGCGCGTCCGCTCGGCGACGACGATGGCCGTGAGCTGGTTCACCGCGTCGTCCACGTCGCGATTCACCACGAGGTAGTCATACGACCGCCACGTCGCGATCTCCTCGCGCGCGCGGTCGAGCCGCCGCGCGATCTCCTTCTCGGCATCCGATCGGCGTTCGCGCAGCCGCTGCTCGAGCTCGCTCATCGACGGCGCGACGATGAAGACCAGCACCGCCTCCGGATACCGCTTCCGCAGCTGGGCCGCCCCCTGCGTGTCGATGTCGAGGAGGATGTCCTGGCCGCTCTGGAGCGCGCCCTCCAGCACGCTGGCGCGCGTGCCGTAGAGATTGCCGTGCACCTGCGCCCACTCGGCGAACTCGCCACGCGCGCGCAGCGCCTGGAACTCCGGGGCGCTCACGAAGCAGAAGTCGGCGCCGTCCTTCTCACCCAGCCGTGGTGACCGCGTCGTGTAGGACACCGAATAGGCGAGGTCGGGCAAGCGCTGGCGCGTCTCCCGGCACAAGGTCGTCTTGCCGGCGCCCGACGGCGCCGACACCACGAACAGCGCGCCCCGACGCCTAATCACTCGGGCCGCGCTCGCTCGTCAGCCGCTGGGCCAGCGTGGCCGGCTCGAGCGACGAGAGGATCAGGTGATCGCTCTCAGTGACGATCACGGCCCGCGTGCGCCGGCCGTTGGTCGCGTCCACCAGCTTGGTGCTGCCCTTGGCGCTCTCGATCATTCGCTTCACGGGCAGGGAGTCGAGGGCGACGATGGCGACGATCTGCTCCGCGACGACGACGTTCCCGTGCCCCACGTTCACCAGGCGCGCGCCGGACCGGATCGCCACGGTGCCTTCCGCCTATTCAAGGTTCTGCACTTGCTCCCGCATCTTCTCGAGCATGCCCTTGGCGGCCAGCGCCGCCTGGGAGAGCTCGAGGTCGTCGGCCTTGGCCCCGAGCGTGTTCACCTCGCGATTCAGCTCCTGGATGAGGAAGTCGAGCGGGCGCCCCACCGGGCCGCCCTTGTCGAGCTTCGCGCCCAGGTCTTCGAGGTGCGCGCGCAGCCGGGCCAGCTCCTCGGTGACGTCGGTCTTCTGCGCCCACACCGCGACCTCGGTGATGATGCGCGTCTCGTCGAGCGGTGCGTCGGCCAGCATCGTCCGGAGCCGCTCACGCAGGCGCTCGCTGCGACGGGCCGCCGCCTGCGGCGCGCGCGCCGCGATCGTCGTGATCTCGGTCAGGAGCTGGGTGCGCAGCGCGCGGAGCTCGGCGGCCAGTGCTGCGCCTTCGACGGTGCGCTGCGTGATCAGGTCCTCGAGCGCGCGCGCCAGCGTGTCGGCGACGAGCGGCCACAGCGTCGCCGCTTCGACCGGCGTCGGCTCGGCCACCTGGACGACACCGGGCTGATCGAGCACCCAGGCCAGCGGGGGATCGTCGTCGAGACCGAGATCGCGTCCGAGCGTGCGCGCCTGCTCGACGTACCGTCGCGCGAGCGCGGCATCCACTCGAACCTCCTGCGCGGCCCGCCCGGCCGCCGGGCCGAGCTGCGCGGTGACCTCCACCCGTCCGCGCGGTGACGTCCACCCGTCCGCGCTCGACACGCGCTTGCACGAGACGACGGGCGTCGAGATCGAGACTAGAGAGGGCCGTGGGCAAGCGAAGCGCGACGTCGAGATGCCGATGATTGACCGACTTGATCTCTACCGTGAGCGCATAGCCTTCCGCCGAGCCTTCGGCACGGCCGAATCCGGTCATGCTCCGGATCATCGACAGGCGCTCATCGCCAAAGGATAGGCAAATCCCCCAGTAGTGTCAATGTGTTGCGGCGTGAATCGGCGCGATCAGCGGCGGCGCGCGAGGTTCGCCACGACCGCGATCAGCTCGGCCGGCTCCACGGGCTTGGGCAGGTGCAGATCGAATCCCGCCGAGACACTCCGGATGCGGTCTTCCACGCGCCCGTACGCCGTCACCGCCACCGTGGGCGTGGTCCCGCCACGGTCCGGAGAGAGCCGGCGGAGCCGTCGCACGAGGCTGTAGCCGTCCTCGTCGGGCATCTCCACGTCGGCGACGACGAGGTGCGGGAGCCAGTCCTCGACGAGCGCCAGCGCCTCGGCCGTCACCGCCACCGTGGGCGTGGTCCCGCCGCGGTCCGGAGAGAGCAGGCGGAGCCGTCGCACCAGGCTGTAGCCGTCCTCGTCGGGCATCTCCACGTCGGCAACGACGAGGTGCGGGAGCCAGTCCTCGACGAGCGCCAGCGCCTCGGCGGCGGACGTGGCCATACGGACCTCGGCCTTCTGCTGACGCAGCAGCGTCGAGAGCATGTCGAGACTGTCGGGATCGTCGTCCACGACGACGACGCGCAGCCCCGCGAGGCGCGCGTTGGGCCCGACGCAGGTCCCGGCCAGCTCGCCACGCTCGGGCGCGGACCGCACGCGGCTGACCATCAGCGGAAGCCTGACGATGAACGTCGCGCCCTTACCCTCGCCGAGGCTGTCGGCCTCGACGGTGCCTCCGTGCAGCTCGGTCAGATGCTTCACGAGCGCCAGTCCGAGCCCGAGCCCGCCGTGGGCCCGCGTGCTGGAGCTGTCGCCTTGCCGGAAGCGCTCGAAGATGTACGGCATGAGCTGGGCGTCGATGCCGACGCCGGTGTCGGCGACCACGATCTCGGCCCGAGCCGCCACGCCGCGCAGGCTGACGCGGACCTGGCCCGACGCCGGCGTGAACTTGATCGCATTGGCGACCAGGTTCCAGACGACTTGCTGGAGACGGTCGGGATCGCCGAGGACAGGGCTGGCCCGCGGATCGAGGACGGACTGGATCTGGATGCTCTTGGCGTCGGCCGTCGGCCGCACCGCGTCCAGCGCGGCCTCGATCACGGGCACCAGATTGATCGCCCGCGTGTCGAGCCGAAGCTTGCCGCTCACGATGCGTGACACGTCGAGCAGGTCGCTCACGAGCTGGGCCAGCGCCCGGCCGTTGCGATCGATGGCGTCGAGCGCGCGCGCTGACGTGGCCGGCTCGAGGCTCATCGAGCGCAGCATGCCGACCCAGCCGATGACCGCGTTGAGCGGCGTGCGCAGCTCGTGCGAGAGGACGGCCAGGAACTGGTCCTTGCTTCGATTGGCCTCCTCGGCGACGGCCAGGAGCCTCTCCCGCTCCTCCTCGGCGCGCTGGCGCTCGGTGACGTCGCGCGTGATGCCGATGACGCCGACGATCCGGCCCGTCGCGTCCCGGTACGGCGCCTTGGTCGACAGATAGCTGCGGACGTGGCCGGCGGCGGTGGCCACCGAGAAATTCTCGTAGGTACGCGGCTCGCCGGTGATGATGACCTCGCGGTCCTGCGCGGCGATGCGCGCTGCCGAATCGGCGTCGAAGAGCGTCGTGTCGTCGTGATCGACGATGTCCTCGACGGGCTGGCCGATCAGCCGGGCGCCGGCCTCGTTGATCATGACGTAACGACCGCCGAGGTCCTTGACGAAGACGCCGTCGGTCGTGCCGTCGAAGACCGCGCGCAGCAGGCGATGGGCCTCGGCCGCATGCTGCTCCGCGCTCTCGCGGTCGTCGGCCGCCGTCTTCAGGGCGGCGAACAGGTCGGCGATCTCGCGCGCGCTCGATCCCGGCAGCGCCACGCGCTCGCCCCGGACGACGGCGGGGGCGGCCGCCGCCAGCGCCACGAGCGGATCGGCGATGCGGCGACCGATCACGAGCGCGGCGCCGAGCGCCAGCACGATCGAAAGCACGCCGGCGGCGGCGACCAGGAGCAGGGAGCGTCGCAGCGACGCCTCGACGGCGTCGAGCGGCACGCCGACGGTGACGACCCATCCCGACAGGCTCGGGCGCGCAAAGCCAGCGTAGAAGCGCTGCCGGTCCGTCGTGCTGATCTGCGCGACCCCGGTGGCCTTCCGCGCCACGGCGTCCAGGATCGCCGGGGTCGCGTGCCGGCCGAGGCCCGCGCGGTCGACGTCGGACGTGGCGAGGACATGGCCCTCGCGGTCGTAGATGGTCGCGGTCCAGCCTGGTGGGAAGGTGTGCTGGGCGATCAGGCTGCCGATGCTCCTCCGCGCGACGCTCGCGACCAGGACCGTCGCGGAGCGACCGGCCCGGAGGATCGGAGATCTCACACCAATCAGCAGGTGCCCCTCGGCCCCGGCGTCTCCCCGCTCGCTGACGAGCGCGTGGCCGTTTTCCAGCACATCGCGAATCAGCTCCGGCCGGGCCAGTGGCGGCAGCGGCTCGCCGGCGGGAACGAGCACGTTCATGAGTTGCCGGCCGCTCGCGTCGGCGAGGAGGACGTACTCGAGGCCGCCGTGCGCGAGCACGACGGCGGCCGCTTGGGTCCGGAAGCGCTCGAGGTCGCCAGTGTGCAAGCTCTCCGACGTCGCGAGCGTCTGGAGCGTGCTGATCCCGCGGTCGATCTCGCGGTCGACCGCCGTGCTGAGCGCCTCGGCGGTCTCCTCCAGTCCGTGCTCGAGCTGCGCCCGCTCCTGCGCGTTCCCGCGGAACACGAGCCACACCGCGAACGCGAGCACGGGCGCGAGCGTGACGAGGACGAGCACGACGAGGTGCCGTCGCAGCGGGGGGAGACGGGCCATCTGGGGCAGAGCATACAGGGGGCGCTCTCGACTGGCATCTCCGAATGCGATGGTGGTGGAAAAACTTTTCCCACTCCGTGACGAGGCCTCAACGGCACGGTTTTCCGACGAAAATCAAGGGCTTGTGATTTGACAGTGCGCGAGCCCGGGTCCTACACTCAGCCGCCGGTTCGACTTCGGGAAGGAGGATGCTCGGGAATGACGTGGACTCGGCGTGACGTTCTCACCACGAGCGCGCTCGCGGCGGCCGCGTTCGCCGCGGGCCGGCCGCGCCCCGCCGGTGCGCAGGGGAAGCCGATCACGGTGGCGCACAGCGTCTCGACGTTCGTGTACGGCCAGCACCTCGTCGCGCGCGAGAAGAAGTTCTTCGAGGAGGAGGGGGTGAGGGTCGCCAACTTCATCGTCCCCGGCGGCGGCGCCCGCGTGGTGAACGCGGTGACGGCCGGCCAGGCCATGTTCGGACTCGGTGATTCGAACCATCCACTGAAGGCTACGGAGAAGGGCAAGGAGACCACCATGCTCTTCGCCACCGATACGCGCTGCTCGTACGCCAACATCGTGGTGCGCAAGGAGCTCCACGACAGGGGCGTCAAGAGCGTCGAGGCGCTGGCCGATTTGAAGCTCGTCGGGCGCAAGGCGGTGATCGCGGCCACGGCGGTCGGCTCGGGCACGTACGTGTACGGCGTGTACGTCCTGAAGCACGCGAAGGCGGCCGACGGCCGACCCGTCAACGATCACGTCGAGTGGGTGGGCGGCGGTGCGTCCACCACCATGCTCGGCGGCCTCAAGGCGGGAAAGTTCGACGCGATCATGGCCGTTCCCGAGTGGCAGTGGGCGGCCGAGGAAGAAGGCTTCGGCCAGGCCATCTACGACGTGCTCGACGAGAAGGCGTGGACCCGAGTGTTCGGCGGCCCGATCCCGGTGACGGTCGGCTATGCGCTGAAGGACACGCTGGAGAAGTCGCCCGACCTCGTGCAGGCCTACGTCAACGCCTGCTATCGCGCCCAGCAGTGGATCCGCCACGCGAACAACGAGGAGATCGTGGACGTCGTCTACAAGCCGTACATGGACACGTTCAAGCGCGACATCGTGCTCCGGTCGGTGAAGTACTACAAGACGATCTTCGACTGGGACTTCGCGATCGCCCCCAAGGATTACGACAACGGCATGAAGGTGTTCATCCCCGAGGCCGTCGAGAAGCCCATCCCGTACGCCCAGGCGGTCGACATGGCCTTCGTCCGCAAGGCCCACCAGAAGATCAAGTCCTGAGCCGTCGGCCGCGCATCGTCGTTCGCGATCTCGCGAAGACCTTTCGCGAGGCGGCGCGGACGGTGGAAGCCGTCAGCGACGTCTCGTTCGAGATCGGCGACGAGGAATTCGTGGCGATCGTGGGGCCGTCGGGCTGCGGCAAGTCGACGATCCTCAACATGATCGCCGGCCTCGTCGAGCCCTCCGCGGGAGTCATCGAGATCGACGGCTGGCCCGTCACGGGTGTGCCCGCCAACGTGGGGTACGTGTTCCAGAAGGACACGGTGTTCCCGTGGCGGACCGTGCGGCGGAACATCGCGCTGGGCCTCGAGTACCGCGGCATCCGGGGCGACGCGCAGGAGCGGCGGGTAGCGGCCGCCGTGAGCATGGCCGGCCTCGAGGGTTTCGAGGACGTCTTCCCGGCCACGCTGTCGGGTGGAATGCGGCAGCGCGTGGCGCTCGTGAGGACCCTGATCCTCGAGCCCCAGATCCTCCTGATGGACGAGCCCTTCGGCGCCCTGGATCTCCACACCAAGCTCGATCTGCACGGCGAATTGCTGACGTTGTGGGGCCAGCGGCGCCAGACCGTCGTCTTCATCACCCACGACCTCTCGGAAGCGATCACGCTGGCCGATCGGATCGTCGTCATGACGCGACGACCCGGCCGGATCAAGATGATCTACGACGTGAAGCTGACCCGGCCGCGCGACGTCATCCGCTTGCGCGAGACCGACGAGTACTTGCGCGCCTACGGCGAGATCTGGCACGTGCTCGGCGAGGAGTTCGCGCGGGAGCGGGCCCGGTGAGGCCTCGCGGCTCGGTCCTGTTCTGGCAGCTCCTCCTCCTGGTCGTGCTGCTCGCCTCGTGGGAGTGGCTGACCGGCATCAAGGCCATCTCGAAGACGCCCGGCCTCTACTGGATCGATCCGTTCTTCATCAGCCGGCCGACGCTGATCGCCCGGCGTTTCGCGTACCTCCTGTCGGACCGGGTGAGGCTGAGCCTCTGGCAGATGACGCTCTCGACCGTGCAGTCGACGTTGTGGGGCTTCGTCGTCGGCGTGTCGACCGGCTTCGTGGCCGGCCTGGTGCTGGGACGGAACGATCGGCTGGCCCGCATCTTCGAGCCCTATATCGTCGCCTTCAACTCGCTGCCGCGGATCGCGCTGGTGCCCCTCATCACCATGATCTTCGGCTTCGGCCTGGTGGCGAAGATCGTGCTGGCGTGGACGATCGTGTTCTTCATCGTCTTCTTCAACACCTTCCAGGGGGCGCGCAGCGTGGACGCCGACCTGATCCACTCCGCGCGCTTCCTGGGGGCGAGCGAGCACCAGGTGATGCGGACGGTCATCATCCCCTCGGCGCTGGCGTGGACGTTTGCGTCCCTGACGCCGTCCATCTCGTTCGCCCTCATCGGCGTGGTGGTCGGCGAGTTCCTGGGCGGCGAGTCGGGCGGAGGCCTCGGCTACCTGATCATCCAGTCGCTGGGGACGCTCAACGCCGCCGACATGATGATGGCGCTCCTCACGCTGGGCCTCATCGGCATCGTCATGGCGCTCGGGATCAAGCAGGTCGAGATGCGCCTGCTCCGCTGGCGGCCGGAGTACCGGAAGGGCGCGTGACCCGCTTCACCGTCCTCACCCTGCTGCTGATCTTCTTCGGGGGCGCCCTGGCCGTCGGCATCGCCCGCTTCTTCGGCACGTCGGGCTCGCGCGCGTCGGTCGTGGTCTCGGTCGTCGCCCAGTGGCTTGGCGCCTACGTGCTGTGGACGTTCGCCGGAGGCCTGCTGCTGTACTACGGCGTCGTGACCCGCTACGACGGGACGCTCTTCGGGGTCGTCGCGCTCGTCCTGGGATTCCTTCATTACCGCACGCGCGTCAGCGCCGGCCGCGAACAGGCCGCGCTCGTCTTCGTCGGCGGACAACTCGCGTGGCTGGCGATCGTCCTCGTGCAGAATGGCCTCTTCGGCACGCCGAAGTGAGTGACGGGAATCGTCGTGGAAAGATTTCCAGCGTCAGCCGCGCAACTGACGCTGTCCGGCCCAGAACGCTCTCGCCGCGCGCCGCCGCTTCGTAACGCCCGCATTTACGGCCCAATTCGAGCATTCTCGGACTGGCGGCTACGTTGCAAATACGTGGTCGGCAGCAGCCAACTGTTCGAGGGAGGCAACCGGTATGCGGAGACGTAGCACCTTTGTGGCCGTGACGGCGGCCGGCCTATTGCTGAGTGGCTGCGCCACCAAGGATTGGGTGCGGGACATGATGGGCAAGACCGCCGCGGACACCGACAGCAAGATCGGCGAGCAGAAGATCCGCGTCGAGGGGATGGGCTTCCGCATGGCCAAGGTCGAGGAGCAGGCGACCAAGGCCGGCGAGCGGGCCGATGCCGCTCACGCGAGGGCGGAGGCGGCCCACGTGCGGGCCGACGGCGTCGACGAGCGTCTGACCCGGTTGTGGAGCAGTCGTCACAAGCGCCAGGACGTGGAGAGCATGGACGTCACCTTCGGCTTCGACCGCTGGGAGCTCGACGACGGGGCCCAGACCACGCTGCTGGGCTTCATCAAGGAGCTCCAGGCGAACCCGAACCTGACGGTGGACCTGACCGGATATACGGATCCGACCGGTGATGTTCCGTACAACATCGGACTGAGCCAGCGGCGGGTGGAAGCGGTGCGCCGCTTCCTCGTATCCAAGGGCGTGGCCCTGCCGCGCATTCAGGCCATCGGCCTCGGCGTCCTGGACGACGGTGCGCTGACCGACGCCCAGAAGCGCCGAGTAACCGTGCGCCTCATGACGCCCACAGAGTAATCCCTCCCCCAACGACCGACGCCGCGCGTGCGGTACGATGACCTCGACCGGCGCGCGGCGCTGGCCGGGAGGGCGGGATGGATGTCGTCGACGTGTTCGAACATCGCGGAGAGTTCTTCACCGTCCTGCAGGAGACCACGCGAAGCCAGACGGGAGTGATGACCATCGCTCCTGGCGCCGACGCCGGGCCCGAAGAGCGCCACGAGGCCGATCAGATCATCTACGTCGTCGAGGGCGAGGCCGCGGTACGCGTCGGCGAGAAGGAGCACCGCGCCCGCGCCGGCAGCCTGGTGACGATCGCGGCGGGAACCCGTCACCACGTACGCAATACGGGTCGGACCCCGCTCTTCTTCGTGACGGTGTACGCTCCGCCCGAGTACTAGCCCGCCGAAGGCTTGCCGATCTGGCGCGCGAGAGATGCCCCGGCTGGCACGCCGGCGGCCCCTCCCCCCATTGCGTGACGCCTACTTAGATTTGGCTCGGTCCTTGCCGATGACCCACCCTCATGTCACAGGACGAGGTCTCCCAGGAGCCTGAGGTTCCCGAGGGCCCACCGGCGCCGCCGGATTCGCCGGCCGCATCGCCGTCGAAGCTCGACACGATCCTTCACCAGCCGCTGACCAAGATCCAGGCGATGGTCGGCGTGGCCGCCGGACTCATCACCATCACTGGCAGCATCGTCTCGCTGGCCGGCCTGCACGAACGGCCTCCGGTGCTCGGCGAGATGATCGCCGTGATTCAGGACATGCGCGAACGCGCGCCGCTGCCCGAAGCCACGGTGGAAATTCTCACGCCGCAGGACGCGCTGGTCACCACGCTGACGGCCCCGAGCGACGGCCGTGTGGCGCGGCGACTCAAGGAAGGTAAGTACCGCGTACGCGTGAGCCATCCGCAGTTCATGCCGCAGGTCCGGCAGATCGAGGTGTCATCGGGCGAGCGCTCGGAGCTCCGCGTTTCTCTCGCGCCGCGTCCGGCCCCGCCCGTCGTGACGACCGCGTTGCCACCTGCGCCGGTTGCGCCGCTCGCCCCGGTGGCGCCGGCAGCACCCGCCGAGAAGACGCCTCCGGTGAAGAACAAGGCCACGAAGCCGGCGAAGGTGACGAAGCCTCCGACTCTCGCGCCGCGTCCGGCCCCGCCCGTCATGACGACCGCGTTGCCACCTGCGCCGGTTGCGCCGCTCGCCCCGGTGGCGCCGGCAGCACCCGCCGAGAAGACGCCTCCGGTGAAGAACAAGGCCACGAAGCCGGCGAAGGTGACGAAGCCTCCGAAGGCTCACGAGAAGGCCCACGAGCCGGTGAAGGCCGTCGAGCCCGTGAAGAAGCCCGCGCCCTCCAGCGCCGTTCAACCTCAGCGTGGCGACTCTCCGTAAGGCCGACGCGTGAGCGAGCTCGCGGCAGAGCTTCCGGCAGAGCGGCCGCCCGCACCGGCGCGCCCGGCGCCGGCTTCGACGAGGTCGCGCATCGGCGCGGTCCTCCACCAGCCGATGACGAAGCTGCAGACCGTCGTCGGCTTCGGCGCGGGGCTCGTGACGATCGTCGGCACCGCGCTGTCGCTCGTGGGAATCACGTCACCGGTCTCGAGCAAAGGGGAGGTCGTCGCCGTCGTCCAGGATCGTGCGCGCCAGCCGGTAGCGGCCGCGACCGTGGAGATCTACACACCGCAGGACGCGCTCGTCACCACGCTCACGGCAGAGCCGGACGGGCGCATCGTGCATCGGGTGAGAGAGGGGCGCTATCGCCTGCGCGTGACTCACCCACAGTTCAACGGCGAGAGCCGCCACGTGGAAGTGCATGCGGGAGAGCGCTCGGAGATCCGGATCCTGCTCGCCGCCCGGCCGCCCGGGCCGGCCGTGAAGACGGTGATGGCTCCGTCACCCGGGCGCATCCAGAAGTTCTTCAGAGACCTCGGGTTCTAACGACCTCAGGCGTCAACGTCTCGGGAGGGCGAACATGCGAAGAGAGATCTGGCTTCCAGCGGTCGCGCTCGCGAGCGGCCTGGTGCTCGGTGCGGGGACGATCGCGTTCACGGCCGACACTCCACCGGGCAGCACCTATGGGCAATCGGGCGGCGCGTATGGGCGCGGAGGCAAGCACCCGCACATCGCGGCAGCGACGCGAGCGCTCACGCACGCCGAGGGTCAGCTCGAGCGCGCCGCGCATCACTATGGCGGGCACCGCGTCAAGGCACTCGAGCTGGTGAAGCAGGCGGAGAGTGAGCTGAGACAAGCCGTCGTGTACGCCGACGCTCATCCGGACGAGTTCAGGCCGAGCGCCGCCGCACCAGGCGCCCCGGCCCGCAAGTAACGAGGCCAGGAACTAGGTCACGCGACTGCCGGGCTTGACCGCCTGGCTTCCCGCCTTGCAGAGCGGGCAGGCCTCGGGCGGGTAGTTGATGGCGCTGACGGTGGCGAGGGCCACCCGCTTGACCGCGAAGCTCGCCGCGCCGCCGCTGCGATCGATCAGCGACCCGACGCCCACCACCACGCCTCCGGCGCGCTCCACGCACTCCACCACTTCACGTGTCGAGCCGCCCGTGGTGATGACGTCCTCGACCACGAGGCACCGCTCCCCCGCCTGCAGCGCGAAGCCACGACGGAGCGACATCACGCCGTTGTCGCGCTCGGTGAAGAGCGCGCGCACGCCGAGCGCGCGGGCCACCTCGTGGGCGACCAGGATGCCGCCGATGGCCGGCGCCAGCACCGCGCTCACACGTGCGTCCTTGAAGGGCGCGGCGAGGTCGGCACCGAGCGCGGCCGCGTACTCGGGGTACTGCAGCACCAGCGCCGACTGCAGATAGATCTCCGAATGCAGGCCGGAGGTGAGGCGAAAGTGGCCGCGCATGAGAGCGCCGGTCTTCTCGTAGAGGGCGAGCGTTTCCTGTTCGGTCATCCGGAGAGCTCCTCGAGCACGGCCTGGGCAGCCGCTCTGGGATTCGGCGCCGTGGTGATGGGCCGGCCCACCACGATGTAGTCGGCGCCGGCCTCGATGGCCGCAGCGGCCGTGGCCGTGCGCACCTGATCGTCGCCGCTAGGAGTGGCGATGATCGCTTGACTGGGGGGACCCGTTTTCTCATGGGGGGACCCGTTTCCGCTTCCCCCCATACCCCCCTCTTTGCTGGGCGCGCGAATTCCTGGCGGCCCCCCAGCCGGTCGAATCCCGGGCGTCACGATCACGAATTTCTTCCCGAACTGGAGCCGCAGCGGGCCGATCTCGCGCGCCGAGGCCACGCAGCCGTCGAGCCCCGCGGCTTTCGCCAGTCCGGCCAGACGGAGTACATGGCTCTCGACCGTCGACACGATGCCGAGCTCGGCGTCGAGGGCGTGGCGATCGAGGCTCGTCAGCACCGTCACGCCGAGACAGATGGGACGGGGTACCGCGAGGTCCTTGGCCGCTCTGGTCGCGGCTTCAGCAGCGGCGCGCATCATGGCGAGGCCGCCGCCCGCGTGGACGTTGAGCATGAACACGCCCAACCGCGTCGCCTCGCGCACCGCGCCGGCCACCGTGTTGGGGATGTCGTGATATTTGAGATCGAGGAAGACGCGGAAGCCGCGCTTGCGGGCTGCCTCCACCGCCGCCGGGCCCGCTGCCGTGAAGAGCTGGTTGCCGATCTTGCAGCCGGTCACCACGCCGCTCACGTTGTCGAGGAGCGAGGTGGCCTGATCCAGGCCATCCACGTCCAGCGCGACGAGTAGCCGGTCGGAGGGATCACCCACGGTGGTACTCCTGCAGGCTCGTCGCGCCCTGCTCTTCCTTCAGCAGCGCCTCGATGGCCCCGATGGCGGCCTGGATGCCGTCGACGGTGAGGTAGTAGGGGATCTGCTGCGCGACGGCCGTGCGACGGATGAGCGCCGAGTCCTTGCGGGCTCGCCCGTCCTCGGGCGTGTTGAAGACCAGCGCGATCTCGCCGCGCTTCATCAGGTCGACCACGTTCGGCCGATACCCCGCGCCCACCTTGTGAATGACCTCGACGGTCATGCCGTGGCGCTCCAGCACGCGCGCGGTGCCCCCCGTCGCCACCAGACCGAAGCCCATCTCGGCGAGGCGCTTGGCCAGCGTCATGACCACGCGCTTGTCGCGGTTCTTCACCGAGATGAACACCTTGCCGCTGGTGGGCAGCGTGGAGCCGGCCGCGACCTGCGCCTTCAGATACGCCTTGCGGAAATCGCGATCGATCCCCATGACCTCGCCGGTGGACTTCATCTCGGGCCCGAGCACGACGTCCACGCCGGGGAACTTGATGAACGGAAAGACCGACTCCTTCACCGCGATGTGGTCGGGCTCGCGCGCCTCGACGCTGGCGATGGCGCTCACCGGGTGGCCCAGCATCGCGCGCATCGCCACCTTGGCCAGCGGCACGCCGATGGCCTTGGACACGAAGGGGATCGTGCGCGAGGCCCGCGGGTTCACCTCGAGGACGTAGACGGCGTCGTTACGAATCGCGAACTGCACGTTGATGAGCCCGACGACGCCGAGCGCGCCGGCCAGCGCTTTCGTCTGCGCGCGCAACGCACGCACCTGCTCCTCGCCCAGCGAGTACGGCGGCAGCGCGCACGCCGCGTCGCCCGAGTGGATGCCGGCCTTCTCGATGTGCTCCATCACGCCGCCGACCACAACCGAGTGGCCGTCGGCCACGGCATCGGCGTCGACCTCGATGGCGTCCTCCAGGAACTTGTCGATCAGGATCGGGTGCTCCGGACTGACCTTCACGGCCTCGCCCATGTAATTGCGGAGGTCCTCGTCGTCGTAGACGATCTGCATGGCGCGGCCGCCCAGCACGTACGACGGGCGCACGAGCACCGGATAGCCGATCGACGTCGCGATACGCTGGGCCTCGTCGAACGAGCGTGCGGTCGCGCCGGCCGCCTGCACCAGCCCCAGTTCGTCGACGAGTCGAGAGAAGCGCTCGCGGTTCTCGGCACGGTCGATGGCATCGGGCGAGGTGCCCAGGATCGGGACGCCCGCCTGCTGGAGCGGGACCGCCAGCTTCAGCGGCGTCTGGCCGCCGAACTGCACGATGACGCCGAGCGGCCGCTCCTTCTCGACGATGTTCAGCACGTCCTCGAGCGTGAGCGGCTCGAAGTAGAGACGGTCGGAGGTGTCGTAGTCGGTGGAGACCGTCTCCGGATTGCAGTTGACCATGATCGCTTCCACGCCGAGCTCTTTCAGCGCGAAGGCCGCGTGAACGCAGCAGTAGTCGAACTCGATGCCCTGGCCGATCCGGTTGGGACCCGAGCCCAGGATGACGACCTTCTGCCGGCCGGTCGGCGGCGCCTCGTCCTCCTCCTCGTAGGTCGCGTAGAGGTAAGGCGTGTAGGCGGCAAACTCGGCGGCGCACGTGTCCACGGTCTTGAACGTCACCGTGATGCCATGACTCTTGCGGACTGCGCGCACGGTCGCCTCGGTCGCTCCGGTGAGGGAGGCGATGCGCCGGTCGGCGAAGCCCCACTGCTTGGCCCGGCGCAGCAGGCGCGGATCGGTCAGGCCCGCCCGCGCGATCTCGGGCTCGAGCTCGACGATCTGGCGGATCTGCTCGAGGAACCAGGGATCGATCTTCGTCAGCGCGTGGATCTCTGACGTCGAGAAGCCGGCGCGGTACGCGTCCCCGAGGGCGAAGAGACGATCGGGATTGGGCACGCGCAGGAGCCCGCGCAGCCCGTCGTCGTCGATCGGGCGATCGAGCGTCAGGCCCCAGCGATCCTGCTCGAGCGAGCGCACGGCCTTCTGGAGCGCTTCCTTGAACGTCCGCCCGATGGCCATCACCTCACCGACCGACTTCATCTGGGTCGTCAACGTGCGGTCGGCCTCGGGGAATTTCTCGAAGGCCCAGCGCGGGATCTTCACGACGCAGTAGTCCAGCACCGGCTCGAACGACGCCGGCGTCTCGCGCGTGATGTCGTTACGGATCTCGTCGAGCGTGTACCCGACGGCCAGCTTGGCCGCGATCTTGGCGATCGGAAATCCGGTGGCCTTGGACGCGAGCGCGGAGGAGCGGGAGACGCGCGGGTTCATCTCGATGACGACCAGCCGGCCGTCGGCGGGATTCACGGCGAACTGGATGTTGCTGCCACCGGTCTCCACGCCGATCTCGCGGATGATCGCGGCGGCCGCGTTCCGCATGAGCTGGTATTCCTTGTCGGAGAGCGTCTGGGCCGGCGCGACGGTGATCGAGTCTCCCGTGTGGACGCCCATCGGATCGAAATTCTCGATCGAGCAGATGATGACGATGTTGTCCGCGCGGTCCCGCATGACCTCGAGCTCGAACTCTTTCCAGCCGATCACCGATTCCTCGACCAGCACGGTGCCGACCGGTGAGAGCTGCAGGCCCCAGCGGATGGCGTCTTCCAGCTCGTCGGGGTTGTAGGCGATCGAGCTGCCGGAGCCGCCGAGGGTGAACGACGGCCGGATGATCACCGGGTAACCGATCTTCCTGACGACCTCGCGCGCTTCCTCGAGCGAGCGGACCTGGCCGGACTTCGGCAGGGCCAGCCCGATCCGCTCCATGGCCACCTTGAACTGCTGGCGGTCCTCGGCCTTCTTGATCGCGGGCAGCTTGGCCCCGATCAGCTCGACGCCGAAGCGGTCGAGCACCCCGTCCTCGGCCAGCGCGACGGCGAGGTTCAGGCCCGTCTGGCCGCCCAGCGTCGGCAGGAGCGCTTGCGGACGCTCGCGCTCGATGACCTTGGCCAGGAGCTCGGACGTCAGCGGCTCGACGTAGGTGCGGTCGGCCGTGTCGGGATCGGTCATGATCGTGGCGGGGTTCGAGTTGACGAGGACGACCTCGAAGCCTTCCTCGCGCAGCGCCTTGCACGCCTGGGTGCCGGAGTAATCGAACTCGCAGGCCTGGCCGATCACGATCGGCCCGGACCCGATCAACAAAATCTTGCTGAGATCGGTGCGCCTGGGCAACGCCCTACTGTTCCACGACGCCGTAGACGATCGAGATCTCGGGCGCCGCCTCTTCACGGCGATAGAGGACGTCGTCGAGCCGGCTCGAGCCGATCCAGACCACGTCGCCGTTGCCCCACAGTTGCTCCCCGAGTACGCTCATCCGCTTCTCGACGCGCTCCTTGATGGCGTGCGCTTCCAGCGAGCTCTCGCTCGACGTGGTGAACGACGCCCAGTCCGGTTTCTGACCCGCTGCGTCGGTCTTCCGGTACGAGATGAGGTACAAGGGCATGTCGGACGCGCCTCCTTATCGGCCGCCGGCCATGAGGGCGGCGAACCGCTCGAACAGATAATTCGCGTCGTGAGGACCCGGCGAGGCCTCCGGATGGTACTGGACGGAAAACGCCGGCAGCTCGCGATGACGCAGTCCCTCGCACGTGCCGTCGTTGAGATTGACATGGGTCGGCACCCAGCCCGCACCCTCCACCGATTCCGGTTCCACCGCGAAGCCGTGATTCTGCGAGGTGATCTCCACCTTGCCGGTCACGAGATCCTTCACCGGATGGTTCGCGCCGTGATGCCCGAAGGGCAGCTTGTACGTCCGGCCACCCGCGGCCAGGCCGAGGATCTGGTGGCCCAGACAGATGCCAAAGACGGGGACTCGGCCCAGCAGTCTGCGCACCGCCTCGGTGAGATAGGGAACTGCCTCGGGATCGCCCGGGCCGTTCGAAAGGAACACCCCGTTCGGCTTCTGCTCGAGCACGGCGTCAGCCGGAGTCGTGGCGGGCACGACGGTGACGTCACAGCCGATGGCGGCGAGCTGGCGCAGGATGTTGAGCTTGATCCCGGCGTCGTAGGCGACGACCCTGAAGCGCGGGGCCGCCGGGCGTGTGTAACCGCGGCGCAGGTCCCACGGGCCTTCGCTCCACACGAACGGCGCATCGCTGGTGACCTCGCGGACCAGGTCCCGGCCCACGAGCCCGGGCAGCGAGCGGGCCTTCTCGATCAACCGGGCTTCGTCGACGTCACCGGACGCGATCAGGCCGTCCTGGGCGCCCCGGTCACGGAGGTGACGTGTCAGCGCTCGAGTGTCGATCCCCTGGAGTCCGACGATGTCATGGGCCTTCAGATAGGCATCGAGCGACATCTTCCCTCGCCAGGACGAGGGCGCCGGTGAGGCCTCGCGCACGATGAAGCCGTTGACCCACGGCTGGCGCGACTCGACGTCCTCCTCGTTCACGCCATAATTGCCGATCAGCGGGTACGTCATCACGACGAGCTGACCGTGGTACGAGGGATCGGTGAGGATCTCCTGGTATCCCTGCATGGCGGTGTTGAAGATGACCTCTCCCCACGCCTCTCCCGCGGCGCCCAGGGCTTCACCCCTGAACACGCGGCCGTCGCGCAGGACGAGGACGGCGGGTATCACCCGGCGACCACCTTTCCGCTCACGATCGTCTTCCACGGCCCGCCGCGGAGCGTCCAGCCCGCGAAGGGCGTGTTGCGGCTTTTGCTGTGAAACCTCGCGGGATCCACCGTGAGTTCCCTGTCCAGATCGAGAATCGTCACGTCGCCCGGCGCACCGGGCGCCAGGCTGCCGCCGGGCAGGTTGAGCAGATGGGCGGGACCGCGACTCATCCGCGCCACCAGCGTGGGCAGCGGCAGCAGCCCCGGCCTCACCAGCCGGTCGAGCAGGACGCTGACCGCCGTTTCCAGTCCCACCACACCGAAGGCGGCGTGGTCGAACTCGCCCTCCTTCTCGCTCAGCGCGTGGGGCGCGTGGTCCGTGGCCACGCAGTCGATGGTCCCATCGGCCAGCGCTTCGATCAGCGCCTCGGCGTCGCGCTTGCTGCGCAACGGCGGGCTCATCTTCGTGTTGGCGTCGAAGGCCCGCACCGCATCCTCGGTGAGCGTCAGGTGATGTGGGGTGACCTCGGCGGTGACCCTGACGCCGCGGGCCTTCGCGTCACGGACGAGCCGCACCGCGCCGGCCGTCGAGAGGTGGGCGATGTGGACGTGAGCGCCGGTCAGCTCGGCGAGGAGGATGTCGCGGGCCACCATCACGTCCTCGGCCACGGCCGGCGCACCGGGAATGCCCAGCTCGGTGGAGACGACGCCCTCGTTCATCGCGGCGCCCTTCGAGAGGTGCTGGTCCTCGGCGTGGCTGATCACCGGCGTGCCGAAGGGCAGGGTGTACTCCATGGCCCGGCGGTAGAGATCGGCGTTCATCACGCACTTACCGTCGTCGGAGAAGGCCACGCAGCCGGCTTCGGCCAGCTCGGCGAGCTCGGCCAGCTCCTCCCCCCGCAGCCCACGCGTCACCGCGCCGATCGCGTAGACGCGCACGCGGCCTTCGGTGCGAGCCTTGTCCAGGATGTAATCGGTGATCGACCGGTTGTCGTTGACGGGCTGCGTGTTGGCCATCGTGCAGAGGGCGGTGAAGCCGCCCGCGGCGGCGGCGCGCGTCCCCGTGAGGACGGTCTCCTTGTACTCGAAGCCGGGCTCGCGCAGGTGCACGTGGATGTCGATGAGCCCGGGGCACACGACCTTGCCGGTCGCATCGACGGTCTCGACGCCCTCCGGCGCGGCCAGCTTCGGCCCGACGCGCTTGATCGTCGTGCCTTCGATCAGGACGTCGGCAATCGCGTCCACCTGGTTCGCCGGATCGATCACGCGCCCGTTCTGGATGAGCAAGCTTCCCGGAGTGCTCATGCGTTCTCTCCCGCTCCTTTGCTGCCGGCCAGCAGGAACAGGACCCCCATGCGCACGGCGACGCCCTTGGCGACCTGGTCGAGGATCACCGAGTACGGCCCGTCGGCGACCTCCGGCGACAGCTCGACGCCGCGGTTCACCGGGCCGGGATGCATGATCAGCACGTCGGGCCGCGCGTGGGCAGCCAGCTTGTCGAGCGTCAGGCCCCAGTAGTGCGAGTACTCGCGCAGTGAAGGAATGAGGCCGGCCGTCATCCGCTCCTGCTGGAGTCGCAGCATCATGATGACGTCCACGTCGCGGATGGCGTCCTCCAGGCGATAGGCCACCTTCACGCCGAGCTCCTGGGCGTAAGGCGGGATCAGCGTGGGCGGCCCGGCCACCGTCACCGTCATGCCGAGCTTGCGCATGCCGTGGATGTTCGAGCGGGCCACGCGGCTGTGCGCGATGTCGCCGACGATGGCGACGTGCAGGCCGTCGAAGTGCCCCTTCCTCTCGCGGATCGTGAGCAGATCGAGCAGGGCTTGCGTCGGGTGCTCGTGGGCGCCGTCGCCCGCGTTCACGATGCTGCACGGCAGCTCGCGCGCGAGGATGGCCGCGGCGCCGGCCGACGAGTGGCGAACCACGACGACGTCGGGGCTCATGGCCGCGATGTTCTTGGCCGTATCGATGAAACTCTCGCCCTTGGAGGTACTCGAACCACTGGCCGAGAAGTTGATGACGTCGGCCGAGAGCCACTTGCCCGCGATCTCGAACGACGTCCGCGTGCGCGTGGACGATTCGTAGAAGAGGTTGACGATCGTCTTGCCCCTGAGCGCGGGGACCTTCTTGATCTCGCGCGTCGCGAT
>Ga0209157_1000553_pt1 | contig 31739 bp, 34 predicted proteins | sample GraSoiAngelo_135_FD_185892 | JGI IMG/M metagenome (GOLD analysis project Ga0209157, IMG submission 185892) | Grasslands soil microbial communities from the Angelo Coastal Reserve, California, USA - 14_0929_05_40cm (SPAdes) (version 2) | ecosystem: Environmental > Terrestrial > Soil > Grasslands ...
CACGGTCGAGCGGCGCAAGGGAGAGATCGAGGGTGGGGTCACCGCCGGCGTGCAGGAAGGGCCGGTAGAGGCGGCCCACGATCCAGTCGGCGGATCGATGGTCGCCCGCGATGGCGACCGTCGACTCGCCGACGGTGAGACCGTCGTTCGGAATCAGGTGTTCGAGCGGTTCTTGCAGCCGTTCGGGCAGACGAAGTTACCGATGGTGTTCTTGGTGTTGATGCTGCTGGTCGTCGACTTCTTGCAGGTCTGGAGCGCGACCTCGCTCTCGACGATGTCCACGCGCTCGATCCTGGGCGGCACGTACGGCCGGCGCGGGGCGCCTCCGCTCTTATCCATGGGCCTGCGCTCCTTTCATCCGAATCGTGCGGATCAGCTCGCCGGCCCCGAAGGCCTCGGCGCGGCCGTGATTCACGTCGCACACGTAATCCACCGGCTCCTCGAGATCGCCGTGCTCGAGCAGCGACCACCCGGGACACGAGGTGCAGTTCCCGGAGATGGCGCAGGAGTCGCACCGGGTCGTGCGCGTCTTCTTGAGATACACGACGCGCTCCAGGAACGAGTCCCATCCCTCGCGGAACGAGCCCTCGCGGAGGTCGTGGCCGATCGAGGGCACCATCATGCACGAGGTCAGGCGGCCGTAGGGGTCGATGTGGTAGCTGTTCAGGCCGGCGCCGCACTCGAACACGTACTGACCGCGGCCGGTATCGACTCCCTGCCGCGTCTTGTCCACCATGTCCTGATACGTCTCGCGGAGATCGTCGGTCTCGGCGTCGAGCGCCCGGTCGAGTGCCACGACCCTGGCGGCCGGCACTCGCACCCTGGCCGGGGCCATGCCCTCGCGTCCCTCGATCTTCCGGAAGTTGATGTTCGGGTCGTAGCGGAAGCGCTGACCGAACTCGCGCTTGACCCACGCCGCGATGTCCAGGAACTCGTCGTAATTCGCGGTCGTCACCACGCTCTTGAGCCGGATCTTGATGCGGCGCTCGCGCAGAAGCTCGATCCCCCGTAAGCAGCGCTCGAGGGCAGGCACCTCGGTGACGGCGGCATACGTCCCCGGCGTGATGCCATAGAGCGAGACCTCGACGAGGCTCGGCGGATACTCGGCGAGCAGGTCGGCCGCCCGCTCGGTGATCATCGTGCCGTTCGTGTAGAGCGTGAGGAGCAACCCTCGCCGCTTGAGCCGGCGATAGATGTCGAGGAAGTCGGGGCGGATGAAGATCTCGCCACCGGTCAGGAGCAGCCAGAGCCCGCCCGCATCCACGATCTCGCCGGCGATGCGGTCGATCTCGTCGGCGCTGAGCTCGCGCTGGCGGGCCCGCCGGTCGCCGGCCGGGAGATTGACCCAGCAGTGCGTGCACGTCAGGTTGCAGCGGTACGTCAGCTCCCAGCTGCCTTCGAGGGGCACGTGCGCCATGCCGTCGCCGCGCTTGATGCGCTCGACGAGCGCGCTGTAGCCGATCGCCGGAACGGCCGCGGCGGTGGCCGTCATCGAGCGGGTGCGGCCAGCGCGCCGATCGCGGTCAGGTGCTCGACGAACGTTTCGAGATCCACCGTCGCCTCCTGGTCGGTGACCTGGTACTCGCCGACGATGACATCGCGAATCTCGCGAAGGGTGCGGCGGCCGTCGAGGAGCTCCCAGATCCGCGCGCCCACTTCGTTCAGCGTGTAGATGGATTCGAGATCGCCGAGATTCTTTCGGATGGGCAGGACGATGACCTCGTCAGCAATCCGGCGGGAGACGAAGTCGGGATCCCGCGCATAGGTGGCGTCCAGCCCCGTGACGTCGCCCATCTGAGCGAGTTGTCCCTCAAAAATGGAGACGCTGTCAAGTGGCTGACACTCACGGAAATTTTCCTGGGGCAATTCAGGGAAAATCTTTTCCGGTTGTCTTTTGAGCGCGCCCCCCGCAAGTTGGACGGGTGGTGCATTCGACTCAGGGCAACCTACGACGCTCGACACTCGGCCAATCGTGGCGGGCTCCATTCCGCCTGGGAGTCATCATGACGTTCGCACCAGCGTATTCACCCGACCTCACCGGTATCATGGTGCTCATTGTCGACGACAACGCGGATTCCCTCGACGTCTTGAGCCTCGCGCTCGAGCGGTTCGGCGCGACCGTTCAGACCGCGGCGAACGCGCGTGACGCTCTCGCCAAAGCCCTCGCGATTCGTCCGCACGTCATCGTCAGCGACCTCTCGATGCCGGACGAGGACGGCCTCTGGTTGGTCGATCAGTTGAAGCACCGTCAGCACGGCGGCGGCATCCCGGCGGTTGCGCTCACCGCCCACCGCAGTCGGTACAACGTGTTCCAGACCGCCGACGTGGGGTTCGACGCGTTCCTGACGAAGCCCGTCGATCCCTTCTATCTCGGCGAGAGCATCGCCAAGCTCGTGGGGCGCTGAGCCGCCGGAATTACGGAAGCGGCGCGGGAATCGCCCAGATCTTGCCGTTGGCGGTCGGCGCGTACAGCCAGCCGCTGGTGGAATCCCACGTGGGCGAGCCGACCGCCGAGGTCCCGCCTCCGACCGTGGACTGCTTCTGGTCCACGCCGTCGCTCAGCCGCAGCTCGTGGATCTTCCCGTCACTGCCGCCGACGTACAGGACTCCGTTGCTCTCGAGGACGAGGGGCGCCGAGGCGCCGGCCAGCGTCGTCTTCCACACCAGGCTCGGAGGCGCACTCCCGCCGCTCGTCTGCAGGGCCCAGACGTGGCCGTCGCTCGTGCTGAAGTACAGCCGGCCGCGCTGATCCCAGTCCTCCCACACCCAGCCGACGATCCCGTTGTTGGTCCCCGTGTCATAGGGCCCGGTCCACGCCATCGCGAGCGACGTTTGGTCGAACTCGTAGAGCTTGCCGCTGGTGGTCCCCACGTAGAGCGTTCCGTTCGACGCGCCGCCGAGTCCCATCGTGATGTCGCCGTAGCTCCAGCTCTGGACCAGGCTGCCGGTGATCGTCGACAGCGCCCACAGGCTCGCCTGCGTCCCGCCGTTCGACTTCGTCGTCACGATCACCCGGTTCGTCTCGTACACGACCTGCGGCCACCCCGTGACCACGTCCACCGCGGTGGCGCCGCTGTTGTTGAACGTCCACTGCACCGTGCCCGTCGCTGCGTCCAGGCCATACACCTTGTTGTTCGTGGCGCTCGAGTTCTTCGTTCCCACGATCACCAGGTCGCCCGTGAACGCGACGATGAGTCTGCTGGCCGGATCGTGCTGGAGGCGCAAGTGCGTCACGAGTTCTTTCCCCTACGGGAAGGGATCGGCCAGATCGTCGGGAAGAAGGAGAGGTCAGGTTCCGGGCGTTCGCCCGGAATCAGGGCGCCGGAGCGGAGCGGGCGTCACCCGATCGTGGAGAAGATGGCGCGGATCAGGAGGCAGAGCACCACGGCCACCGCGGCCGCGATGAGCGAAGCCCGTCCGTCAGCGTCCGGTCCACCGGTCATGGAGGTTCCTCCACCACTGTGATCGGAACGCCCCTGCCGCAGCCGGAGCTCGAGCCGGTGCCCTCGCGTCGGCTGCTATGATGGCGCGCGTGACGGCGCCCACTCGTTGGCCCGAAGCGCGCGGGACGCGCGGCATGGTCGCCGCGCCTCACGTGCTGGCCGCCGAGGCCGGCCGCGCGATGTTCACCGCCGGCGGCAACGCGCTCGACGCCGCCATCGCGGCCGCGGCGACGATCGCCGTCGTGTATCCGCACATGAACTCGATCGGCGGCGACAATTTCTGGCTGATCTACGATGCGCGCGCGGGACGGCTGCGAGCGCTCAACGCGTGTGGCCGGTCGGCGGCGGCCGTCGATGCCGACGCCTATCGCGCCCGCTACGGCACGGCCATGCCGGTCCGCGGCGGCGCCGCCGCCATCATGGTGCCCGGTGTCGTCTCCGGCTGGTGGGAGGCGCACCGGACGAGCCGCGACGCGCTCGGCTCACCGATTCCGTGGAAGAGGCTCCTCGAGGACGCCGTGCGACATGCACGCGTTGGCTTCGCCGTGTCGCCGGGCCAGCGCCGCGTCACTGCCGGCGCTGACGCGCTCTTTGCCGCCAGCGCTCCGGCCGAAGTCCGGAGCTCGTTCTGGCCCGTCTACCACCCTGATCGGTTCGCTGACGGTCGCTTCGTCCAGGCCGACCTCGCCGCTACGCTGGCCGCGGTGTCCGAAGGCGGCGACGAGGAGTTCTATCGTGGCGATCTCGCCCGCCGCATCGTGGCCGGCGCTCACGCCGTCGGCAGCCCGCTGACGCTGGGGGATCTCGCCGAGCATCGTGCCGACTGGGTCGAGCCCCTGCGCGTGCGCTACCGCGACGGCGAGGCGACGAGCTTCCCGCCCCCGACCCAGGGCTTCGCCGCCCTCGCCATCCTCGCGCTGCTCGACGGTTTCGACGTCGCCAACCTCGATGATGCCGACTACGTCCACGTCATCGTCGAGGCCACCAAGCTCGCGTTCGAGGACCGTGATCGGTACCTCGCGGATCCGACGATGGTGACCGTGCCCGTCGAACGCTGCCTCGACGCCGCTCGGCTGGCCCGCCGACGCTCTCGCATCTCGCGGCGGGCGGCGATGGCCGTCGGGGGGCCGCCCGCCGACGGCGACACGATCGCCATCGTGACGGCCGACGCGCAAGGCAATGCGGTCTCCGTGATCCAGAGCACCTATCACGAGTTCGGTGCCGCTGTCGTGGCTGGCGGCACCGGCGTGCTGTTACAGAATCGAGGGGCTTTCTTCTCGCTCGACCCCGGCCACCCCAATGCGCTGGCCCCTCGCAAGCGCACGGCCCACACCCTGATCCCATCCATATATATGGTCGGCGGCCGGCCCCGGTTCGTGTACGGGACGATGGGGGGTGAAGGCCAGCCCCAGACCCAGGCCGCGCTGGTGACGCGGCTGGTCGATCGTGGCCTGGGACCGCAGGCCGCCGTCGAAGCGCCGCGCTGGCTCTACGGCCGGACGTGGGGCGAGCCGTCGAAGGCCTTGCGACTCGAATCGCGCTTCGGCGACACCGTGGCGACCGCGCTCGGTCAGCGCGGCCACGACGTCCGCGTCGTCGAGCCGTGGAGCGACCTCATGGGCCACGCCCAGTGCATCGCACTGGCCGACGGCGCCCTGGTCGGCGGCTCCGACCCACGCGCCGACGGCGCCGCACTCGGCTGCTCGTCCGCATGACGGCGGGCCGCCAACGGGCGTTCGCTGCGCTCTACTACGCCGCGCGAGGGCTGGAGTCCGCCCCCGCGGGCCTGTACCACGCCGCAGCTGGACTGATGACTCACGCCGACCTCCACGCCGCGATCACGGAAGAGTGGCGCCGCTTCCCGAGCAGCGAGGAACCGTCCGACGCGAGCCTCTTCGACTGGGAGAAGGCCTTTTACGAGCGCTTCCTGGAGCGGACCGACAAGATCCTCCTCGTCGGCTGCGGCACGGGGCGCGATCTGATCGCCCTGCTGCAGTGTGGCCACCGGGTCGACGGTGTCGATCTCGTCCGCGAAGCCGTGGTACGCGCCCGGCAACGCCTGGCGGAACACAAGTTCGAAGGGTCAGTGTGGGTCGGCGACATCGAAACAATCGAGCTGGTGGAGCGCTACGACGTGTTCGTGTTCTCGTGGTTCTGTTACGCCTACATTCCGGAGTCCGCTCGGCGGGTCCGGATCCTGAAGAGGCTCGCGGAGCACCTGGCTCCGGAAGGCCGAATCCTCATCAGTTACGTGCCGACGGACAAGGCTCGCCGGGCCATCCGCGTCGCTCGCCTCGTGGCGCGTCTCACGCGCTCGGACTGGCGACCCGAATTGGGCGACAGCGTCGCGGCGACGGGCGACAGCATGAGCTCGGTGTCGTTTCAGCATTTCTTTCGGACCGGTGACGCAGAAGCGGAGGCAGCTGCGGCGGGTTTGCGCGTGCTCGCACAGGTGCCGAGTGATCAGGTGATCACGATGGCCCTCGCGAAACCATCCCTAGGATAGCGGCACGACGCGGCGGAAGACCTCGAAGGGCGAGCGCCGCGTCGCCTCGAGTGCCTCGCGGATCTGGGCGGCGCCTCGTCCGGCGCCCTGACGGAGCAGCACTTCGTAGAAGCCCGTGTAGAACGCGTCGGGATAGACGACCACGCTCAGGCGCGCAGAGATGCCGGCCGCGGGCAGCTTGCGGCGATAGCGCAGCGTCGCGGACTGGCCAGGCAGGAGTCGCGTGTCGGAGATCTCCCGCGAGAGATCGAGCGCGATCTCGCGCGCGATCACGCGCTCCTCGCGGCTGCCCTCGATGACCGCGCCGGTGGCGTCGACGAGCTCGGCCCTCAGCACGACCTTCGGTGTGACGTACGTCGGGAACGCGTGCCCCACCCGAACGCTACGCACCGTCAGGCCGACGTCGACGTTGTCACCGGCGCCGGCGCGGCTCCTGGGCGCGGCCACCTCGATCGACAGCCCCGAGCGCACCATGTCGACGTCGTGAATTCCGCGCCAGAGGTGACGGCGGTCGGGCATGTGGCAGTCCTGGCATTGCACGCCTTCACGGGCGAAGCGGCTCGCCTCCCACTCTCGGTAAGTGTTCTCCAGGGGCTTGCCGTTCAACGTGGGCGCATCCTCGGCAAACTGGTGGCAGCCGCGACAGAACGCCGCAGACAGAAACGCCGGTGTGCGGGTCACGCCGCCGTGCGGAAGCGCCTCCGGGGGCCCGGCGCTCGCGAGTGAGCCATCGCGTCGTGGCGGCCCGAAGCGCTGGTGGCCACGCACGTGACAGCCGGCACAGGGCAATCCCTCCCGGTGCAGCGCAGGGTCGAAGGCGGGATTGGCGGCGAGGCGGCCCGTGCTTCGTATGAGAGGCGACTGCTCGGCGAGCGGTGCGTGACAGCCGAGACATCCGAGCGCCGACGTCGGATCGCTCTCGAACATCTCGACGAGCTGCCCCATGACCCCGGGCCCCGTCGCAGCGGCGTGCCAGCTCGTTCGCCAGTCGGCGTACTGCGCGGGATGGCAGGTGCCGCACGATTCCGGGCGGAGCGATGCCTCGAGCGGCGAGAAGCGGGCGGGCGCCGGGCCTTGCGGGGCCAGTGGGCCGCGCCAGTGTCGTCGCACGAACTCCTCGACGCTTTCGGTTCCGCCCGAGGCTGTCGCGACGACGGCCAGGATGAGACTCGTCGCGAGCAGCCGCGCCGCGCGCGATGACATGCGCCTCACCTTAGCAGGAACCGCCGGCGCCCTGGCCCATCATCCGCGTGATAGGGTGGCCGCGTGGCCGACGAATCGATCCAGGTGGCCGAGCTCGGCTGGCTGGCGCGCGACGCGCTCATCGAGACGCGAGGTCGCGCGCGTGTCGTGGCGGCCCTCGCGCGCTCCGCCTATCTCGAGGCCGGCGTCACGCTCATCTGGATCGGCGCTGCGGGATCGCCCCTCCACGGCCGCGCCATCGTCGCCGGCCGGCCGCTGCCGCCGTCGCTCCCTGACGCGATGATGCTCGACGTCACCGACGCGGTGGTGTGGAGACCCGACGATGACCCAACCGCGATCGATGCGGCCACCGTCGCCGAGGCCGCGCGCTCGCTACTGACCCGGCTCGGCGAGGCCGGAACGCCTGATGGGTTCGCCACGCTGCTGACAGGAGGCGTGCTCGGCTTTCCCTTCGACCGCGCCGCGCCGGCGGGCCGTGCGCTCGCGGCCGCGAGTCACGACGAGGACACCGACGCTGCGACGCGCGCCGCCGACGAGCTGATCGGCCTCGGGCCCGGGCTCACGCCGGCGGGCGACGATTTCGTCGGCGGTGTCTTCTTCGCTCGCGCGAGGCTCGGGCTGCCCGATTCCCGTGAGCGCTGGCGCGCTGCTGGCGAGATCGTCTGCGCCCGCGCGCGTCAGTCGACTCATCCGATCAGCGCGGTGCTTCTCGCCGATCTCGTCGCCGGCCGCGGCCACGCTCCCCTCCACGATCTCGCTCGTGGCTTCGCCCTCGCTGCGTCGCCCATCACGCTGCTCGACGCTGCGCGCCGTCTCGTTCGAATCGGGCACTCATCCGGCTGGGACATGCTCGCGGGGTTCCTCGCTGCGCTCGTCCCGCCGAGGTACTGGCACACAGGGTGCAATCCTCTCTGACGGCGCCGAGCATCGGCGCCGCGCAACTTTTTTCCATGACCCGTCAGGAGGATTCATGTTGAAACCGATCGGCACGATTGCAGGCCTCGGTCTGGCCGTGGCGAGTGTGTCATGGCTCTATCGCGCCCTGCGACGACGCTTCGTCAGTCGTCGTGGCAATCTCAGGATCAACGTCGAGACCTCGATCACGATCAAGGAATCACCGGAACGGCTCTACCGATTCTGGCGAAACTTCGAGAACCTGCCCCACGTCATGTCACACCTCGACTCCGTGCGCGTGACCGCACCGACGCGTTCACACTGGATCGTCAAGGCGCCGGCGGGAGTCCGGCTCGAGTGGGACGCCGAGATCATCAACGACATGCCGACCGAGCTGATCGCGTGGCGCTCGGTGGCGAGCGCCGACGTCACCCACGCCGGGTCGGTGCGCTTCGAGCCGACCGCCGGCGGCGCCTGCATCGTCCGCGTCACCTTGCAGTACGATCCGCCGGGCGGTGAGCTCGGCCACGCCATGGCCGCGCTCTTCGGTCACGACGCGCGCCAGACGATCGACGACGATCTCGCCTCGTTCAAGACCTCGATGGAACGCGGTGCCCTTGCCGATGCCGTGAGCTTCTGAGCAACGTGACGACGTGACCGGCGGCATGAGGTAGAGTACGGATTGTCCCATCCACTGTCCAGGAGGCGACCAATCCGTGGATCTCTACCGGCTTCCGCGTCACGTCGTCCCAACACGTTACGAGATCCGGCTCGAGCCGGATCTGGTGACGGCGTCGTTCACCGGCGTCGAGACGATCGCCCTCACCGTGAGCGAGCCGACCACGGAGATTGTCCTCAATGCCGCCGAGCTCTCGGTCACGGACGCGTGGCTCGAGAGCGACCGCGGCGATCGCGCGCGGGCCACGGTGGCGCTGGAGGAAAGTCTCGAGCGCTGCCGGCTGACGTTCCCTTCGCCGATCGCGCCCGGCCAGTGGCGGCTCCGCCTCGCGTTCACCGGCATCCTCAACGACAAGCTGCGCGGCTTCTATCGCAGCACGTATAAGGATGCCGCCGGCGTCAGCCGGACCCTCGCGGCCACGCAGTTCGAGGCCACCGACGCCCGGCGCGCGTTTCCCTGCTGGGACGAGCCGGGGTTCAAAGCCGTCTTCGCCGGCACCCTCGTCATCGACCCGGCGCTGACTGCGGTCTCGAACACGCGCATCGCCTCCGAGCGGCGCGAGGGAAAGCGGAAGGTCATCACGTTCGCCGACACGATCAAGATGTCCACCTACCTGGTGGCCTTCGTGGTCGGGGAGCTGGAATCCACCAACCCCGTGTCCGTGGGCCGCACGCCGCTCCGCGTCTGGTGCGTGCCCAGCAAGGTCAAGCTGGCGGCCTTCGGCCAGGAGGTCGGCGCGGCCTCGCTGCGCTTCTTCGAGGAGTACTACGGCCTGCCCTATCCCGGCGACAAGCTCGACCTGCTCGCCATTCCGGACTTCGCCGCCGGCGCCATGGAGAACCTCGGCGCCATCACGTTTCGAGAGACGGCGCTCCTCGTCGACGAGCGCCAGGCGACGCACGCCGAGCAGGAGCGCGTGGCCGACGTCGTCGCTCACGAGAACGCTCACATGTGGTTCGGCGACCTCGTCACCATGTCGTGGTGGAACGGCATCTGGCTCAACGAGGCGTTCGCCACGTTCATGGAAATGCTCGCGGTGGATGCGTGGAAGCCGGAGTGGCGCAGGTGGACGACGTTCGGCGTCTCTCGCGCCGCCGCCTTCGCCGTGGACGGACTCTGGTCGACGCGCCCGATCGAATTCGAGGTTCGCGCGCCGCGTGACGCCGACGCGATGTTCGACGTCTTGACCTACGAGAAGGGCGCCTCGGTGCTGCGCATGCTCGAGCAATATCTCGGCCCCGACGTCTTCCGCGCCGGCGTGCGCGGCTACCTCCGCGAGCATGCCTACGCCAACGCCGACACCGCTGACCTGTGGGCCGCGCTCGGCAACGCCGCCCACACGCCGATCAACGCCATGATGGACGGGTGGATCTTGAAGCCCGGTTTCCCGCTGGTCTCGGCACGCCGCGACGGCGGCGACCTGGTGCTGACCCAGCAACGTTTCACGTACCGGCCCGACCCACCGCCGTTCGTGACGCCGAGCGGGAGCCACGATCAGCGCTGGCAGATCCCGATCCAGGTGCGGTTCGGCACGCCCTCGGGCGAGCGCGTCGTGCGCCTCGTCCTCGACGGCGCCGAGGCCCGGGTGAGCGTGCCCGCCGGCAGCGATTACGCCCTGGTCAACGAAGGCGGCCACGGGTTCTACCGCGTCCGCTACGTCGCCGATCTGCTCGACTCGCTCCTGCGCCGTCTGCCCGACGGCCTGATGCCGATCGAGCGCTTCAACCTCGTCAGCGACGCGTGGGCCACCGTGCTCGCCGGCCTCACGCCTGTGACCGAGCACCTCGACCTGACCGCGCGCTTCAAGGCCGAGCGGGACCGCAACGTGTGGACGAGTCTTCTCGTGGCATTGGCCGCGCTGAATCGGGTGATCACGCCGGCCGACCGCCCGGGCCTGGAAGGATTCACCCGGCGGCTGGTCGCGCCGGCAGTGGCCGACCTCGGCTGGGATCCCCGCCCCGGAGAGGATGAGCTGACGCGGCAGTTGCGCGGCGACCTGCTCCGCGCCCTCGGCACGCTGGGCAACGATCCCACCGTCCAGGCCGAGGCCGCTCGGCGCTATCGGGCGTCCCTGGTCGATTCCGGCGCGGTCGATCCCAACGTGCTGCCCGCCCTGATCGCCATCCTCGCCCACGTCGGCGACGCTGACCGCTACGAAGAGTTCCTCCGCCGCTTCCGCGCGGCCACGACACCGCAGGAGGAGCAACGCTATCTCTACGCCCTCGCCGGCTTCCAGCGGCCCGAGTTGCTCGCGCAGACGCTCGAGCGAGCGGTGAGCGGCGAGATCCGGACCCAGGACGCGCCCTTCGTCGTGCGCACGTTGCTCATGAGCGTCTACGCGCGGGAGCTGGCCTGGGACTTCGTCAAGCGGCACTGGGACCAGATGGACCGGCTCTACCCCAAGCACGGCCTGCGCCGCATGTGCGAGGGCGCGATCGGGCTCGCCACCCCGGAGCTCGAGCGGGACGTCCACGCATTTTTCGCCGCCCGCAAGATCGACTTCGGCGGCAAGACGCTCGAGCAGTATCTCGAGCAGCTCCGAGTGGCTGTCGCCCTGCGAGAGCGCGAGGGAGACGCCCTCGCGACCTACCTCCGGCGCTTCAGCTGAGACGAGCGCTCAGGGCGCCGTGACGGTCACGCCGTCACCGGCCGCCGAGATCAGGAAGGTCCCGTTGGCGTTGGTGGCGTAGGCGTACGCGGGGCCCCACGACGTTGACGGCGGCGTCGGGATGGAGCCCATGAACGGCCCTGCCGTGATTCCAGCCGGGTTGGTGGCGACTGCCGTGAGATTCCCGAGCGCGATGGGGTACGTGCTCATGTGCGACTGGTACATCGACACGGCGGTGACCAGCGAGCGGATGTCGGCCTGGGCCTTCGCGATACGGGCTCGCGCCGTGACGTTGGCGTAGAGCGGGACAGCGATCGAAACCAGGACGCCGATAATCGCCACGACGATCATCAGCTCGATCAGGGTGAAGCCTCGCGCGTTCCATCGCATCGATCTCATGGCTCCCCCGCGACGTCAGCACGCTGCAGCGACGGTGCCAAGCCCTCGGCGGTCGCGGCGTCCCAGAGAAATCGCTGAGTTGAGCGGACGGCTGTCGTGACGACGCCCTCGAAACGGCCATAATTTGTCAGCGGGGTGACGGAAAGCGGCAACTGGACGAAAAGTGGCGGGGGTACGGCAAGGCGACGGTCCCGGCTCTTAGTTCGAGACCGTCCGCCACCCGTAGAGCGTATGGTTCTTCCGGATCCGGTTCATGAGATCGAGCGCCTGCTGGCTGTAGTGGAACGTCGCGGATCCCAGCATGGTGCCGAGGTGCAGCTCGGCAAAGCCCGGTTGCTCGTTCCAGACGGTCTCGTTGCTGACCAGGGCGCCGTTGATCATGGTCGTGCTCCCATCCATGAATCCCGCGCCGACGTTCCGCCCCGTGACGATGATGACCCCGTGCCAGGTCAAGTTGCCGAACACCTTGAGATCGCCGTCCTCGACGACCAGGATGCCCGCGCCCTGCACCTGGTTGTTGATGCCGAGGCCGGTGAAATTCGAGGTCGGGTCGAGGTCGCCCCGGAAATAGACGAGCTGAGGATTGCTGGGCGTTCCGAGATCGATGGTCTGGCTCTTGCCGCATCCGTTGGTGACGGTCGGCGTCGACGTCGGGCCGCCCACGTCCCCGGTGATCTGCATCGGGCAGGCGAGCGTGGATTGAAGGATTTGCGTCTTCGGGTTGCTGCTCAGCGTCGAGAGAAGATTCTGCAGGGAGTCCGGAGTGAGCGTATTCGTCGCTCCCATCGCGGCGAGGCCGCTCGTCTGGTCCTTGCCAGTGACCGAGGTCTGCTTCTGCGCTGCCTGGTTTTGAGAGCCGCTCGTAAAGGCATTCTCGACGTTCTGCACGTACGTCGTCGGCGGCTCGCCGAGATTCGCCTGGTTTCCGGGCTGCGTCGCGATTCCCAGCTTGGAGGCCGAGCCGGACGCCGACCAGTTCCCGCTCTTGTACCAGGGAGCATCGGTCTCCGGCGTGCAGGTGCTGCACGCATAGTCACGCCCATCGATCTGGAAGTTGGCGCACGGACCTTCTTTTTCCGCGCACACGACGTTCGTATCGGACTGAAGGCCCGGCTCGTTGACGGCCGCGGGAAAGCTCAGCCCGGGCGGCAGATGCCGGCGCATCACCACCTGGATCTTCTTCTGGGCGCCGTGAAAGGAGCCGGTCGCCGTGAGGATGACGACGCCGTTGCCGTCGTTGATCGCCGTGCCGGTGACGTTGTCGACGGCAACGCCGGTGATCTGGTCGTCGCCGGCCAGGCAGTCGTTGCGAAGGCTCACGGTGAAGACCCCGATGAGGTTCGGCACCGACACGTTGCTCCAGCCGGCCGGCGTCACCGGCGTCGCGCAGTCGGCCGCGCCGGTCAGCAGGGTGTTCCAGGAGTTCGTGTCGACGAGCTTGTCGAACGCCCACTCGATGCCGGCGTCCGCAGCGTACTGAGCCTGTATGGCCTCGGCGAGGTTCTGCGAGATGACCGGCTCGAAAGCGCTGACCGCCAGGAAGGCGGCGACCAGCAAGCTGAGGGCGAGCACGACGATCAGCGCCATGACCGCGGCCATCCCGCGCTCGTCGAGTCCATGTGCGCGCGTGGCCATCATGCTCCGCTCTTGGGCTCACAGCCGGGATTCCGGATGCGCGCGGTGTCCGTCATCTTGACGAAGACTTTGCCTTGCTGGTACGTCGCCGGCTGCCTCCCCTCGGGATGGGTCGCGATCGTGACGACCACCGAGCAGATGGACGCCGCCGTGCCCGTCTGGTCCCCTTGAGCGTCGAGATAGGTGAACGCGAGGGATTCGATGCCTCCGACCACCGGCTGGGCTGCGTTGTTCACCGCCGACTCCTGACGGAGCAATTGACCGCCGGCGAACGAGTACGACACCTGTTCACCACGCTGGACGCCGTTCACCATCACGACGGCGCCGGGATCGATGCAGCCATTACCATTCCAGTCGTTCTGGAGCGTCAACGACGTGACCGTCTGGCCGGGGCCGATCGCGGAGCGAGGTGCGCAGTTACCAGCCGCCGCTCCCGGTGCGTTTCCAGAGAAGCGGATCTCGTCGATCATTCGGGCGATGGCGATCCGGACGTTCTGCTGGGACTCGACCTGGTTCGCTCCGACCAGGAAGCTCCGCTGGCCCGCCACGAGGAACGACACGAGTCCCGTGAGCACGAGCCCGACGCTCGCCATCGCAACCAGCAATTCCGGAAGTGTGAAACCGCGCTGAGCCGTCGAGCCCTGCCCGCGACGCCTGGCGGCGGCGCTCATCGGTTCGTGATCAGGGTCGAGACGTCGACGCGGCGCTCGTTACCGGCGTTGCCCCCGGACGGGTTCACCGGAAAGTAGAAGACGGACACCAGCAAGACCTTGGTCGTGGAGCCGTTCGACGTCACGGTGACGGTGCGGCGATAGTTGCCGTAGTCGGCGATCGTGTTGTAGCCCTCGCTCCGACAGCACCCGGCGCCCGCGGCGACCGAGGCAAATCCCTGGGTGGCGACGGTGCTCAAGGACCACGCCTTGATCTGCTCGAGGCGCTGTTCAGCGAGGTAGAGCGCGGTCGTCTGTTGCCGTCCCGTCTCGACCGAGCTCGTGCCGCGAAGGAATCCGATGCCGACCGACCCGAACGCGACCATGATGAAGGCGGTCGCGATCAGGACCTCGGCGAGCGTGAAGCCCCGCGTGCCGCGGACCCGACGCGCGGCGCTCGGAGCTTTTCGGACGGCGGCCAGAGTTCGCATGACTCCGATGAGTCTTCGGCAGAAAATGTGCCAACGCCGCCCGGGGTTCGCCGGCCCGGCTTTTCAATCGGTTCCAGGGCTGGTGCCAGACCCGCAGAGAGACGACGCTCTCGGTTGTCAGGTTCTTCGACGTCATCGAGCGGCCAGGCGGTGGTCGATGATCCTGATGCGGCGACCCTGCACCGAGATGGCGCCCGCGCGCCGCAGCTGCGCCAGCGATCGGGAGATCCGCTCACGGACGGTGCCCAGGCGCGCGGCGACGTCGTCGCGCGTCCCGGGAAGATCGAAGACGTCGCTGCCGGCGCGCCGCGCTTCCATCACGAGGAAGCGGCTCAACCGTGCCGTCACGTCGCGGAGCGCGAGATCCTCGATCAGCGCAGCGAACCCGCGCAAGCGCCGGGCGAGCACGGCGATGACGCCGAACGCGACCTCCGGACGTCGCCGGCAGAGAGCGAGAAGCTCACGGCCCGGAACGAAGAGCAGCCGCGCGTCGTCCTCAGCGACGGCCGTCGCCACGTAGCCGCCTCCGTCGAAGAGCGGCACTTCCGCCAGCGTGGCCCCGACCGATTCGGTGTGGAGCGCCTGCTCGCGCCCCCGCGGCGAGGAACGCGCGAGCCGCACGCGTCCGCCGAGCACCACCCACACTCCCGTCGCGGCCTGGCCCTCGGAGAATACGATGGCGCCCTTGTCGAACGTTCGCACCCGGCAGTGCCGGGCCAGGTCGGTGCGCTCCCGAGTCGACAGCGAGGCGAGGTACGGAATGGCGGCCAGCCCTTCCGACGCGACCTTCACGCCCGATGTGACTTTCGTCATAGCCGAAACCACATCGTGAGCGAGACACTGGCCCCACTAAACTTCCAGACGCGACCTGCCAGCGAGGAGTGACCAGGCCACGCGGAGGGACGTGGATGAAGACGTGGACAGCGATCGGGATCGTTCTCGCCGCGGCGACGCTGGCGGGAGCCCAGCACAGACACGATGGTGGGCGTGATCGTGAGCCGCATCTCGCCGTCCAGCAGTGTCAGCAGCAGTTCGAGCAGGTGATCGCCGATGGTCGGGGCTTCGGCCTGGCCTTCGTCGCCGACCAGGAAGGCTATCCAGGCCCGTTGCACGTCCTCGAGCTCGAGGACCGACTGCGGCTGAGCGGCGACCAGCAACGCACGATGAAGGAGATGCTGGAGGCGATGTTCGCCGAGTCGCGGCCGGCGGCGGCCCGCCTGCTCGCCGCCGAGCAACGCCTGCGCTCGCTGTTCGCACGGGGCATCGCCGACGAGGCGTCGGTGCGGGCGGCCCTGGCCGACGTCGAGCGCGCGCACACCGAGGTCCGGCTGGCCCACCTGCTCACGCACCTCAAGACGCGTGATCGGCTCACCGACGAGCAGCGCCGGCTCTACCACGCCGCGCGATGGGGACACTGACCGCGCCGTTCTATCCATCCGCTGCGCTCCGTGATAGGGTGCAAGAACATGAAGCGCCTGCTGGCCGGCGCCGCCGTTACGCTCGCCGCGCTCGCCGCGCCGGCGTCGTCATTCGCATTGTCGGCCCAGGAGGCCATCCTCCGCGCCAAACCGGCCGTGGCGCTCATCACCGCCCGCGTCGACGCCGAAGTCACCATCGACTGCGGACAGGGTCCGGTCACCGTCAAGCCACGGCCGTTCATCGAAACCGGCACCGGCTGGCTCGTGGACGGGCGGGGCTGGGTGGTGACCAACGCACACGTGGTGGATCCCGCCCACCGTCTGCCGCCATGGGTGACGCACGAGCTGAAGAAGACCGCCATCGACCAGGCGTGTGTCGAGCCTGCGCTCCAGGCCCAGAAGATGGCCCGGGGCCAGCGCCCCGACCTCGAGGAGCGGCTGCGCCGGGAGATGATGGACGTGGCGATGGCCGGACTGCGCTTCACGCCCCAGTCACAGATCACCGTCCTGCTCTCCAACGGCGCCCGATTCCCCGCCGAGGTCAAGAAGTTCAGCGCGCCGCTCCTGCTCGACACGACGGGAAAGCCGGTGAAGGATTCCGGCCGAGACCTGGCGCTGCTCAAGATCCCCGACGGCGTGTACCCGGCGCTTTCGGTCGGCACGCGCGACGTCAACATCGGAGACCCCGTTCACATCCTCGGCTTCCCGGGCGTCGTCCTCTCGCACGAGCTCCTGAACCAGAGCGTGACGCTCGAGGCCTCGGTGACCAACGGCGCCATCTCCGGGTTCAAGCAAGACGCCATCGGCCAGGACGTGCTGCAATCGGACGCCCCGGCCGCTCACGGCAACAGCGGTGGCCCCGCCATTCGCGACGATGCGTCGCTCGTCGGCGTGTTGACGTTCGTCTCGCTCTCGCCGTCCGGCGGCGCCATCGTGCAAGGGTTCAACTTCCTGATCCCGGCCCGCGACGTCCTGAAATTCCTCGCCGACACGCCGGTGAAGAAGACGGGCGAGAGCGCCTTCAACGTCGCCTGGGAAGCCGGCCTCGACGCGTTCTTCCGCGATCGCGACGAGCTGGCCGTGCAGAAGATCCAGGAGGCCAACCGGCTCGTCTCGAACCTCGCCGACGTCAAACGCACGCTCGCCGAGGCCGAAGACCGCGCGAAGCATCCGCGACCCCGGCCGTTTCCGTGGGCGTGGACGACGTTCGGCGTGTCGATGCTCTCGGTGGGCACCTACGGCGGAATGTGGGGACGCCGCTGGTGGCGCAACCGCTTCCGCGTCCTGCCCGCCCAGGTGATCGGATTCATCGAGAACGGGCTGAGCCCGCTGCTCGTCGACGTGCGAACGAAGACCGACTACGAGACCAGCCCGCTCAAATTGCCCGGCGCCGTGCGCCTCGACCCCGACGACGCCGAGAAGGGCCGGATTCCGCTCGACGCCGAGTCGAATCAACTCCTCATCACGTATTGCACGAGCCCGGAGGAGGCCACCAGCGCCCGCTTCGCCCACCTGCTCCACCAGCGCAAGTTCTCGAACGTGCGCATCCTCAAGGGCGGCCTCGGTGGCTGGACGAACGCCCGGCTGCCCGTCGAAGCCAAGTCGCACCTGCCCTCGATCGGCCTCGAGATCTACAAGAACCTCACGCTGGGCGACGTCGAGCGCCGGCGTTACAAGGCGGGCGAGACCATCTTCCGCGAGGGCGAGGACGCCCACGCCGAGGCGTACGTCGTCCACACGGGCTCGGTCGACATCCGCAAGCAGGTCGACGGCGGCGAGCGTCAGCTGTCCACGCTGGGCGAGGGCGAGCTGCTGGGCGAGATGGCGCTCTTTCGCAAGGCGCCGCGCTCGGCGTCCGCGCTGGCGGGCACCGACGTCGAGCTCCTCGTCATCAAGAACGAACGCCTCGAGTGGCTCATCCGCAACCGGCCCCAGCTCACCATCGAGATCCTCAAGCGGCTCTCCGAGTGGGTCGTCTCCACCGACCACGAGCGGAGCCAACGGAACTAGGAATCAGATGATGCCCCGGCCCCGGAGCCGGGCAAGCTCCGCGCTGTCGAGCCCGAGCCGCTCGCCGTAGATTTCCTCGTTGTCCTCTCCCGGCGTGATCGGACCGGGCGCGTGCACCTCGCCCGGCGTCAGCGTCAGCCGCGGCACCACGCCCGGCATGGCGAGCGCGCCCGCTACCTCGGTGGCCATCGAGATGATGTTGCCGCGCGCCCGGACGTGCTCGTCCTCGAACAGATCGCGCACGCTCATCACCAGCGACGAGGGCACCTCGGCGGCGGCCAGCGCGGCCAGCACGTCCTCGGCCGTGCGCTCACCCACCCACGTCGCCACGAGATCGTCGACGAGCTGACGATGGGCGAGACGCTGGCGCGTGCTGACGAGGCGCGGATCGTCGCGCAGATCGGCCCGGTCCATCGCGCCCAGGAGCCGGCCGAACATCCGATCGTTCGTGCAGGCGATGGCCAGCCAGCGACCGTCGCGCGTGCGGTAATGATTGTGCGGCGTCGCGCTCTCGGTGCCCGAGCCGATGCGCTCGCGCACCACTCCGGTGCCGCTGTAGACGGCGATGGCATCGTCGAGCACGCGGAGGACGGGTTCGTAGAGGCCGACATCCACCACCTGGCCGTGGCCGGTGCGCTCGGCGTGCCGGAGCGCGGCGAGCGCGCCGACGGCGGCAAAGACGCCGGCCAGATAGTCGGGCACCGTCGGCGTGCCCGGTGTGACCGGCGGCCGATCGGGGTAGCCGGAGACGTACGACAGGCCGCCCACGGCGGCGGCGATGCGGCCGAAGCCGGGCTGCTCCCGCCGCGGCCCCGTCTGCCCAAACGCCGAGATGCGCACCATGACGAGCGCCGGGTTGACGCGCGCGAGGTCGTCCCAACCGAGGCTCCAGCGCTCGAGCGTGCCGGGACGGAAGTTCTCGGTGAGAACGTGCGTGCGCGCGACGAGGCGACGGATCAGCGTCTGGCCCTCAGGATCGCGGAGATTGCACGTGATGGACTTCTTGTTGCGCGCCTCGACCAGCCACCAGTACGACGGCGCGCCGCCCGCCGCCGGTCGTCCGAGCCGGCGCAGATCGTCGCCGACGCCGGGTTGCTCGACCTTGATCACCTCCGCGCCGAATTCACCGAGGAGCGTCGCGCACACGGGAGCGGCCAGGAACGTGGCGAGATCGAGCACGCTGACACCATCGAGCGCGTGGGGCACGGACGCGAAGGTATCATGGCGCCATGATCGACATTTTTGTAGCCCGAGATCACGATCGCCGAGAAGGTGCTGCGCGACGCGATCGTAAGGCCGCGTGCTAGGATGACCGCCGCCATGAAGGCCATGGTCGCGCGCGCGTGGGGCGAGCCCTCGAGTCTCGTCTACGCCGACGTGACGGAGCCCACGCCCGGCCCCGGCGAAGTCCTCATCGACGTGCGCGCGGTCGGGTGCAACTTCCCCGACATCCTCATCGTGCAGGGCAAGTATCAGACGAAGCCGCCCCTGCCCTTCAGCCCCGGCCACGAAGTGGCCGGCGTCGTGCGCGCGGTGGGCCCCGGCGTCAGCGAGCTCGCCGTGGGCCAACGCGTCTTCGCGCTCCTCAAGTGGGGAGGCTACGCCGAGCGGGCGGTGGCGCCGGTCGCCCGCACGCACGCCCTGCCCGACGGGATGACCTTCGAGGAGGGCGCCGCCTTCGGCCTCGTCTATCAGACGTCGTGGTGCGCGCTGACTCACCGAACGCGCGTGCGGCCCGGCGAGACCTTGCTGGTCCACGGAGCCGCCGGCGGCGTGGGACTGTCCGCCGTGCAGATCGGCAAGGTGCTGGGGGCGCGCGTGCTCGCCACCGCTGGCAGCACCGAAAAGCTCGAGGTGGCGCGCGCGGCGGGCGCCGACGTGCTGATCAACTATCGGACCGAGAACTGGGTCGAGATCGTCAAGAAGGAGACCGGTGGGCGCGGGGCCGACGTCATCTACGATCCCGTCGGCGGTGACGTGTTCGAGGGCTCGACCCGCTGCATCGCGTTCGAAGGCCGGCTGCTGATCATCGGCTTCGCCGGCGGCCGCATCGCGGACGTCGCCACCAATCGCGTGCTCCTGAAGAACATCGACGTGATCGGCGTGCACTGGGGGATGTACAACGAGCGGGATCCCGGCACCGTGAAGCGCTGGATGGGCGAGTTGCTGGCGCTCGTGGCCGGCGGCCGGCTCAGGCCGGTGATCTTCAAGAGCTATCCGCTGCGCGACGCCGCCCAGGCGCTGGCGGCGATCGCGTCGCGCGAGAGCTACGGCAAGGTGGTGCTCACTGTCTGACACCGTCCGCGTGTCCGTCCGCCGGCTCGACGCCACCGTGCCGCTCCCGGCCTACGCCCGCGACGGCGACGCCGGCCTCGACCTCTGCACCGCCGAGGCCGTGACGCTGGCTCCCGGCGCCCGGGCGCTGGTGCCGACTGGCGTGGCCGTCGCGATCCCGTCCGGCTACGCGGGACTGGTCCTGCCCCGGTCGGGTCTGGCCCTCCGCCACGGGGTGACGGTCCTCAACGCCCCCGGCCTCATCGACGCGGGGTATCGCGGCGAGGTGAAAGTGCTGCTGGTCAATCACGACCGCGAGCCCGCGAGCTTCGCGCGGGGTGAACGCATCGCCCAGCTCGTCATCCAGCCCGTGGCCCGCGCCCATCTGGACGTCGTCGATCACCTTCCGAACAGCCAGCGCGGGGAAGGCGGGTTCGGCTCGACCGGCGCCTAGCTGATACGCCGGTCGATGGTCTCCCGCGGGCCCTGCAGCGTCTCGGCCGCGGAATGCAGGGTGTCGGCGGCCTTCGACCGGGCGATCCGGGTCTTGTCGTCGACGTAGTCGATGAGGTCGCGCCCGTAGAACCACACTGCCGCCGCGCCGACGATCATGCCGAGAAGGAATCGGCCCATACGTTGCCTCCTTGGAGCTCTGTGATTGCAGAATCCACACAGCAAGCGGGGCGCCGCCACGTCTGCTCGGACAATTGTAAGACTTGCGACAGCCGCGCGCCGATCTTTTGCCTTCGTCTCTTGTGCGCCTGACGCATCAGTGTATGCTGCGCCCCCGTGAACACGGTAGGAGAAACACTCGAGCACGCGCTGCGCATTCGTGAGCGTCAGCAGGCCGCGATTGCCGCACTCGGACAGCGCGCGCTCGCCGTGCGTGACTTGCGCGTGCTGTTGCCGGAAGCGGTGCGACTCGTCGCCGACACGCTCGAGGTCGAGTACGTGAAGATCCTCGAGCGGCTCCCCAGCAGCGACGCTTCGCTGTTGCGTGCCGGCGTCGGCTGGCGGCCCGGAGCGGTCGGCGTCGTCACGATGACCGAGGAGACGGAGACGCGTTTTCTCCACGCTCACGGCGTCGTGAGCGGGCTGAGCGTGGTCATCGGTGGTCCGCGTCATGCGTGGGGCGTGCTCGGTGGCCACACGCGGCGCCGGCGGGACTTCAACGGCGACGACGTGCACTACCTCGCCGCCGTCGCCAACGTCGTCGCCGCCGCCGTCGAGGCCGACGCCGCCCAGCGCCGGCTCGCGTTCCTCGCCGAGGCCAGCACGGTCCTGAGCGCGTCGCTGGAATACGACGCGACGCTCAAGACGTTGGCCCGGCTGGCCGTTCCCGAGCTGGCCGACTGGTGCTTCGTCGACGTGGTGGACGACAAAGGCGGGCGCGCTCGCCGGGTGGCCGTCGTGCACCTCGACCCGACTCGCGAGTCGCTCGGCTGGGAAATCTCCCACGGCGGCGCGCTCGACCCGGACGCGCCCGACGGCGTTTCCGCCGTCATCCACGGCGGCCGCCCCGACCTGCGGCCGGTCTATCTGGACCGACGGCTCGGACTCTGCTCGCTCATGCTCGTGCCGCTGACGGCGCGTGACCGCACCTTCGGAGTGATCGCGTTCGCCGCCGCGGAGTCCCGACGCCGATTCGGGCCCGACGACCTGGCCGGCGCCGAGGAGCTGGCTCGCCGCGCGGCCCTGGCCGCCGATAACGCCCGTCTCTTCCAGGAGGCGTCCGGGGCGAACCGCGCCAAGGATGAATTCCTGACCGTGCTGTCCCACGAGTTGCGCACGCCCCTGACGTCGATCCTGGGCTGGGCCCGCATGCTCCGTTCCGGCAAGGTCGCGGCCGACGCGGTGGAGCGCGCGCTCGAGACGATCGAGCGCAACGCAGTCGCCCAGACGGCGCTGGTCGACGATCTCCTCGACATCTCGCGCATCGCCAGCGGGACGTTCGCGCTCAACGTGCACGCGCTCGATCTCGTCGGCGTCGTGGAGGTGTCGCTCGAGTCCGCGCGACCGGCCGTCGAAGCGGCGGGCCTTCATCTGCGAACGGTCCTGCCGAACGCTCCGCTGATGGTATCGGGGGACGCCGGGCGACTCCAGCAGGTCGCCGGCAATCTGCTCGCCAACGCGATCAAGTTCACTCCGGCGGGCGGCAACATCACGGTAAGCCTCGAGGCCGACACCGAGCGGGCTCGGCTGACGGTGGCCGATACCGGCCCCGGCTTGAGCGCCGATTTTCTCCCTCACGTCTTCGACAGCTTCCGACAGGCGGACAGCTCGCTCACGCGCGTGCACGGCGGCCTCGGGATCGGCCTGGCCATCGTGCGTCACCTGGTCGAGCTGCACGGCGGGCGCGTGTCCGCGGCCAGCGCCGGCCCCGGCGCGGGCTCGTCGTTCGTCGTCGAGCTACCGCTCGTGCAGGTCTCGACCAGCGAGCGGTCGGTTGTCGAGGCCTCGCCGGCGACGCTGCGGGGTGTGCGCGTGCTCATCGTCGAAGACGATCGGGACACTCGCGAGCTCCTCGAGACGGCGCTCTCCGGATTCGGCGCGGCCACCCGCGGCGTCGTCTCCGTGCACGACGCCCTGCACGCCGTCGCGACGTGGCAGCCGCACGTCGTGGTCGCCGACATCGCGCTGCCTGGCGAGGACGGGTACGCGCTGATCGACCGTCTCCGCCGGCTGCCGGTGAGGACTCCGGCCATCGCGCTCACGGGTTACGCCCGGAACGAGGATCGTCAGCGCGCGCTCGCGGCCGGGTATCAGGTGCACATCGCGAAGCCGGTCGAGCCGGTGGAGCTGGGTCGCATCGTGGCGTTGCTGGCGGGCGGGATCTGAACGACCGACCGTGGGAGGGGCCGAAGCCCCTCCCACGGTGCAAGAGGCGAAGCTACGGAGCCGAGACGGTCGCGCCGTCGCCCGTGGCCGAGATCGTGAACGTGCCGAGGGCGGCGTTGATCGCGAAGTTGTATGCCCCGCCCCACGCGGTGCTGGGCGGCGTCGGGATCGCGGCCATGAACGGACCGGCCGTGATGTTCTGCGGGCTCGTGGCGATGGCCGTGAGCAAGCCGAGCACGCTCGGCAGCGTGCCCATGTGGGCCGTCCACGCGGAAACCGCCGAGGCCAGGCCGCGGATGTCAGCCTGGGCCTTCGCGATGCGCGCCCGCGCCTGCATGTTGGCATAGAGCGGAACGGCGATCGCGGCCAGGATACCGATGATCGCGACGACGATCATCAGCTCGATGAGCGTGAAGCCACGCTGATTGCCCATCGTGCAGCGTCTCTTGTGCCAGAAGTTGAACATGTCCCCCTCCTCCAATGCGTGTCGTCCACCACAGCCAATGCGTCCCGTCCACCGCACACGGCGTCACGCTCCTCGTTGCCGCGTGCGCCGTCTCTCTGCGGGCCACCGGGAGCACCGTCCATGCCAAGGCTCCTCGCCAAGCAGAATCAAGCGGTTGCAGCACATCGGAGCGCCGGCGTTCTGTCATTCTTCGGCAACTGACTGACGGGAAATGGCACCGGCGATCCGGCGGAAAGGCCCGCGGGCGCCCCGTGTGCGGAAACGACGAGCGTGAGAGAATCCCGCCGCGTCGGGGCGCGCGCAGAGGAGGACATCGTGAACGGGAAGACGGACACGCTGCGAGTCGGAATCGTTGGAGCGGGGGCGAACACGCGCAAGTACCACATCCCGAATCTGAGAGCCCAGCCCGGCGTCGAGATCGTGAGCGTCGCCAACCGGACGCGCGAGTCGGGCGAGCGCGCCGCCAAGGAATTGGGCTTCGCACGCGTCTACGATACGTGGCGAGAGCTCGTCGAAGCGGACGACACCAACGCGATCTGCATCGGGACGTGGCCGTACCTGCACGCGCCCGTGACCATCGCCGCGCTCGCGCGCGGCAAGCACGTGCTCTGCGAGGCGCGCATGGCCATGAACGCCGCCGAGGCCCACGCCATGCTCGAGGCGTCGCGCCGCGCCCCGCACCTGATCGCTCAGCTCGTCCCGGCACCTCATACGTTGTGGGTCGACGCGACGCTGCAGTCGCTGATCGCCGACGGTTATCTCGGCGACGTGCTCGCCGTCGAAGTGCGGGCGACCCAGGGCAAGTTCGTCGACCGCGAGGCTCCACTGCACTGGCGGCAGGATCAGAGCCTGAGCGGCTTCAACATGCTGAACATGGGCATCTGGTACGAAGCCATGATGCGCTGGGTCGGCCCCGCGGCCCGCGTGTCCGCGATGACGTCCGTGGCCGTCCCGAAACGCCGCGACGGCAGCGGTGTGACGAAGCAGGTCACCGTGCCGGATCACGTGGACATCCTGGTCGACCTCGAACGCGGTGGGATCGGCCACTTGCGCTTCAGCGCGGTGACGGCGCTGGCGCCCGCCAGCGAGGTCTGGTTGTTCGGCACCGAAGGCACGCTGCGCGTGGAGGCCGACGCCCTCAAGCTCTGGGGCGGGCGGCGGGGCACTCCCGCGCTGAGCGAGATCCCCATCACGGCCGAGCGACGGGGTGGCTGGCGTGTGGAGGAGGAGTTCGTCAATGCCGTCCGCGGCAAGGAGCGGATCACTCGAACGGCGTTCGACGATGGCGTGCGCTACATGGAGTTCACCGAGGCGGTCGCGCGGAGCGCCGCGCGTGGAGAGACGGTCCGGCTGCCGCTCACCCTCGCCTGAGTGGCGAACCGTCCGGTCGTGATTCGCACGGTCACGGGTCGTGGTGGAATCCGGCCCCGAGATGCGGTATTTGTCACCGTCACACGGTAACCGCCTCGGAGACGGGAGCACGAGTCAGAGATGCGAATCTTCAGACCGGAAGTCGAGTCCATCCTCAAGGCGCTGGGGGCCCTCGCCCTCCTCGCGCTCGTCCTGGCGCCCATCGCGTGGGGCTACGAGCAGCGGCGTCAGGCCCGCGCGTGGCAGTCGGTGGCGTGCGCCTATCGCGTGCGCGAGGTGGCCCAGCGTGCGCCGATGATCCGCGTCGACTACGCCACCGATCCTTGCGGCGCCCTGCACCGTCTCGGGCTCGGGCTCGAGCCGCCGCCGCGCTGATCGCAGCGCGCTCGGTGGGCGGGTTATGCGCGGCGCGCGCGGGCAGGCGTGACTGCGAGCTCAGGCGCTGCGATGAGTGGCGGCAGGGTACGGGCGGGCGCCGCCACAGGCGTCGTCCACGGCCGACAACAGCTGGTCGCGACGCAAGGGCTTGGTCAGGACACGCCACGCTCCGAACTTCTCTGCGCAGTCGAGGAAGTCGACGCCGGCGTCGCTTCCTCCCCCCGAGATCGCGATGATCTTCACCGTGCTCGTCCGGGTGAGCTCGAGGATCAGGTTCAGGCCGGATTCGTCGGGAAGGAAGATGTCGGTGATGACGAGATCGGGCTGATGCGCGCGGTACATCACGAGCGCGTCCCGCGCACCGGACGCGCAGAAGACCTCGTGACGGACCTTGGTGAGGATGTCGCGGAGCACGTCGAGGAGGTCACATTCGTCTTCGACCACGAGGATACGAGCCATCTCTGTCATCGCAAACTGCACACACGATGCCATCCGTGAGCATTGCCAGATCGCTGATTTAGAGCACCACTCGCGCGTCCGATCACTCGACGGCGTGTCGCGACGGCTTGACGGCTGACAAAAATGGCATCGCCGCACCCGAGCCAAGGAGACCCGACCATGCCCGACCTCTTCGAGACCATGCAGACGATGCGCGCGATGCGCCGGCTCAAGCCCGACCCGGTGCCCGACGAACTCATCCGCAAGATCCTCGCGGCGGGGATTTGCGCCCCGAACGGCGCCAACCTCCAGACCTGGCGCTTCCTCGTCGTCAAGGATGAAGCGATCAAGCGTCAGGTGCAGGTCTACTACAAGCGCGCGTTCGACGAGGTCATGGGGCCGCAGTACCGGACGTCCCCGCCGCCACCCGGCGTGACGAAGGAAGCCTACCTGCGACAGATGGCGGCGGTGGAGTACCTCACCGATCACTTCCACGAGGCGCCGGTGTGGATCGTCGCGTGTCTGGACCATGGCAAGGGAACGCCCAACCGTGGCTCGGGCGCGTCCATCTATCCCGCGGTGCAGAACATGCTGCTCACCGCGCGCGCCCTCGGGCTGGGCGCGACGCTCACGACCCGCCACCTGATGTACGAGAAGGAGACGGAAGCGGCCCTGGGCCTACCGCTCGGCGTGCACTCCTACGCGATCATTCCGATCGGCTATCCGATGGGGAAGTTCGGGCCGGTGGGACGCGGCCGCCCGCTCGCTGAGATCGTCTTTCAGGACCGCTGGAACAATCGCTACGCCGTCTAGCCGTTCAGCCGACTCGCGTTCGCCGGGTTCGGCGGCTCACCCGGAGCGGTGACTCTGGCGGCCCTGGAGGCGGCGGTGGCTCGTCGGGCGGTCCTCGCCGGTCCAGAGCGTGAGCAGACGGCGCTTGCCGTCTTGAATGGCATCGTGGGCCGTGTCGAACTGGTCATCGGATCGCTGAACCACCGCCCCTCCGTGGCGGATCTCCCAGCGCCAACGGGCATCCGGCTCTGCGATGGCGATGACTTCCATGCGGCTCCTCCACGTTCGCGGTGGAAGGAGTCTACGCCACGTCGGGAGGCTGCGCTACGGCCTCGCCGGGCCACATCACTTGGAACGTTCTCTCTTGAGCTTGCTGTAGCAGTCGACGTGGACGACCGCTCGGTGAGCCCGAAACTGGGACACCATCCGGTAATGCTCCTCGCGGAGATCGACGCGTTCGCCGCACAGGGCACAGCTGGACTTCCGGCGCTCCTTGAGCGGGTCTGGCCCGCCACCTCCTCTTCGCTCCATCGACACCCTCTGCCGTCGTGCCTGTTCGATCGCATCGTCCGCGCGTGACACCGAGCGCGAGCGAATCACAGGACTCCGCGCGGTTCCACGGTAGCAAAAGGGCCGCCGCCCGGCGCTGAAGATTTCGAGAGCGTGACGGCGTCAGGCCTCGAGGTGGCGAGCGCCGCAGATGCAGACGTGGAGCGAGCGGGGCTGATGCTCGATTCGTGACGCGCAGACGTGCTCGATGCCGGCCTCGGCGCAGAGTTTGGGGGCATCGCTAGTCACGATGTGCTCCTGCGGAAGAGCGTCGATCGAGGCGACCTCGATCACGTGGACCCGCCTCGGTCGGCCTTCATCGGCCCGAATCGGTGTACGGCAGATGGGGCAAGAGGTGTCGCAGCGCGTGTGGATGTTCGCGCCCCTATGGGTGGTCATCGAGCGATCGGAAGATGCCGGCAATCAGGACACCCATCATTTAGTCTGCACGTTGCCAGAGGTCGGTCGGAAGACAAGACGTGAAACAATTTTCCTAAGTCCTGCGCTCCCGAGCCTCGCCTTGACAGCCGAGCGGTCTCGGCGCTACAGGTCTCGCGGCGCCCGAACGCCAGGGGCGTGACTCGACGAGGAGGACGACTCCATGACCACCCCGCTCGTGACCTACACGGTCGACGGCCGCGTCGGCATCGTGACGCTCAACCGGCCGGAGAAGCTCAACGCCATCACGCCTGAGCTGAAGCGCCTGCTCATCGAGCGCTTTCACGAAGCCGATCGTGACCCGGCCACGAACGTCGTCGTGTTGCGCGCCGAGGGACGCAGCTTCTGCGCCGGCTACGATATCGGGCCGAGCCCTGCGCGCGCCGCGCGGCGAGGCAACGCGCTGGCCTGGCACGAGTCGCTCACCGACGACGTGGCCCTCGAGATGACCCCGTGGGACATGAAGAAGCCGGTGGTCGCCTCCGTGCAAGGTCACTGTCTCGGCGGCGGCTGCGAGATGGTGATGATGTGCGACATCACGATCGCCTCCGACGACGCCGTCTTCGGTGAGCCGGAGATCCGCTTCTCGAACGTCGGCCCCGCGCTGATCATGCCCTTCGTCATCGGCCTCAAGCGGGCGCGCGAGATGCTCTACATCGGCGACCCGATCGATGCCCAGACCGCGCTCGCCTACGGCATGGTCAACCGCGTCGTGCCTCGAGCCGAGCTGCTCACCGCGACGCTGAAGTTCGCGCGGCGGATGGCGCTGATCGCTCCCGAGGCGCTGGCCGGCACCAAGCTGGCGATCAACCGCGGCGCCGACGCCGCCGGCTTTCGCAACGCGATCCGCGCCGGCCTCGACGTGCTGGCGCCGCTCTACGCGGCGCGGACCGAGATCGGGATGAAGTTCGACGAGATCCGCGAGAAGGAGGGGCTCGGCGCGGCACTCAAGTGGCGCGCGGCCCAGTTCGCCGAATAACGTTCGCGCCGGCAGGAGCACGAGGATCCGGCGCGCTTGACCTCCCGCCGGTTCCGGACGATGCTTCGCGCACCGACCGGCTGGAGAGAGGCCCACTACGACGGAGGACGCGATGGCCCGAGCTGCCCGTCACATCGTCTCGTTCGTTCTCGCTGTTGCGGTGCTCCCCGTCGTCCTCTCGGGACATGCCGAGGCCCAGACGGGTGAATCGGTCATCGCCTGGCACGTCACGATCGCGCCGAGCTGGTTCGATCCCTCGACGGCGCCCGCGCAGATCACGCCGTTCGGCATCCTCTACGCGCTCCACGACTCCGTCGTGCGCGCGACGTACGGCAGCAAGATCGGCCCGGGGCTGGCCGAAGCGTGGTCCGAGAGCCCGGACGGCCTGACCTACGAGTTCCGGCTACGGCGCGGGCTCAAGTTCCACAACGGGGACGCCGTCACCGCGGAGGACGTGAAGTTCAGCTTCGAGCGCTACAAGGGCGCCGCGGCCAAAGAGCTGCAGTCGCGGGTCGAGGCCATCGAGGTCGTGAATCCCCTCACGGTGAAGTTCCGGCTCAAGGCGCCCTGGCCGGACTTCATGACGTTCTACGGCACGACGGTGAGCGGGGCCGGGCTCGTCGTGCCGAAGAAGTACATCACGCAGGTCGGCGACGAAGGCTTCCGCAAGCATCCGATCGGCGCCGGCCCGTTCAAGTTCGTGAGCCACACGCCGGGCGTCGAGGTGGTCGTCGAGGCCTATCCCGGCTACTGGCGCAAGGTCTCCAACGTGAAGCGCTTCGTGATGAAGAGCGTGCCGGAGGGCACGACGCGTGTGGCGATGCTGAAGAACGGCGAGGCCGACATCGCCTATGCGCTCGACGGCGAGGACGCGCTCAACGTGAGGCGCGATTCGCGGCTCGCGCTCATTCCGTCGAAGCACGCGTCGATCTACTGGATCGAGTTCGCCGACCAGTGGGACCCGAAATCCGTCTGGCACGACAAGCGCGTGCGCCAGGCAGCGATCCTCGCCATCGACCGGCCCGCCGTCAACGAGGTGTCGTGCCTCGGGTTCTGTCCGCCGACGAGCATCATCATCCCGCGCGTCATGGACTTCGCGCTCCAGACCCCGGCCGCGTCCTACGATCCGGAGAAGGCCAAGAAGCTACTGGCCGAAGCCGGCTATCCGAACGGATTCGACGCCGGCGACTTCGTGCCGATGCCGCCGTTCATGACCACGGGGGAGGCGTGCGTGAACTTCCTGGCCGCCGTCGGGATCCGCACCAGGATCCGGCCGACCGAGCGCGCGGCCTTCCTCACGAACTGGCGCGAGAAGAAGTTGCGCGGGATCTTCATGCCGGCGGTGGGTAACTCCGGCAACGCGGCCAGCCGGGTCGGCGAGTTCATCTATTCGAAGGGGACGTACGCCTACGGCGGCTACCCGGACATCGACGAGCTCTTCCTGCAGCAGTCGAAGGAGCGCGACGTCGCGAAGCGCGAGGCGATCCTCCACAAGATCCAGCAGCTCACGATCGACCGCGCGATGTTCCTGCCGATCATGGACTACCGCACGCTGCGCGGCGTGGGCCCGCGCGTGGCCGACCACGCGCTCGACGGGATGCCGCTGAACCCGTTCCCGATCTACGAGGACATCAAGCTGAAGAACTAGGGCCGCTCATTTCACCCTGAGTCGTTTGAGGCCATCTCGGACGGTGACGACCGGTATGCGAGAGTCGACGAGATACCGAGCGATCGCCCCGAGCATCTCGGGCGTACAACTCGGGGCCCTGCCCTCGTGGTCGATCTGATGAAACATCAGAACGAGCCAGGCCTGCCGATGTCGGGCGGCCTCGATCCACTTTCTGACCTCGCGAATCGTCGTCCGAACCGTGACCGCCTTGCATTTCAGCACGAACGGATCGACGCCCTCGTCGTTCAATCCGTCGTGGACGCTCCGCGCGCCCAGAAATCCTGCCCGTTTGACGACCGCGACGATCCGCTGATCGTATTCGCCGTAGGGATAGCTGACAGGATTTCTTCTTCGATGATCCGTTGTGTTTCAGTCGGAAGCCGCTTGTGGGACGCGGTGTGGCATCCGATTTCGTACCCGCGTGCCGTCAGGTCCCGAAGGTGGTCGACGTTCATGTAGCGCGGGAACTGCTGGTCGTCCAGACAACCACTGATGATGTAATGCGTGCTCGGGAGCTGCGCCTCGTCCAGGATCGGAAGATCAGCGCAACGCCATCGACTGCCTTTTGACGCTCGGCCGACACGAGTCCGAGGATCGCGTGGGGCGCGAGCGACGCAGAACGGATGACGCTGAGCGGTCACCGCGCGGTGCTCGCGATCGGGTCGTCAATCGTCAGCGGAGCGAGAGATCGTCTGACGTCGCGTTGGGAGGAGTTGGCCCGGGCCCATAGAGCTTGGGTAGGGACTCGAGCGTTATGGCTGGCACTGTTGAGCGGGGTGTCGGCACCGGGCGCTCCGGGGCCACGCGGCTCGGACGCGCGTCGTGGCATTCCCGCTCTGGACGTTCACGATTCTGCGGCTCGGCCTGAACCATTTGACTGAACGCCCGAGGCGTCGGGATGAGCAGGGCAAACAGCGCCCAGAGCGCGAGCACCTTCGGCATGCGCTGACACGTCATATGAATCCTCCCGTGTGTGGGCAATGACGCGTGGAATCGAATCGCCAGGGGCTCGTGCACGGCGGCGGCCAAGTGAATGCCCGCGCGAGGTTTCGGCCTAGGAGGCTCTCGCCTTGCAGCCTGGTCTGAAACATTTTCCGGCTATACCAGTCGGGTTGGCCGCGGGAGCTTCGTGGATGGCACACTTCCGCGGAAGGCACATTGACGAGTCCCTGACGTCCCCGACCCCGAGCTACTGTCGCGCTGGCTCTACGGCGGAGCCGAAGACGTGAGGGTGAAGTTTTCCGCAGAATCCCCCGACTCGCCGCGCCGGTCTCGCTGAAGCACTCGCCGTCCGACACGACAGGCGAGACGGCTCTGCACGTGATACCCTTCCTCTCGGGTTGGCGCTCGCTGAGCGCTAAGACTCGGGTGAATCTGGCGTGAACGCCTGGTCGTCAACGACAGGTGCTGCTGTGGAAAAGACGCTCTCCGTCTCCCCCGTGGTGGAACCACACTCGCTGTCGGCGGCTTGCCGCACAACCATCACAAACCCCAGCTTGCGGGCTACGAACGAGGAGGTTCGCGATGAAGATCGTCGTTATCGGCGGCACCGGCCTGATCGGCTCGAAGACCGTCGCCATTCTGCGCCAGGGCGGTCACGAGGTCGTCGCC
>Ga0209157_1000558_pt1 | contig 31617 bp, 32 predicted proteins | sample GraSoiAngelo_135_FD_185892 | JGI IMG/M metagenome (GOLD analysis project Ga0209157, IMG submission 185892) | Grasslands soil microbial communities from the Angelo Coastal Reserve, California, USA - 14_0929_05_40cm (SPAdes) (version 2) | ecosystem: Environmental > Terrestrial > Soil > Grasslands ...
GACGGATGACGTCATCGACGCCGAGTACGTCGACGCGGAAGAGAAGAAGAAAGAAAAGTAATTTCGTTCGACTGTAGCGGCGCTCGGTGAAGCGATAGATGGACTGGGCGTTGGTCCCTGTCCCCCCTGGGAGAGGGCGGCGCGACAGCCAGCGGCCTGACGCGCCGGGTGAGGGTCGCAAGTCCAGTCAGATCTTGAGACGCTCACCATCGTTTGAGGCTTCGCCCTATCGGCCTCGCGCTTCGCGCCCTGTCCCAGGACGAGAGGGTGATTTCTCCTGTCCCGGAATCGTTCACAGCGTTCGAGGTCCACCTACACTGAGACGGCGGAATCATGACAAGTAGCGAAGATCTGTATCTGATTCTCCAGGTCCGCCGAACGGCTTCGGGGGGGGAGATCAAGCGCGCTTTTCGGAAGCTGGCTCGTCGGTATCATCCGGATATCAATCCGGGTGACCGGCATGCAGAAGAACGCTTCAAGCGGATCACGGAGGCATACGACATTCTCAGCGATCCTTTGAAGCGTGAATTCTATGACGTCAATGGCTTCTACACCCATGGGATTTTGGAACAGCGTGGTGCGGGATCCAATTGGGGCTTCCAATTTGAGGGTTTCGACTTCTCTCGTTCACACGAGGGCGATTTCCGCGAAATCTTCAAAAATATCATTGCCCGGCAGAATCCGCAAACCCGAGAGCGCGGCCAGGATCTGGAGTTTCCGATCTCGATCAGCTTTGACGAATCCATCGGCGGCGTCCGGACGAACATCACCATCACGCGAATGCATCGATGCGCGGGATGCGACGGAACGGGCCGCGCGGCCGGTTCACGAGAGACAGCATGCCCACTATGCGGCGGTTCCGGGAAGACGGCTCGAGTAAAAGGGCATCTGCAATTTGCCGTTACTTGCGGCCATTGCGGCGGCTCTGGACGCGTGATTACGCCGTGTTCCCATTGCCGCGGCGAGGGACGCGCCTCGCGTATCGAAACGCTTGATGTGGAAGTGCCTCCCGGTGCGATGACCGGCACGCGCATTCGAATTCCGTCGATGGGCGATGCGGGTCGCTTCGGCGGGCTAAACGGCGATCTTTACGTTGTGGTGAGCGCCGGATCGCATCCGTTCTTCGAAAGAAAGGGTGACAACATTCACTGCGCCATTCCTCTGACGGTAACCGAAGCGGCGCTCGGCACCAAAATTCAAGTCCCTACGATTGACGGGCCGGCGGTGGTCCGCATCCCGCCAGGAACGCAGTCGGGGCAGACGTTGCGTATTCGCGGGAGGGGTGCACCGTCGCTTTTGAGTCCCGGCGTCAACGGCGATCAATACCTTGAAGTGAAAGTCGTTGTCCCTCGCGTCGCCGACGAGCGGTCGAAGGAAATTCTGCGAGAACTGGCGAGACTGAATCCGGACAATCCGCGAAGCCATTTGTGGTAACGCGCTATGGAACGCAAAAAAACGGGCAAGGCCGCCTACATGATCAGCGCCGTCGCCCAGACTTACGGAATTCATCCTCAGACGCTCCGCCTCTATGAGCGTGAGGGTTTATTGAAGCCCTCACGATCGGAGGGAAATACCCGTCTATATACTCAGGAAGATCTCGAAAGGCTCGAAGTCATCTTGAATTTGACGCGAGATCTTGGCGTGAATCTTGCCGGTGTCGAAGTGATTCTGAATATGCGGCAGCGGCTGGAAGACATGCATCGCGAGATGCAGGAGTTTATCGAGTACATTGAACGCGAATTTCAGCAACGGTCGCCGGAATTGAAGCAAAGGATCCAACACGCTCTCGTCAAAGTGACCCCTTCACACGTCACTCTCGCGAGACCACGCAAATAGGAACGCCGCTTATACAGGCGCTAGAGAAATGAAGCAAATTTCATACGAACGAGTTGTCGAAGGGCCCGATACGCTCCGGATGTATCTGAAGGAGATCTCTCGGTTTCCGCAATTATCTCCGGAGGAAGAAAAAGAGCTTGGCAGACGTATTCAAAATGGCGATGAAGAAGCGTTTCGAAAGTTAATTGAATCCAATCTTCGCTTTGTTGTCGCGATGGCCAAGAAATACGCCCGGTCCGGCTATCCGCTCCACGAATTGATCAATGAAGGCAACATGGGTTTGATCGAAGCAGCCTCGCGTTTCGACCCGACGCGTGACGTCCGATTCATCACCTACGCGAGTTGGTGGATTCGCCAGGCCATTTTGGCGGCGATCGCTCACCACGGCCAGGTGTTCCGCCTCCCCCCAAAATTGAAACATGAACTCTACCGTTTCGAAACCAAAGTAGCGCGCCTGACACAGGAGCTCGGCCGGCGGCCCAGCGTCGACGAGATTTCGAAGGAACTCGGTATGAAAGAAGAAGAAGTCCGCGGCATGATGGAAGGAACTCCAACCGAGGTTTCGCTTAGCACTCCAATCGGAGACGAGGACGAAGTGCATCTGGAAGACCTGATCCGTGACCCGAGTGTTACCCCGGTGGACGAAATTCTCATCGCGCAGTCCTTCGAGGAGCAGCTTCAAAAACTGCTTTCTCAATTGGACGAGAAAGAAGGGCTCATCATCGAGCGAAGGTTCGGCCTCGGCGACCGCGAACCGGAGACCTTGGCCGAAATCGGCTCGGAACTGAATCTTTCCCGAGAACGTATCCGGCAAATCGAAGAACGAGCGCTCGAAAAACTCCGCCGCTCCCAGCGCGCGAAGCAGTTGCTGGGCTATTTGAACTGATTGCTGTAGCGGCGGTCTATGACCGCCGGCGATTCCAGTCTCGACAAGATCGTCGGCGGTCATAGACCGCCGCTACAGGTATATGTAGAATGCACTCATGAGTTCCGCAAATACCGAACAATGCTCTAGATGCGGAGGCACGGGCTGGATGCGCGTTGCTCAAAAAGGTGTCGAAGGAGTGATCCGCTGCGAGTGCGTAAAGGGCGCGCGTGCCGATCGGTTGCTGGAGACCGCGAATATCCCTTTTCGGTATGCCCGCTGCGAACTCGAAAACTTCGATGTCATGCCTTCCCCCGACCGCTCGATCGAGAAGGCGAAGATTGCGGCGGAAAAATTCGTGGATGAGTATCCGATGCCTCGCGTCTCCTTCGGCTTGCTTTTCATGGGCCCGCAGGGAGTCGGGAAAACCCATCTTGCGGTGGGAGTGATTAGGGCGCTCATGCGGCGGAAAGGCGTTCCGTGTTTGTTTAGATCTTTCCCTGAGCTCTTGAAAGAAATTCAAAATTCCTATAGTCCAATATCTCAGTCCTCGGAGTTCTCCCTGCTGGCCCCGGTTTTGGATACAGAGGTGCTGGTTTTGGATGAGTTGGGAGCTCAGACTCCTTCGACGTGGGTTCGTGACACCGTGAGCTACATCCTTAATCATCGATACAGCGAGAACAAAGTGACCATCTTTACAACGAATTACCAGGACAAAGATGAACTCACAGACAACCGGAAGGGTGTTGCGTACACACTGGCAGAACGCGTCGGCGATCAGATGCGATCGCGGCTATTCGAGATGTGCAAAACAATAACGATGGTGGGAAACGATTTTCGGAAGGCGGTCAAACAGGCCGAACACCACTTTTGAGGATCAGTATTCTTCCTCTTCTTCCTCATCCCCTTCTCCCTCTTCGACTACCTGAATGAAGAAACTGGTTTCACAATCCTCACAGACAAACTGTTCATCGTCGCCGGCGTCCAATTTCCCAGCGCAAACGGGGCAGAAGGAGATTTCGGTGCTCATGTTGTCCTAAATACTAGAATGGTTTTTCAAAGTCAAAGAGGTTTTATCGCCCACGGAGTTGGGAGTTCGCATCATGAAAAAGAACGGAGTTGAAGAACAATACGTCATCGACGATTTCACCAGTAAAGATACCTGGCGCATTTTCCGCATCATGGCGGAGTTTGTCGAAGGCTTCGAAATGCTTGGTAAGATTCCTCCTGCAGTTGCGATGTTCGGTTCGGCGCGGGCATTACCGGGAAGCATTGCCTACGATAGCGCGCAAGCGATTGCAACAATTCTTGGCAAGAACGGTTATTCCGTCATCACTGGCGGCGGACCCGGAGTTATGGAGGCTGCGAACAGGGGTGCTACAGAAGCCGGTTCGACTTCGGTAGGACTGAATATCGAGTTGCCTCTGGAACAAAAGCCGAATATCTACGCAAACAAGCTTCTAAATTTTCGTTATTTCTTCGTACGAAAAGTCATGTTCGTGAAGTACTCTATCGCATTCGTCATTTTGCCCGGTGGATTCGGGACGCTCGACGAATTATTCGAAGCGATCACGTTAATCCAAACACGTAAGATTAAGCCGTTCCCGGTGATCCTCGTCGGAAGGGATTACTGGAAAGGATTGCTCGGTTGGATTGGTGAGACACTTTTGCGTGAAAAGATGGTTGCCGTAGAAGATCTCGACATTATCAAAACGGCCGATACTCCCGAGGAAGTCTTGCACTGGGTGCAGGATTCAAGAGTAAGGAGCGGTGTTCATAATGCCTCGCTCTCATAGTTTCCGGATCCAACTGGCCGGCTTCCTCTTTTCTATTCTCACAGCTTGTCTGGTTTTCACCACGACGGCTCAGGGACCGGCACCGAACCGCGTCGACTCCATTCACGCAGAGGAGCTTCGAGAAAAAGTAACCTTTCTGGCGTCTGAGCAGCTCAAAGGACGCGGCAACGGGACTCACGAACTGAATCTCGCGGCCGAATACATCGCCGGTACTTTCGCCGGGAACGGCTTGAAGCCGGCCGGCGACAACGGTGGTTACTATCAGCACTTCGATATCTATTCTTCCCGTTTGGGTTCAAACAATGATCTGCGGATCCACGGCGCAAGCGATGCCGATCTCAACCTAAAAGTTCGGATGGACTTTATTCCCGAGCTTTGGTCGGTGAACGGCACCGTCAACGGCCCGTTGCAGTTGATTGAAGACGAAAGCCGTCAGGACTTGCAGGGCAAGATTGCGGTTGAGGTTGAGGATCGAATCGTTTCCGACGATCCAGAGTTCCCAGCAACGGCGACTGAAGAGCGGCGCCTCCAAGATGCGGGCGCCATCGCTGTCATGATCCTTCAGGGTGCGACCGATCGAGGCCGCGGCCGGATGGTCACGCTGGCGGAAAATTTCAGAGACGATCTGCCGGTGCGTTTAACCGCAATGGCCACCATTGGCGTGCCGGATTATCCGAGCATCCCCGTGCTTATGGTATCCGCCGATACCGCGCGGCAAGTCATTTCCGCACTCCATAAGCCTCAATCTCACGTCACCGCCACGATTACCGTCGATGTCGAGCGGAAGATTCACCCGACGCAGAACGTACTTGGGCTCATTCAAGGTTCGAATCTTTCAATGAAGAACGAGGTCATGATCGTCGGAGCGCACTATGACCACGATGGTGAGGCGTACGGACAAATCTGGTACGGCGCGGACGATAACGGTTCCGGGACCGCTGCTATTCTGGAGTTGGCGGAAGCATTCGGCAATGGATTCTCCGCGCCGGCACGCAGCATTCTCTTGTGTGCCTGGGCTGGAGAAGAAAAGGGACTGCTTGGAAGCCGCTACTACGTTCATCATCCTTTCTTTTCGCTCAACCGTACGGTTGCCATGTTCCAGCTGGATATGATCGGCCGTAACGAAGAACATGGCGAAAACAAGTCCCAGCAAATTCCTGAGGAGCGTCCTTCGGAAAATACGAATAGCCTGAATGTCCTTGGCACGGCCTTCAGTCCCGATTTGAAGGCCGCCATTTCCGCCCTCAACGCCCAGACTAATCTCACGCTCCGCTTTAGGTATGACTTCGGCGCCGAAGATCTGATGCGGCGCAGTGATCAGTGGTCGTTTTTACAGAGAGCGATCCCCGCGATATTTTTCTTTACCGGACTTCATCCGGACTACCACACCCCGCGTGATACGCCCGAGAAGATCAATTACACGAAACTCGAAAAGATCACCAAGCTGGTGTACCTAACCGCTTTTCAGGTGGCAAATTCGCCCACTCGTCCGCAGTATGTGAAGCCCGGGGCGACGGCGGCGCACTGAGCCTATTGACACATACGCCGGCGTCTTCTTAAAATTAGCACTCGGTTTTGAGGAGTGCTAACCAACCTTCGTAATATACTTAAAACAAAAGACCAAAGGAGAGCAGACCATGAAAGTAAGACCGTTGCATGATCGTGTTCTGATCAAGAGAATCGAAGAGCAGGAAACGATTCGCGGCGGGATCATCATCCCCGATACGGCGAAAGAAAAGCCCCAGGAGGGTGAAGTCGTCGCCGTCGGTACCGGTAAGAGGTTGGAGGATGGGAAAGTGATCCCGCTCGAAGTGAAAGAGGGCGACCGGGTTCTGTTTGGCAAGTATTCGGGAACGGAGATCAAAGTCGACGACAACGAATACTTGATTCTTCGGGAAGACGAAATTCTCGGAATTCTCGCGACCGCCGGCAAAGCAGCCGGAAAGAAATAGGAGGCGGCAATGGCAAAACAGATTGTCCATGGCGAAGATTCCCGGCAGGCCATCCTGCGTGGCGTGAACATCCTTGCGGACGCGGTCAAGATCACCCTTGGCCCGAAAGGACGTAACGTTGTTCTCGACAAGAAATTTGGCTCGCCAACAATTACCAAAGACGGTGTCACCGTCGCTAAAGAAATCGAACTTAAAGAGCCGCTCGAGAACATGGGCGCTCAAATGGTGAAAGAAGTCGCCTCCAAGACGAGCGACGTCGCCGGAGACGGCACTACGACGGCCACCGTTTTGGCGCAGGCGATTTTCCGTGAGGGTGTGAAAACAGTCGCCGCAGGCGCGAATCCAATGGCCGTGAAGCGCGGCATCGAGCGCGCCGTTGAAGTTGCAGTAGAGAAAATCAAAGAACTGTCCAAACCTGTGAAGGGCGAAATGATCGCGCAAGTGGCGACGGTTTCGGCCAACAACGATTCCACCATCGGCAACATCATTGCCGAAGCAATGAAGAAGGTGGGTAAGGATGGCGTTATCACCGTTGAAGAGGCCAAGGCGATTGAAACGACCCTCGATGTCGTCGAAGGGATGCAGTTCGATCGCGGTTATCTGTCGCCCTACTTCGTGACCGATCCGGACCGCATGGAATGCGTTCTGGAGAATGCGTTGATCCTCATCCATGAAAAAAAGATCAGCACCATGAAGGATCTGCTTCCGCTCCTCGAACAGGTCGCCAAAATGGGCCGGCCGCTGTTGATCATTGCGGAAGAAGTCGAAGGAGAAGCGCTGGCAACGCTTGTCGTCAACAAGCTGCGCGGGACGCTGCAGGCTGCGGCGGTCAAGGCTCCCGGCTTTGGCGATCGCCGCAAGGCGATGCTGGAAGATATCGCGATCCTCACCGGCGGCAAGTCACTGACCGAAGATCTCGGTATAAAGCTCGAAAACGTTCACATCGAGGACCTCGGCAGGGCGAAAAAGGTTGTCATCGACAAGGACAACACCACGATTGTCGAGGGCGCGGGCAAGTCTCAAGCCATTGAGGGCCGCGTGAAGCAGCTGCGTACGCAGATCGATGAAACCACATCGGACTACGATCGCGAGAAGCTTCAGGAACGGCTGGCCAAACTCGTCGGCGGTGTCGCGGTCATCAAAGTCGGCGCTGCGACCGAGACGGAGATGAAAGAAAAGAAAGCTCGCGTCGAAGACGCAATGCACGCCACCCGCGCGGCTGTCGAAGAGGGTATCGTCCCCGGCGGCGGTGTGGCATTTGTTCGCGCAGTTCCGGCCCTCGATAAAGTGAAGTTGGAACACGACGAGCAGATCGGTGTCAACATTGTGAAGAGATCTCTTGAAGAGCCGCTGCGAATGATCGCTTCCAATGCGGGCCATGAAGGCGCCGTCGTGCTTGGAAAAGTCAAAGAGGCGAAAGACCCCAATCTCGGCTTCGATGCGGCGACCGAAGAGTACACCGACATGATCTCAGCCGGTATTCTCGACCCGGCGAAGGTCGCTCGCACGGCGCTGCAAAACGCAGCTTCCATTTCCGCTCTGATGCTGACCACCGAAGCTCTTGTCTCCGAAATCCCGGAAGAAGAGAAAGCTCCGGCAGGTCCCCCGGGCGGTGCTCCGCCCATGTACTAAGCAATCGAAATTCGGGGTCAGACGGGTGAATTCCCTATTTTGCACTTCAAAAATAGGGAATTCACCCGTCTGACCCCGAATTTTCAGACGTTAAATATAATCTTCGAATGGACGTCGCGGAACTACGCTCCCGCTATCCGGTATTTCGTTACGAAGGTTTTGCGCTGGAGCGGAGTTCCTCACGCCTCACTGCGCGCTTCAAGTTCTCTATCCCACCCGACATTGCGTTCGCTCCAGAAGTAATTTTCGAGGCCCTTGACGAATCCTGGCGGTCGGTTTCCGACGAATCCCTCCAGAACCTTGTTTTTCATCTCGGATTGATTGAGAGCTTCAGCTATTGGAAGGCAACGGCTTCACCTGTTATCGAAGTCCATCCGGCAGGTCTCAGCGAAGAGCAGATCTCATGGTGGGAAGACCTTCTCGTCCGCGGAATGGGAGAGTTCTTCTTTCGCAATCAGATCGATTTCACAACTGAACGCTTCGTGAAGATTACGTCAATGCCGAACACGTCCCGATACGAAGTTTATCGTGGCGAATTGACGGGGCGGACTCTGCTGACGATCGGCGGAGGCCGCGACTCCGCGCTTGCCGCGGCCTTGTTGCGGGATTCGGGTCATCCGTTCACATGCATGATGTTGAACCCCTCGACGGCCGCACAAACCATTGCCCGCCACGTATCTGCGTTGCCTCCTTTGATCATCCGGCGGACTATTTGTCCGGAACTCTTGGAATTAAATCGGCGAGGATATCTCAACGGCCATACCCCGTTCTCCGCGTACTTGGCATTCCTTGGTGCAGCATGCGTTCTTCTGTATGGATACTCGGACATCATCGTCGCCAACGAGCGAAGTTCTGATGAGGGAAATGTTCATTATCGAGGCAGCGAAATCAATCACCAGTACTCGAAGAGCTTCAGATTTGAGACCCGATTCGACGAGTACCTTCGTCGATTTCTCATGAGCGGCGGCCGCTATTTCAGCCTCGTACGGCCGTTATACGAACTACAAATCGGTAAACTGTTCTCGAAATTTCCTGATTTGTTTCAGCTGTTCAAGAGCTGCAACCGGAATCGCTCGGATTCCTGGTGCGGCCGCTGTGCTAAATGTGTGTCGGTATTTCTGACAATGTACCCGTTTCTGCCGCCCGCCGCGCTGTTCAAAATATTCGGACACGACCTGTTCGACTCGGAAGAGACGATTCCGATTTTGCGCGAGCTCGCAGGCCTTGAAATCAAACCGTTCGAGTGCGTTGCCACAGCAAATGAGATCGTGGCCGCTGCGGCGCTCGCTATCGCAAAACTGAGAAACAATTCGCAACCGCTTCCGCCCGTTTTGCAGTATGCAGTCCGCCACATCCCTGGTATAAATGACACGGAAGCAGCGTCCGTCCTTCTCGCAGCGTACGGGCCGCATCGGATTCCTCAGGAATTTGAGAGCCTTCTCAGGAACGCCTTGAACCAATCGGCGCGTTAACTCGCGCGCAACCGGTCAAGCGCATCATGGATTTCCTGGAGAGCCGCCGGGTCATCAATGGTTGCGGGGAGTTTGTAGTCTTGACGCTCGGCGATCCTCTGCATCGTGCCCCGAAGAATTTTTCCGGAGCGCGTCTTGGGCAACCGCTTGACAATGATTGCAGTTTTGAAAGCGGCCACTGGTCCGATCCTCTCTCGAACCATTGTCACCGTTTGTTGCACGATCTCGCCTTCCCGTTCGGGGTCTACGCCTGCCTTGAGAACAAGAAACCCCAAAGGAACTTGCCCTTTGAGGCTGTCGGCGACTCCCACTACAGCGCATTCGGCCACATCGGGGTGTGAAGCGAGAACTTCTTCCAGCGCTCCCGTCGAAAGCCGGTGTCCGGCGACATTGATGACGTCGTCCGTGCGCGTCATCACGAACAGATAACCGTCCTCGTCGACAAAGCCGGCGTCACCCGTTTTGTAGTATCCGGGGAACTCCGAAAGATACGACTCCTGGTAACGCGAATCGGCATTCCAGAGCGTTGACAATGCTCCTGGCGGAAGGGGCAGCTTACAAACGAGATTTCCGATTTCTTTCGGTTTTGCGGGCCCGCCCGTGTCGTTCACCACATCAATTTGCCAGCCAGGAACGGGTTTAGTTGCGGACCCTGGCTTGACTGGCAGCTTTCCCAGCCCAACACAATTGGCCGAGATCGGCCAGCCCGTTTCGGTTTGCCACCAGTGATCGATGACTGGAACCTTAGTATTCGACGTTTGTCCGTAGCGGGACCTAGTAAGCAGATCTTCGGCCCAACCGAGCGTATCGGGATCGAGACGTTCACCTGCGAGAAAGAGTGTCCGGAACTTTGAAAGATCGTACTTGCGGATCAAACCGCCCTGCGGATCCTCGCGTTTGATGGCTCGGAAGGCCGTTGGCGCTGTGAATAGACAGACGACATGGTGCTGCGAGATCACACGCCAGTACACGCCGGCATCCGGAGTCCCCACGGGTTTACCCTCGAACAAGACCGTCGTACAACCGTAAATCAGTGGGGCATAAACGATATAAGAATGCCCGACAACCCACCCGATATCGGAAGCGGCCCAATAGACTTCGCCAGGCTTAACGTCATAGATGCGGCCCATCGTCCAGTGGAGCGCGACGAGATAACCGCCATTGTCGCGCACGATTCCCTTCGGCTGTCCTGTGGTGCCGGACGTATACAAAATGTAAAGGGGATCCGTCGCCGCCACAGGCACGCAATCATGTGGCGTGGCACTGACCAGGATCTCGTCCCAGTCGAGATCCACTCCTGGCTTCATTTCCGAGCGTTGGATCGACCGTTGATACACCACACACTTCTCGGGCTTGTGTTTTGCCATTCCAATGGCCGTATCGACGAGCGGTTTATAGGCAACGAGTCGTCCGGGCTCAATGCCGCACGATGCCGTCAGCACGACCTTCGGCCGGGCATCATCGATGCGAACGGCCAATTCATGCGATGCAAAACCACCAAACACGACCGAGTGGATGGCGCCGAGCCGCGCAGTTGCAAGCATTGCAATGACGGCCTCGGGAATCATGGGCATGTAGATGATCACGCGATCACCTTTCGAGACGCCGAGCAACGCGAGAGCACCGGCGCACTTCGCAACGCTTATTCCGAGTTCGCTGAATGTGAAGGATTGGATCGTCTGCGTTACAGGACTGTCATAAATCAGCGCTATCCGGTCGCCGTGGCCATTTGCGACGTGCCGGTCGACGGCGTTATAGCACGTATTGACTTCCGCGCCGGCGAACCATCGGTAGAACGGCTTATTCGAGTCGTCGAGGATCTTCTTCCACTTCTTGTACCAATGGATTTCTTCGGCTGCTTCGGCCCAAAAACCTATTGGATCATCGATTGAACGCGCATAGACATCGTCATAATGGCTGGACATAGACACACGCTACATTGCAATAACCGCTGTATTGTTCACAATACCGGTTGTTCATCGCAAGGGCACGGAAATCGATTCTCCTTTCAGCGGTGGCGTCTGAACAGGAAGGCGCCGCGCATGTGTGGCTTGTTCGAAGCTGTACCCGAGCGACAGCAGTTTTTGTTCGCTGAAAGCTGTGCCGAGGAAAGAGATTCCGACCGGCAGGGTGTCGCCGGTGAATCCTGCAGGTACGATGAGATCCGGAAACCCGGTGAGATTCGCGATAGTCGCCGGCGAACTCGGCCCTCCGCCGGGAGGGTCGGGAGCGGCAGTGATCAAGACCGGACGGCGCGGCGACGTCGGATACACGATGGCGTCCAGTTTTTGCGATTCAAAAATGCCTTCAATTGCAGAACGAACCAATGGCAGCCCGTAATCGCGGACGGACGTGTAGCGGTAGTCGTTCAGCGTGCCGCTGTCGGCTTCGCGTTTAAACAAACTCCAGCGGCTCGGGTTTGGACGCGCACCATCTGCACGCGTGGCATTGAAGCGATTGGTACGCTCGATCATTTGATCGAGGCTTTTCGGGTAGTCCGGACCGATCGTAGCGAGATAACCCGCGATCTGCGCCGTGAACTCCGGATAACGAATCGCGTTATAGAACTCGCCCTTGGCGTCGAGTAACCATTTCGGATATCGGAGGTCCACGACAGTTGCGCCTGCCTGACGCATCGCCTCCAGTGCTGCTTCGATCACCCAGTCCACATCCGGATCCACACCGAAGAAGTCGCGCGCGACACCGATACGAGCGCCTTTCAGCGCGCCAACATTCAAACCTTTCCTATAGTCGGTGACGAACTTGCCTTCGCTCTTCTTTGTTGCCGCGTCAGCCGGGTCGACGCCGGTCATCACGCCAAGCGCAGCCGCGAGGTCGTATACATTGCGCGCCATCGGTCCGCCGGTGTCGAAGCTCAGAGCCAGCGGAATGATCCCGTTTCGACTCAGCAGACCGTGCGTGGGCTTCAAGCCCACAATACCGTTGGCCGTTGACGGTCCCCGGATGGACCCGCCTGTGTCGGTGCCCATTCCAAGAGGGGCATATCCGGCTGCAATCGCGACACCTGTGCCGCCGGACGATCCTGCCGGCGATCGCGACAGGTCGTGTGGATTTCTCGACTGGCCTCCAAGTGAACTGTATGCGCCCGCCGAGGCGAACTCCGACATGTTCACCTTTGCCAGAATGATTCCGCCGGCATCGCGAAGCTTCTTCACAACGAATGCATCGTGCGGCGGAATCGAACCTTCGAGCAGAACGGAGCCGCCGGTGGTCGGCATGTCGAACGTGTCATAGTTATCTTTGAGCACGACAGGGATGCCGTGTAGCGGAGACCGTGGCCCTTTTGCCTTTCGCTCGGCATCAAGAGCACGCGCCGTCTCAATTGCTTTCGGATTGAGCGTCATCACCGCGTGAAGGGAGGGGCCTTCGCGATCGTACGCCTGGATACGGGCGATGCACAGTTGGACAAGTTTTTCGGAGGTCAGTGTGCCGGCGTTGAAAGCGGCGTTGAGGTCAGCAATCGTCGCTGCATCCAGATCAATATCTTTCGCAGAGGCCGCGCAGAGATTCCACAACAACAGCGCAACCACAAACGTCATTCGTCCCCATGCATTCATTTCATCCTCCGCAACGCTTAATGCTCCGACATCCTATCTTGTCAGTACGACCGCCCACAACTACGTTCGCGAGCCTCGGGCTAAACCTCGAAGACCGGCAAACACAGTTGTCCAACGACACGATCCTGCCGGTCAGCATCGACAGCGAGAGGCTCGAGCAAGATTTGCCAAAATATTTCGGCAGGCGATCAGCGATGAGGGTACAAATGTGCGCCGTGGTCCTACGCTGCGGCATTTCGGACTTACAGCCGATATGGCCAGCGGTGAGGAGGCAGGCCAGTTCTGGATCATCTTGCAACCGGAACTGCACCGGCTCCTATCCGGGCCCCTTGGCAGCCCCTTCTATTGCGGGTGTCCCGAACGCCAACACCCTGGTTGCTTTTTCGGCGGGCGATAACTCATTGTTCGACCATGTGCTCCGCCAAATCCAGCGCGACCATCACACGTCTGCTTATTCGATCACACCGCAGCCTTTTCTGGTCACTTCCTCCGGCGTCACATTGGCGAAAATGTGACTTCCGCGCCAGCACTGGCAAGTTGACGGACCCACGCCATGGATGCCCTCGTAATGTTGAGAAATTAGCGGTTGTTTTTGCCGTTGCGTCCATGCCGCAGGCTATCGATAAATGCTTTCAAACTTTTCTCGGTCGCTTTCTGAGCCTGGGCTAACTGGGCGTGGGACCGGGCTAATTCGGCCTGGGACCGGGCTAATTCGGCAACTGCGACAGTGGTGCGCTTCTGAGCCTCGGATAGCTCGTCAAGCTTAGTTTCGACTTTCACGAGCATTCGCATGCCGTGCTGAATAAGCTTGGAAGTGGCATCGAGCCGCCGGTCGATTCGATCCATGCGGGCATTTGCACGGATCTCCGCATTTTGGATGCGAGTCCCCAGCTTCTCCATGCGGGTCTCTGCCCTCGCCTGGGATTTCAAGATGAATTCCATCGTCCTTTCGACATCCATGCCGGTAGGATACATCAACGCCAGATTGTGTTTCGTCACGAAACGGTAATCGTCGCTTTGTAGACTTCGCCCTGTCCGTCCGCCCCGATCGCGGAGAGGATTTCGTAGGGGCCGAGCTTGGCGCCTGCGGTGAGAGTCACGGCTTAGCTTTCCAGTTATAGATGACCGTGATGGGAGAGGCCGCGCTCTCCATCGAGCGAGCCGGTGTAGACACCCTGAGCCGGAGGAACACCGACCACAAGATAGATGAAATGCCGGCCGTCAGGGAGAAACTGCGGAAATCTGTGGCCAATTTGCCCGGTTTTCCGTCGCGTGACGGCAACCGGCTCGCCACCCGACGCGGCTACCTTCAAAAGAGGTGAAATTACTGTTGGAGCGAAAGATGTGTCCGCCCTCAAGGCTTCCCTCGACAACACCCGCCTGCACATGAAAGGCGGCGTAACAGCATCTGAGATAGCCCGATAAGCCATCCGGGAGGTCCTCACCAGCAGTTTATCCTGCCCGGCTGTGCGCATCTCCTGTTTGAGCGCATTCTTTTATTTCTTGTTCCTTGTTGCGAGATCGTAGACCAGTCCGGCCACGCCGCCCGACAGCGCCCCAATTCCCGCGCCTTTGCCGCCACCGGCCAGGCCACCAATGGCTGCACCTGCGCCTGCGCTGCCTCCGACGATCAGAACTTCTTTTTCCAACGAACGTTTTTTCTTGGGCTCAGCTTGTGCTGGGGCCGAAGTGGGTGCCGGCCGCCGTTCGACGATCCGCGGCTGCGACTGGACGAATTGCTGTTTGGACAACTTGGAATCGGATAACTCGAGAGGAGTGATCGTGATCCCTTCGCGCATGTACACCTGGTGATTGCCGATGGGTTGGTGCGGAATCACTAACTGGACTCTTCGGCCGTCATCCAATGTTGTCGGGATAATAGTAGCTTTGACTTTTCCGTCTTCGGTACTGATCTCATCGACATAGCCGCCGGAAAGCCCATATTTCTGCTCGATGGCTTTTGGATCGACGTCTGCGTTCGCTTTGCTGCAAGCGGCAACGCTCAATAGGGCCGTCAGCATCAATGCCAGCATAGCTCTCATAGACACCTTTCCCTCCTATGCAATAGAGAGAATGCAACGGCACTTCCGTTAGCGGGGGGTGCTGTAAGTGATGCGATTCACTAGATAAAGAGAACGTTGGGGAAGGCGTCGCCACTGTTTGGTTCCTATCCGGCAGGGAAGTTCTCCCCGGAAATCGCGCTAGAATGGCTCTCATGCTGGCTGTTCAGTTGGATAAGAGGCGTGTCTATGTCCGTGATGTCCGGCGGCCCAAAAGGCCCGAGGGATACGCTCTGATTCGGCTGTTGGTTGGCGGAATTTGTAACACCGATCTCGAGCTCCAGCGCGGATATTATGGTTTTTCTGGTATTCCCGGACACGAATTTGTCGGAGAAGTTGTCGAAGCGGATCACGCAAACCTGCTGGGCCGCAGAGTTGTCGGCGAGATCAACTTGGCGTGCCGCCAATGCGAGTGGTGCCAAAGAGGACTAGGGCGGCATTGCCCGAAACGAACCGTTCTTGGAATCGTGCGGTACCCCGGCGCGTTTCGGGAATTGCTGACGTTGCCTGAGGTGAATCTGCATGTGGTTCCCAATTCGATTTCCAATGAGGAAGCTGTTTTCGTTGAGCCGCTCGCGGCGGCATGTGAGATTCTCGATCAGGCGACCATTCCAGAGGGAGCGGGTATTGCCGTACTTGGTGATGGCAAACTCGGGCTGCTCATCGCACAAGTCCTGACTGCGCGTTGTATGAACGTCCATCTTTATGGCCGGCATCCAAATAAATTGAAGATTGCCGCTCGCGCCGGCGTGGAAACGTTCCTAGCCACGAAGCGGCTTCCCTCTTCCGCCTACGATTGGGTTGTCGAGGCGGCGGGTTCGCCGCATGGATTAAGTCAGGCGATCCGGATGGTCCGGCCGCGAGGATCGGTCTTCATGAAATCCACTATTCATGGAACCCCTTCACTCGACACGGCACGTGTCATCGTCAACGAAATCGCTCTCATTGGATCGCGGTGCGGCCGTTTTGAACCAGCGCTGAATTTGTTGCGAGCGAGGAGCATCAAAGTACTTGACATGATTTCCGACAGCTTTCCTCTCTCCCAGGCCCCGCGCGCCTTTCAGCGAGCCGCGGAACGCGGCATTCTGAAAGTGGTGTTGAACGCTGGCTGAATTGTCGGCTATATTGTCAACCGTTTTGATCCGAGAAACTCGCGCAGGAGTGAATTGTGGCGCAAGCAGCAGCTTCAACCAAAAGAGGATTAGGAACAACCGAGCGCCGCGACTTGTGGTGGGTGGAACCACTCGCGGTGGGTTTGGGTTTGTTGGGCTTCATTACTTATGCGACCTGGGCGGCTTTTCAGGGAAATCATTATTCCTTCGGGCCCTACATATCTCCGTTCTATTCTCCGGAAGTATTTGGTGATTCGCAACACAGCTGGTTCGGGCCGGTCCCCGCATGGTGGCCTGCATTTTTGCCATTTTCCCCGGCGCTTCTGATCCTGTGGGCGCCCGGCGGATTCCGCCTCACCTGCTACTACTACCGCGGAAGCTATTACAAAGCACTATGGGCCGATCCTCCAGCATGCGCCGTAGGCGAGCCTCGCGGCGGCTATCGCGGCGAGCGATCGTTTCCGCTGATCATTCAGAATGTTCATCGATATTTTCTTTATCTCGCTGTCCTTTTCTTGTTTTTCCTTGCCTACGATGTCTGGAAGGCTCTCTGGTTCACGGATGCAGCAGGAGCCGTGCACTTCGGAATTGGAGTCGGCACAATCGTTCTGGCGGTCAATGTGATATTGCTTGGAAGTTATGCGCTGGGTTGCCACTCGATGCGCCATCTGATCGGTGGACGCCACGACGAATTGAAGAATGCGATCTTCGGACGGAATTGCTACAACTGCGTCACCGTGCTCAATCGTAATCATATGCGCTGGGCATGGTTCAGCTTATTCTGGGTTGCCTTTTCCGACGTGTACGTTCGGCTTTGCTCCATGGGTGTCTGGACGGACTGGAGAATCATTTAATGCCGGAGTACCAGAAATTCGAACACGACGTGCTTGTTATTGGCGCCGGAGGCGCCGGACTGCGGGCGGCGATCGAAGCATCGGCCGCCGGAGTCACTGTGGGGCTGGTCTGCAAATCCCTTCTCGGAAAAGCGCACACGGTCATGGCCGAGGGCGGCATCGCGGCAGCGCTGGGTACGGTCAACTCGGCCGACAATTGGAAAGTTCATTTCGCGGATACGATGCGCGGGGGCCAATACCTGAACGTCTGGCGTATGGCCGAAATCCACGCGAAAGAGGCCCCGACGTGCGTCCGTGAGCTGGAAGCGTGGGGCGCCGTTTTCGACCGGACTCCAGAGGGAGATATTCTTCAACGAAACTTTGGAGGCCACCGATATCCGCGACTGGCCCATGTTGGCGACCGCACGGGTCTGGAAATGATCCGCACGCTTCAGGATCACGGTGTCCATCAGGGAATCGACGTTCACATGGAGTGCACCATCCTCTCATTACTCAAAGATGCAGACCGCGTCGTCGGAGCTTTCGGATATGACCGGCAGCGCGGGCGTTTCCTGTTGTTTCATGCACGCGCGGTCGTTCTAGCAACAGGCGGAGTAGGGCGCGCCTACAAGATCACAAGTAACAGTTGGGAGTATACCGGTGATGGCCACGCGCTGGCATACAATGCGGGCGCGGATCTCATGGATATGGAGTTCGTGCAATTCCATCCCACCGGAATGATTTGGCCCCCGAGCGTTGCGGGTATCCTGGTCACCGAAGGCGTGCGCGGAGAAGGCGGCGTTCTGCGAAACAGTAAGGGCCGGCGTTTTATGTTTGATGATATTCCGGAAGCTTATCGGCATCAGACAGCCGACAACGAAGAAGAAGGCTGGAAATACTGCCAGGGTGACAAGCAAGCGCGCCGCCCTCCGGAACTTCTGACGCGAGATCATGTCGCACGTTGCATCGTCCGCGAAATCAAGGAAGGCCGGGGAGGTCCGCACGGCGGTGTTTTCCTCGACATCTCCTGGATCAAAGAAAAAATCCCGAACGCTCCGGACCACATCAAGAAAAAGCTGCCGAGTATGTACCATCAATTCAAGCAGCTCGCCGATGTCGACATTACCACAACTCCGATGGAGGTTGGACCGACGATGCACTACATCATGGGCGGCATCCGTGTTCATCCGGAGACTCAGATGTCTACTGTTCCCGGCTTGTTCGCTGCCGGTGAATGCGGTTGTGGACTCCATGGAGCAAACCGTCTCGGCGGTAATTCCCTGTCAGATCTGCTCGTCTTCGGAAAACGCGCCGGAAAGTTTGCTGCAGCTTTCGCAAAGGAGCATCCGGCAGGAAGCATCAATACAGATCAGGTGGACAGCATCGCACGGCGAGCCTTGGAGCCATTCGAAAGGGGAACGCGTTCGACTGATACCCAGGGTCCGTATCAAATACAACATGAGCTGCAGGCAAAAATGCAGGAGCTTGTCGGGATCGTGCGGACCGAACCGGAAATGTTGATGGCGCTGGAGGAAATCGGAAAATTTCAAAAACGCGCGCGCGAAGTCGCCGTGCACGGGAATCGCGAATACAACAGTGGTTGGCATACCGCGCTTGATCTGCCTAATCTGCTTACGGTCTCGGAAGCCATCACGCGATCGGCACGGGAGCGCCGTGAAAGCCGGGGGGGTCATTTCCGGGAAGATTATCCGAACAAGGACAAGGCTTTCGGTGAGTTCAATGTCATCGTGCGCCGTGGTCCAGCCGCCGAAATGAAGGTCGTGCGGGAGAGCATTCCGCCGCTGCCGGCGGAATTGAAGCAGATTATCGAGGAGCAGCAAAAGTAATGGCCTCGGCAACCTTTTCCATTTGGCGTGGGACTGCGGAGCAAGGGAAGTTTTTCAACTACACGACCGAAATTTCCGAAGGAATGGTCGTCCTCGATGCTGTCCACAAAATCCAGGCCGAACAGGCCAACGACATGGCGGTTCGTTGGAACTGTAAGGCCGGCAAATGCGGCTCGTGTTCAGCCGAGATCAATGGGATGCCGCGGCTGATGTGTATGACGAGACTCAACCAGCTTCCATTGGAGCGGCCGGTGACAATCGAGCCCATGAAGAGCTTTCCATTGATCAAGGATCTGGTGACCGACGTGTCGTGGAATTTTCGCGTCAAAAAACAGATCAAACAATTCAAGCCGCGTCCGCCCGATGTCCCCGATGGAAGCTGGCGTATGCAACAAGAGGACGTGGATCGGGTCCAAGAATTTCGAAAATGCATTGAATGTTTCTTGTGTCAGGACGTCTGTCACGTATTGCGCGAACACCACAAGCACGAGGAGTTCATTGGGCCGCGCTTTTTTGTTTACGTGGCGGCGCTCGAGATGCATCCGCTCGATATGGAGAATCGGGTTGAAGAACTTGCGAAAGCAAAAGGAATCGGCTATTGCAATATCACAAAGTGTTGCACGAAAGTGTGCCCGGAAAGCATTACGATTACCGACAACGCCATCATTCCGCTGAAGGAACGGGTCGTAGATGAATTTTATGATCCAATCAAGAGATTGTTTCGAAGACTTCGGCGTTAAGGAATTCGGGGGCTCCTATGGAATTTGAACTGAAGAAACTTTCGAAGGCTGCGATTCCGGCCGCGCTGGGCCGCGCGGAGCGGTATCGTTTGCTCAACGAACCCGCGTTGGCGGAAAGCATTTGCCAGGATATCCTCGTGGTCGAACCGGACAACCGTCAGGCGATTGCGCTTCTGATTCTCGCCTTATCCGATCAGTTCATCGAGAACATCGTAGATAATCTCGACCATGCCTGGTCTCTGTTGTCGCGCCTTAACGACGAATACCTGCAGGCTTACTATCAAGGCATCCTTTTCGAACGCCAGGCGCGCGTATACATGCGGCGGGCCGCTCCGGGATCGCACTTTTCCGCGTACGATCTTTTCCGTGAAGCAATGCGCTTATATGAAAAGGCCGAAAGGGTCCGGCCGCACGGGAATGATGAAGCCCTGCTGCGGTGGAATACATGCGCGCGAGCGATCATGGCCGGCCGCCTTGAGGAACGCCCTCTCGACGATTTCCGTCCGATGCTGGAGTAGTTACGCTACCTTGCGCTTCCCATAACGCGCCCTACGTTCCCCCTCTCGAAATTCTTCGATCATCTTTTTGTTGAATGAAATGACAACTACCTTGTCGTTGTTCAATGGTCGCTTGTCATTTAAGAAAATAAGGGACGCCAAATGGCGGCGTCCCTTTTGGGAGGAGGAAGGGGGACCCTAACTCTTCGATCGCCACCAAAACGCGGCCTTGGCGGGCTTTCGAGCATTCTTCACGGTTACTTCCCGCACAGCAGCGGCGATCTTTTCGCCGTTTTGCTCGCGGTATTGAACAGAGACGCGAGTGCCGGCGGGCAAATTTCCGTTCCGCTGTGTTTGAGAGTCCAACGTGAAGCTCTCCTGCTTCGCCTTACGGCGAACTTTTTTGGTGATCACCAGTTGGTTCGCGTCGATCGAAGTGATCGTACCCTGGGTGAAATGCGTTGCGGGTTGGATTGTTTTCGCCTGGGGAACGGCGGGCGGGTCTGAATTCGCCTTGGAGTGCTGGCCGTTGAGAGCCACGGCATAAAGGGTCGCGGCGACACCAGCAATCAAAACGAATCGCTGAAATATAAATTTCATTGCAATTTCCTTCGTGGCGCCAATCATAGGTAGGAATTACATCCGGATGGGATTAAGGCGTGATTAACAGGAAATTAAATGAAATTAATCATTGCCTCTCCCTCCGGGAGAGGCCGCAGCGAAGCGCGAGCCCGTTTAGGGCGAAGCCTCAAGAAAAGGGGCGGCGGGTGAGGGTGTCAGGATTTGGAAAGACCTGTGACCCTCACCCGGCGCGTCAGCCCGCGGGCTGACGCGGCGCCCTCTCCCAGAGGGAGAGGGGAAGCCGGACGGTGAACCGCGTCCCGTGACCGGGAGTGCTTTCGACCTGAATCGATCCGCGATGTTGATCTACCGCCCACTTGACGAGACTCAAGCCCAGGCCGGCGCCGTCAGCGCGATTGCTGCGTGAGGGATCGGCGCGATAAAACCGTTCAAAAATGTGGGGGACATCGTCCGGCGAGATCCCTATGCCGTCATCTGCGATATCGAGAATCGCGGAGGAGTCAGCGCGAGAAAGCTTGATTTGAACGTGCCCTCCGGTGGGCGTAAATTTGATCGCGTTATCTGCGAGGTTAAGAATGATACGCTCGACCCAGGCTGCGTCTCCTCGAAGTATCACATCAGAATCGCATTTGCATGAGATAGAAACATCCTTCGAGGCAGCCACGGGCTCGAGCTGTTCGGCCAGGGATTCCGTCATGCTCGAGATATTCACCGGCTCGTGTGCGATGGCGACATCGCCCGATTCGGCGCGGGCAAGAGTCAGCAGTTGATTGATCATACGGGTTAGTTTTTCGAATTCTTCCAGTTGACTTGCCAGTACACGGCGATATTGTTCAGCGGAGTTCGCCTGCATCAGAGCCACTTCGGCTTCCCCTCGCAGCACGGCAAGCGGTGTGCGCAATTCGTGCGAAATGCTGGCAGTGAATTGCTTCATTTCCGCTACTGCCTTTTCCAGCCTCGCCAGCGTGTCGTTGAATTGAGAGGCAAGTTGATCGAGTTCGTCGTTGGTGCCGCGCACTGGCAGGCGGCGATCAAGACTCGAGACGGCAATCTGACCTGCCGCCTTGCCCAGGGCCGCAACGGGTTCCAGGGCTTTACCAGCCATGAACCACGCCGCAAGCGCTGCAAGAAGCACTCCGGAGGGTAGCAACCACGCAAGCGCCTTGATGAAAGAAGTCAGCGTGTCTTCCATTGGCTGCAGCGATGTTCCGACCACAAGCAGGTAAACTCCGCCCTCGGCGGCCAGCGCTTCATTCCGTAAGCGAAGCTTGCCTTGATCGGTCTGAAGATCGATCAACGAAGGGGGTGCCTGGATGTAACGTGAAAGGTCTTCCGCCGAATACTCAACACCCAGTGCCCGCAGCTCATCGGATTCGGCGAGCAAAGTTCCGTTGCGGATTTCATATACCTGGTAATACCGGGTGGCAGTATTGATGAACGACACTTCGTCGGGATCGGTTGGATCGTACGCGAAAACCGGCTGACCTTCCTCGAAGCGTAGATAGCCTCGCAGTCCCGAGGTCCTGTCGATCAACTCTTGAGTTAGAGCCTGGTCCAAACCGACACTGAGAACGCGGTAGTACACAAGGGCAAATCCGGTCAGTAGCACGCTGACGGTAATGGAGTAAAAAAGCGTCAGTTTGGTCCGTAGAGTAAGCGGTTTCATTGAGGACGGTCGCTTAACATATAGCCGACACCTCGTATCGTGTGAATCAGCTGCGGATCGAAGCCTTTGTCGATTTTGTTACGAAGTGAGTTGATATGTACATCGACGACATTGCTGATGCTGTCGAAATGGATGTCCCATACATGTTCAACGATCATCGTGCGCGTCACGGCGCGATGCGCATTACGGAGAAGAAACTCGAGAAGCGCGTACTCCTTCATCTTGAGGTCAATGATCTGCCCGGCACGCCGTACCTGACGCGATGCCGTATCCAGTTCCAGATCGGCGACCCGGAGCCGCGGAGTTTCCTGGGTGCCCCGCCGGAGCAAAGCGCGGATCCGGGCGGAAAGCTCAGCGAAAGCAAATGGCTTGATCAGATAATCATCGGCGCCTGCATCAAGGCCGGCGACTTTGTCGTCCACAGCGCCTTTGGCCGTCAGTACGAGGACTGGCAAATTGCGTTTTTTGGACCGGATTTCTCGCAACACTTCCAGCCCGGCGAGCTTTGGTAACATGAGATCGAGGATAAGGAGGTCGTAGTCGAATGCGGCGGCATTCACGAGGGCTTCTTGTCCATCATGGACCATGTCAACGGCATAACCCTCCTGTTGGAGACCTTTTTTGATAAAGTTCGCAACTTTCTTTTCGTCTTCGACAACCAGAATTCGCATCGCGTGAGGTTCTCAATATACGATCCCATTATAGGACGCGACGCGCCGCTGAAAAGTTACGCTGCTTCTCGGGTCTCTCCACGATGTTCGACGTAAACGACTGATTGTCTCGCTTCCGTAACTCTGGCCAGACTATAGGCTCCAATGCCGAGCAGAATGTCGCGAACAGCGATATCGTAATATGTAAATTGGAATTGGCCTTGCCTCGGGCTGGTAGAGTGCCGTTTCAAAATTCCAATAGACTTGCGGCGGTTGAAGCCGTGAATAGATTCAAATTGCGGAGGATCACCCTCTCCCTCTGGGAGAGGGCAGGGTGAGGGTTTCAAGATTTGACGAGACTTGCGGCCCTCACCCGGCGCCCCTTCAATTGATGGCCCGCCCTCTCCCAGAGGGAGAGGGATTTTTTTAAAAAACTTGTACTAAAAGGGGGGTGTTCTTTGTCGTCAGCTTTTCCTGTAACCAACTTCCTTGATGGATGCCTCAACAATCTTTGTTTAGCTCCAGTTATTGCACCTAAAGTACAGATCGTATTGCATTTGGCCTTTGGCAAACCGAGTGCCTTTAGCGGGCGGGTTCACGAGGGAGGTAGAAATGAAAACACTGATCATCGGCTTGGTCATCACGATTGTTTTTCTGGCGACGTGCTGGGTCAACGCGATGCAGCGCGCCTGGTAATCAGTGGGGCAGGGGATGCCCCACTGAACAGTCCCCGTTCTGCTCTTTCTCCGCTAGCGTTCGCCCCAACTGAGCAACACCTCCGGTCACTTCGGGCCAATTGATGGTTTGCCGGAAGAAGTTTGGGATGGTTCGGCCTCGGGCATCGGCTCGAAAACCAATGGGTCCCAAAACATTCATTACTTTCAGACCTCCACCATAATTAACCGTGAAGAACGGTCGCGGTCGTGTAGGACATGAGCTGGACCGGTTGCGGTTCCGCCGATGGGTAAAGCTCCACACTTTGCGCAGCTAGCGTGGCGGTGAAGACGCCGACCGCAAGGATGACAAGTGCGGACCGCATTAATATCTTGGATGCCATCAGTCTCCTCCTTATAGAAACCTCTTCCTCCGAAGGTGCAGGTGTCATTCCAGCATCTATTCCTTAATCGCAAGTAATTCACGAAGAATCGGTTAAAAGAGCTTTGGCAGACGCCATGGATCGCCACTCGTAACCGCTCGACGGAAATTTTTACCTTCTGCTGCTTCGCAGGTGTGGCGTGGGTTTCAGACGATTGAACCCCCTTGAACCGTGAACAAGCGAATGATAAAGTCGCATCACCTCATGGATCGACATCGGACCATATTTATTTTCATTTTTGCGCTCGTGTTTCTTCTTGTGCGCGACGTATATCCGGCGCAGAAGTCGCTTAAGGTCGATGTCGAGCTCGTGATGGTCAATGTCGCGGTGACGGATTCGGATAACCGGCCGGTCACCGATTTGAAAGCCGAAAATTTTCAAATCTTCGAAGACAAGGTGGAGCAGCAGATTCGCTACTTCTCCATGGAAGCGGCGCCGATGACCTTAGGCATCGTTTTTGACATCAGCCATAGCATGCAAAAGAAACTCGACTTCGCCAAGGATGCCGCCATGAAGTTCCTCGAAAAGGGAACGCCTGACGACGAATACTTTCTTGTCGAATTTTCGACCCGTGCAAAGCTTGCCGAAGGATTCACCAGTGATATCCGGCGCCTGCGCGATCGGTTGTCGCTCACGCCGGCCCAAGGTGCGACTGCCCTATACGACGCTGTGTACCTTGGAATCTCCAAACTGAAGAGCGGTCAGCATCCGAAAAAAGCGCTCCTGCTGATTACCGATGGCGAAGACAATCACAGCCGTTATAGCCGTGGTGATCTTCGAGAAATCGTCCGGGAGTCGGATGCGCAGATTTATGTGATCGATCTGGGACGTGCTTTGATTGGGGATCTGGCGGAAATGACGGGAGGGCATTTGTATCGGGTCACCGTGAACGATTTGGAAGAGACGTGCGAAAAAATCGCTCTCGAATTGAAGAATCAATATGTCATTGGATATGAATCCACCAATCGCGATAAGGACGGGAAGTTCCGTAAGCTCCGCGTCAAGGTCACACCGCCTCCGGGCATGACCAGGCTCAATGTCCGCGCTCGTAACGGATATTTTGCGGCGCACCCCTGATTTCTTGTACTTCAGAAATCAGGGGTGCGCCCCCGAATTATTTCTGCGGTGCCGGTAATGGTTTGCGCGGCAGCTTTTCGTTACGGTTCGCCGTCAGATAGACGAACGAAGCGACGACAACGGCGTTTTTCATCATATCGGGCGCCTGGATCCGTTCGTACACATCCATGTTCGAGTGGTGCGTTCGGCTGCCGTACTCTACAGGGTCCTGAATGAACTGAAAACCAGGCAGACCCACGGCATCAAATGAAAGATGATCCGTTCCACCCGTATTGCGAATAGCTAACGTGGTCATGCCCAGATTTTTGAACGGCTGCATCCAGGCTTGAAAAATCGGCACAACCGCTTCGTTGCCCTGGAGGAAGACCCCTCGAATCGCACCGGTGCCGTTATCGACGTTGAAATAACCGGAAAATTTCGCGTGATCCGGTTTGAGTTTCATATCCGCGCGATCGGCAAAGTGCTGCGTCACGTAAGCGCGCGATCCGAGAATGCCTTCCTCTTCGCCGGTCCATAGGGCAAGGCGAACCGTGCGGCGCATCTTGAGGTGTGTCGCTTTTAGAATTCGGATGGCTTCGAGCATAACCGCCGAGCCTGCCGCATTATCGGTAGCGCCGGTTCCGGAATGCCAGGAATCGAAATGTGCGCCGAGCATGACGAGTTCGTCGGCTTTGTCGGTTCCGGGAATTTCGCCGATGATGTTGAACGAATTCAAATCATCATCGTAGAACTTGTTCTGGATATTCATTTCGATTCGAACCGGAATCTTCTTGTCCAGCATTCTCCAGATCCGGCCATAGTGCTCCACGGCCATAACGACTTGCGCTGGAACGGGCGGATCGTTCGCATTCCGGCCACCGCCACCCTGAACGAATACGGTGCCGCCGCTGCCTTGTCCGGCTTCGATGGTGGCGATCACACCCTCATCCAGAAAAAACTTCAGGCGCCGTTGATTGAAATTCTGAGGATTGTTTCCACGGCCTGCGCCAGGTGCGGCGCCACGTTGTCCAGGCCCGCCGCCACGTGGAGGCTGGACCGGTTGATTCGAGAGGTTGGTCAAATCCTCGTCGGTGAACCTGCGTCCGGGGGCCTGGAACTCGGCCGGAACGTCGCGCATTGCCGTAATCATGACGAACTTCCCGCGGAGTTGTCCGCGGAACTTTTCAAAGTCTTCATCGTTATTAATGATGGCAGTAGCAACATCCGCTTCCACCGCGCCGTCCGTGCCCGGAGTCCAGGCTTTGGGATAAGCAATTAATGGGAAACTCGTGTCCGGCGAGACCGCTCGCGCATTAAATCTTTTATTTGACCAACCGCGTCCGAAGGGTCCCCACGATTCAAGATTCACATTCGCAAGCTCCCACTCCATGAGCTTTTTCTTTGTCCATTCTGCCGCGGCCTTGATTTGAGGCGAGCCGGTCAGGCGAGGCCCATAAACGTCCGTGAGATAGCTCAGCGTTTCCATCACCTGTGATCGATTGAGACCCTCGTCCTTGATTCGGTATATCCCATCGAGGTCTACCGGCTCCTGGGATATCTGCGCCAGAATTGGGACTGCCACCAACAAGACAAAAGAAGCTCCGATGATTCGTAAACGAGTCATATATTCTCCGCTTAGCCTCGAGTGTGCCGATTATACCCAAGTCTTTGTAGCGCAGCACGGGCTGCGTAGTAACCGCACATCCCGTGAACCCCCGCCACCGGCGGAGTCGACGATGAACAGATGAAAAGATTGTCTACTGGAGTCGAATACGGACTGATACGAAGCGACGGCCGCGCGACGGTTTGCAGTATGTTCTGAATCCCGCCGGTGATATCGCCACCGATATAGTTTGGATTGTAGTTCTCAAAATCGAGAGGCGTCATCGTGTGCCGGGAGATAACGCAATCGCGAAAGCCCGGCGCGAAGCGTTCAATCTGGGACTCGATACGTTCGGTCATGTCCACTTTCGAACCCCGCGGTACATGGCAGTACGCCCAGGCCGTATGTTTACCTTGCGGAGCGCGAGATGCGTCAAATAGGCTCTGTTGCGCAAGGAGGACATACGGCCTTTCTGGACACCTGCCTTTCGCGACAGCTTCCTCGCCGGCGGCAATCTCTTCTGCGGAGCCGCCAAGGTGGAGCGTGCCCGCGCGCCGGCACGCGTCAGCCTTCCATGGGATTGGTGAATTCAAAGCCCAATCCATTTTGAACACGCCCGGGCCGTACTGGTATTTGTGAAGTTCCCATCGATAGCTTGGCGGAAATTGTTCTCCGGACAGCTGCAGCAGCTGTTGCGGCGTTACATCCAGAAGTATGGCGCGTGCCGAGGGCAGTTGGCCGAGCCGAGTGATCGGAGTTCCGGTCACGATGCGGCCGCCGAGAGATGTCAAGTGAGCGGCCAGGGCGTCGGACAGTTTTTGAGACCCTCCCTTCGGCATCGGCCATCCTCCCGAATGCCCCAGCATTCCCAGCAGGAGCCCGGCTGCTGCAGTGGGTCTGTGGTCGAGCGGCATGTTGGAATGAGCGGCAATGCCGGCAAACAGCCCGCGAGCATGGCTCGCTTTGAAATGCCGGTCAATGAATTTTTGCGCAGACTGAACGGCTTTCATTCCGAAGCGCATCAGAGCCCATGGATGACGTGGCAGATGCGCAGGCGGCGCGAGAATTTCGGGGATTAATTTGACCGAATTTCGGACGAGTGGAGCAAAAACTTTCGCGTATGCATGCGCATCGGGACCCAGCGTTGCGCAGGTTCGTTCTATAGTGAGTTCGAGAACAGCGGCCGTGCCGTCATCGAATGGGTGAGCCAGTGCCGCCGGCGGTTGAATCCATTCCAGACCATGCTTTGCAAGTGGAAGCGTATTGAAGAATGGTGAGGCAATAGCGAGAGGATGAATGGCCGAGCAAACGTCGTGAGTGAAACCGGGAAGCGTCAACTCCGCCGAGCGCGCTCCGCCCCCCACCGTGTCTCGCGCTTCGAAGACGCAAACGGAGCATCCGGCGCGGGCCATTTCAATACCCGCGGCAAGACCGTTCGGGCCAGACCCGACGACGACTGCGTCAAACTCCATCGGCGTATTGTATACGCGGCGCCCGTGATTACGACGATGGGGTGACTGGGCATACAAGGATATGGGCAATTCGTTTTCCTGGGCGCTGTCGCGGCGGTCTATTGACCGCCGACATCTCCAAATTGCTGGCTTGTCGCCGATCAGTGACCGGCACTAAAGTGCAATTTTCCATGGCAGCTCAAATGCTAAAGTTTCTCCGGATAGATTATGGTGAAAAGCAGCCAGCGGCGGCAGTTGCAGCCAACCAAATGGCGGGCGCCGGGGCTTGCGTGTGTCGCTATCGTTGTGTCGGTCTCCATCACGTGGTTGAAGCTTTCCGCAGATTCTCCTGTCAAGGACCAACCGATGGCAACACAATTCCAGTTTGCCCGGATGCAGTATCCCGGCGGCATCCCGGAGTATCTCAAGAATTGGTATACCGACTATCCGGCGATGGACAAACATTTAACAGTGCTCCTTCAGCGTGTAACCGGAATCGACGTCGCGCCTCCAGCTGTTGTTAGTCCGGCCAGCGGCCTTATTTTTAACTATCCCCTGATCTACTCTGTGGAGCCCGAGCAGATGGTGCTTGGCCCTTCAGACATCACGAATTTGCGCGAGTACCTGGCGCGGGGTGGTTTATGGTTTGCCGATGATTTTCACGGCGATGAAGAATTCAATCAATTTCTAGCGCAAATCCGGCGAGTACTGCCTTGGGCCTCACCCGTGGAACTCGATACATCGCATCCTCTATTTCATTGCTTTTACGACATTGACGAGATCATTCAAGTGACGAATGACTCGATCGCCAAATGTCCCGAATGCGAACAATGGGAGAACGGTCCATCAGGAAAAATACCGAAGGTGTTTGCCATATTCGATCAGGATGGGCGCATTAGCATTCTCATGGCGTGGAACACAGATCTTGGCGATGGACTCGAGTGGGCTGACGATCCATCATATCCGGCAAGCTATTCAACCTACGCTTTCAAATTCCTCACTAATGCCATCGTTTATACGATGACCCATTAATAATCCGAAGACTTCCAATCGGGAATTCGGCCAGGTTTTTCTGCGATCTGCGCCATGGGAATCGATCGTCGTTGAAGACGCAGCCCGTTGCATCCGCCATGCGAATTTCCGCGCCGTCCTGAATTGACGGCGTCCAAATCGCTGAGCCTAACCAGAGTAGAATCAGAGCAGAACCATACTCCTCGAATTTTGAACAACAAAGAGCTTGCTTTGAACCTGTCCCGTCCCTAACTTCGTTTCCGCACCACGAAAGTTTCGCGAAATGAATCGGAATTTCCGAGATGGATCGGACCGGAATGCAAACTGGAAAAACACCAGGGAAGGGGAGGATGGGCAAGAAACATTGGTACAAACTCATAGCCCGCCCGGGCTTTGCAAATATTGTCGCCGGGCGGCTCCGCGAACTCGATCTGGAAGTGTTTGTTCCTGAGCAAAACTTCGTTGGTCCTCAACAACCTCACACGCGGCAACGCCAATCTGCATTGGATGTTTACTGTCGATTTTTGTTGGATGAGCGGCGGCCGCCGGTCATGAGTATTCCGGGCGTTCTCGACATTGCCGGAATCCCGGAACCGACGTCATTCGATGAGAAATTTTCTGTTCTGCAAACGAAGGTTCGCCTTGGCCGGTGAAATTTGCTAGCGCCCCAGCATCAGTCTAGCGTTTCGCAAGAATGCTTGATTATGGCTTGTCCCCTACCTACGATGCCTCGGTTACTGTGAACTTGATCCCATTTGGGGGTTGGATGTCATACCGATGCTTGTGGTTGATCGTTCTTACGCTCGCCGAGGCTTCGAGCGGATTTACACAAACTCTGGCTGATCTTGCCCGAGCCGAACGCGCCCGCAGAGACGTTCTGACCAAAAGCGGCAGCCCGCCCGATACGCCCGCGACGCTTTTGGGACATGAGGCGCTGATAAAGGAAGCTCTTCGCGTTTCGGGCGCACGGCGCCAACTGGAACGGCATCTTGAAACGTCTCTGCCATTGGTAGTGAATGGATCTGTTCCAGACGGTATGCCGGCGCAGGAATATCGACGGATCGTCAACGAGGTCTTCCGGGTAGAACATTTGATGCCGATGATGGAAAAATCCGTTTCCGACACCATCAATGACAGGATCCTCATCGATATCGTCCGGTGGTACCGTTTACCGCTTGGTAAAAAGATTGCGACTGCCGAGGTCGACGCCAATGGCCCTGATGCGCCAGCCCGCCTTCAACACTTCGCTTCGATGCTGCAATCCAGCGCGCCCTCCGCGAACCGTCAGCAATTGGTTGAGGGCCTCAGCGCTACAGCTTTAGGGATTCCTCGGCCATTTCCCGATTTCGAGAAAATATCCGCCGCGGCGACGGAATCGCCTGCTCACGGCAACCCGCTCTGGCTTCTGTTTGTCTATCACTCTCTGAGCGAAGCCGAACTTTCGGTGTATTTGACGTTCTTGAAATCGCCTGCCGTCGGCTCATTCAACAATTCCGTCTGGAACGGACTGGACGTGACCTTTGGCGATGCCGCGCAGCGTCTTCGCCGGAAATTAGCTGAGACGAAGCGCTGACAATCATCCCGCCCGCAAACAACTCAGCGCCAGATCAGACGCCCGCGGCCATATAACCGATATTCCAGAAACTATATAGATCGGGTCCCAAGTGATAGCGGCCTGTACTGCCCATTATTCAATAGCTTCGGCGGTTTTGTGCCTTTGGAGTCCAAAGAGGATGAAAGCCACGCAAAGGATGAAGCGAAGAAAGCGGCTGCCCGGGACAAACTTGCGACTAACTGAGGATCGTTCTTGGAATTGGACGAATCCTAGATGCAGGATTCGTCCAATTCCAAATTACTATCCAGCGGTTCTATCACTCCACTCCGATTTATCGCTTCACTTGAGTCGTTCTTTCGGCAGAGAGGACTTTGTCTTTCGGAGTGCTGAGATAGCCTTGAATCCGGTCCTTGTTGACGGCATTAATCACCATCTCGTATCTCAACTGATCGTGCCCAACCATGAACTGCACCGGTTCGTTGACCGTCCGGTCTCTCTTTTCCAGGTGGTTGTCATCAGCCAGAATCACAACGCTGTATTTCTGCTTTTTCGGGTCCGTTTTGGAAACGGAGATCTGAATATCGCCGATGCGCTGAAAGGGGGTCTTCGAATCCCTTCGGATGTCCAGATCGATATATTCGCGTTCGCCCTTCTTGCGCAGCAGCGCCAATTCGGCTGCGTTCCGGGCGATTCCGTCGTTGAGCGTATTCTTCACATCGGACAGGTC
>Ga0209157_1000560_pt1 | contig 31523 bp, 30 predicted proteins | sample GraSoiAngelo_135_FD_185892 | JGI IMG/M metagenome (GOLD analysis project Ga0209157, IMG submission 185892) | Grasslands soil microbial communities from the Angelo Coastal Reserve, California, USA - 14_0929_05_40cm (SPAdes) (version 2) | ecosystem: Environmental > Terrestrial > Soil > Grasslands ...
TTGCCGATTAAGTTCTCCCTTCTATAGGGCTAACGCCCATTACTACACAGGCGCATGTCGTCCGGCATTCGCAGATACCTGCTCCCTCCAGTAGTCCAGCAAATCGCGCAATGACTCCTTCAGTTCGATCTTCGGCTCCCACCCCGTCGCCTCACGGAAGCGCTTCGCGTCGAGCGCGAAGTGCGGTGCCGCGCCGGACCGCACGCGCGCCGGGTCGACTTCCGTGCGTACCTCGACGCGCGCGAGCTCGATGAGCGCCGTGAGAATCTCGCCGATCGATACCGCATGACCGGTGCCGACATTGAAGACGTGCGCGCCGGGACGGTCGATGTCGGCGGCGCGCTTGTATGCCTCGGCCATGTCGCGCACGTCGAGGAAGTCGCGACGCGCGTCGAGCGCACCGTGGCGCACGACCGCGGTCGCTCCGCGCGTCGCTACGCGCCCAGGGGCCCGTTCCCCTGGGGCCCCTGCCTCAGCTTCGGCGATCTGCTTCGCGAACGCGGACGCCGCGAGGCCGGGATGCTGGCGCGGCCCGATCTGGTTCGTCGCCCGCAGGATCACGACCGTGCGGCGGCCGCCAACGCGATCGCCAAGCTCGTGCGCGAGTGCTTCGGCGGCGACCTTCGTCGCGGCGTAGGGGTTCTCGGGGCGCAGCGGCGCGTCCTCATTGATGATCCGGCGCTCCGGCGAGCCATAGACCTCGGCACTCGACGCGAAGATGAGTGATGCGTTGGTCTCCTCGACCGCGTTGAGCACGGTCGCAGTGCCGAGCACGTTCACGCGAACCGCGCCGACCGGGTCCTGCGCGGCGAGCGTCGGTACCGCCTGACCCGCGAGATGCACCACGACGTCCGGCCGCGCCTCGCGGATCGCGGCGCGCACGTCGTGGGACGAGGTGATGTCGCCGTAGTGAACGCGCACGTCGTGTGCGACGCGCGCGAGGTTCGGATGTCCCGCGCCGTCGAGCGCCAGCCCCTGGACGGCGACGCCTGACGCGACAAGTCGCTCGGCGAGGTGACTACCGGCGAAGCCCGTGATACCGGTGATGAGGACGCGACGGGACACGAACGCAGGTTAGCCCGCCGCGACGGCGACCGCGTTCGGGGCGAGCGGCAGACGGATCGTGAACGTGCTGCCCTTGCCCTCGGTGCTCGTGACGGTGACCTCGCCGCCGTGCTGTTCGACCACTTGGCGAACGATCGCGAGCCCGACGCCACTGCCGGCGACGCGACCGGTCACGTTCGCGCCGCGGGTGAAGCGTTCGAAGATGCGTGCGAGGTCTGCCTCAGGGATACCGATGCCCTCGTCGGCGACAGCGCACTCAGCGACGTCACCGCTCGGCGTGTGTCGCGTGCCGACGCGTATCCACACACGGCCGTTCTGGCGGTTGTACTTGATCGCGTTCGACACGAGGTTCGCGACGGCGCGCTCGAGACGGGCTGCGTCCCACTCGCCGACGACCGGCCCGTCCGCCTCGACGATCATCTGCTGCCCGTGCCCGACATCGCCGACATCGGCGACAACGCTGCGGATGACCTCGACGAGGTCGGTCGGCGCGCGACGCACCTCGAGCGTCGGATCGGCGTGCCGCCGCACGAGCTCGAGCAGCTCCTCGATGAACGCGTTCATGCGCGCGACCGAGCCACGGATGCGCGCGGTCACCGGGTCTGCGTCGCGATCGCCGCGTCGGCGCTGGAGAAGCTGCGTCGACGCGCTGATCACGGTGAGCGGCGTCTTCAGCTCGTGCGCCACCGCGGACAGGAAGTCGTCACGCGTCTTCAGCGACTGCTGCACCTCGTAGAAGAGGCGCGCGTTCTCGATCGAGAGCGCCATGCGGCGCGCGAGCTGCCGCCCGCGGTCGAGATCGGCCTCCTCATAGTGGCGCCCGGATTCCGCGGTGATGAACGTCACGGCGCCGATAACGCGATCGCCGACGTGCAGGGGCAGCGTCATGAACGACCGTGGCCCGAGTGCGTTGTACAGCGCGAGCTCCTCGTCGTCGCGTGCGACGCTGCGGAGAAACTCCGGTGTCACCTCGTGCATGAAGACCGGCTCACGCGTGGTGATCGCGCGCGGGATCGGCCCGCGCGCCGGTTCGCGGCGACCGGTCATGTCTGGCTGGCTCGGCGGATACCGCTCACGCAGCCGGCGCGCGCGATCCTCGCGGGCTGGGTCAGCGACCGCGACGGCGCCACGCGCGATGCGGTCACCGTCGAGGATGTCGACGACAACCCAGTCGGCGAAATCAGGGATCGCCACCCGCGCCGCGCGCCCCAGAACCTCCTCGTAATCGAGGCTGCCTGAGAGCAGTTCGCCGGATGCGGCGAGAAGACGCATCTCGTCCTCGCGTTTCGCAACCGCCTCTTGCATCGCGCGCATCGCCGCGGAGAGCTGCTCCACCTCGATGCCGCCCGACGTGGCGGGGATCACCGGGCGCTCGCCGCGCGCGATCGACGACGCGATGTGCGACAGCTCACGCAGCGGCAGCGCGAGGCGGTTCGCGAGCAGCGTCGCGATGAACGCCGCGACGGCGAGTGCGGCGAGCACCGCGATGGTGTCACCGAGCAACGGGCCGTAGATCACGTTCTGGAGCGATGCGGCCGGACGCGTTACCGCGAGCGCCCAGCCCACGGTGGGGACCGGCACGATCGCGCCGAAGCGCGGCTCGTCACCCACCGGCGTCGCGACGCCGTCGACCGAGACCGCATTGCCGGCGAGGGCGTCCTTCACGCCGAACGCGTTCGACACGTCGATCTCGGCGGTCGCAGGCTGCTTCGCCGTTGAGTCGTAAACGACCCTGCCGCGCTCGTCGATGACGACGAGCTCGGCGGCCGGGGGCAGGACCGGCTGAAGCCGCTGCATCACCTTTTCGGGATAGAAGGCACAGATGAGATAGCCCTTCAGCGGCAGCGACCCACCACCGATCGTCCGCGCGAAGGCGACGGTGATGTCGCCGCTCTGCAGACCGACGATCGAGCCGCTCCACACCTTATCGGCACCGGCCTTGAGTGCCTGCACGTAGGGGCGCGACGAGAGGTCGACGCCGATCCCCTCGCCGGTGCCTGAGACGACGACCTTCCCGTTCGGATCGGTGATGAAGAACGCGCGCAACTCGGGATAGCGCTGCATGAGCGACGCGAGGTACGGGCCGCGCGTCGGTTGATCGAGCGGCAGCGGGGCGACGGCGAGCAGGCTGGCGGTCGCGAACGTCGTCCCATCGAGATCGCGCAGGAAAGCGCCGAGGATGCTGGCGCCGTTCGTGGCCGTGCGCGACGAGCTCTCGAGCTCGGCGGCGCGCCGGTCGCGCAACAGGTCCGCGTATGAGATCGCGATCGTGAGGAACACCGGCACGGCGAGGGCGAAGACAAGCAACGTCAGCCGACCCGAAAGACTGCGTGGAAGCCGAGGCCGCCAGGGCACGGATTACATTCTGCGGGGTGCCGCCGCGTAAGAAGCGTGTGCTCGTCGTCGACGACGAGCCCCAGGTGCGCGAGACCATCGGCGAGGCTCTCTCGCTCGAAGGCTATGAGGTAACGGAAGCGAGCAACGGCGCCGAGGCGCTCGCGCTCCTCCGGACGGTGCAGCCCGACGTCATCGTGCTCGACCTCTGGATGCCGATCATGGATGGCTGGGAGTTCCGGAAGGCGCAGGTGCAGTCACACCCGGGGATCCCGCTCGTCGTCCTGTCGGCGCTCGATCTCTCGCACGAGCGGCTCGCGGAGCTGCGCGCCGAAGCGCTCGTGGGCAAGCCGTTCGACCTCGACGAGCTCTACGAATCCGTCGCGAAGGCCGTGGGTTCGAGCGATTAGCGCACCGGCCTCGCCACCAAGAGCTTGCCCTCGCGCCGCACGACCATCGCGAAGGCGAAGCGATCGACCTCGCACGCGAGCTCAGCGTCGCGGCGTGGGAACCACTCGGGCCAGTTCGGATCCTCATGCGCCCACAGCGATGTGATGATCGCCTTCGTGTCGGCCTGTTCACCGCGAAGTCGCGCCGCGATATAGCCCGCGCACGCGTCGTCCTCGCTGCTCTCGAGGATCCCGCGCTCGCCCATGGACACGACGGTGACCTCCCTCGCGCGCTTCTCGAGATAGCGCACCGTCGCGCTCGCGATCACGAAGCTGCCAAGGAGGATCTCCTCCGCCAGCTGCGCAGCTACGACTCCCTGCGTCCCTGAGCTCGTCCGCTGTACGACGCGACGGCCGGCCAGGTCGAGCCGTTCGATGGCTGACGGCGAGTTGCCCACGTCGAAGCCGGGGATCGCACGGCCGCCGATCTCGCCGGTGAGGAAGAGTGAGGGGTCGTCGCGTCTCATCGCCAGCGCCTGCTCGTGATCCGCGACGAGCACGATTTCCGTCGCGCCCGAAGCGATGCAGAACGGCGCGCTCGTGAACGCGCGGAAAACGTCGACGATCACGACATGCCCCGTCGCGGTGCGCGCGCCGTCGAGAAAGCGAGTGATCCCGACGTTCAAAGGACGGTCGCGGTGAAGGGGCGCCGTCCCGTCTGGAAGCGCTCGAGCGAGAGGTCAGAGATGTCGAGCGCGCGCGCGCGTCCGTCGAGCATCTGCTCGACGACGAGCTGCGCGATCGCCGGCGCATGCATGAAACCGTGACCGCTGAACCCTGCCGCGATGAAGAGACCTTCGACGCCCGGTACTGGGCCGACGATCGGATGGTCGTCGGGCGTCATCTCGTAGTAGCAGGACCACGACGAGCGGATCTGCACGTCAGCGAAGAGTGGATGGCGCCATGCAGCGCGCGCGCGTACCCACGGCTCGAGCGATGCCGGCACGTCGAGCGGCACATAGTCGCCCGGATATGCCGACGGCGGTCCGGGCGGTCCCTTCTCGATGCCGCCATCCGTCGTGAGGTTCGGCATCGCGAACCGGACCGCGTTGCCCTTCGGTCGGAAGTGAAAGCCCGACTCCCATTCGATGACCATCGGCGCTCTGCTGAGCTGCGGGATCGGCTGTGACTCCATGATCGAGCGGCGATACGGCCAGATCGGGACGGCGACGCCGGCGGTCGCCGCCAGCGGCGCGGTCCAGCAACCTGTCGCGAGGAGCACGCGATCGGCCGCGATCTCGTCATCGTCCGTCCGCACGCCGGTGACGCGGTCGCCACTCCGCATGATCTCGCGCACGTTCGTGCGCTCCTTGATCTGAACGCCGGCAAGTTGCGCGAACGCAGCGAATCCCGCGAGCGCTTGTGGCGGATCTCCGTAGCCGTCCTCCGCCCCGAATCGCCCGCCGACGACATCGTCGACGCGCATCCCTCGGACGAGCTCCGCGACCGAGACCCGACCGACCATCTCCACGTTCACGCCCACCTTCTCGTAAAGCGGCATCGACGCACGCAGCTGCTCGAGGCCCCCGTCGGTGTTCGCGATGAAGAGGTAACCGCGCTGATGGAAGTCGTGTCGCGCCCCCGTTATGTCGTCGAAGACGCGCCAGAACGACATCGCGAGGCGCGAGAGCCGCACGTCGAGCTCGTCGACGAACTGGTGGCGGATACCGCCGAGTCCGCCCTTCGTCGTGCCGCTCCCGAGCTGAGCGCGCTCGAGAACGAGGACGTTCGTCTCGCGCCGCTCGGCGAGGAAGTACGCCGCGGCGGCGCCGATGATCCCGCCGCCGACGATGACGGTGGTCATGTCGCCGCTGCTGGCCCGCTCATTCGACCTCGTCGAAGACGAACCGGCCCGCGTCCTCACGGATGTGTCCGAAGCGCGGGACGTCGTGCGTGAAGGCGACGAGCCACTGCTCCGCGATCGCGCGCGGCAAGATGACCTTCTTGGCCGCGAGTGTGTCGAGCGGGTAGAGGTCCTGCGATGGGATCCACGGCAGCGGCAGATGGTGGCGGTCGGGCATGAAGTCGGACGAGAAGAACAGCGTCTCCTTTCCGTCGCTCACGCGGACCGTCTGTGTCCCGCGCGTGTGCCCCTGGATGCGGTCGAGACGGATCCCGGGGAGGATCTCGACGGCTTCGTCGACGAGCTCGAGCCTGCCGGCCGCGTCGAGAGGCGCGAAGTCGTCGGCGACGTAGGAGCCGCGCGTGCGCTCATTGGGCGCGAGCGCGTCCTCCCACTCGCGGCGCTGGACAACGTAGGACGCGCGCGGGAACGTCGCGAGCAGACGCTCGCCGTCGCGATAGGTGTTCCCGCCCGCGTGGTCGAAGTGCAGATGCGTGTTGACGACGAGGGTCACCTCGTCCGGCTTCACGCCTCGAGCCGCCAGCTCGACGAGAAGGCGCGGCGGGCCGTCGACGCCGAAGTTGCGCTTCTGTTTCTCGCTCAGCTTCGGTCCCGCGCCGGTCTCGACGAGCACGACTCGTCCAGCGTCGCGGATGAGCAGGCAGTTCATGTCCATCGCGACGCGGTTGAGCTCGTCCGCCGGTTTCTGCTTCTCCCACAGCACCTTCGGCACGACGCCGAACATCGCGCCACCGTCGAGCCGGAAGATGCCGTCGCTGAAGACCTCGACCTGGAAGCGTCCGAGACGCATGCGAGTCAGTATGGTGACGTGACTGACGAGACGCGTCGTCAGTGGTCGCCACTCGCGCAGGCGTACCTCGAGAGCCCAACGCACGCGCGAGGCGAGGACCTCGACACGATGCTGGCGTTCGCGGATCCCATCGCGCATGAGATCGCGCTTGACCTCGGATGCGGCGTCGGCCACACGCTGCGCCGCGTCGCCACACGCGTGCGGCTCGCGGTCGGCGTGGACCCGACGCCCGGCATGCTCGAGGGCGCGCGCACGCTGCTCGCGCGTGAGAGCGTCACGAACGCGGTGCTTGTCACGTCGCCCGCCGAAGCGCTCCCCTTCCTCGAGTCGACCTTCGACATCGCGACGTGTCGCCTCGCCGCTCATCACTTCGCCGACGTCGCGAAAGCGTTTCGCGAAGTACACCGCGTGCTGAGGCCGGGCGGCCGGTTCGTGCTCTCGGACAACTACGCGCCCGACGACGAGGCACTCGACCGATTCATCAACACGCTCGAGGGGACGCGTGACCGCACACACGTGCGCGAGCACACGATCGCCGGCTGGCGCGGCCTCCTCGAACAGTCCGGCTTCGATGTGACGGACGAGTCGCGCGGCACGGTGCACATCGAGACCGAGCCGTGGCTCGCGCGGTCGCGCACGCCGGAGGCTGACGCACGTCGCGCACGCGAGATGCTGCGCGGCGCTCCGAAGCCGACGATCGATGCGTTCGGCATCGACGAGCGCGGCTTCGATCTCCTCAAGGTCGTCCTGCGCGCGACGCGCTGACGTGAGCCTCGCGGCGCTGCCGACGATCGCCGCGCGCGACGTTCCCGTCGCGACCGCGGCGCAGATGTCGGCGGCCGACCGCGTCGCGAGCGAGACCCTCGGCCTCACGCTCGAAGCGCTCATGGAGAACGCTGGCCGTCAGATCGCCGTGACGACTCGTGCGCTGCTCGGCGAGACGGACGGTCAGCTCGTCACGGCGCTCGTCGGCACCGGCAACAACGGCGGCGATGCGCTCGCGGCGCTGCGCCATCTTCTCGGCTGGGCCGCCGAGGTGGACGCGTACGTCGCGGCGCCGCCCGATCGACTTCGCCCGCTCGCCCGACGCCAGTACGACGTGCTCGCGCGGCTCGGGGTGCCGCTCTATGACACGACGACGCTGAAGGACAGCTTCATCGCGCATCGCGTCCGCGGGCGTCACGCGGTCCTCGATGGACTCCTCGGCTACAGCGCGTCGGGTCCGCCTCGCGGCGAGGTCGCGCGGCTCATTCAACTTGCGAACGCGCAGAGCGGACCAAAGGTCATCGCCATCGATCTGCCGTCGGGGCTCGATCCCGACTCCGGACAGGCGCCCGCGGCCGCCATCCGCGCGGATGTGACCGTCACTCTCGGGCTGCCGAAGCCGGGTCTACTCACGGAGGCGGCGCGCGACGCCGTAGGCGCGCTTCTTCTCGCGGACATCGGCATGCCAGCGAAGGCGTATGAAAACGCAGGCATCGACGCCAGGCTGGTATTTGCGAACGGCGATCTGCTGCGCGTCATCTCATGAGCGAGCCGCTCCCTCGCCCATAATCCGCCAATGCCATTGCAGGGCAAACGCCTCGCGTTCATCGGCGGCGGCACGATGGCCGAGGCGATGGTCCGCGGCCTGTTCGACAAGCATCTCGTGCCGCCCTCGCACGTCCTCGTCACCGGCCCGCGGCGCGAGCGCCGTGCGGACCTCACCAAGCGTTTCGGCGTGAAGGCGCTCGCGTCGAACGTCGAAGCGGCGCGCGCCGCGCACGTCGTCATCCTCTCGGTGAAGCCACAGGTGCTGCCGACGGTCTTGCGCGAGCTGCGTGGCGAGCTGCGCGAGGACCAGCTCGTCATCTCCATCGTCGCCGGCGCGCCGGTGGCGGTGATCCGCGACGGGCTCGAGCACGCGGTCATCGTGCGCGCGATGCCGAATACGCCGGCGCAGATCGGCATGGGCGTCACCGCCTGGACCGCGGCCGCGGCGGTCGATCGCGATCAGCGCGACCGCGCGAAGGCGATCCTCGGCGCGCTTGGCGAGGAGCTCGAGGTCGACGACGAGGGGCAGGTCGACATGGCGACCGCGCTCTCAGGTACGGGCCCGACGTACGTGTTCCTGCTCATGGAAGCGCTCGTCGACGCCGGCGTGCATCTTGGGTTCTCACGCCGCGTCGCGGAAGAGCTCGTCCTGCGCACCGTCGAGGGATCCGCGGCGTTCGCGCGTCAGAGCGAGCGGCATCTCGCCGAACTGCGGAACATGGTGACCTCGCCCGGTGGCACGAGCGCCGCGGCGATCTACGAGCTCGAGAAGGGAACGCTCCGCACGGTCCTCAGCCGCGCGGTGTATGCGGCGTTCCGTCGCACGCGCGAGCTCGGCGCGGAGGCTGAGGCTCGCTCGCGTAAAGAGCAGTCATGACGCGCTGGATCGTGCTCGCGGTCGCGCTCGTCGTCGGCTTATTCCTGCTCTCGTACGACCAGCGGACCGACGACACGGGTGTCGAGGCCTCGCTGCTCGTCGCGACATCGCTCGCGCTCACGCTCGCCGCGCCCCGGGTCGCGATCGCCATCGCGCTCGCGATCGGATTGCCCATCGCGGCGTGGTCGGTGTGGCACGGCAATGGCGCGGCAGTGGTCGCGCTCGTGTTCTCAGGGATCGGTGCGGCGATCGGCTACGCGATGCGGAGGGGGTCGCTCACCGCGCGCGCGGGTTAAGCGACCTGCGTCACCTCGAAGCGCTCTCCCGCGTGGCTCACGTCGGCGACCGCATCGACGGTGACCTTCCACTCGGTGCCGCCCACCGCCAAGGCCTCGAACGTCTTCGCTGGCGAGACGCGCGGCCACATGAGCACGGTGTGCTCGTGCGGGACGCCCTCGCGCAGGAAGCGTTCGAGGTCCGCTTGCTCCGTGAGAACGACGGCGCAGCCGAGCTTCGAGCCGGCGGGCGCCCACTTCATCACGCGCGGCGACCATGCGGTGAGCCAGCCCGGAATGGCCTTCTCGGTGCCGACGACCGCGACGAGCGGGGTCGGTCCGAATTGCCAGAGCCATGCTGCCGTTTCCGCGAGCGTCTCCGGGTCGGCGAGTGGACGCCAGTCGGCGTCGGCCGGCGGGAGCTCGATCACGAAGCGGTCGTATGCGACCTGGCTCACCTGCATGTCGCGAATGGAATACACCCGCCGCGCCTCCGCGTCAGCAGCCCTGCTGGCTGTGTCGGTGGTAGTACTTCAGTACCGGCCAGCGCATTAAGCGCCTCTATCGCGCGACAAACCCGCATCACCCCTGGGGAGCCGTGCCGCTATCGAAGCCCTTGACGATCTGGTCGACGGTCTCCTCGACGGTCGAGCGCGAGTTGTCGATGACGATCCAACCGTCGAGATCGGTCGTCATGCTGCGGGCCAGCCTGCGGATGATCGGTGCGAGTTGCTCCGTGTCGAAGGTCTTGTTCGTCCGCGACCGATTGCGCGCGAGTGCGGTCTCGACCGTCGGCCTTAGGAGCACGCGACGCACGCGACGATCGCCGAGCTCGCGGTAGAAATGCGCACGCAGATCCTCTTCGCGAAGGACGTCCTCGATGACAACGACGAAGCCCGCGTCGACGTAGCGCGCGGCCATGCTCGCCGCGCTGCGCCAGGAGAGACCGAACTGCAGCGTGTGCTCCGACGACCAGCCGTCGAGCGGGCTCGCGTGGCCAGAGACGACCATCGCGCGCAGCGCGTCACCTTCGATGACGACCGACCCCGGATACCGCGCGGCGAGCGCGTGCGCGACCGTGGTCTTCCCCGAGCCGGGCACGCCACTCACGATGTAGATCGGCGGCGTCAATGCGCGCCGCTAGCCGCTGCGGCGTAGCCGCGGATCGAGCGCGTCGCGCAGCGCGTCGCCGAGGAAGTTGAACGCGAAGACTGCGCTGAAGATCGCGAGACCGGGCGCGACGCTCATCCACCACTTCAGGTTCGGGAGGTAGCGCTGCGAGTAGTTGATGTCCTGCCCCCAGGACGGATCCGGCGGCTGCGTGCCGAGACCGAGGAACGAGAGCGCGGCTTCAGCGAGGATCGCGAAGGCCGTCGAGAGCGTCGCCTGGACGATGAGCGCGTTCATGACGTTCGGGAAGACGTGCCGCATCACGATGCGCAGCGGCGGCGCGCCGATCGTGCGCGCCGCGACGATGAACTCACGCGCGCGCACCGCGAGCACCTGGCCCCGCGTCAGCCGCGCGTACCCGGGGATCGCGACGATGCCGATCGCGATCATCGCGTTCTGGATCTGCGGCCCGAGCGCCGAGGTGATGCCGATCGCGAGGATGAGCGCCGGGAACGCGAGCAGCGCGTCGATCCCGCGCATGATGAAGAGGTCGAACTTGCCGCCGAGGTAGCCGGCCGCGAGGCCGAGCGACGTTCCGACGAGCAGGCCGATCGACACGCTGATGAGGCCGACCGACAGCGAGATGCGCGCGCCCCAGATGACGCGCGACAGCATGTCGCGGCCGAGGTCGTCCGTACCGAACCAGTGCTGCGGATTCGGCGGCTGCAGTGCCTCGTCGACCTTCACCGCCTTCGGGTCGTACGGCGCCACGAATGGCGCGAAGAGCGCGACGAACACCCAGAGCAGCACGATGAGCCCGCCGATGATCATCCGCGGGTTGCGGCGCAGGAAGTACGCGGCCGACGCCAGCTGCTCGGTGCGCGCGCGGCCGAGCGTGAGCGGGAGCGTCGCGCCGGCCATCAGGCGGTCACCGATTCATACGAGATGCGCGGATCGAGCCACGCATACAGCACGTCGACGAGGAGCGTGCTGAGCATGAACGAGAGCGCCGAGACCAGCACGACGCCCTGCACGACCGGGTAGTCGTGAGAGGGAATGGCCTGCACCGCGAGCCTGCCCACGCCCGGCCAGGAGAAGATCGTCTCGGTGATCACGGCGCCCTCGATGATCGCCCCGATCTGGATGCCGATGAGCGTCACGACCGGGATGAGGGCGTTCTTCAGGGCGTGTCTGATGATGACCGCGCTCTCGCGCAGGCCCTTCGCGCGGGCGGTGCGCATGTACTCGTGACCGAAGACCTCGAGGAGGCTCGAGCGCACCTGCCGCAGGTTGAGCGCGAGGCTCCCCGTCGCAAGGGTGATCGCGGGAAGGACGAGGCGCCGGAGATTCTCGCCCACGTCTGTCGTGATCGGCACGAAGCCACCGGGCGGGAAGATCCGTCCGGGGATCACATAGGCGAAGAGGAGGATGAGCACGACGCCGAGGAAGAAGGACGGGAACGACACGCCCATGAGCGTGATGCTCGTCGACAGCAGATCGACGACCGAGTTGCGCTTCACCGCCGAGAGGATGCCGATGACGAGCGCGAGCGTGACCGAGATCACCAGGGCGGCGAGCCCGAGCTCGAATGTCGCGGGCAGCCGCTCGGAGATCGCTTCGGTCACGCGCTGCTTGTTCTGGAACGAGCGTCCGAGATCGCCCTGCAGCGCGTGCGATAACCACGCGACGTACTGCACCGGGAGCGGTTGATCGAGGCCGAGCTGGTGGCGGATCGCCTCGAGCATCGCGGGATCGCGCTCCTCGCCCGCGAAGACGAGCACCGGGTCGACCGGGGAGATACGGGCTAGGGCGAACACGCCGACGGTGACGAGAAGTGCGACGGGGATCATGAGCACGAGGCGACGGAGGATGTACCTGATCACTCCGTCGCCTCCGCTCTCACGCTCTAGTCGGTCACTTGCTCAGCTGGGCAGTCTCGAAGCGCGGGATGCGGTCTGCGTAGGACACCATGCCGGTGACGTTCTTCGCGGTGACGATCGGCGACGCGCCGAACTGGAACCACACGCGAGACGGGTCGTCGACGACGTAGATCTGCTGCGCCTGCTGGAGCAGCGTCTTGCGTTTCGCCGGATCGGACTCGGTGCGCTGCTGGTTCATGAGGTCGTCGACCTGCTTGTTCGAGTACGACGAGTCGTTGTTCGTTTTGCCGGTGACGACGAAGTCATAGGTGTTGCCGTCCGGGTCGAGACGACCCGACCAGCCGATGAGCGTCATGCCGAGGTGCTTGTGGGATTGCTGCAGCGTGACGATGTCGTTGAAGAGCTGCGTCTTGATCTCGGCCTCGATGTCCGCCTTCTTCAGCTCGGCCTGGATGAGCTGCGCGAGCTGGAGGAGCCCGGCGTCGCCGGATGAGACGAGGAGCTCGAACTTGAGCGGCTTACCGACCTCGGCGATGAGCTTCTTCGCGCCCTCCGGATCGGCCTTCGGCCACGGCTTGAAGTTCGGGTCGTACGCGAAGTGCGCGGGCGCGATCGGGCCATAGCCCACGAGCCCGAGGTTGCCCTGCGTCGGACCCTTGTCGAGGATCTCCTGCCGGTCGATCGCCATGGCGACCGCCTTCACGTAGCGCTTCTCGTTGAAGATGAAGCCCTGCGCCTCGTTCGGGATCATGCTGCTCCACGCGAACGAGCCGACCTCCTGGTACGTGAGCGACGTGTCGGCCTTCAGCGCGGGGACGTCCTTGCCCGCGATGCCGTTCAGCACCTGCACCTGGCCGGTGCGAAGGTTCGTGAGCCGGACGTCGCTGTCGAGGATCGGCTTCACGATGATCTTGTCGAGGAACGGCAGCTTGTTGCCCTTGTCGTCCGTGCCCCACCAGTCCGGGTTTCGCTCGAGCGTGTAGTGATCGGTCTTTACGGCCTCGGTGAGGATGAACGGGCCGGTGCCAGCCTTGAACGGCTTGAGGGTGAAGTCGGCGCCCATCGCGTCGGCGACCTTCTGGCTGACCATCATGCCCGCGCGGTCGACGAGTGCCGCGAGAAGCGGTGCGAATGCCGCGCTGAGGTTGAACTTGACGGTGTACGTGTCGACGACGTCGACGGTCGCCACCGCGCCGAGGTCGCCTGTACGCGACGAGCCCTTCGTGTTCTTGTAGCGCTCGATGTTCCACTTCACGGACGCGGCGTCGAACGCCGTGCCGTCGTGGTACTTCACGCCCTGACGGAGATTGAACGTGATCGTCTTTCCGTCACTGGACGTCGTCCACTTCTCAGCGAGCCACGGGATGATGTCGCCCTTCGTGTTCACGCGAACGAGCGAGTCGTACATCATGTAGTGGATGTTCCGGTCGACGAAGAGACCGGACAGCATCGGGTCGAGGTTGCTCACGTCGTTCTCGAGCCCGAACGTGATCGTCCCACCGTACTTCGCCGCGGCCGCGGCCGTGCCGCCCGGGCCGCCGGAGGCCCCGGGGCCCGTCGTCGGCCCGCCGCACGCGCCGGCGACGACGGCGAGCGCGACGAACAGGGTGAGCACTGGGATGCGGAGTGATCGCATGTTTTGCCCCTCCCGCGTGACCACTGGGCGGGTGATCCCGCCGCAGCAGGATTTGACGAGCATACGCGCCGGCACCTGACGAAGTTCATATCTCGCTAAATGAAAGGCGGCCCTTTCGGGCCGCCTTCTGAGACCTAGGTCACAGCGCCGCTAACCGATATCGCGCTTCTCTACGCGCTCCGTCTGCACCTCGTCCATCTTGCGCTCCTCCTCCATGCGCTCGCCGCCCATGCGTCCGAAGGCGGGCATGAGGGAGTGATGGGGTCGTCGCTCCTCGACGACCTGACGCTCGCTGCGGACGACTGGCGCCGGCCGTGGCGTGACCGGGAGCGCGGTCGCGTAGACCGAGTGCGACGGCGCAAGCACGCCGCCCAGCCATCCGCCGAAGATCGCGGCAAGGAATCCGAGGATCGCGCCGAACGAGAGCGCGTTGCCGAACGAATCGACGTTGAGGTCGCTCAGGCCGGGAAGGACATCCGCGAGCGAACGGATGCCCGAGCCCGCGAAGACACCGCGGTCGGCGAGACCGCCGACGAGGAGGATGACCAAGAGGACGAAGAGCGTGAAGAACGCGGTCATCATCCCGTGCCAGCTCGTGCGATAGCCCGCCATACGTCCGGCGACGTAACCACCGACGATGTAGCTCAGGAGGATGCCGAGGACGACCGGCACGGCGAGCGCGAGATCGGACGAGCTCTGCGGTGAGCCCGCCGCCGCGATGAGGCCCGCGACGAGCGGGGCGAAGATCACGGATGCGCCGATCGTCGCGACCCATCCACCGATGACCGCGCCCCACGAGGTCGCGGCAGGACGTGTGACGACTCGCGTATCAGCCATCAACCCACTCCTTTCTCTTGCGAGAAGTGCTGGCGGCGTCCGTGCAAGACGTGCGCCTATCCGCTGGAGAGCGGGCTTCTAGGCGAGCGCTGCCTTTGCCCCGGCCGCACGCGCGAGCACCGGCGCCAGCTCGAGGCGCTCCCACGGGAGATCGAGATCGGGCCGGCCAAAGTGTCCGTACGACGCGGTCTGGCGATAGATGGGGCGCCGCATCTGAAAGCGATCGATGATCGCACCGGGCCGGAAGTCGAAGTGCTCGTCGATGAGCGCGCGGATCTTCTCGTCGCTCACCTGCCCCGTGCCGAACGTCTCGACGTTGAGCGAGATCGGGCGCGCACCGCCGATGACGTACGCGATCTGCACCTCGAAGCGATCGGCGAGGCCCGCGTGCACGACGTTCTTCGCGACGTAGCGCGCGGCATACGCGGCGGAGCGGTCGACCTTCGTCGGGTCCTTGCCGCTGAACGCGCCGCCACCGTGCCGTGCGTAGCCGCCGTAGGTGTCGACGATGATCTTGCGGCCGGTGAGGCCGGCGTCGCCCATCGGCCCGCCGATCGTAAAGGCGCCCGTGCCGTTCACGATGTACTTCGTCTTCGCGTCGAGCCACTGCGCCGGGATCGCGGCCTTCACGACGACGTCGCGGATGTCCGCCTCGATGCGCGAGTGCGACACGTCCGGGTCGTGCTGCGCCGCGACGACGACGGTGTGCACACGCTTGGGGACGCCGCGCTCGTACTGCACGGTGACCTGAGTTTTCCCGTCGGGACGCAGGTACGGGATCGAGCGGCGACGCCGAGCCTCGGCGAGCTCACGCGCGACGCGGTGCGCGAGCGTGATCGGCAGCGGCATGAGCTCCGGCGTCTCGCGCACGGCGAAGCCGAACATCATCCCCTGGTCGCCGGCGCCGAGCTCGTGCGGTTCGGAGGGGCGAGGGTTCAGCCGCGAAGGGACCGTACCGGCGCGCTCCTCGATCGACCGGTCGACGCCCTGCGCGATCTCCTTGGACTGCTCCTTGATCGCGGTGAGGATGCCGCAGGACTGGTAGTCGAAGCCGTACTCGGCATCGATGTAGCCGATCTCCTTCACGACGCCGCGCACCATCGTCGGCACGTCGACCCACGCCTTCGTGGTGATCTCGCCGCAGACGATGATCGTGCCTGTCGTCGTCGCGGTCTCGCACGCGACGCGGGACTCGGGATCCTGCTTGATGCACTCGTCGAGCATCGCGTCGGAGATCTGGTCGCAGAGCTTGTCGGGGTGACCCTCGGTCACCGACTCGCTCGTGAAGAGGACCTCATCGGCGGTCATGAACGACGTCGTCATGCTCCATGCCTCGCTGTCACTCGGCTCATCCCTATGTACCTGCCTTCCAGGAGTTCGCGTACGTGCGCTGCTCCTCGGTCATCTGGTCGATCTTCATGTTCATCGCGTCGAGCTTCGCGCGGGCGATGTGCTCGTCGAGCTCGCGCGGCACAGGGTAGACCTGCGCCTGTAGGTCGCGGCCCTGCTTGATGAGGTACTCGACCGACAGCGCCTGGTTGGCGAAGGACATGTCCATCACCGCCGGAGGGTGGCCCTCGGCTGCGGCGAGGTTCACGAGTCGGCCGTCGGCGAGCACGACGACGTGCCGGCCATCGCGCAGCCGGTACTCATTCACGAGCGGCCGCAGCTCGCGGCAGCCCGATGCGAGCGAGGTGAGCGTGGCGAGGTCGATCTCGTCGTTGAAGTGACCGGCGTTCGCGACGATCGCGCCGTCCTTCAGCTTCGCGAGCGCCTCTTTCCCGATGACGTTCACGTTCCCCGTCGCGGTGATGAAGAGGTCGCCGCGTGACGCGGCATCGGCGATCGTCGTGACCTCGAAGCCGTCCATGGCGGCCTCGAGAGCGCGGAAGGGATCCACCTCGCAAACGATCGTGATCGCGCCCATGCCGCGCAGCCGCGCCGCGATGCCACGCCCGACCCAACCGTAGCCCGCGACGACCGCGGTCTTCCCCGCGAGGAGCAGATTTGTCGCGCGCAGCACGCCGTCGATCGCGGACTGACCGGTGCCGTAGCGGTTGTCGAAGAAGTGCTTCGTGAGCGCGTCGTTCACCGCGACGATCGGGTACGCGAGGACGCCCTCGCTCGCCATCGCGCGCAGCCGCGTGACGCCGGTCGTCGTCTCTTCGGTCCCGCCCTTCACGTTCGCGAGCAACTCGCGTCGCTTCGTGTGCAGTTCAGTGACGAGGTCCGCGCCGTCGTCCATCGTGAGCTGCGGCTTTGTCGCGAGCACGGCATTGATATGCGTGTAATAGGTGTCACGGTCCTCGCCTTTGCGCGCGAACACGCTGATGTCGTCGTTCGCGACGAGGGACGCCGCGACGTCATCCTGCGTCGAGAGCGGGTTCGACGCACAGAGCGCGATGTCCGCGCCGCCCGCCGCCAGGGTCTGCATGAGGTTCGCGGTCTCGGCGGTCACATGCAGGCACGCGCCGATGCGAAGCCCGGTGAGGGGCCGCTCCTTGGCGAAGCGCTCACGGATACCCGCGAGCACCGGCATCTCGCGCGCCGCCCACTGGATGCGACGCTCACCCGCGCCGGCCTGTCCGATGTCGCTCACGTCGTGTTCGATCGTCTTCGTGGTCATCGCATCCTCCCAAGCAGTCGATCGAGAGCGTTCCGCCGCACCGCGGGGCCCTCAAGGAATGGCGCATGGACGCGGTAGCCGAGACGGTCGTAGACGGCGATCGCCGGCGAGTTGTTCTGCCGCACGTTGAGGACGACGTCGGTGTGCTCCTCGAACGCGGCCTCGGTGACCGCCGAGGTGACCGACGTGGCCATTCCGCGATCGCGGTAGGTGACGCGCGTGAGGACGTTGCCGACGGCCGCGATGCTCGAGCGGCGGGAGCGGACGTGCGTGCCCGCGGCCGCGGCGAGCAGCGAGCCGACGTAGATTCCGAAGTAGATCTCCCGCTCAAGACGGTCGGGCGTGAAGTACGAGCGCGACGCGTGACCGTACAGATCGACGACGTCCTCGACGTGCTCGGCGCGCAATCGCGTGACGGTGTGGGTGACGCGCGGCTTGAAGATAGAGACATCGACGGCCATGCGATGCATGCGGTCGAGCCGCTCGAAGCGGTACGCGACGTCGACCGCGACGCGCCCGGGCGGTGGTGTCGAGATGACAAGACGCGGCTCGCGCAGGCCTTCGCGGAAGATGCGCACGAGCGCCTCGGTCTCGCCGGTCGCGAAGCATGGACGGAACGGCAGCGCCTCGACGACGAGGGCCGCCGCGACGATCTCGTCGGCCCGCGTCGCGATCCACCAGCGGGCGCGCTCGACGTCCGTCGCGTCGAGGTCCGCGAGCGCGTACGCGGCGAGCAGGCGATCGCGTTGGAGGAAGCCGCGGATGCGCGCGGCAGGGACCTGCTCTTCGACATGGATCTCGGGTAGCAGCGGGGCCGCGGTCATCGGTCCTCCTTGATCTAAAGGACCAAGCGGGCCTCCGCCGGTCGCTGGGCTACAAGAAAGATTCTAGCGGGTCGCCCGGAGGGAACTGTGCGTACTCGATCAGGGTCTCGCTGATCCATCCATCACTTCGGTGCGGGGAAGCTGAACAGCGCTCCCTCGTTCGGATTCTGGTCCTGCGTGTAGATGATGCCGTTCGTCTCGTCGTAGGCGACGCCGTGGCTCCCGACCGCCGTCGGGATGCCGGTCATGAACTTGATCGGGTTCCCCGAGAAGATCGCCATCATCGCGCCGCGGTTGAAGTTCGAGGCGCCGAAGAAGAAGCGGTCGGCCTTCGCGCTGTAGAAGACGGCGTCGCCAGCGCCCGCCTGGTCGAACGACTGGACGACCTTGCCCGCGGCGAGATCCCACTCGACCGCGTTGTTCGAGGAGCGGTTGCTGCACCCGAGGAGCGCGTGGTTCGTCGTCGGGTTGATGCCGAGACCATTCGGGTCGCACTTCATTCCGATGTCGAACTTCTTCACCATGGTGTCCTTCGTCGGATCGAACTCGAAGATCGCGTTCTGCCCCGAGCTCGTCATGTACATCATTCCGTCGCTCGTGTCGTAGCGCGGCTGCTCCAATCCATCGCCGAGGTTGTCGAACTTCTTGATGATCGTGTCCTTCGTCGCGTCGATGACGGTGACGATGCCGTCGTCACTGTTGGCGGCGTAGACCTTCTTGTCCTTGGGGTCGTAGTCGAGCTCGTCGGCGCGCTTCTTCCCGCCGGTGTTGAGCTTGGTGACGACCTTCTCGGACCCGGGCGCCGAGATGTCGATGACGCCGACCATGCTGTCGTTCGTCGTGACGAAGACCTTGTTCACGTTCTTCGCGACGACAACGCCGTTCGTCCCAGAGCCGAGATCGATCGTCTTCACGTACTTGGCGCAGGGCGTCGACACATCGAAGAGGTCGAGCCCGTTGTCGGTGCGATCGGTCACGTACAGCACGTGGGCGGCCTGATCGATCTCCATGATGTCGATCGACGCGGTCTTCCCCGCGATCGGCGGGATCGGGATACGCGTGATCGGCACCGTCGTGATGTTCGTGCTCACGGCCGGGAGGAGCGTCGGCGGAGGCGTCGACGCGACGGGCAGGCTCGCCTGTGCGGGCCCGGTGAGCACGGTCGCGTTCGCGCACGGGGTCGCGGTCGCAGCCGTCGTCGCGGCCGCCGCGGAGGTGGCGGGCGCGGATGAGGACGTGGTCGCCGGGCTCGCGCAGGCCGCGATGAAGAACGCTCCGGCGATGATCGTCTGGACCGGACGCTGTACTGCGCTCATGTCGTCCTCCCGGTGCGGGCTCAGTCTCCATCCGCCGGTCAACGGCGCAAGTGCTGCCGGGCGAGCGACGAAGCGAGCGCTCCTACTCGCTCAATAACTGATGAGCGTGACGACGTCGTAGCCGCCGAGCTTGTCGCGGCCGTGAAGCGGGGTCAGCTCGATGAGGAAGGCGCAGGCGACGATCTCGCCCTTCAGCTGCTTCACCAGCTCGATGGTCCCGGCGACGGTGCCGCCGGTGGCGAGCAAGTCGTCGACGATGAGCACCTTCGCGCCCGGCGCGAACGCGTCCTTGTGCATCTCGAGCGTGGCCGATCCGTACTCGAGGTCGTACTCGACGGCGACGACGTCCGCCGGCAGCTTACCGAGCTTGCGGACCGGGACGAAGCCCGCCCCGAGTTTGTACGCGATGGGCGCCCCGAAGATGAAACCGCGCGACTCCATGCCGACGACGACGTCGACCTTCCGCTTGCCGATCTTCTCGATGAGACCGTCGATCGACCCGCGGAAGCTGTCGGCGTCCTTGAGCATCGTGGTGATGTCCTTGAAGAGGATCCCTGGCTTGGGGAAGTCCGGAACATCGCGGATGCGCGCCGCGAGATCCTTCGTCGTCGCCATGCGCGGAAGCCTAGAGCACCCGCTAGCGACGCGCGTCCACGTGATCGCTCGCGAAGAGGCGTTCCACGTGGCCGCCTTCGTCGTCGACGACGATGACGGTGATCGCGGTGTTCGTCTGCGCCGTCGCGTCGAGCTTCGGGAGGATGCCGAGGTAGTGCGAGGCGAGGATGCGCGTCACACCGCCGTGGCCAATGACGAGCACCGTGCCGCCGGGATCCTCGCGATGGAGCCGCCGCATCGCGCGAAGAGCGCGCTCGAGCACGCCTTCGAGCGTCTCGCCGCCGGGCCACGCGACGAAGCCATCATCGCGCCAGTCCGGCAGCCCGCGTACCTCGTCGAAGCTCTTGCCGGTGCGCTCGCCGACGTCGATCTCGATGAGCTCGCTCACGACGTCGACCGGCAGTTTGCGACGGCGCGCGATGACGAGCGCCGTGTCCAGCGAACGCGAGAGCGGCGTCGCGACGATGCGGTCGAACGCGACGTCCTGGAGCGCGTCCGCGAGCGCCACCGCCTGCTGCCGGCCGCGTTCGGTGAGCGGACTATCGGTGCGGCCCGAGAAGCGACCATCGCGATTCGCTTCGCTCTCGCCGTGGCGGATGAAATAGAAGGTGGTCGGCCCCATCAGACGCCGAGGAGCGTGCCGGCCTCGGCCCAGCCGCTCACGCGCGTGACCCGATCGTGCTTCACGTCGCGGTTCCACGGGTGATCGAAGAGCAGCACCCGGATGCCCGCATCGGCGAGCGTGCGCGAGATAAGGACATCGTCCTCGCAGAACACATCAAGACGTAGCTCCTGCGCGAGTCGCGTCTTGTACTGCGCGGAGCTCTCGGGGTCATAGCGGCCCCGCGGGTAGTCGGGGTTGAACTCGCCGTGCGGCTTCAGGTGGACCGCCTTCGCGTAGTCGAGGATCCGCTTCTCGCGCAGCCACGTCTCCGTCACCATGCGCCGCCGCTCCGCGCGCGCGGTGACGAAGTAGATCTCGTGGCCGTTCTGCACCAGGCGCTCGAGCACGATCGGGCAATCCTGATAGATGTCGAGCTGACTGAAGAACGTGCCGTCGTAGAGACGAAGGCGGAAACGGTCGCGCTCGTCGGGGGAAACGTGCTCGTCCATTTCGCGCAAGAGGTGCCAGCCGATCTCCTTCTCGTCGGGCAGCTGGACCATGTACTCCTGCGCGAAGCGCTTCAGGTACGGCACCGCGCAGACCGCGATGACATCGTCCAAGTCGACACCTATTTTCATAAGTACGGTCGCGGTCCTTGCACGTGCTTCGCCATCTCGCGGTCTCTCTTGGACTCTAACTACTGAGACCACCACAGGCCGACGAGCAGCACCGCGTTGAAGAGCCAGTGCGCGGTCAGCGTCGTCGTGATGGTGCGCGTGCGGATCCGCAGCATTGCGAAGACGATCCCTCCGGCGACGACCACGAGGAACGCGCCGGCACAGGCGAAAGCGAACCACGGCGACGGCGGGCGAAGCGTCGTGTCGCGCACGGTGGCGACGATGACCGAGCCGTGCCAGAGCGCGAACGCGATGGCGGAGAGAAGCACCGCGCGGCGCACACCGAGGACGCGCGCCGCGAACGCGAGCAGTGTGCCCCTGAACGCGATCTCCTCAGGGACGATGACGCCGAGAGGCAGGAGAAGCGCGACGTGACGGGCGAGCTCCTGCGTGCTGACGTGCGCGAGCGGCGCGTATTCAACGGGTGAGCCCGTGATCGCCGGCGCGCCCAGACGGAGAAAGGCCAGGCTCGCGAGCGCGACGAGCGCCGCAGCGCTCCCGCCGATCGCCGCGCCCGCGAGCGCGTCGCGGCGCGAGCCAAAGAGCGAGCGCGCGCCGAGCCCGCTCCGCTCTGCGACGAGAAGGGAGATCGTCGTGAGCGCGACACCGGCGACGGCGAACGCGACGCTGCCGCCCGGGAGCGTCGCCGTCGCGCCGAGCAAGAGCGCCGCGAGATTTCCCCAGGCGACGAGGAGCGCCGCGAACAGCAGCGCGGCGCGAACCGCGCTCAGACGGCGAGCGTGCCGCGGACGATCATCCCCACGCGCCGTCCACGTTCGGATCGGTGATGAGCGTGAGGTTGGCGGGGGACGGCAGCGGCAGCCCTTTGCGACCGAGAGAGTCCACGACCTCGATGTGGAGGCCCTGCTCACAGCCGAACAAGAGGACCTCGATGGGATCCACGTCCCGATCCTCGAGCGACATCGCCTCCGGCGGGAGTTTCCAATCGGCGCCCGTGCATTCGATGCCGTCAAGATGCGCGCTGAAGCTCGGGCAGCCGCAGGTGCAGTTCGACTTGTACAGGAGGCGCTCACGCGTCGCGAGGATCTGCGCGCGTTCGGTGAAGGGGACGCGCAGGAGGAAGTCGAGGAGCGCGGTCTGCTCCGGCGTCGGCGGACCCGCGGGCGTTTCGCGCTCGGTCATGCGACGAGGTCCAAGAGGCGCGTGAGCGCATCGCGCCAGTCGCCGCGCATGTCGAGGATGCCGAGCCGCACCTGACGCTGACCTGCTTGCACGCGCGGAAAGACGCGGCTGAGCGCGGCGCGGCGCTCCGGGGTGAGGTCGGAGCCGAGGACGACACGCAGCTCTGGCCCGCGCGCGCGGACCTCGGTCGCGCCGGCGGCGACGGCGCGCAGTTTCACCTCGACGCCATACAGGAGGTTGCGCATCGGCTCGGGCGGCGGTCCATAGCGATCACGCAGCTCCTCGCGCAGCGCCGCGAGCTCGTCGAGTGAGCGCAGCTCCGCGATGCGCCGGTAGAGCTCGAGCTTGCGTTGCCGGCTCGGCACGTAGTCGTCCGGGATCGCCGTCGAGAGCGCGAGATCGACGACGACGTCGGGCAGCTCGGCCGCTCGCGGCGCGCCACGCTCTTCGTTGACCGCCTCCTCGAGCATCTGCGTGTACAGCTCGAATCCGATCGCCGCGACGTGGCCGTGCTGCTCCGCGCCGAGGATGTTCCCCGCCCCGCGGATCTCGAGATCGTGCATCGCAATCTTGAAGCCCGCGCCGAGGTCCGATGCCTCGAACACCGCCTGCAGCCGCTTGCGCGCGTCGTCGGTGAGGCGCTCCTCCTTCTGATAGAAGAGGTACGCGTACGCTTTCGCGGCGCTCCGGCCGACGCGGCCGCGCAGCTGGTAGAGCTGCGCGAGGCCGAGATGCCCCGCGCGGTCTATGACGATCGTGTTCACGTTCGGGATGTCGAGGCCCGACTCGATGATCGTCGTGCAGACGAGAACGTCGTGCTCGGCATCGGCGAACTCGACCATCACGCGCTCGAGCTTTCGATCGTCCATCTGACCGTGCGCGACGACGAAGCGTGCGTTCGGCACAAGCTTCCGAAGGCGCTGCGTCTCGTGTTCGATGCCCTGCACGCGGTTGTGCACGTAATAGACCTGGCCGCCGCGGTCCATCTCGCGCAGGATCGCCTCGCGCAGGACGTCGTCGGTGCGCTCGACGACGTGGGTCTCGATCGGCTGCCTGGACTCCGGCGGCGTCTCGATGACGCTGATGTCGCGCACGCCCGACAGCGCCATGTGCAGCGTGCGCGGGATCGGCGTCGCGGTCATCGAGAGCACGTGCACCTCGGTGCGCAGCTGCTTGAGGCGCTCCTTGTGCTTCACGCCGAAGCGGTGCTCCTCGTCGATGACGAGCAGGCCCAGATCACGGAAGCGGACGTCCTTCTGCAGAAGGCGATGCGTGCCGATGACGACGTCGACCTCGCCCGTGTCCAGCTGCGCGACGACCTCCTTCTGCTCAGACGTTGTCCGGAAGCGCGAGAGGACCGCGACTCGCACCGGGAACGTCTCCAGCCGCTCCACGAACGTCTCGTAGTGCTGTTGCGCGAGGACCGTCGTCGGTACGAGGACCGCGACCTGCTTGCCGTCCTGCACCGCCTTGAACGCGGCGCGCAGGGCGACCTCGGTCTTGCCGTAGCCGACGTCACCGACGATGAGCCGGTCCATCGGCCGAGCGCGCTCCATGTCGCGTTTCGCATCCTCGATCGCCTGCAGCTGGTCGGGCGTCTCGGTGAACGGGAAGGCGTTCTCCATCTCGATCTGCCACGGCGTGTCCTTGCCGAACGCGTGCGCGTGCACCATCTCGCGCGCGGCGTAGAGCTTGATGAGCTCGCGGGCGATCTCTTCGACGGCCTTCTTCGCCTTGCGCTTCGTCGCCGCCCACTCGCGACCGCCGAGCGCCGAGAGCGCTGGTGGTGTGCCGCCGACGTAGCGCGTGACCCGGTCAACACGCTCGGTCGGCAGCGCGACGACGTCCGTTCCGGCGAAGCGCAGCTCGAGGTACTCGCGAACGACGCCCGCGACCTCTTTGGTGACGAACTGTTCGAACCGCGCGATGCCGTGCTCCTCGTGCACGACGTGATCGCCTGGCTTCAGGTCGGAGAGGAACGAGCCGACGGCGACACGGCGCCGGCGGCGCTCCGGGTGGCGCGGCTTGCGGAACCCGAAGACCTCGGCGTCGGTGAACACACGCAGCCCGAGCTCGGGGATGCCGAAGCCCTCGGCGAGCGGCACGCGCACCAGCAGGAGCGATCCGGCTTCGGGCGAGGCCAGGACATGCTCGTGCGGCGACGCCATGACGTCGCGATCGGCGAGCAGCTCCGAAAGCCGTGCGGCCTGCGGCGTCGCGATGATGCGTGTGTCCGTCCCCGACCCGGCGACCTCGCGGAGGAACGTGTCGAGACGACTGGCGTACGACGTGACGCCGGCCCAACCGAGTCGCACCGAATCCGTCGCGGGGCGCACGCGCACGCTGCCGCGGGCCGCAGCGGCACGCTCGAGAGCATCACGAGGAACGTACGGTGGCGGGAAGGCCGCTGTCGCTAGTCCCTGCGTGCGCAGCTCTTCGCGGCGTTCGTCGGCCTGCGCTTCGTGTTCGTCGTGCGCGAGCTCGAGGACGTCGGAGTCCTCGAAGATGACGGTGGAGCGATCGGGAAGGTGTTCGAGAAGGGACGCGGTCGCGCCGAGCGCCTGTGCGAACGCCTCGACTCCCGGCGCGTCACGTCCCTCGCGCAGCGCGTCGAGAAGCACTCGATATGAGCGCAGGTCCTGCTCTTCATCAACCGGGAGCTCATTCCATCCGGCACGCGCGAGCCGATCGGCGAGCTCCCCGGCGCGCTCGAGCGAATACTCGCGTGCGGGGAGCACGTCGACCGAGTCGGTCGCATCCTGTGATCGCTGTGTGACCGGATCGAAGGAGCGGATCGTCTCGATCTCGTCGCCGAAGAGCTCGATGCGGATCGGCATTGATGCCGACGCGGGATACACGTCGAAGATGCCGCCGCGACGTGAGAAGGTTCCGGGCTCGCTCACCTCCGCGACGGGCTCGTAGCCGAGATCGAACAGCCACGCCGCGGTCTCCTTCCACGAGACACGATCGCGGGTGTGCAGCGTGCGCCCGCGGCGGCGGAGATCGTCGGGTGCGATGGTGTGCTGCAACGCAGCCCGAAGCGATGCGACGGCAGCGACGGGCGCGTCTGCGGTGTGAAGCCGCCAGAGCGTAAGCAGCCGCTGGTGGATCGCGCCGGGCGACGAGGATGCGACCTCGTAGGGCATCGATTCGCGCTCGGGGAACGCGAGGACGCGGTCGTCGCCGAGCCAGCCCGCGAGCTCAGCGCGCCAGCGTCGCGCGCGCTCCTCGCTCGGTGCGACGACGACGATCGGGCGCTTCGCCACATCGACGAGAGCGGACCAGAGATACGCGCGCGCGCCCGCTGACGCCTCGGCGACGCTGATCGACGCGCGAGTCTCGACGCGATCCGCGAGCTCGATGAATCGCTCGCTTCCGTCGGCGAGCGAAAGGATGCCGCCGAGCCGCGCGGTACTCGTTGCCTCGGTGCGCGTGACGCTAGCCACGGTCCACCCGCGCATCGGCGTTCCTTCCCGGCGTGTCGGCATTGAACGTGTCCATCGCGCGGCGCACGCCGTCGCGGATCGCCACCTCAGCTGCCTCCGCCGCGCGCTGCGTCACGCGATCGGCCTCGGCGCGCTCGTCGGCGTTGAACGGTGAGAGCACGTACTGCGCGAGATCGCCGATCTCCGCCGCCGGGTCCGTCGGCGCGACGCCGACGCGGACACGCGGGAATCCCTCGCCGACGGCGGCGACGATCGACTTCATCCCGTTGTGCGTGCCGGGCCCGCCCTTCTCGCGGATGCGGATCTTGCCGAGCGGCAGATCGACCTCGTCGAAGACGACGATCATCTGCGCGGGCTCGATGTGGTAGCGGTCGAGGAGCTTGCGCACCGCCTTGCCGCTGTCGTTCATGAACGTCTGGGGACGCGCGATCGCGATCCTCGTGCTGCCGACGGTGCCTTCGGCGATGCGCGACTCGGCGGCCTTGATGGCGAACTCCGCACGCGCACGCTTCGCTAACTGGTTGGCGACCCGGAAGCCAACGTTGTGTCGCGTGTCCGCGTAGCCGTCGCCCGGGTTACCGAGGCCGACGACCAGCAGGTCGGCGCGCGGTGGCGCGGATCGTTCGAACAGCTTTGCCAGACGGACCAGGGCCTTTCTCCTTTAGGAACGCCGAAAAGGGGCGCCACCGGAATGACCGGGGTGCCCCGCTGCTCGCGTATCGACCCCACGATAGCGCGTTGACCATCCCGGCCGCGGACTTCCCGGACTCGTCCTTCTGGAACAAGACGCCCGACCTGTATCTCTTCGAGCCTTACACGCAGGGCTCACCGCGTCTTGTCGTTGCCTTTCAGAACGCCGCCGGCCAATTCGATGGCTACGGTGCGTTGCGCGAGAACACTCGACTCAATGGCTGGGAACTGGTGTCGGACGCCGGCCAACTACCCGAACGCCGCTTGGGACGTGATGGGCGGACCCTGAGTCTTCCTGTACAACGTGACATGGTCCGTCGTACAGACGTGCTTCAGCGCCGACACTACGCTGTCCGTCTTCTTGGTCGCTGACGCCTATGGCATCTACCACCTCATCGACGACATCACCGTTAACGGCAAGACCTTCTCGAGCGGCAGCGACAACGGCAACGGCAGCAACGATCCCGCCGGTCCTGACGCGACGACGGACCCGAGCCTCCTTCCTCCGCTGTTCCTTCTCGCACTTCCGTCACGATGATCTAGCGAGACACGACATGTATGAGGGGAGTGGCAATGGCCGCTCCCCTCGTCCCTGTAGGGTGACCGCGTGCGGCTCGCTCTCGTCGGGTTCGGCAACGTCGGCCGCGCGCTCGCGCGCATGTTGCTCGGCACGCGAGCGCCCTTCACGGTCACGGCGATCGGGACGCGCAGTCACGGCGCGGTCGTTGCTCCGGGTGGCATCGACGTCGCGACGATCCTCGCGGGCACCGATCTGCCGCGCCGCTCGCTGCCGGCGATGCGCGATCTACCCGCCGACATCCTCGTCGAGATCACGACGCTCGAACCGCGCACGGGTGAGCCGGCGCTCACGCACATCCGCGAGGCGCTCGGCGCAGGCATGCACGTCGTCACCGCCAACAAAGGCCCGATCGCGCGCGCGTACCGCGACCTCGACGCTCTCGCCGCGGCGAAGGGTCGGCTGCTGCGATTCGAGGCGACACTCGCCGACTGCCTTCCTGTGTTCAATCTGCGCCGCGCGTCGCTGCCGCTCGGCGAGATCCGTAGGGTCAACGGCATCGTGTCGAGCACGTGCAACTTCATCCTCTCGTCATGTGCACGCGGCTCCACGTTCGCCGATGCGCTGAGCGAGGCACAACGTCTCGGCATCGCCGAAGCCGATCCACGTAACGATCTCGAGGGTCACGACGCGGCGGCGAAGGCGACGATCCTCGCGAACGTGCTCATGGACGCCGACATCCGCCCGGAGGACGTGCGACGCGAACCGCTCACCGTGGAGTCCGGCGAAGCGGCGATCGCGGCAGCGTCGGCCGGCGCGCGCCTGCGACCGCTCATCGAGATCGAGCGCGCCGACAAGAGCGTTCGAGCGTCGTTCGCGTGCAAGGTCGTCGAGCCACTCGACCCGATGTTCGCAATCGACGGCTTCTCGATGGGTCTCGTCTTCGACACGGACCTCGCCGGGCGAGTCGTCGTGCAGCTTCACGATCCGCACGTCGACCAGGTTGCGTACGCGATCCTCAGCGACCTCCTCGAGATCCGCGCAAGCGCGTCGCGCGCGTGAGCGAGCTCGGCGAGCCCGACCGGCTCCTGCGCGGACATTTTGACCGTGCGCAGGAACGTCGCTACGTGCACATCCCGTTCGACGTGCCGCGCGGCGTGCGACAGCTTCACGTGGCTTACGAGTACAACGACCGGATCCCGGCTGATCCCCTCGTCACCGGCGGCAACACGCTCGACATCGGCCTCTTCGATGAGGGCGGCATCGATGAGGGAAGCCCTGGCTTCCGCGGTTGGAGCGGCAGCGAGAAGCTCGAGTTCACGATCGACGAGCAGTGGGCGACACCGCCATACGCGCCTGGACCGATCGGCGCCGGCACGTGGCACGTGCTGGTCGGTCCCTACAAGGTGGCACCGCGCGGATGTGATTGGGCGGTGCGGCTGTGGTTCGACCCGGGAATCACAGAACCGTCACCGCTGCCGCCGAGCGCGCGATCGAACTCGGTCGCGTCGGTGCCGCGGGCACGTGGTGGCTGGATCCGCGGCGACCTGCACTGCCACACGGTGTACTCGGACGGCGACTCGCTTCCTCGCGATGTGCTCGTCGCCGCGGGAGCCGCGGGCCTCGAGTTCCTCGGCGTGACCGACCACAACAGCGTTCGCCATCAACTCGCGTACGGCACGGGTGGCGATGGGCTGCCGATCGTCCTGCCCGGCATCGAGGTGACGACATACGGCGGTCACTGGAATGCGTGGGGAACTGATCGATGGTGGGAGTTCCGCGCACCCGACGCGTCGGCGGTCGCGCGGACGATGCGTGCCGCAGCAGAGGCCGGCGCGGTCATCTCGGTCAATCACCCGAAGCCGTTCGGTCCGGCGTGGGACTACGGCGACATCACCGGCTTCCACGCGGTCGAGATCTGGAACGGTCCGTGGCCGCGCCTCAACACCGTCGCGCTCGCGTTCTGGGAAGAGCGCCTGCGCCGAGGCGAGCGCATCGCCGCCGTCGGAGGCAGTGACACGCACCAGCTCAAGACGCCGGATCCCGATGCGCGACATTCGCCGCGGATCGGCGCGCCGACGACCTGGGTCGAGGCGGGTCCTCGGCCGACGGTCGCGGCGATCCTCGCGGCGATCCGCGAAGGCCGCGCCTTCGTCTCCGCATCACCGCGCGGCCCGCAGCTGTACCTCGATCCCGACGGCGCCGGCCGCGCGTGCGTCGAGGCGCGTGGCGCGACGGGCTGCGCGCTTCTGCTCATCAGCGAGGCGGGCGTCGTCGACGCGAGCACGATCGACGCTGATGCGGCATCGCGATTCATTGCCATTCCGGCTGGCACGCACTACGTGCGCGCGCAGCTCGTGGACCGCACGGGTGACGTGCGCGCGCTCACGAACGCGCTCTGGGCGGAGCGCCTCTGATGCAGCGCCGGCTGTCGTTCGTCGTCATCCTCAGCGACGACCAGGCCGCGTGTGACCTCGGCTGCCTCGGCGCGACGGACCTCAGGACGCCGCACTTCGACCGCCTCGCGGCATCGGGAGCGATCCTGCGCTCGTGGTACTCGAATTCCCCGGTGTGCTCGCCCTCGCGCGCGAGCCTGCTCACCGGACGCTATCCCGGGAATGCCGGCGTGCGCGCGATCCTGCGCGGCCATCGCACGGCGAGCGGACTCCCCGCCGAGGTGCCGACGATCGCCTCAGCACTTCGTCCGTTCGGCTACCGCACCGCGCTGTACGGGAAGTGGCACCTCGGTGTGCGTGAGGGCTCGCGTCCACACGACCGCGGCTTCGACGAATGGTTCGGGTTCCTCGCGGGATGCGTCGACTACTACTCGCACATCTTCTACTTCGACATGGACTCCGGCCGCGACCCGACGCACGACCTCTGGGAGGACGGGCGCGAGGTGTGGCGGAACGGCGAATACTTCACGAACCTCGTCACGGAGCGCGCGGTCGCGTTCATCCGCCGCGCGGCGCGCGACGGCGTTCCGTTCTTCCTCTACGTCCCGTACAGCGCGCCCCACTACCCGATGCACGCACCGCGCGAGTACCTCGACCGCTTCCCCGACCTCGCCGACGATCGGCGCATCACCGCGGCGATGATCGCGGCGATGGACGACGGCGTCGGCGCGATCCTCGACGAGCTCGAGCGCGCAGGGCTGCGCGAGGACACCGCGGTCTTCTTCCAGAGCGACAACGGGCCGTCGCGCGAGACGCGTAACTGGCTGAACGGCAGGACCGAGCCGTACTACGGCGGCGGCAGCTGCTCGCTCAAGGGACACAAGTTCTCGCTCTTCGAGGGAGGCATCCGCTCGCCCGCGCTCTTCTCATGGCCGGCGCGCGTTCGCGCGGGCAGCGACGTGCGCGAATTTGGTCTCGCGATGGACATCTTTCCCACACTCCTCGCGGCCGCGGGCGGCGCTCCGGGCGACTACGAGCTGGATGGGCTCGACGTCCTTCCGATGCTCACAGCAGGCGCGCCGTCACCTCACCGCGAGGTGTTTTGGGAGATGGGTCGTCAGACCGCGATACGTCGTGGGAACTGGAAGCTCGTGCTGAACGGTCAGGTGATCGAATCGGACCGCACGCAGCGGCTGATCGGCCAGCCTCAGCCGGCGGTGTTTCTCGCGGACCTCGACGCCGATCCAGGCGAGACCCGTGACCTCAGCGGCGAACGGTCCGATATGGTGCGCGAGCTGCGCGCGGTGGCAGAGGTGTGGCGCGCTCGCATCGAGGAGCGCTGGGAGCGGGAGTGGAAACGGCGTATCGAAGAGGTGGGCGTCACCGCACACGAATAGCAACGCAACTGCATCACGACACGGCTCGCGACAACTCGCGTGGTGTATTCGTCGTCAGGATGTCCGTCCCCGCGTCGAGGGCGCGCACAAGTCGCTCGCGCCAGCGCGGCGTTCCCGCGTCGAGCGTCCAGAGGTCCACGAGCACGCCGGCGTCGTGCGCCGCCGCGATCACGTTGAAGCCGTCGTCCTCCATCTGCTCGAAGAGCGCGAGGCGCACGTGAAATTCCCGGATGCCCGGCACGAGGTCCAGTAGCGCAGCGACGCGCTCGCGCAGGTACGCCGCGGGCGGCACGGTCCGCCGGAATGCGAGCGGGTGCGCATCGTGATAGCCGTACGCGCCGTCGCGGCCGGGTAGCGGGCTGTCGCTCCCCTTCGCCTCGAGGTAGTACTGCGGATCGAAGGTGAGCGCGACGTCCTGATCGACCGCGCGCAGGCGGCGGAGGTTCCAGTCCGCGGGCGTTCCGACGAAGATGCGCTCGCGGACCGGCGCGATGAGTGCGGCGAGGCGCTCGACCGTCTCGCTCGACCACGGCGCGTTGTCCTTCGCGTCGAGCATGAGCACCGTCGGCCCCCGCGGCGCCTCGCGCACGATCGCGAGTGCGTCGGCGAGGCGCGGCACGGG
>Ga0209157_1000562_pt1 | contig 31439 bp, 22 predicted proteins | sample GraSoiAngelo_135_FD_185892 | JGI IMG/M metagenome (GOLD analysis project Ga0209157, IMG submission 185892) | Grasslands soil microbial communities from the Angelo Coastal Reserve, California, USA - 14_0929_05_40cm (SPAdes) (version 2) | ecosystem: Environmental > Terrestrial > Soil > Grasslands ...
GCCGGAAAGCAAGCGGAGGGAGCGGGAGTCGGGTGGAGGCGGCGATCGGAATCGAACCGATGTATCGAGGTTTTGCAGACCTCTGCCTTACCGCTTGGCTACGCCGCCGGCCCGAGAACCCTGAATGATGCAGTGGCGGGAAATTCTACCGGGGGCCCCGGGGGCTGTCAATCTGGGGCCGGAACGGTGCCGTTGCGGAACCGTCCGCACATGGAGCGGGCCGGCCCCCGGCGGGGGCCGGCCCACAGATTGGAGCGGGAAACGGGAGTCGAACCCGCGACTTCAACCTTGGCAAGGTTGCACTCTACCACTGAGTTATTCCCGCTCGCGCCCGGGTGCGCCAGGCGCCCGAAGATATTACCGGGCGATTCCGGAGAGTGTCAAGGAGAGCGGGAGACGGTGCTTCAGCGGGCTTCGAAGGCATCGCGAATGAGGCGGATACGGGGAGGAGCACCCCCGGACTCGAGGACCTCCACCACGTCGAATCTGCAGGCGCGATCGGCGGCACCTCGACGCGCCAGGTAGAGGGAGGCCACCCCGGCGATCCGGGACCGCTTGCGGCCATCCACCGCCTCGGCGGGCTGCCCGAAGGCCAGTGACGAGCGCGTCTTGACCTCGACGAAGACCAGCGTGTCGCCCTCCTCGGCGATGAAATCGATCTCCGCGGTGCGCGTCCGGTATCGACGCTCCAGAATGCGGTAGCCGAGAGACACGAGGTAGCGCTCGGCCGCTTCCTCGCCTCGACGTCCGAGGCGGATGTGCCGGGCGGAGCGCGGGGCGTAGGGCGGCCTCTCCTCGCCGAGACGCAGGGCCGGTGGGATCACGGTTCGTCCTCCGGCGCGTCCAATCCATCGGGGCGCTCTTCAACCTCGGGCCCCGGTGTCACCCGGCGCCCGCCGCCCAGCGCCTCCTGGATCCGCCGCTGCATGACCCGGCGGAGACGCGCCTCGAAAAACACCATGCGAGCCTGCTGCCGCGGGGTGAGACTCCGGTCGATCGCCTCACGCAGACCCTCTTCCCTGCCGCGGAAGTCGTCCTCGAGCGCCCTGAGGTCCCGCAGCGCGCGGCCGATCTCCTGGTCACCGGCCGTTTCGTCCAGAAGGAGATTCCGCACCCGGGCCATCGCGTCCCGCCGCCGCGCGGCATGGTCGCGTCGCGCCTCGAGGAGCTCCTGAACCCGCGGGATCACCTTCGCTTCCTGGTCAGAGGTCAAGTGCAATGCCACCTTCATCCGGGCGATGACCATCTGCTCCATCGCCTGGCGCACCTCCTCGGCCCGGGCAGAGGCCTGGCGGGGGCCGGCACGAGGCCCGGCAGGTCTCCCCCCTGGCGATTGCGCCGCCGCGACCATGGCGAAGGCCAGGAGGCCGAGAAGCGCTCCAGCCGCCCGCCTTGCGATCAAGATTTCTCGCATCCGAATGACTCCTCCTTCTTCCTGGCTCCCTCTCCGTCTGCCCGGCGACCGGCCGGGACCTAGGAGCGTGGATCGAGCAGGCCGTCCGAAAGTCGACGATCCTCTTCCGGCGACAGGTCGCCGACCCTGCCGGTTCCTTCGAGCGCATCGGCGGGGGCGATGTCGTCCAGGATCGTGTCGATCTCGCGCGGGTCCTGCCCCTCCGCCACCCCCCGTTGGAGCGCTTCCCTGAGGTGCGCCTCCGCCTGCTCGACGGTCAGGGCGCGCACCGACGGCGTCGTGGCGGCGCCGTCCGCGCCTCCGCCCGCGGCCCGCCCCGGGGCCGGCCCACGGCGCGTCTGCAGGAGGGCGAGACCAGCCACGACAATCGTCGCGGCCGCGATCGCCGCCGTCAGGCCCAGCCAACGCCTGCGCCTGCGGGCGGCGGCGATGCGCTCGCGCAGGCGGCCGCCGAATGAAGACCAGTAGACAGGACCCGGGTCGGGCACATCGTCGGTCGCGAGGAGATCGAGCGCCCGTCGCGCGCGCTCCGCGTCCGATGCGCAGGCTGCGCACGCGCCCAGGTGTTCCTCGAAAAGGCGGCGATCGTCCTGATCGATTTCGCCGGAGAGCCATGGCGCGATCCGTTCGCGAACCTCGGCGCACATCATGCGTGTCACGCCTCCCCGCGGCGCGGGCCGGTCCCCGGCGCCAGCCGGGTCCTGAGATTGCGCACCGCCTGGAAGAACGTCGCCTTGGCGGTACCGATCGACATGCCGGCCGCCTGGGCGATCTCGGCAAACTTCATCCCCTCGTAGACCTTCAGGATCAGGACCTGCCTCTGGCGGCGGGGCAGGTCTCGGACTGCCAGACGGACCTCGCGCCTGAGAGCCGCCTCCGGGCCGGCCGCCTCCTCCTTCGGCGGAGCCGCCTTCTCGATCGGCACGGTCGTGACCCGCGCGCGGCGCGCGCTGAGCGCCAGGTTGATCACGATGCGCGTGATCCAGGTGCGAAAGCTGGCGTCGCCCCGGAAGCCGGGTAGGGCGCGGTACGCTCTCAAGAATGCCTCCTGTGAGACATCGTCCGCCTCTTCGTGGCTCCCGAGGAGCCGGTACGCGACCCGGTAGACCGCCAGCCGGTGCCGCAGCACCAGCGCGTCGAACGCCGACCCGTCCCCGCGGAGGTAGCGGGCCACGAGCTCGCCGTCGCTGTCCTGACTCTCGGGGCCAACCTCCATCGCCTCCTCTGTAACCTTAGACCGGGCAGGGGACAGGGCGGTTTAGCCGGGGGCGGGTCGCGGGGCGAAGGGGCCCGGGGGGAGGGGCGCCGGTCCTACTTGCGCTTCCAACGCACGCCCTGCGGGGTGTCCTCGAGGATGACGCCGCGGCCCAGGAGCTCGTCGCGGATGCGATCGGCCGCGGCAAAATCCTTGCGAGCGCGGGCCTCAGCCCGCTTCCTGATGAGCGCCTCGATATCCGTGTCGAGGTCGGCGCGCTGCCCCGGGCGGATCCCGAAGATCGTCTCGAAGGCGCGCAGGACCCCGCGCGTGGCCATAAGATCCCTCTCTCCGAACCTTCCGGCGTCGACGGCGCTGTGGGTCTCACGGACGAGATCGAACAGGTGGCCCAGCGCCCCGGCGGTATTGAGGTCGGCGTCGAGCGCATCGGTCATTCCCTGCAGCACCTTCTCGGCCTTCACAGCCAGGTCGCCCCCGCCCGTCGTCAGGGACGGAGTCGCCGCTTCGAGCCGCAGGGCGAGGTCGTCGAGCCGCCCAAGGGCCGCTCCGGCCTGGGAGAGCCCCTCGACCGTGAAGTTGAGAGGCTTGCGGTAATGCACCGACAGCAGCATGTAGCGAAGGGCGCGCATGTCGTGGCCGCGCGCGGCGAGATCGCGGAGGGTGAAGAAGTTCCCCTTGGACTTCGACATCTTCTCGCCGTCCACGATCAGGTGGGCGGCGTGCAGCCAGTAGCGGACGAAGGGCTTGCCGGTGGCCGCCTCGCTCTGGGCGATCTCATTCTCATGGTGCGGAAAAATGTTGTCCACGCCCCCGGTGTGGATGTCGAAGGTTTCCCCGAGCAGCTTCATCGACATCGCCGAGCACTCGATGTGCCAGCCGGGCCTGCCGCGTCCGATCTCCGTGTCCCAGTACGGCTCGTCGTCCTTGGGAGCCTTCCAGACGGCGAAGTCCCGCGGGTTGTCCTTCTCGTATTCATCCGAGTCGATGCGCGCCTGGCCCGCGCCGGCCGCCGGGTCGACGCGGGACAACCGGCCGTAGCCGGGGAAGGTGGAGATCTTGAAGTAACGCGACCCGCGGCTCTCGTAGACATGCCCCTTCTCCTGGAGCCTGCGGACGAGCCGCGCCATCTCAGGGATGTACGCGGTGGCACGCGGGTAGTGTTCGGCCTTTTCGATCCCCAGCGCGGCGACGTCCTCGAAGAACGCCTCGATGTACTTGCGCGTGTAGTCGGCGAGCGTCAGGCCCGCCTCGCGCGCATTGGCGATCGTCTTGTCGTCCACGTCGGTCAGGTTCATCGCCTGGGTGACGCGGTAGCCGCGATGCTGGAGGTACCGGCGGAGCAGGTCTTCCCAGAGATAGGTCCGGAAGTTGCCGATGTGGGCGTAGTCGTAGACCGTGGGCCCGCAGGTGTACAGGCGCACTTCTCCCGTGTTGATAGGAACGAACTCCTCCTCCTGGCGGGTCAGGGTGTTGTAGAAGCGAAGCGCCATGGGCCTCAGCAGCGGGGCATGTCGGCCGCCGAGTCTAACCCGGAGCCCTCAAGCTGTCAACGAAAGGCCGGACCAGGAGGGCCGTTCCCGGAACTGTGGGGAGCGGGCGGCGCGCACGCGCGCCAAGCCGCCGCGCGAAAAGCCGTACCGCGGGGGTGAATCTGCCCGCGACCTCAGAACTCGAATTGGAACCCGATCTCGAAGCGACGTCCGAAATCGCGCTGGGCGATGGTCTGCAGCGCTCCGCCGCGGTCCGGCGCCGCCGGTTCGTAGAAGAAGATCCGCAGGTTGTCCCGGTTGAGGACGTTCTGGATGGTCATGGAAAACTTGGAATTCAGCTTCCCGAGAACGAACGCCTTTTCGGCCTGCAGGTTGATGTTCATCACCGGGTCGTTGCGCTGATCGTTGCGGCGCGTCAAATGGAATGCACGCTGGTTGTTCTGGTCGGGACGTTCGGGAGTGAACCCGAACAGGAAGCGGCTTTGCTGGTAGTCGAAGTTGTCCAGGGCGAGGAAGTTGCTGATGATGGTGTACGGCAGACCCGAGCTCCAGGACGCCGTGCCGCCCACTTGCCAGTCGTGCGGCAGGTAGGTCACCGCGTTGAACTTCACGACGTGCCTCTGGTCGTCCGTCTGGTATCCGAAGGTCTGGCTGATGGTGGCCGGATCGTCGCCGAGCTGCGAGTCGTAGCTGTCCGCGAAACCCACATTGCGGGAGTAGGTGTAGGAAGCATCCATCTGCCATTTGCGGCTCAGGCGCTTCGTCACCTGCACCTCGATGCCATGATAGCGCGACTGGTTGATGTTGCCCAGACGATAAATCTGGTTGAAAAAGAAATTGTAGATGTAGAGGTCGGGGCGCCCATCGGGGGTGCGCTGGGCGGTGGCGTCGGCACCCCCACCCGCCGTCTGCAGCCTGCCGATCACGTCCACGGGCACTCCTCTATCGTCGTAGCGCAGACTGTGGTTGATGTCCCGATCCTGGAGCTGGTCCCTGTACTTCTTGTTGATGTACGTAACCTTCAGAGAGATTTCGGGCGCCAGCTCGCGCTCGAAGCCGGCCGTAAACTCGTCCGAGAACGGCGTCTGCAGCCCGCGATCGACCTGCGTGGCGCTGGGGGGCGCCTTGGAGATGGGGTCGCCGATCCCGTTGTCAGGGATGCCGGCGGCGTTGACGCCGTTCGCGTCCGTCAGGTAGTAGCGGTTGATCGTGTCGGGTCCCTCCTCCGGAACGACGACGTTCAGGAAGAGCCGGTCGTAGTAGCGGCCCCAGTTGGCGAACACCTTGGTCTTCGAGTCCGCCCACGGGTCCCACGATAGCGACAGACGCGGTGCGAAGTTGTTGTTGGTCAGCCGGAACGGCTCCCGTTCCTGAAAGGTCGCCGCGCCGCGCTCGCGCAGGACCTCTCGATCGATGTAATTGGTATTGGTGTTCGGATCGTATTTGATCGCCTCTGGATACTGGCTCATGAGGAAGTTGGCCACGAGCGCCGTGGCCGTGTGGTGCTCTGTCAGCCGCGAGGTCGCGAGGAAATTCAGTCTCGAGAGGTCCTGGTCGATCCGGGCGATGTTGTCATGATTGTCGTTATGGCCGTCGCCGACCACCGTCCACGGGCTATCGCAGGCTTTCCGGAAATCATTGGTAAAAATTGGATCGTTGCAGTAGCCCCAGCTCTCCAGGCCGTTGTTATCGCCGACAAGCTTGTCGGGTAGGCCCCTCTCGCGGCCGGCCAGGGCGTGGATCCTGTCGTACAGACCCCGCTCGGCCACCGGGTCGAAGGGCGTGTAGCCGAACGAGTCGGTGGTCTCGCGATCGAAGCGCAACCCCACGGTCAACGTCAGGTTCGGGAGCGGCTTGTACGTGTCGATCGAGTACATGCCGAAGGAGGTGCTGGTGGCGCTATTGAAAACCTCGTTCTCGGCCGGGAGCTGCACGCCAATCCTCGGCTCGATGACGTTGCCGCCCGGTGGCTGGGCGTTCGGGAACAGGATCGGCCGGAGCAGGGTGTCCTGGTCGTAGGTCTCGTGCTCAACGGCCACCCCCACCTTCATGTCGTGCTGGCCGTGCCATTCGGGCACGAAGACCGTCAGATCCTCCCTCAAGGTGATGCGTCCCAGGTTGGATGTGTAGTCGGTGCTGCCGCGCTGGTTGAGAATCAGCCCGGCGTTTGGACCGCTGATCCGCAGTGTCTTCTGATCCTGCGCGTAACTGCGATCGCCCTGCAGCGGGACGAACTCGCCGTACGGGTAGGTCTCGCCGGTCGACCCGAGCCGCACCCGCTCCCCGTCCGGCCCGAGACCATACAGCGGGTACGAGTCGCCCGGGAGCACGACGGGGCGATCGTCGAGGATCTGATCGAGATTGCGGTCTTCGATGTACGGATGGGGATTGTCTTTCCAGAACGGGTCCGTGGGATCGAACGTATCGAGCACGCCGTTGCCGTTTCTGTCCTCGCCAGGATCGAGCTTGCCGTTGTGGTTTCTGTCCTCGTCGATATAGTCGAGCTTGCGGTCGCCATCCTGATCTTCGCCCTGGTCGAGCACATGGTTATGGTTCGCGTCCTCCCACTTCCAGTCCGCGTAACCGTCGCAGTCCACGTCCTCGCGAGTCACACCCTCGCACCCGGCGCCCGTCCTGGTCAGCTTCCCGTCACGGTCCCTGTCCTCGCCGAGATCCGGCTCGAAGACATCGTTCTTGTTCCTGTCTTCGAAAACGTCGAACTTGCCGTCACGGTCGTAGTCTTCGCCCGCGTCGGTCTCGGTAGCGTCCCAGAAGCCATCTTTGTTCCGATCGTCGAACAGGTGGCCATTGTGGTTCGTGTCGGCTTCCAGCGTCGGGATCGCCTCGGGCGTGATCTTGAAGTGCTGCAGCGTGGTCTCCAGGAAGACGTTCGGGTTGAAGACCGCGGTCTCCTTCAGGGTCAGGTTCAATCCGCCGCGCTTCTCGGTGTAGCCGGACTCGACCGCCGTGAAGGAGTCGATGCCGAGGTTGTCGTACTGCTGCGGATCCCAGGTCGCCGTGAATTGCAGCTTGTGGTTCGTGGACATGTCCCAGGTCATCTTGCCGAAGACCCGGTTCTCCTTGGTGGAACGCACGAACGCCTGGGTCAGGGCGTTGACGGGCTCCTGGAGCTGGATGTACTCGGCCGTGAAATAGTACCAGGCCTTGTCCTTCTTGATCGGACCACCGAGCGACAGGAATGGGGTGAAGTCGTTGAACTTCAGATCGCGCAGGCCGATCTCGCCCAGACCTCCGTGCAGGTGCGGGTCGTCGATCCCGGCCCCATCGCCGTCCAGGGTGTTGCCGCGCCAGTAGAAGCTGAAGCGTCCCTGGAACTCGTTGCCGCCCGACTTGGTGACCAGGGTGACGAACCCGCCCTGGCCGCGGCCGTAATCCGCGCCGGCCCCGGCGGTCTTGACCTCGATCTCATCGATCGACTCGATGTTGATCTCCTGACCCCGCTTCCCGGTCAGCGGATCGTTGGTCGAGACACCATCCACGAGCGTGATGACGTCGGTATCGCGCGATCCGTGGATCGTCGGATTGCCGTCGCCGTCCACGTCCGACACGCCGGGGGCCAGCGTCAGGACATCCTGGTAGTCGCGTCCGAGGATCGGCAGGGCATCGATGAACTCGGAATTGAAGACGGTCGATGTGACGGTCGACTCGGGGTTGACGACGTCCCCCTTGGCGGTGGCGGTGACCTTCTCCTGCATCTCGGTGCTGGGACGCAGCGTGACCGTGACGGTGAAGACCCTTCCGGCGGGGATGTCCACGTCCATTTTGATCGTCGACATCTGGGGGAACTGGACCTCGAGGATGTAACCCTTGCCGGCAGGCAGCGGGGCGATGCGGAACTCGCCGCCCGCGTCCGTGACGACCGACTGGTTCACACCAAGGCTTTCGTTCTTGAGGAGAATGCGGGCCGTGGGCAGGGGCTGGCCGTCCTTGTCGACGACTTTTCCTTTCAGGCCCGAGGTCGCCTGGGCGAAGACCGGGAGGTTGAAGGCCAGGATCAGACAGCCGGCGAGAAGGAGCAGTCGTCTGGCGACCATTGCGATGAACCTCCGGGCGGGGCGTGTCGAAGCCCTCCGTCCCCTTGTGTGCACCGGCCCGTGATCAGCCCTTTTGCCGTGAGCGATTCTAGAGAAGTCTAAGGAAACTACCGAGACCGTGTCAAGGGAAAGCCGCCGCGGGTCCCGCTCCTCCCCATCCCGTTCATCGGCCGACCCGACGGGTGAACCGCCGGTCCCTGAGCTGCAGCGTAATTCTACCGTCAAGCCTCGCGCTGTCAAGGAGATGATGGTCCCCCCGCTGCGGGGTATATACAGCAGGGGGGGAGGTATTGCCGGACGGGTTCCTGGGGTTCCTACCGATACTGGATCTTGAGCCGCTTGATCTTCTCGTTCAGCGTCGTCGGGTTGAGTCCGAGACGGGCGGCGGCCTTCCTCTGCACGCCGTTCACGCTCTTGAGGGTTCCCAGGATGATCTCCCTCTCCAGCCGATCCATGGTTTCGTAGAACGACATGTGACCGTCCATCTGGATCGGGCCTGGGAGGGGTCGGGGCCGGTCGCCCTGCAGGGTCTCAGGCAGAAGCTCCAACCCGATGACGGGCGAGGAAGCCAGGACCACGGCCCTCTCGATGACGTTTTCGAGCTCGCGAACGTTTCCGGGCCAGGAGTGGTTGATCAGCAGGGCCAGGGCCTCCGGGGTGATCGCCCGCACGACCTTGCCGTTCTCCGCCGCGTACTTGACGATGAAGTGGTCGACGAGCAGCGGGATGTCCTCCCGACGATCCTGCAGAGGAGGCAGCTTGATGTTGATGACGTTCAGCCGGTAGTACAGGTCCTCCCGGAACTCGCCCCGCTGGACCAGCACTTGAAGGTCGATGTTCGTGGCCGCGATGATGCGTACGTCCACCTGCTCGCTCTGCACCGCACCGAGCGGCAGGAACTCCTTCTCCTGGATGACGCGCAGGAGCTTCGCCTGGACTTCCGGCTTGATGGTGCTGATCTCGTCGAAGAAGATCGACCCGCCGTTCGCCACCTCGAACAGTCCCTTCTTGGACTGGATGGCTCCGGTGAAAGCTCCCTTCACGTGCCCGAACAGGTTGCTCTCGAGGAGGTCGGCGGGCATGCTGCCCGAGTTGACCACGACGAACGCCTCCTCCGGGCGTCCCGACTTGAGGTGGATCGCCTGGGCGACCAGCTCCTTGCCGGTGCCGCTCTCGCCCTGGATGAGGACGGTGGACCGGCTCGGCGCCACCTGCTCGATCAGACGGTAGAGCTGCTGCATGGCCGGGCTCTTGCCGACCAGCTCTCCGAAGTGCGCCTTCCCCTGCAGCGCGCGCCGCAGTGTCCGGTTCTCGGCCAGGACGCGGCGGTGTCGCAGGCCGGTGTTCAGGGTCCTCAGCACGTCCTCGTTCTTGAACGGCTTGGTCAGGTAGTCGTGCGCCCCCATGCGCATCGCCTGCACGGCGGTCTCCACCGAGCCGTAGGCGGTGATCATGACGACCACGCTGTCGGGATCGCGACGCTTGATTTCCTTCAGGGTTTCAAAGCCGCCGATGCCGGGAAGCATCAGGTCGAGGATGATGAGGTCACGCTCGCCGGAGTCCAGGGCTTTGAGCCCCGACTCGGCGTCCGGGACAGAATCGATCACGTACCCCTCGCGCGACAGGATGTCATGCAGGACGTCGCGGATGATCGGCTCGTCGTCGATCACCAGCACGCGGGCGTTGACACCCGTCGGGTTGCGCGCCGGCTCCCTGTCTACCAGCTGGGCCTTCGTCTCCCTCATGCCGAGGCTCTCCTTTCATCCACCGCGGGCAGGCTCACCACGAAGCGCGAGCCTTCCCCCGGGCTGCTCTCCGCCGACAGCGTCCCGGAGTGCTCCTTGACGATGCCGTAGGACACCGAGAGCCCGAGACCGGTCCCCTGGCCCCGCGGCTTGGTCGTGAAGAATGGGTCATAGATTCGCTCCAGGTGCTCCGGCGGGATGCCGCAGCCGGTGTCGCTCACATCGATCTGGACCCGCCCCGAGGCCGCGCGCGCCGCCACCGTCACCGTGCCTCCGCCCGGCATCGCGTCCACCGCGTTCAAGAGCAGATTCATCAACACTTGTTGGAGCCGGCCGCGGTTGCCGTTCACCCGATCCAGCGGACCCTGGATGCGGCGCACCAGGTCGATCCGGCGGCCGCGCAGGTGGGGCTCGAACAGGCCCAGGGTCTCCGTCACCATCTCCTCGACGTCCAGGGGCCGGTAGTCGCCGTCGCGCTGGCGCGAGAAGTTCAGAAGGCTCGAGGCGATCCCGGCCGCCCGGAAGGCCTGTTGCTCGATCTTCTTGAGGATCGAGTACTCGGGATCGTTCTGAGTGCGCTCCTCCAGCAGCATCTGCGTGTAGGACGAGATCCCGGTGAGCGGCGTGTTCACTTCGTGGGCGATGCCGGAGGCCAGGAGTCCGATCGAGGCGAGGTGATCGCGGCGCTGCAGGTCCTGCTCTCGCAGCACCTGCTCGGTGACGTCGTCGACCGTGATGACGCGGCCGCGCGGCCGCCCCGCCGGGTCGCGCAGGGCGGCCTGGGTCAGGCTGACGATCAGTCTGCGGCCGTCGCGCGTGCGCAGGGATGAGCGGTAGACCCGCAGCCCGCCGTCGGGAAGGTCGTCGCCGGCGCCCCGGGCCGCCCCGTCGGCCGCCAGGGTGAACACCCCGGCGGGCATCACCTGGGACAGCGACTGGCCGAGGATCCGGTCGCGACCCGCGCCGTAAAGGTGCTCGAAGGCGCGATTCACGTTGACCACCCGGCCCTCCGAGTCGGTGACCAGGATGCCGACGCGGCTGCTTTCCAGGATGCTCTCGTTGAACTCGCGCAGCGCCTCGACCTCCTGGACCTTCTCGTGCACCGCGCTGTACAGGCGCGCCCCCTCGAAGGCGACCGCCGCGTGACGGCAGAGCGAGATCAGAAGTTGTAGATCTTCGCTGGTGAGCGGCTCGCCGCCGCGCGGCGTCCCGACTCCGAGCACCGCCACGATCTCTCCCTCGACCGTCATCGGCACGAGGTATTCGAGGCCCAGCGTGTCAATCAGGTAGGCCCCTGTCGACGTCTCGCCGGCGCCGGGGTGGTCCCGCAGCGACAGGTAATCGACGTTCACCAACATCTTCAGAAGAGGGTCGTCGAGGTCGAACGTCTGCTCCCGAGATCCGCCGGCCAGGCGGCGCCCCGCGTGCTCGCGCACGAAGACGCGAGCGGATTCGAGGTCGAACGTCCGCTCGACCCGGCCGATGAACTTCGCGCGCAGCGTCGGCAGGCTCAGCTCGCGGTTGAGCGCCTCGCTGAACTCATTCAGGGTGCGGCGGTAATCGTAGCGCTCCCGGTAGAAGAACTGGTCGACCACGCTCTTCAGCCGCCGGTGAACGCGCGGGTAAAAGATCGCCATCAGGAAGGTCGCCAGGATCAGGGCCAGATTCAGGCCGCGCGGCGTCATCTCTCCCGTGGCCCGGTCCATGACGACGTAGCAGGCTGCGTAGGTCGCCGCCGCGGTCAGGAGCAGGCCGATGGCGACGATGCCCCGCTTGAGGAAGATGTCCAGGTCCAGGAGGCGGTAGCGGACGATCGCCGCGGCGAAGGCGAGCGGGATGACGGCCATCGGCAGGAGCGACAGGTCGCTCCACCCGCCGATGCGGATGTTGAGCGAGCGCGGCACCAGGTAGAAGAGGGCCGCCGGCAGGAAGCCGACGAGACTCCCCCACGCCATCCATTTGAGCTGCCAGCGGGTCTGCAGCCTGGTCGCCGACATATATGAGAGCACCGCCTTGACGATCCCGGTGATGACGAAGACGGCGATGTAGAGCTCCTCCAGGCGCTCCTTGAAGCGAATCGCGGCCATGGGGTCGGCGAACCGGTAGACCTGCCTGAGCGGTATTAAATAGAGGTTGTAGGCGAACAGCGCCGCGGCCGGGAGGTAGAAGGCGGCCCGCCGGAACTTCCTCAGGCTCGAGCCGCGGTCCTCGTCGGCCAGCGCCCAGGTGATGTGCAGGAACAGCGCGGGCGCCAGGAGCCAGCCGGCCAGATCGCCCCAATATCCGGACCAGTCCAGCCAGCTGCCCTGCCCCTCGCTCTTCAGCACGAGCACCATGAACATGGCCTGACAGAGGACCGCGAAGGGAATCGCCGCGCGGGCCCGCGTGGCGCGGAGCCACACGACCACGCCGACGCCCAGAAAGGTCAGCCCGACGAGGGACAGGTAGTAGTAGACGGGCGTTCCGCCACCCACCCAGTTCGGGCGGACGATCAGGGACGTCTCCTCGCCGTCACGCTCCACGAGGTAGGAGATCGGCGTGCCGCGTGGGACGGTATAGGTGGCGTCCTCCGCATCCACCGCGGAGGCGATCGTGCGATCGTTGATGACCCGCAGGCGATCTCCCGGGCGAAGTCCGCTCTTCCAGGCGGGCGTCCTGGGGATGACGGTGTCGGCCAGGACGCCGCGGCCGGAATCCATCCACTCGACCCCGGTCTCCGGGGCCATCAGAGTGACCTGGTTGAAGAAGTAGATCGCTCCCCAGGCGAGGAGCAGCGCCGAAATTCCGACCGCCAGCGTCTTTCTCATCCCCGGCGTTCGCCTCTCAGAAGGAGATGTCCACGCCGCCCGTGACGCGTGACGCGGCGCCCGAACCGGGCAGGGTCGAGGAGCCCTCGAGCGAGTCGTACAGCAGTCCCTGGTAGGCCATCAGAACCCGCCAGTGCGCGTTGGCGATGGGCGAAAAGGGAAGGTCCTGGAGCACCGCGAGGTCGAGGCGGCGGTAGTCGACCGAGGCCCCCGCGCCCGACTCGCCCATTTCCGTCTGGCCCACGACCCTGCGGTAGTCGATCCGAACCTCGGTCTCGGTCGGCTCGATCATCGCCCGCAGGGCCGTCAGGTAATACCGCGCCTGACCTTCCTGCAGCTCGACGAGGGGGCCATCGCTGAGGATCGGGCTCAACCGTCCCTGCACGCGGCCGACGCTTCCCATGAGGATGCCGCGCACGAAGCCGAACCCGCGCTGCACCTCGATCTCCATCTCATGCCGACCCGCCGCCGCGTCACCCAGGACAAGCACGCCCTCGTCGAGGAGCCCGGCCGGCGGCTTCGCCGGCCCCTCCCCGTCGGTGACCTCCTGGAACGGCCTGTACGACAGGGTGGCCGCGAACTGCAGGCGATCCTCCGGCCGGCGCTCCACGCCGATCTCGTAGCCGAGGCGCGCCCCCTCGCGACGCATGTCGCGCCCTTCCGCCGCCGAGACCGCCGGAAGCGACGGCCGCCCGTCGTCGACGCGGTACGTCAGGGCCGAGCGCAGCCGCAGATCGCTTGCTTCCAAAAGCGTGGTCGTCAGTCCGACCCGCGGCACGACGTAGGCGCTTCCTGAAGTGAGATCGTTGTGGTAACCGAGACCGTAATTCACGACGTAGCGATCGGCGACGCGCCAGTCGTCCACGCCGAAGAAGCTCAAAGCACTCCCCAGCCGGCCCGCCTCGAGCGGGACAGCGCCGGAGTCCACGCCGGAGAGGTGCGCCCCGCTGTCGCCCAGGTCGTAACGGTACGAATGGATGCGCATCCCCAGACCGAAGGCGTGGTTTTCCGAATGCAGGGCCAGGCCCGCGGCCGCTCCCACCGATCGGTCCGCCAGGCGGCCGGCATCTCCTTCGCCGGGCGGGCGCGATTCGAGGAGTCCCTGCCCATCGGCCGGCTGCCGGACGGCCGCCTCCAGGTACGTACCCACGACATACAGCACAGCGTCCTCGCCCAGCTTCCGGTCCCAGCGGGCACGCAGGGCGGCGGTCTTCTGCGCTTGATCGAGGCCATCGGCCGAGGATCCCGGATCGAAGAGGTAGCGGCTGGTGGCGTAACGGACTTCCGATTTCAGACCGTCACTCGGGCCGAGGCGATAGTCGAAGCCCACGCCCAGGCCGGTGGTCGTTCGCCCCGTGCGCGCGGCTTCGGCGCCGGCCAAAACCGCGGTCGTCCTCCCGGCGAGCCCGTCGAAGCGCCACATTCCCTCCTCGCCAATGGCACCGCGCAGCGCCAGGCGCGTGGATCGACCGGACGCGTCCCCCAAGCCCGGGATTCCGCCGCCAAACAGATTCGACCCGCTGAAATTTTGAATGAACTCCCCGTCGATGGGCGGCAGCCGCATCCCCGTGGCCACCCGCCTGGAGCCCGTGCCGCCGCGGTCCGAAACGAACACCGTTCCGTCGAGCGGGCCCCGGAGACCTGCCTCCACGTCGCGCAGCGCGTCCCGGTCGGAGCGGCGAAGGATCCAATCGAGGCCGCGATCACGCCCCGGAGGTATCTCCGACTTCGCGTCGACCGCAGCGCTCTCCGCCCTCATGCGAACTTCGACGAGGTCGCGCGCCAGGAGATTCACTTCCGCGAGGGCGACTTCGTACCCGGGCTTGAAGGCCGCGATCCGATACCGCCCCACCGGAAGAAGCACCCCGAATGTGCCGTCGTGAGAGCTCTTCAGCACCCGATCCGCGACGTCGTCCGCCGCAGCGCCAAAGAGCAGTCCGGCGCGCAGCTCCGGCGCGCTCCGCGCCCGACCTAGCTGCGTGACGAACACGGTGGTGTCGGCGACTCCGGCCCCCCGCGCGTCGATCACCTGCCCCGCGAGCATCCTGTCCTGGGCGAGGGCAGGCGGCACGACAGCACCGGAAACGATCAGGAGGACAACGAGCGCGAGGCACGCGTTCCCGGAACGGATCTTCAATTGGCTCTCCCGGTGCAAAGCGCAGACGAACGAGCCAGCGGGCGAGGGCGTGCAAAAAGCGGCTCATTCTGTATGAACTGGCGCCTCCAAGTCAAATTTTTGGACGTTCTGGCGCCGGTCGGGAAGGTGGGGGGTTAGAAGGTACCGACAACCGAAAGACGGTAATGCACGCGTTTCCAGCCCTCCTCGGGCCCCGACGAGTGCACGTCGATGTCGACCTCGCTCTTTTCACCCGGCGCGATCACGACCGTGTCCTCATGATCGATCGGATGAGTCACCGGCGCCGCGTTCGCGCTGACCGTCGCCAGCTCGCCATGCACGCCGATGACAATCTGCATGCGGCCGCCCGACATGAGGGTCGGCGTGAGGGTGACCTCCACCTTTTCGCGCCGGTAGCGCTTCGCCCCCGCGGCATCCGAATCGAGGGGCACGTTGAAGGAAAAGAGATTGCTGGCTGCACGGCCCAGGACGGCATGCAGCTGGTTGCTCTTCATGGGCTGGGGATCCTTGTCGCCCTCGGCGCGTGCCACGGACAGGACGAAGTCGACGAAGCGCAGGTCCGACTCGGACATCGCTCTCGAGGCCGCCGGCGGCGCTTCGCAGCGCACCTTGAGCGCCAGGCGCCCCTGGGTCGCCGCGGAGGCATAGGTGTCGACCAGGCGCTCCTGCTCCGGCTCCAGGACGATGGTGGCGCGCGTGCGATCCGGCTGGCGCGGCTTGGCCTTTGCCGACCTGCCGGCGACCACGCCCTTGGTCTCGGTCTCGATGCGCAGCGTGCAGCCGCCGCCCGGACTGAGGATCGGCGTGAGTCGCGTGGTCATCTTCACCATTTCGCGCGCGCCCGACTCTCCCCCGCGGCTGATGAGCGTCGCCGACTTTTCGAGCACCCCGGTGTCGCCGGAGAACAGGTCGGCCACGTCCGTGCCGAGCGACCAGGTGCCGCGGCGATCGACCGCGATCGTCTCGACCGTGACGCGCACGGCGCCGGTCGGCGGGAGGGGAGCGGCGGAGGCTTCGGTCGGCGGCGGGGCGGCACTCACCAGAAGCGGCAGCGCCGCGATCGACACGAGGACTCGCAGCAGGCGGCTCATGGCGCAGAGGCTACCACAACGACTCGGGTATAATCACCGCCGAGGCAGCCGCGCGTCATGGCCATCGCCAAGCAGGAAGTCCGTCACATCGCGAAGCTCGCCAACCTCGATTTCTCCGAGGAAGAAATCGGCCGCTTCACTCAACAGTTCAATTCCATCCTGGAATACGTCGCACGCCTGGACGCGCTCGACACGTCCGCGATCGAGCCGACCTCGCACGTCGACAGCGGCTCGCACGCGCTGCGGGACGACGTGCTCGTCCCCTCGATCTCGCGCGAGGAGGCGCTCGCCAACGCGCCGGAATCCGAGCGCGGCCACTTCAAGGTACCGAAGGTGATCGGATGAGCGGCGCCTGCGGTGGCACGATCGCTGAGATCCGCTCGCTCGTCTCCTCGGGCCAGGCGAGCGCTGTCGAGATCTGTCGCGCCCATCTGCAGCGCGCCCGCGACGTCGAGCCCAGGGTGAAGGCGTTCCGCGCTCTATTGGAGGAATCCGCCCTGAGCCAGGCCGAGACGATCGATCGCGACCGCCGCGAGGGCCGCCCACTCGGCCCGCTGGCCGGCGTCCCGATCGCCGTCAAGGACGTTCTATGCACGCGCGGCGTTCCGACGACCTGCGGCTCTCTCATCCTGAGGAACTTCGTGCCGGTTTACGACGCCACCTGCGTGGCGCGACTGCGCCAGGCCGGCGCCGTCATCGTGGGCAAGACGAACATGGACGAGTTCGCGATGGGTTCATCCACGGAGAACTCCGCCTACGAAAAGACCTGCAACCCGTGGGCCCTGGACCGTGTCCCCGGGGGATCCAGCGGAGGGTCGGCCGCCGCGGTGGCCGCCGGGGAGGTGCCCGCGTCGCTCGGGAGCGACACCGGCGGCTCGATCCGCCAGCCGGCGGCGTTTTGCGGCATTCCGGGGATGAAGCCGACCTACGGGCGGGTGTCGCGCTACGGTCTGGTGGCCTTCGCGTCGTCGCTCGACCAGGTCGGACCCCTCGGCCTGACGGTCGAGGACGTGGCGCGCGTCCTGCAGGTCATCGCCGGTCACGATCCTCTCGACTCGACCTCGGCCCCGTTGCCGGTGCCGGACTACCTCGCCGCCCTTGGGAAGGGCGCCAGGGGTCTGCGCATCGGCGTGCCGAAGGAGTACTTCCGCAGCGGGCTTGACCCCGAGGTCGAGACGGCCGTGCAGTCCGGTCTGAAGATCGCCGAGCGCCTGGGGGCGCGCCTCGAGGAGATCTCGCTACCGCACACGGAGTACGCCATCCCGACCTACTACATCATCGCCACGGCCGAGGCGAGCAGCAACCTGGCGCGCTACGACGGTGTGCGCTACGGCCACCGCGCCCATGACGTGCATCAGATGGGACCTCTCTACGTACGCACGCGCACCGAGGGCTTCGGGTCGGAGGTGAAGCGCCGCGTCATGCTCGGCACCTACGTGCTGTCGGCGGGCTACTACGACGCCTACTATCTCAAGGGACAGAAGGTGCGGACGCTCATCCGCCAGGATTTCGAGCGCGCCTTCGAAAAATTGGATGCGATCGTCACCCCGACGTCGCCCACGCCCGCCTTCCGCTTCGGCGAGAAGGTCGACGATCCGCTGGCGATGTACCTTTCGGACATCTTCACCGTCACCCTCAACCTGGCCGGTCTGCCCGGCATGTCGATTCCGTGCGGGCTGACGCGCGATCACCTGCCGGTCGGGATGCAGATCATCGGCCGCCGGTTCGACGAGGAAATGGTCCTCCGACTGGGGGCGGCGCTCGAGGGCGAGATAAAGTTCGGCGCCCGCCGCCCGTCTCTCGACGGGACCTCGTGAGCCCGGTCCGTTCCGGAAACGGAGCGCGCTTCCGGGGGGGCCCGCTCGCCTGCCTGCTCGCATTCCTGGCTCTCCCCGCTCCGCCTCAAGCCGCTGTGGCCGGCGCGGGCCTCAGTCCTCAGGCGCCGAAGCCTGCCCGGCGCCTGGATGCGCCGCAGGAGCGGTCGCCCGCGACCCCCGAACGTCTGGCTGCGGACGAACGCGCGACGCTGCGCGGCGAACGGGACCTCGTGCTCGAGGTCAGGGTACGGGCCGGCGACACGTACGCCGCGATCGGTCAGAGATACCTCATTGACCTGCGCGAGCTCGACGCGGTCCGCGCCAGAAACGGTGATCGCCTGCCGTCCGAAGGAAGCTTCCTCGCCATCCCCTACCCGTCGCTGAACGATCGATTCAAGATCCGGGTGATCCGCGACCTCTTCCCCGAGGACGGGCCGCGCGAAGGGAACTGGATTCACCGGACAGGCGCCGGCCGCCTGCAGCCGTCGCAGGAGACGCTCTGGAACGTGGCGCTGTGGCTGACAGGGCGCGGAGAGAACTTCGGCGTCCTCGCCGACCGCAACGCGCTTCCCGGGCTCGTTCCCGCGAAGGACCAGGAGATCGTCGTTCCGGGCGAACTGCTCCTGCCGCCGTTCGCCGCCCTGGCGGGGCTTCTGACCGCGTCGGCCGGAACGCCCGGGTCGTCCGCGGCCCCGGCGGATGTGCAGGGCGACGATTTCACCGAGGTCCCGGGTGAGCCGGAGACCGGTTCGGGCACGGCGCCCTCCATCGCACCGCCGGGGCAGGCCACGGACGCCACCGGCCAGCTCGCGTACGGGAGCGACGACAGCGGCGCCTTCGCGAAGTACCGGCTCAAGCGCGGCGAGGCGCTCTACTCGGTGGTCATGCGCTTCACGGGCCGGGTGGACAGTCAGGAGGTGAACGACCTCGCCTTCGCCATCGCCGGTCGCAGCGGCATCGAGGACGTCACGGACATCCCCACGGGCTACGGCGTGAAGATCCCGCTCGATGACCTGTTGCCCGAGTACCTTCCGGCGACCGACCCGCGCCGCGTGGCCTGGGAGAAAAGCCAGGCCAATGTCTCGCGCTACATCAACCCGGCGTCGAGCCGCAATCTCGAGGGCGTCACTGTCATCCTGGACGCCGGGCACGGCGGCCGCGATCGGGGCGCGTCGCACAACGGTGTGAGTGAGCACGAGTACGTCTACGACATCCTGTGCCGGATCAAGGCTCTCCTGGAAAAGGACACGGCCGCGCGGGTCCTCACGACGATCAAGGATCGCAGGGAGGGGTACCGCGTCCGCGATTCGAACCGTCTTCCTAGAAATCAGGCGGAGATGCTCCTGACCGACCCGCCCTTCCCGCTGTCGGAGCCCTATGTCAGCGTCAATCTGCGCTGGTACCTGACCAACTCCTACTACCGCCGCCTGGTCGGGGAGGGAAGCGACCCCCTCAAGATCGTGTTCACCAGCCTGCACGCCGACGCGCGCCACCCGGGCCTGGGCGGAGCCATGGTCTACGTGCCGGGCGAGCAGTACCGCCGCAGCCGCTACGGCTACTCGGGGCCCGTCTACGCGCGTATCCGAGAGGTTCGCGAGAAACCATACGTGTCGTTCACCCGCGCGCAGCGGGAGCGCTCCGAGGGACTGTCGCGCCAGTTCGCCAGGGCCCTCGTGAGATCGTTTCGCGCCCGCGAGATCCCCGTCCACCCGTACGATCCCGTGCGCGAACGCATCATCCGGAAGCGGCGGTCGTGGGTGCCGGCGGTCCTGCGCTGCAGCGAGGTGCCGGTCCAGGTCCTGATCGAGGTCAGCAACCTCAACAATCTCGACGACAGCCGGCTGCTTTCCGACCCGGCCTACCGGCAGAAGGTCGCCGAGGCCTATGTCGACGCGCTGGGCCTCTATTATGGCGGGGCCGCGCAGAGGAGGGCGCCCTCCCGCGCCACCTCCTCGCGCGGTCATTGAAGGCGCCGCCTCCGCAACCTATATTTGAGTTCCGGAATTTGACAACCGCCGGCGCTTGAGGCATATTCGGCGGCCGTTCACATCCCGAAAGGCGCGTGCTGATTGACATTCCGGCCGCGCGCAGAATCACCTGAAGGCGGGTAGGCATGTCCCATCGATCCACCGATCCGGGCGTCATCAACGCCAAGGACGCGTCATCCTCCGGGCGCGATTTCGACCTGGGGATCCCTGGCTTTCGCTACTCCGACCTGCACGACGCCCGGCGCCTGGCCGACCTGGCGCGGGAGTTCGATGTCTTTCTGAAGACGGCCGACCCCGGCCTCTTCGCCCGCTTCGACGCCTACCGTCAAAAACCCGCGAGCCTGGGCCCCCTCGAGCTATCGAATCTCATGATCGATGTCGCCCGTCACGTCAGCCGTTTCGTGGGGCGTCTGTTCGACATCGAGCCGTTCTTGGCGCGCGCCGAGGAGGCGACCCGTGCCCAGGACGCGGTCTTCGTCTTCAAGCGCGATTTTCTGCAGCGGCGGGCGCTCCGGAAGTACAAGCCCGGAGATCGACCGAAGGAGGGCTTCGCCGCCCTCGACGCCTGTGTCAGAACGCTGCGTCGTCTCCTGTTCCCCGAGAGCGATTTCGACTCCGACCCCGAGCTCGCGACGGCGCGCATGGTGGTCGAGCTGATGGGGCTGCAGTCGCAGCTCGCCGAGGTGGTGCGGCTGAAGCGCGCTCCCGAGGTCCCGGCCGCGATCACACGGCGGGTCGGCGACTTTAAGATTAGCCTTCTGGCCGCCCCCGGCATCGTCGCCGTCGACGCGGGCGGCGGTCCGGAGGAGGATCTTGCGCTCGTCGAGAGGATTCTGTCGCTCCTGGAGGACTGGTGCGCCGCGCGTCTCCATGACCCGGCGGGCCGCGCCGAGGTCCGTTCCTGGACCTCCTACCGCTTCCCCGAAGACCTCGACTACGAGCATCTGGTGCGGCTGGAACGCCCCGATCCGGCGATCCCGGAGGTCCTGAAGGGCCCGGACGACAGGATGCGCCGGCGCGACGGGTTCAAGTTGACCGACCCGCGCATGACGGCGCGCGAGATCCTGGGCGAGGCGCACTACTGCGTCCTGTGCCACGATCGGGACAAGGATTCCTGCTCCAAGGGGTTCCGGGAGAAGGCGGGCGGCTACAGGAAGAACCCGCTGGGCATCCAGCTGCAGGGCTGCCCGCTCGACGAGAAGATTTCTGAAGCGCACGCGCTCAAGCGGCAGGGCGACGCTCTCGCGGCCCTGGTGGTGATCTGCGTCGACAACCCGATGTGCCCCGGCACCGGCCACCGTATCTGCAACGACTGCATGAAGGGCTGCATCTATCAGAAACAGGAGCCGGTCAACATTCCGCAGATCGAGACGGGCATCCTGACGGACGTCCTCGGCCTGCCCTACGGCTTCGAGATCTGGAGCCTGCTGACGCGTTGGAACCCGCTGAAGATCGCGCGACCCTACCCGCTCCCATTCAACGGACGGAACGTCCTGGTCGTCGGGCTGGGGCCCGCCGGCTACACCCTGGCCCTCCACCTGGTCAACGAAGGTTTCGGCGTCGTCGGCATCGACGGACTGAAGATCGAGCCGCTGCCCGCCGATCGGACCGGCGTCGACGGGCTCCCGCCGCGCCCGGTACGCGACGTGCAGGAGATCACGGGTGCTTTGGACGAGCGCATGCTGGCAGGGTTCGGCGGCGTCTCGGAGTACGGCATCACGGTCCGCTGGGACAAGAACTTTCTGACGATGATTCATCTGGCCCTGGCGCGCCGCAAGAAGGCCCGGTTCTACGGCGGCGTTCGCTTCGGCGGCACGATCACGGTGGAGCAGGCCTGGGAGATGGGGTTCGACCATGTCGCCATCGCCGCGGGCGCGGGCCGGCCGACGATCATCGACATGAAGAACAACCTCATCCGCGGCATCCGCAAGGCCTCCGACTTCCTGATGGCGCTGCAGCTGACCGGCGCATTCAAGCGGATCGCCCTGGCCAACCTGGAGGCGCGCCTCCCGGCCATCGTCGTGGGCGGCGGGTTGACCGCGATCGACTCGGCGACGGAGCTGGCAGCCTATTACCCCGTCCAGGTGGAGAAGATCCTGGAGCGTTTCACGGAACTTCAGCGCTCGCTGGGCGAGACGCAGGTCTGGGCGCCCTACTCGCAAGAGGAGCGTGAGCGGCTCGTGACGTTTCTCGAGCACGGGCGTGCGGTGCGCGCCGAGCGGGAACGGGCGCGCCGCGCAGGGGAGACACCCGACTTCGCGCGCCTGGTGAACGCGTGGGGCGGCGTGTCCATCGTCTACCGCAAGTCGCTCGTGGACTCGCCGGCGTACCGGCTGAACCACGAGGAGGTTCAGAAAGCTCTCGAGGAGGGGATCCGGTTCGTCGAGTGCATGGACCCGGATGAAGCGGTCCCGGACGGGAGCGGCTGGCTGAAGGAGGTCGTGTTCAAGCGGATGCGCCGGGAGTCGGGGCTCTTCGTCGACACCGGCGAACGGGTGCGCTTCCCGGCGCGCACGCTTCTCGTCGCGGCCGGCACCAGCCCGAACGTGACCTACGAGAAGGAGCATCCCGGGTCTTTCGCTCTGGACGAGCGCCGGCAGTTCTTCCGCGCGCACCGAGCAGAGCGGGGGCCGGACGGCACGATCCGTCTGGTGCCGGTCCAGGGGAAGGACGAGGTCGGTTTCTTCACCTCCGCGATCGACGGCGGGAGGGTGGTGTCATTCTTCGGCGACAACCACCCGCAGTACGCCGGCAACGTCGTCAAGGCCATGGCCTCGGCCCGGGACGGCTTCATGAAGATCGTCGAGCTGTTCGCGCCCGACCTGGCGCGGCTCGACCCGCGCGACCAGCCCGTGCGCGACGCGCGCCTCAGGGCACTGTTCGAGCGGCTGGAAGACATCCTGCTGCCGCGTGTGGTGGAGGTCCACCAACTCACACCCACCATCGTCGAGGTGATCGTCCGCGCTCCGCAGGCGGCGCGCAACTTCAAGCCCGGGCAGTTCTTCCGCCTGCAGAACTACGAGGCGACGGCGCCGCGTCCGCTTCACCATCCGCTCCTGATGGAGCCTCTGGCGCTCACGGGAGCCTGGGTCGATCGCGACCGAGGGCTCCTGAGCCTGATTGCCCTCGAGCTCGGCGTGTCGTCGCGCATTTGCGCGCTCCTGAAAGTGGGCGAGCGCGTCGTCGTGATGGGACCGACCGGCGCGCCGACGGAGATCCCGGACGGCTCCACCATCCTTCTCGCCGGCGGCGGCCTGGGAAACGCCGTCCTGTTCTCGATCGCCCGCGAGGCCAAAAGGCGGGGCTGCCGGGTCGTCTACTTCGCAGGCTACAAGCGGGGGGACGACCTGTTCAAACGGGAGGAGATCGAGGAGGCCACGGACCTCGTGGTGTGGAGCGTGGACTCGGGACCCGCGATTCCGGTGCACCGGCCGCAGGATCGCACCTTCATCGGCAACATCGTGCAGGCGATGCTGGCATACGCGAAAGGTGATCTCGGCTCCACGCCGATTCGGCTCCTGGACGTCGATCGCATCATCGCCATCGGCTCCGACCGGATGATGGCGGCGGTGGCGCGCGCCCGGCACGAAGTCCTCAAGCCGTACCTGAGCGAACACCACGTCGGCATCGGCTCGATCAACTCACCGATGCAGTGCATGATGAAGGAAGTCTGCGCGCAGTGCCTGCAGAAGCACGTGGATCCTTTGACCGGCAGGGAGGCCAGGGTCGTCTTCTCCTGCTTCAACCAGGACCAGCCGCTCGACTGCGTCGACTGGAACCACCTGCACGAGCGGCTCACCCAGAACACCGTCCAGGAGAAGCTGAGCAACCTCTGGTTCGATCACCTTCTGGCGAGCGCCGCCGTCACCCTGCGTTAACGATCGCTCCGCCGTACCCCCGAGCGCTCCGACGAGGTGCCTGTCGCCCCGTGCCCCCGTGCATACTCCTGCGCGGTGCCGATGCGCCGGGTCAGGCTCGGATGGCTGTAGAGGAGCGCCTCGATCCACGGGTGGACGTGGTACTCATCCAGGTCGAGGCGGCCGAACTTCAGGAACGAGGAGGCCGCGGCGACCGGGTCGTGCGTCGCCTCGAGACCGAACAGGTCGGCCTGGTGCTCCTGCATGCGGCTGAAGGTTGCGATCGCGGGGCCGGCAAGAAACAGGAAGACCGAGAAGACCAGAACGATCAGGGGCTGGGAGGACGGCTCGGCGAGCGAGGCGATGCCCAGCCCCGGTCGGCTCTCGATGACGCGGCGCGACACCCGGTCCACCAGGAAGAACCCCGCCAGCAGAACGGGCGCCAGGAAAGCGATGGTCTTCCAGACGTGGTTCAGTACGTAGTGCCCCATCTCGTGTCCCATGACGAACTTGATCTCGCGTGGCGTGAACTGTTCCAAGATCGTGTCGTACAGGACGATGCGCTGCGTGCCGAGGAGACCGGCGACGTAGGCGTTGTTGTGGCTGGATTGGCGGCTCGCGTCCACCTGGTAGACCTCGTCGGCTGGAATCCCTTCCCGGCGCGCCATCTCCAGGATCTCGGCGCGCAGCCGCGCATCCTTGAGCGGCTCGAACGTGTTGAACAGCGGCGCGATGAATACCGGATAGATCGCCATCACCAGGATGACGAACAGGACCGCCAGAATCGATCCCGCCACCCACCAGCGCCGCCCCAGGCGGCGGATCGTCACGTACAGGATCACGAAGAAGATCGCCTGCACAATCACCGAAACCAGAAGTCGCTTTCCCCTGTCACCCAGCCAGGCGGCGAAGGTCTGGTTGGCGAAGCCGTACGCCTTCTCGCGCAGGAAGCCGGCGTAGACGTCCAGCGGAAAACCGCCCGCGAACGTGACCAGCGCGAACAGGACGGCGTAGATCGCGACCCTGCGGTTCGGCGACCGTCCGGCCTTCCCGGCCCATTCCTGCAGGGTGGCCGCGAAGCCGGAGAAGACCACGATCGCGAGGAACGCGGCGCTCCACAGGATGTCAACCAGGTACAGCAGGTAATTTCCGTGAGAGTACGACTCCATTCCGGGATCGTCCGGAGGAACGTCCCCCAGCGGATTTTCGACCTGCGCCGACGGACCTTCGTCCCCGGCCGCGTCGCCGGGCGCTGCAGGGCCCTGCGCCGCCGCGCGCGACCACCCCAGGAGAAGCAGCAGGACGAGCGGCGCGACGCGTGACGTCCGGTACGTCATCGTCTCATCCCCCCGAACGGGACGCCCGGCCCCGGCCGTTCCGTCCCCGGGCGGGTGCGGCGGAGGCGGGACCCCGGGCCAACATGCGTTCCCGGATGTGCGCGACCGGAATGGAGCCATAGGACAGGAGATCGTCGTGGAAGAGCTTCAGATCAAATGCAGCGCCCCGTCTCCGCCGGACTTCCTCGCGCAGGTCCAGGATCGCGTGCTTGCCCACCGCATAGGACATCGGCTGCGTCGGACTGCGCGTGTAGCGCAGGACCTCCGCGCGCGCGTTCGGGACTTCGAGGCGCGCGATCTCCGAGAGCATGCCGGCCGCCTCCTCCACACTCATCCCCCGCGTGTGAAGACCGACATCGATGACGACGCGGCAGGCGCGCCAGAGTTCGTCCTTCAGCTGCACCACCCTGCTGCGGGCGTCCCGGTAGTACGACTGCTCCGCCATGAGCTCCTCGCAGTAGAACGCCCAGCCTTCGATCAGGAGCGGTGTCACGAAAGACCGGCGCACCTTCGAAGCGATGCGGCTCGCGACCGAGAGCTGCAGGTGGTGGCCCGGGTAGGCTTCGTGCGCCACGGTCGCCGGGATGGCGGGCCGCATGTGGTCCTGCAGCATGCGCGCGCGGAGCTCGGCCGGCGCGCCCTCGTCCGGCGGGGTCACCCAGAGAAATCCTTCCCGCCCTCCTTCGAACGCTGCCGGCGCCACATAGGCCGCGAAGGGCGTGACGGTCCTCTGGAACGCCGGAGTCGCAACGACCCGCAGGGTCTCTCCCTCCGGCAGGGTCGCCAGGCCGCGCGTCCGCACGAAGTCCCTCGCGCGCTCGACCTCCCGTCGGTATTCCTCCACTAACCGTTCCTCGCTCGGGTGGTCGGTCTTCCATTCCGCAACCATCTCCTGCCAGGGGCGAAGCGGATCGAGAGCCCGGGCCGCCTCCTCCAGGCGCGCCCGCGAGGCCGCGATGAGCCGCTGCCCGAACGCTTCGAGGGCTTCCACGTCCATATCGATCCCGTGCTGGGTGCGCAGCATCAGCTCGAACAGCGCCCTTCCGGACGCGAAGTCGCCTTTCGCCGCGCCCAACAGCGTCGTCCGGAGGTGGTTTGCGAACTCCCCGAGGGAGCGCGTGGCGGCTTCGCAGGCCTGCGCGAAGTCGGGCCCCGAGGCGCCGGCACGCGGGGCGAGCCCGCGGGCGAGTTGCTCCAGGAACGACGCGCTGCCCTGGATCTGCTGCAGCGCCGCTCCCACCCACTCGCGCGGGATGATCGCGGGGTCGGACAGGTTGGCCCGCGCCTGCCCCAGGAGGCGCGGCACGGCCCGCAGACGCCGCACCGCCGTGCGCAGACGTTCCGGGAGCGGCGCAAACTCCCGCTCCACCAGATAGTAGACGCCGTACAGGATCTCATCCAGGTAGGAGGCCGGGTCACGGAACGCCGGACGCGCCTCCTCAAGGAGATGCGATTCGACGTCGAGGGCGCCGAGGAGGACCCGCACATCCAGGGCTTCGTCGGGAGCGAGCTCGGGGATCGACTCGGCGATCCGCGCCAGCTCCCGGCGGTACCGCGCCGTGACTCGCAGACGCTCGTCGATCGCTTCGGGGCTGCAGTCCACCAGGCGATCGTCGTGGTCGTGGATCCCCATGGCGGTGGCCGCCGTCGGATTCACGCTCCAGTTAAAGCGCAGGATGTCGTCGATCAGGCCCGAAAGTCGCGGATCCAAGGGGCTCTCTCCGGAAGGTCGCCAGCGCCGCGGAATTATACCGGAACCCGCGCGGCGACTCCGAACGCGGGGACGTCCGTTCGTGTTGACGGGGTCGAAAATGCTGTGGAATAATGCGCGGCGGCATCGTTCAAACGTCGCGGTGCCAGTCCGCTTGTCCGCGGCCTCCTTCCCTCGGGACCCATGCCGAAATGAAGGTTCTCGTCGTCGGAAATGGCGCCCGGGAGCACGCCCTCTGCTGGAAACTCCGAGGCAGTCCTCTCGTCAAGGAACTGTATTGCGCTCCGGGCAACGTCGGGATGGCGAAGATCGCCGACCGCGTCCCGATCGACCCCTCGTCCATCGTCGAACTGGCGGACTTCGCCGCGACCATCAAGGTCGATTTGACGGTCGTCGGGCCGGAGCTGCCGCTCACCCTCGGGATCGTCGACGAATTCCAGAAGCGCGACCTGCCGATTTTCGGCGCCACGCAGGCGGCCTCCGAAATCGAGTCGAGCAAGGTCTTCGCGAAGGAGTTCATGAAAAAACACAAGATCCCGACCGCGCGCTTCGAGGTCTGCGGGTCCGCCGGGGAGACCCGGACCGCCCTCAAGAAAAGGAAGGACGGCTTCCCGGTCGTCCTCAAGGCGGACGGGCTGGCCGGAGGCAAAGGCGTCATCCTGGCGCGGGACAGGAAGGAGGCGGAGCAGGCGATCGAAATCCTTCAGGTGGAGCGCCGCTTCGGAGTGGCGGGCGATCGCGTGGTCGTGGAAGAGTTCCTGGAAGGATACGAGGCCTCGTTCTTCGCCCTTTCGGACGGCCAGCGCGTCCTTCCGCTGGTCACCTGCCAGGACTACAAGAGGCTCCAGGACGGCGACACCGGCCCGAACACCGGCGGCATGGGGGGCTACTCGCCGTCGGTGCACATCGACGCCGACACGTTCCATCAGGTCATGGACGGGATCCTGGTGCCGACGATCGCCGGGTTGGCCGAGGAAGGTCGGCCGTACCGGGGCGTCCTGTACGTGGGGTTGATGCTGACGAAGAAGGGACCGCGCGTCCTGGAGTACAACGCACGCTTCGGCGACCCCGAAGCCGAGCTGATCGCCGTTCGGATGAAGAGCGACCTGGTGCCCGTGCTGCAGGCCACGCTCGCAGGGCGTCTGGAGGAGATCACGATCGAATGGCTTAAGGCGCGCTCGGTCTGCGTGGTCCTGGCCGCGCGTGGCTACCCCGAGAAGCCCGAGACCGGTCGCCCGATCACCGGCACCGACTGCGCCTCCGCCCTGGACGGCGTGGAAGTGTTCCACGCCGGCACGGCCGTGAAGGAAGGGAAGTTCGTCACCGCCTCCGGCCGTGTCCTGGCCGTCACCGCCCTCGGCGCCACCTTCGCGCAGGCGCGCGAGCGCTGCTACGCCGCCGCCGAGACAGTTCGCTTCGAGGGACGTCACTTCCGTACGGACGTCGCGGGGGACGCCCTGGAAGTAACCTCGGGCTAGTCCAGGCGCCCCGCGGCTTTCCCGCGCGCTGCGCCTGCTCCGCAGCGTCCCCCGCGGTGCGTTGAGACACCGTGCGCGGCGTGCTAGCATGACTGGCGTTCCCATGCAAGGGAGAGGAACGTGGGCCACGCCGCCGGCAAGAGAGCGATCTTCGAGCTCCTCCGCATCTACCACCAGTCGCGCGAGAACATCCGCCTGCTCCTCGAGATGAGCCCCATGGCGGACTACGAGAAGATGGGGTTCATCGACGCGTGGCAGGAGGAGATGGCCGAGTTCTTCGCACGTCACGGCTACTGTTTCGCCTGCAATCGTGTGCTCGATCGCTGCGAGTGCGCGGAGCCTCTCCGGCCGCGCCTCCCGCACCCTGCCGCCTGATCTCCTTCCTCTGCTAGAATCACGCCCCCACGCTTTCAGAAGGGAGGACTCCGTGGTCAAGCCGCGCAACAGCAAGGCGCCTGAAGCCGCAGGCGGGTCGCGGCATAAGGTATGGGTTGCCATGGGAAGCGACAGCGATCTGCCGGTCATGGAAGAGGCGCTGAAGGTGCTCCGGGAGTTCGGCATCCCCTACGAGGTGGACATCACCTCCGCCCACCGCACCCCGGAGGCCACCGCCGAGCTCGCCCGGAACGCCGAGGGGCGCGGCGTCGGCGCGATCATCCTCGGAGCCGGGCACGCGGCCCACCTTGCGGGTGTGGTCGCCGCCCACACCACGCTGCCGGTCATCGGCGTGCCCCTGCCGTCGTCCAGCCTGCAGGGACTCGACTCGCTCCTGTCGACGGTGCAGATGCCGGGAGGAGTGCCGGTCGCGACCATGGCCATCGGCAAGGCGGGCGCGACCAATGCCGGCATCCTTGCCGCGCAGATCCTGGCGACGTCCGACCCTGCCTTGCGACGTCGCCTGCAGGACTTCAAGGAACGGATGGCGGCGAAGGTCCTGGAGAAGAACCGCACCCTGAAGTCCGAGGGAGCGACGCGGAAGTCCTGACGTGCCGACCTACCGCATCGTCACACTGGGCTGCAAACTGAACCAGGCCGACTCGGCCGCCCTCGAAGCGCGCCTGCGCGTCCTGGGTTTCAGACGCGCGCCCCGGGACCCCGACGATGCGGCCGGCGCCGACGTCGTGATCCTCAACACCTGTACCGTCACGGCCAACGCCGATCGCGAGGCGCGCCAGATCGCGCGCCGCCTGCGCGGCGCCCATCCGGGCGCGCTCCTCATCGCGACCGGCTGCTATGCCGAGAGGGATCCCGCGGGCCTGGGAGCCATTCCCGGCATCGACCACGTCGTCCCCCTGCGGGAGCAGGAACAACGCGTTCCGGCCCTCGCGGCCGCGGCGTTCGGGATCGACCCCGATCGCGTCGAGCTCGATCTCGGAACGTTCGGGACGACGGAAGGGTGCGAACCGGAGTTCGGCCCCGGCGACCGGACGCGCGCCCTCCTCAAGGTTCAGGACGGGTGCAACTTGCGCTGCTCGTACTGCATCATCCCATCCGTCCGAGGGTCGAGCCGGAGTCTGCCGCCCCGGACCGTCCTCGAGCGCCTGGCGCGAATGGTCGAGTCCGGTTTCCGCGAGATCGTCCTCACCGGCGTGAACACCGGCGACTACGGCAAGGACCTCGACCCTCCGCTGAGCCTGGTGCGGCTGCTCGAGCAGGCCATCGACATGCAAGGCCTGGGACGAATCCGGCTCAATTCGCTCGAGCCGAAGACCGTCGGGCGCGAGCTGGTCGGCCTCCTCGCCGCCTGCGGCGGGCGCGTCGCGCCCCACCTTCAAGTGCCCCTGCAGAGCGGCAGCGACGCGGTGCTGGCCCGCATGCGCCGCCCCTACCGGGCCGCGGACTACGCGCGCCTCGTCGAGCACCTCCGTCGCGAGGTCGAAGGCATCGCCCTGGGCGCGGACGTGATCGTCGGCTTCCCGGGCGAGACCGACGGGGAGTTCGAGACGACCTGCAGGTTCATCGAGTCCTCGCCGCTCAACTACCTGCACGTCTTCTCCTACTCACCCCGCCCGGGCACGGCGGCGGTGTCCAGCCCCGGGCAGGTTCCGCCCCATGTCATCAAGGAGCGCAGCGCCCGGCTCCGGCGTCTGGCCCGCGATCTCTCTCTCCGCTTCCGAAGCGCCTTCGTGGACCGGTCGAGGTCCGCGCTGACCCTGCGCGAGGTCCGGCCGGACGGGCGCCTGCGGGCCCTCACCGACAACTTCATCGACGTGGGCTGCGATCCGGAAGGGCGCGACCCCGTCCCGATGATGAACCGCCTGCTCCGCGTCCGCATCACCGAGGTCCTGGACCACGACACCCTCGGAGTCATCGCGGACGATTGAAGACGGCGTCAGCTCCGCCGCGGCGCGGTGTCGATCAGGTGCTGGCGCAGCTCATCGAGCAGTGTGCCTTCGTTGCGGGCGCGCAGGGTCGAGAGGTACGCGATCTCGGGGTCGGACGGATCACCCAGGAGGTCGCAGGCGCGACGCGAGGCGCGCCGGCTCGCGGACAGGGCGATGCGCAGCATGACGCGGGTGCCCAGGAGCGAGGTCAGTCGGCCGTACAGCGTGCCCGCCGCGGCGAACAGCGAGCGGATCGCGCCAGAGATCGGAGCGCCGCGGGTCACGAGATACCGCTCGATCCTCTTCCGCCTGTCCGTTTCCGCCCGCAGATAGTTCTCGATCAGTCTCCGCCCCTCCGGGTCGCGCAGCCTCGTCGCGTAGATCCCGTAGAGGGCCAGCACCAGGTCCTGCAGGTAGATCTCCTGAAGCAGACCGCGCATCGTTGCGCCCACGCCGCTCCTCACACCTGTCCCGCGGCCCGTCCCGCGTGGGCGCCAAGGCACGAGGGCCGCGGCACCGGGGAAGGGGCCGGGCACCGGGGATGAGCGGGCGCGGGCTACGTCTTGATCAGATCCTTGAGCACCTTGGCGACGGTGAACTTCACGACCGTCTTGGCGGGAATCTGAATCGCCTCTCCCGTCGCCGGATTGCGGCCCACGCGGGCCTTGCGTTTCATAACTTTGAACTTGCCCAGCCCCGCAAGCGGCACTTCCCCTTCGTTCTTCATCTCCCGCTCGACCACGCGGGTGAATCCCTCGAGGAACGACTTGGCCTGCTGCTTGTCGGTGCCGGTCTCCTGCGCCATCGCTTCGATCAGGTCCGTCCGGGTCATGCCGATGTCTCCTCGTGTGACATTCAGATCAGGATCGGCTCTCGGGGGGCGAGTCGTACGCGATTCGGCGCTTTCTACCATACCCGGGCGGATGAATCAAGAAACACCCTCTTCCGCGCGGAGGCGGCGCCGGGGGGACG
>Ga0209157_1000563_pt1 | contig 31425 bp, 27 predicted proteins | sample GraSoiAngelo_135_FD_185892 | JGI IMG/M metagenome (GOLD analysis project Ga0209157, IMG submission 185892) | Grasslands soil microbial communities from the Angelo Coastal Reserve, California, USA - 14_0929_05_40cm (SPAdes) (version 2) | ecosystem: Environmental > Terrestrial > Soil > Grasslands ...
CCGATTTTCCGACGGGCGGCATCATCTATGGCCGCGACGGGATCAAGGAATGCTACGAGAAGGGGCGCGGCCGCATCGTCCTCAGGGCTCGGGCAATCGTCGAGGAGAAAGAGTCCACCGGCAAGCAGCAGATCGTGGTAACGGAGTTCCCCTACCAGGTGAGCCCGGAGCGCGTGCATGAGCAGATTCGCGACCAGTCGCTGGCCAAGAAGCTCGAGGGGATCTCAGACGTCCGCAACGAGTCCGACAAAGAAGGCATTCGGTTCGTCATCGAGCTAAAGCGGGACGTCGTGCCACTCGTGGTCCTGAATCAGCTGTATCAGCACACCCAGATGCAGGTGACCTTCGGCGCCATCATGCTGGCGCTCGTGGACGGCGGGCCGAAGGAGATGAACCTGAAGGAGCTACTGCAGCACTTCATCGAGCACCGGCACAGTGTCATCACCCGCAGGACCCAATTCGAGCTGCAGCGCGCCCAGGATCGCGAGCACATCCTGGAGGGCCTGAAGATCGCCGTCGACCACATCGACGAGGTGATCCGGATCATCAAGAAGTCGAAGGACACGCCCGCCGCGGACGCGGCGTTGCGCAAGCGATTCAAGCTGTCCGAGAAGCAGTCGGCCGAGATCCTCAACATGCGGCTGGCCCGGCTCACCGCCCTCGAGATCACCAAGCTGGAGGAGGAGCTCCGGGACGTCCGCAAGTTCATCAAGGAGTGCAAGGAGATCCTCGCGTCGAAGCCGCGGCGCATGAAGATCCTGAAGGAGGAGCTTTCGGAGCTGTCCCACGGCTTCGGCGACGAGCGGCGCACCGAGATCGTCGCGGACCAGGGCGAGTTCTCGATCGAGGACCTGATCGCCGAAGAGGACATGGTGATCACCGTGTCCCACGCGGGCTACATCAAGCGGCTGCCGGTCTCGGCGTACCGGCGGCAGCGCCGCGGGGGCAAGGGCGTGATCTCGGCGATGGCCAGGGAAGACGACTGGGTCGAGCACCTGTTCATCGCGTCGACCCACGACTACGTGATGTTCTTCACCCAGCAGGGGCAGTGCTACTGGCTGAAGGTGCACGAGATCCCGCAGGCGGCCCGGGCCGCGCGCGGCAAGCCGATGGTGAGCTGCATCGCGATCAAGCCCGACGAGCGGATCGCCGCGCTCGTGCCGGTGCGGGAGTTCTCCGACGACCAGTACCTGCTCTTCGCGACGAAGAACGGCGTGGTCAAGAAGACGGTGCTCTCGGAGTTCGGTAATCCGCGCTCGGTGGGCATCCGCGCGATCAACATCGAGAAGGGCGACGAGCTGATCGACGTGCAGGTGACGGACGGGAAGAACGACATCGTGCTCGCCACCCGCCACGGCATGAGCATCCGGTTCCACGAGAAGGACGTGCGCGACATGGGCCGCACCACCACCGGGGTGAAGGGGATCGAGCTCGAGAAGCGGGACCGCGTGATCGACATGGTGGTGGTGCGCCGCAAGTCCACGCTGCTGACGGTGACCGAGAAGGGCATGGGCAAGCGCTCGGAGCTCGACGAGTACCGGGTGCAGCACCGCGGCGGCCGCGGCATCATCACGCTCAAGCGCGCCGACAAGACCGGAGATGTCGTCGCCCTGAAGGAGGTGCTCCAGGACGACGAGCTGATGATGATCACGAAGAAGGGGATCATGATCCGCGTCCCGGTCGAGGGCATCCGCATCTCCGGCCGCAACACGCAGGGCGTGAAGGTGATGAACCTCATCGCCGGCGACCTGGTGGTGGACGTGGCGCGGGTGGTGAAGGAGGAGGAGGCAGAGGAAGGGGACGAGGGCGAGGAGGAGGACGGCAAGGCGGCGCCGCGCACGGGCGGCAGGGCCAAGCCCACGCGCAAGCCGAAGCCGGCCCTGAAGAAGAAATAGCGTGGTGACCGCCGGGGACGTGCGGGAGGCGGCTGCCGCGCTCCAGGGGGTCGCGGTGCGCACCCCGCTGCGCTATGTCGCCGCGCTCGACGCCTACCTCAAGCTCGAGAACCTCCAACCCATCGGGGCGTTCAAGCTGCGGGGCGCCTACAACGCCATCCGCAAGCTGTCGGACCCCGCGCGCAAGCGCGGGGTGATCACCTACTCGAGCGGCAACCACGGGCAGGCGGTGGCCTATGCGGCGCAACGGGTCGGCGTGCGGGCCGTGATCGTGATGCCGGAGACGGCGCCCGCGATCAAGGTCGCCGGCGTGAGGAAGTGGGGTGGCGAGGTGGTGCTGGCGGGGCGCACCTCCGAAGACCGGCGCCGTGCCGCGGAAGCGATCGCGGCGCGCGAGGGGCTCGCCGTGGTACCGCCCTTCGATCACCCGGACATCGTGGCGGGCCAGGCGACGGTCGGGCTCGAGATCGCGGACGACCTGCCGGACGTGGAGACGGTGGTCGTGCCGGTCGGCGGGGCCGGCCTCATCTCCGGCGTCGTGGTGGGGCTCGCCGCGGCGGGAAGCCGCGCCGCGGTGTGGGGCGTCGAGCCCGAGGGCGCGCCCAAGCTGCAGCGCTCGCTCGCGGCGGGCCGCCCGACGCGGCTCGAGCGCACCGAGAGCATCGCGGACGGGCTGATGACGCTCACGGTGGGCGACGTGCCGTTCGCGCACCTGGCCGAGCATCGCGCGCAGGTCGCCGGCGTCGCGCTCGTGGATGACGCGAGCCTTCGCGAGGCGGTACATTTTCTCTGGCGGGAGTGCCGCCTCGCGGTCGAACCCTCCGGCGCGGCGACGACGGCGGCGCTGCGCTCCCGCGCGCTGCAGCCGCGTGCCCCCACGGTGCTCGTGGTGAGCGGCGGTAACGTCGATCCCTCGTTGCTCGAGGCGTGACTCCGGTGGCGGAAGGCGCGGGCAAGATCCTCGTCGCCGACGACGACCAGTCGCTCGTGCGCACCCTCTCCTGGATCCTCAAGGAAAACGGGTACGAGGTGGTGGTCGCCCCGGGCGGGGAGAACCTGCTCGCCAGGCTCGAAGAGGAGCGGCCGCAGCTCCTGCTCCTCGACATCATGATGCCCAAGGTCGACGGCCTGCAGCTGCTCCAGAAGATGAAGGCCGACGACCGGTTCCGGGATCTCCCGGTGCTGATGATCTCGTCCATGCCGCCCGAGGAGGCGACCGTGAAGTCCCTCGGCCTCGGCGCGGCGGACTTCATCCCCAAGCCGTTCCGCGTGCGCGAGCTGCTGGCGCGCGTCAAGGCGCACATCCGCGCCGCTCAGGAGCTCGCGCAGGCGCGCGAAGAGGCGCAGACGCGGGCGGCCATCGTGGACATCCTCCACGAGGTCACCGACTCCCTCAAGCCGGACGAGATCTACCACATCCTGGTGCGCCGCGTGGCGCGCGTGCTCCACATCTCCAAGTGCTCGATGGTGCTCGCCAAGGCCGGCGACCAGATGGGCGTCGTGGTCGCGGCCTACGAGAACCCTATGCTGCGGAACCTCCAGATCGAGCTGGCCCGCTACCCGGAGATCCAGCGCGGCCTCGCGACGGGGCGTCCGGTCCTCGTGGAGGACGTAAGCGCCGACCCGCTGTATGCCGAGGAGCGCGTGCGCTGGCAGCGCGACGGAATCAACGTGCCGACCCGCTCGGCGGTGGCGCTGCCGTTCTCCATGAAGGAGCAGCCGGTGGGCGTGTTCTTCCTGCGCACTACGGGCGAGGATCCGCCGCTCACCCGCGCCGACGCGCAGTTCGCCGAGACGGTGATCCGTACGGCGGTGGCGGCGATCGAGAAGGCGTACGTCTTCGAGACCGCCGTGTCGGACAAGAAGCGGCTGGAGAAGCTCGCCGCCACGGACGCCCTCACGGGCTGCCTCAACCGGCGCGCGCTCTCCGAGGAGCTCGAGGCGGAGATCGACCGCGCGCGGCGTTACAACCTGGCGCTCACGATCCTGCTCGCCGACATCGACCGCTTCAAGCTCGTGAACGACACCCGCGGCCACATTGCGGGGGATTCGGTGCTGCGCCAAGTTGGAGAGTTGCTGCGCCGCGAGGCGCGGTCGGTGGACCTCGTGGCACGCTACGGCGGCGAAGAGTTCGTGGTGGTCATGCCCGAGACGGCGCTGCACGGCGCGGCGATCTTCGCCGAGCGGTTGCGGCGCCGGGTCATGCACCACGACTTCGCCGAGCCGGGGGAGAACCCGCTCAACCTGACGATCTCGATCGGACTCGCCTCCTTCCCCGACGACCACATCACGGGAGCCGACAGCTTCGTGGCGCTGGCCGACCAGGCCCTCTATCGCGCCAAGAACGAAGGGCGCAACTTGGTGCGTCAATGAGCGAACGCCGCTGTCCCAAATGCGGAACCGTCTACCCCGGCAACCCGCGGTTCTGCCCTCGCGATGGCAGCATGCTCGTCGAGATGCAGGCGAGGCCCAAGCCGGTCGGCGCCGCGAGCCCGGGAACGGGCGTCCGTACGCCGGCCACCCCCCCCAAGGGGTCGGGCCTCGACCGCGCCGCCTCGCTCTCCAACCAGATCCTCGATGCCCGCTACCAGGTGCTGCGGAAGCTCGGCGAGGGCGGGATGTCCTACGTCTACCTCGCCAAGGAGATCGACTCCGGCGAGGAAGTCGCGGTCAAGGTGCTCTCGCCGCGCCTCGCCACCGACCGCAGCTCGGTGGAGCGGCTGCGGCGCGAAGCCGGGCTCGCCATGCGTCTCGACCACCAGAACGTCTGCCGCATCAAGCGGCTCGGGGAATCGGAAGACGGCCTGATCTACCTCGTGATGCCCTTCCTGAACGGGGAGCTGCTGTCGGACCGCGAGGTGAAGGGCGGGCCGATGGACGTGGCGAAGGGCGTGGACATCCTGTGCCAGGTCTGCGCGGGCCTGCACCACGCGCACGAGCTGCAGATCGTACACCGGGATCTGAAGCCGGAGAACATCATGCTCGTGCCCGAGGACGACGGCCGGGACCGGGCCGTGGTGATGGACTTCGGCCTCGCCAAGGAGCGGCGCGCCGACCCCGCCATCGCGAAGCTCACGGCGACCGGGATCATCCTCGGCACCCCCGAGTTCATGAGTCCCGAGCAGATCCGGGGGAAGACGCTGGACGCACGGAGCGACGTCTACGCGCTCGGGATCGTGGCGTTCGAGCTGTTCGCGGGGAGGCTGCCGTTCCACGGCCGGAACGCCCAGGAGATGATGATCGCCCGCCTGCGGGGCTCGCCGATGCCGCTGCGCCAGCTGCGGTCCGACGTCCCGGCCAGCCTCGAGAAGGCGCTCGCCAAGGCGATGGAGACGAACCCCGATAACCGCTACCTGACCGCGCTCGAGTTCGCCGAGGCGCTCGCCGCCACGGCGGACGCGGGCCCGGGAGGCAGCGGCCTGCTCGGAAGGATCAAAGAGAAGCTGAAGTGAGATGCAGCGGTTCCCGCCGTTCGACCCGCCGGAATACGTGAGCTGGAAGCCCGATCCGGCCCTCGTGAGGGCGTATCGGGCGACGATCGAGGCCGACCCCGAGCGCGCGGCCGTCGTCTCCGGCCTCTCCGCCGACGGCCAGCTCGCGCTTTACGCCGGGCTGCTGCGCGCCCGGCTGCACGACATCCAATTGCAGCGCTGGGTCCGGACCGGCGTGATCTCCAAGGCGTGGCTCGGGACGGGCGAGGAGGCGACCACCGTCGGCCCCGTGCACGCGCTCGAGCGCGGCTCGGACGTCGTGGCTCCGATGATCCGCAACGCCGCCGCCTGCTGCGAGATGGGGATGCCCATCGCCGACATGCTGCGCGCCTACCTCGCGACCGACGACTCCCCCTCCCGCGGGCGCGACCTGCACGTGGGCGCCTGGACCCACGGCGTGCTGCAGCCCATCTCACACGTGGGGGACATGGTGCCCGTCGTCACGGGTGTGGCGCTCACCTTCAAGATGCGGGGCGAGCGGCGCGTCGCCCTGACGTGGGTAGGCGACGGCTCGACCAAGACCGCCGCCGCGCACGAAGCCACGAACTTCGCCGCGGTCCAACGGGTCCCGGCGATCTTCATCCTTCAGAACAACCAGGTGGCGCTCGGCACGCGGCTCGACCAGCATCACCTCCCCGGCGACTTCCGCGAATGGCCCGCCCAGTACGGGGTGTGGGGCGCCCAGTTCGACGGCAACAACGTGCTCGACGCCTACGCCGCCGCCCGGCTCGCGGCCGCGCGCTGCCGCGATGGTCAGGGGCCGGCCATGCTTGTCGCCGAGACGTTCCGCATGGGCGGGCACGCCACGCACGACGAGCGCGAGGCGCGGGAGACGCTCCCCGCCGAGATGTTCCAGGCCTGGGGCAAGCGCGACCCCGTCGGCCTGTACGAGGAGTACCTGAAGGAAGAGGGACGCACGGCGCAGCAGCTGGGCGAGGTGGAGGCTGCGGTGACGGCCCAGGTGGAGCGGGCGGCGGAGGAAGCGCTGGCGAGCCGTGAGAAGATGCCCCCGGGGGAGAGTGCCGTGGTCGGGGTGTACGCGAAACAGGGGCGGCAATAGGCGGCAAGGTCGGCAGCAGGCGGCAGAGGCGGCATGGCAGGTGTGTGTGAACGTCCGCGGTGGCCCGGGGTAGCGATTCCCGTGGAGGTCACGCGTATGGCACCTCGACATCTCCTGATCGCGCTCGCGCTGCTGGGCTGCCGTGTGGAACCGGGCGCGCAGAGCTCGACGCCTCCCGCGGGCGAAGACACGATCCTGATCGCGGGCCATGCGTTGTACGTCCAGAGTGGGTTCACCGTCAATCTCTTCGCGGAGGGGCAGTGGGGAGTGCGCACGCTCGCGCTCGGCCCGGGTGGGGCGGTATTCGCCACGCTCTCTGATGCCGGCACGATCGTCCGGCTCGTGGACGCGAACGGGGACGGCGTCGCCGAGTCGCGGGGCGCCGTCCTGAGCGGCCTGAGCTCGCCGTTCGGCCTCGCGTTCCGCCGCGACACCATGTACTTCTCCGAGCAGACCACGGTGAAGCGTCTCGATCCAGGCGCCCCGGCGCCCGTCACGCTCGTCTCCAACCTTCCGAGCGGCGGGCACATCACGCGCACTATCGCGTTCGGGCCGGACAACCTGCTCTACGTCGCCGTCGGCTCCTCGTGCAACGTCTGCGACGAGAGGGACGCGCTGCGCGCCGCGGTCACGCGCTACAACCTCGACGGCTCGAACCCGCACACGTTCGCCACCGGGCTGCGCAACTCGGTGGGCCTCGCGTTCAACCCCGTCACCGGCGAGCTGTGGGCCAACAACAACGATCGTGACGAGATCGGGAACCAGGGCCCGGTGAATGATGTGGCGATGACGGACACGCTCCCGCCCGAGCATCTCAACATCCTCCGGGACGGCAAGTGGTACGGCTGGCCGCAATGCTACCTCCCGGGCAAGCCGAACCCGGAATATCCGGGCTTCCCCTGCTCCGGGGTCGAGCCGCCGGCGATCACGGACACGGCCCACTCGGCGCCGCTCGGGCTCGCGTTTTACACGGGCACGACGTTCCCGGCGGCGTACCAGGGCGATGCGTTCATGACGTATCACGGCTCCTGGAATCGGTCCGTCCCGACCGGCGCGAAGGTGGTGCGCGTGCGCGTGCAGAGCGGCCGGCCCACCGCAATCGAGGACTTCGTGGCCGGCTGGCAGCTCGCCGACGGCTCGCGCTGGGGCCGCCCGGTGGGGCTGCTCGTGATGCCGGACGGCTCGCTGCTCGTGAGTGACGACTACGGAGGGCGGATCTGGAGGATTACACATGGACGGTAGGAGGCGGTATGGGGCGGTAGGAGGCGGTATAGGGCTGTGCGTGGCGGCCTGGGCGGCGGTCTCATACCGCCCCCTACCGCCTCCTACCGCCCCCGACGTGCACGCGGAATACGTGAAGTACCCCTCCGCCGGCGGCGCCACCCTCACGGGGTATCTCGCGTATCCCGAACGCAAGGATCGCGCGCCGGGCGTGGTCGTGATCCACGAGATCTTCGGGCTGTCGGACTGGATCCGCCAGACCACCGAGCAGCTCGCGCGGGACGGGTTCGTGGCGCTGGCGCCGGACCTGCTGTCGCGTCGTGGCGGCACGCCGCCCTCGAGCGACGACGCGCGCAAGCTGATCGCGGGCCTCGATCCCGATACCGTGACGCTCGATCTCAACGCGACCGTCGCCTACCTGAAGAGGCTCAAGGCCGTGCGCGGGGACCGGATCGGGGCGATCGGCTTCTGCTGGGGCGGTGGCCAGAGCTTCCGCTACGCCACAAACAGCCCGACGCTCCGGGCGTTCGTGGTCTGCTACGGACCGCCGCCGAGCCTCGCCGACGTCGCGCGCATCCGGGCGAAGGGGCTGGGGGTGTACGCGGAGAACGACGCGCGTATCGATGGCGCGCTACCGGACGTCGCAGCGGCGGTGAAGCAGGCGGGGATCGACTACCGCTACGCAGTCTATCCCGGGGTGGGGCACGGATTCCTGCGCACGCGGGAGAGGGCCGAGGTGGCGGACAGCGCGTGGGGCGAGGTGGTGAGGTTCTTTCGGGAGAATCTGGGACGGTAGAAGACGGTAGAGGACCCTCTACCGCCCTTTGCCGCCCAAGTATTCTCTGGCCTTTTCCAGCGCCGCGTCCCGGCCCGCGAGCACGTCCCCGACGGTCACGGTGACCGACACCTCGGGGACGATTCCCCTGCCGACGAACTCCACGCCGTCCGGGAACGCGTCCCGGCGCACGGAGAACTGGACGCTCCAGTTCTTGGGCAGCGGGAACGCGGCGGCTTCACTCGGATTGCCGGCCGAGGTCTCCCCGATGATGACGCCGCGCTGGCTGTTGCGGAAGGCGACGAGCAGATCTTCGCCGGGGCCGGCGGTGCCCACCGAGGTGAGCACCGCCACCCGTCCGCTGTAGGCCGGGGCGTTGGCGTGCGGCGTGATGGTGTCGGGGCCGCCGGCGTACCACGCGCTCGCGGAATCGGCCGGCACGAAGGCGCGAAACCCGGCGCGGTGCTGTGGCGTTCTCCAGCGCACCGTCACGAGCGGCTGGGTGACGAGCCGGGCGAGAATGTCGTAGCCGTAGCGGCTGCGGCCCTCCGTCAGCTGGCGCAGGTCGAGGACGAGCCCGCGCACGCCTGTGAAGTCGCGGAAGGCGCGGTCGAACTGCCGCACCACGTCCTCCTCGGTGAGCGAATTGAGCCGCACGACGACCACGCCGTCCGCGAGGGAGTCGATCTGGAGCGGGGGCGGGTCGAGCGGCCAGCGGTCGTTGAGCGAGACGGAGCGCGTGACGCTGATGCCGCGCATCTCGCCGCCGGGGAGCTTGAGCGAGAGATGGAGCGGCGTCCCCTTCTCTCCCTGCAGCATCGCGGCCACGGCGCGGCGCCAGCGGTCCGCGGGCGACGCGGCGGAGATCTCCGGGAGCACGGAATCGCGGATCCAGGTCTCGGCGGGGATCCCCTGCACCGCGACGACTTCCGCGAGACGCTCGGGGCGCGCGACCCGCATCTCGTTGTTCTCGGCGTAGTCGAGGATGAGTGGCCGTCGCTCCACGCTCCGCAGCAACAGCGGTGGCCGCGCGATGCGGGACCGGAGCGCAGGCGGCGGGATCACCGCCGCGTAGGCGTCGTTCAGCAGCGCCAAACAGCGGCGCAAGCGGCGGTGGAACAGCAGATCGCCCTGAGGCTCCGCAGCGAGCCGCAGGTTGGCGGCGAGCGCCGAGTCCCAGTCCGCCCGCACGTGGTCCCACAGGGCGAAGTTATAGCGCGCCTCGGACCACGCCGTCGCGACGGCCTGCGCGCGCTCCGTCGGGGTGAGCTGCTGGGCGGGTAGCGCGAGCGGCCCCGCCAGGCCCAGCCAGGAAAGGAACGCCCATCGGGTGGTCACGCGCCTAATCTATCTGCTGCTGTTCCTGTCGCCGCAGATCCTCCTGTATCTGTATCTCCGCGAGCGGCTTCCCGACCCGGCGCGGTCGCGCCGGGCGGGCGGCGTGCGCGCCGCCCTCGCCCTCGTGTTCACGCTCTTCAACCTGCCGTGGCTGCTCATCGCGCCGCGCCTCTTGTCCGGCAGCATGTGGGGCCTGGGGCGCATTCCCTATCTGGCGCCGTGGCTCGCGTGGCAGCTGCTCACCTGGATCTTCTGCGCGCTCGTGGCAGTCTACGTCCTCGGCAAGGGAGCGTGGTGGCTGGTGACAAAAATGCGTGGGGAGTGGGGAGTGGTACGTGGCGGTGCGCACCGCGCCTCCGGCCTGCACCGCGAGGTACCACTCCCCACTCCCCATGCCGTGATGTCGCGACGGACGTTCCTTGCGCGAGCCACCTACGCATACGCCGGCGCCGGGGCGGCGCTGTCGGGCTACGGGATCTGGAGCGCCTTCCGGCTGCCCGAGGTCACCCGCCGCACGCTGCTGTTCCGTGACCTGCCGGCGGGCCTCGAGGGGTTGCGCCTGTTGCACCTCTCCGACGTGCACGCCGGCATCCACATGGAGCGGGACCAGATGGAGGCTCTGGTCGCGCACGCGAACGCGCTCAAAGCCGACCTGATCGTCCAGACGGGCGACATGATCGACATCAATCCGGCCTACATCCCGGAGTACGTGGGCGCGTTCCGCGATCTCGTGGCGCCGCTCGGCGTCGTGACAGTGCTGGGCAACCACGATCGCTACACCGGAGAGCGGGAGGTCGTGCGCGGCGTGCGGGCAGCGGGGCAGGTGTTCGTGAAGAACGGCGCGCACGTGATCGAGCGGAACGGCGCCGTGCTGGCGCTCCTGGGGATCGACGACCCACGCAATTGGAAGATGGACGACCCGCAACCCGACGACGTGCGGGCCGCGCTTGCCGCGGCACCGCCGCAGGCCTTCACGATCCTGCTCGCGCACCGGCCCGGCGCCTGGGACACGGCGGCGCCGCTCGGCATTCCGCTGACCCTCGCCGGGCACATCCACGGCGGTCAGCTCTACGTGCCGCTGCTCGGCTGGTCGGCGGGCCGGCTGATCACCAAATACGTGATGGGCCACTTCCAACGGGAAGAGAGTCAGCTCTACGTGAGCCGGGGAATCGGCGTCGTGGGCGTGCCGATCCGGGTGTTCGTGCCGCCGGAGATCGAGTTGTTTGAGCTTAGGCGCCTAACCGCCTAGTTTCCGCAATCGCGTCCCACGCGCCGTCCAGGGCCAGGGCCACCCCCGCGTGCGTCTCCGGCCACTCTTTCGCGGACACGCGATCGACCGCGAGCGAGACCACGCTGAGCCACACTGCCGCCCACACCTCCGCCGCGCCAGGCTTCACGCTGCCGTCCGCCTTCCCCTGAGCGATCAGGCTCTCCAGGGCCAGCCGGAAGTCTCGCGCGGCCTTGCGGCTCTCGTCGTCGAGCAGGGCATCGTGGCGCTGCAGCAAGAAGAGCCTCGCCACCGCGGGCTCGCGCGCCGCCCCCTGGACGAGCGCGCGGGCGAGCTCGGCGAGTTTTTCCCGCGGTCCCACCCGCAACCCGTCCGCTTCCTTCACGAGCTTCCCCGCCCAGCGGGCCGCGCCGCGGTACAGCTCGTTCAGGAGGTGTTGCTTGCCGTCGAAGTGACGGTAAATGCTTCCTTCCGCCACGCCCGCCTTCTTCGCGATGAGCGGCGTCGTGGTCCCGTGGTAGCCCTGCGTGGTGAAGAGCTCCAGCGCGGCGCGCACGAGGCGCTGGTGCGTGAGGTCGGCCTGGCTCATCGGCCGCGAATCTAACTTGCCGGCTCGGGCCGCGCCGGGGTTCCTCCCGGTTCCTCACCCCACTAGCTTTCCGGCCGCTCGCCCGTCCCGTTGGCGACGCCGCTGGAGGCTCGCTCGCCATGCGAATGCTGGTGCTGGGCTCAGGGTTGCAGGGATCCGCCTGCGCGTACGATCTGCTGCAGCAGCGCGAGGTGGAAAAGGTCACGGTGGCGGATCTGCGGCCGGAGCGTCTCCCCGGATTCCTCAGGCCGCTCGTCGGGAAGCGCTTGGCCGTCGTCAAGCTCGACGTGCAGGACGGCGTCGCGCTGCGCGCGGCGCTGCACGGCCACGACGCGGTGCTCAGCGCCCTGCCATACTACTTCAATCTCGACGTCGCCCGAGCCGCGGTCGACGTCGGCCTGCACTGCGCCGACCTCGGCGGCAACACCGAGATCGTCTTCAACCAAAAAAAGAAGCTCGACCGGGACGCGTGCGCCCGGAACGTGACCGTCATCCCCGATTGCGCGCTCGCGCCGGGCATGGTGAACGTCCTCGCGGCCGAGGGGATTCGGCGCGTCGGCGACGCCGAGACCGTGAAGATCTACGTGGGTGGGCTGCCGCAGCACCCCGAGCCGCCGCTCAACTACCAGATCGTGTACTCCCTGGAAGGGGCGCTCGACTACTACACGACACCGTCCTGGGTGCTGCGGGGCGGCAGGCCGACGCGCGTCGACGCGCTGTCGGAGGTCGAGCCGGTGATGTTTCCACCTCCGGTGGGAGAGCTCGAGGCCTTCCACACGGGCGGTGGCATCTCGACGCTTCCCTGGGCCTACGAGGGAAAGGTCCGCACGATGGAGTACAAGACGCTCCGCTATCCAGGCCACGTGGCCGTGATGCGGGCGGTGCGCGACCTCGGGCTCCTCGACGTGACGCCGGTGAAGGTGAAGGGCAGGGAGGTCGTGCCGCGCGAGGCATTCATCGCCACGGTCTCGCCCAAGCTGACGAAGCCCGACGGCCGCGACCTCGTCGCCTTGCGGGTGGAGGTGCGTGGCGGGAACGGGCGCAGCGCGACGTGGCAGCTGCTGGACTACTACGACGAGGCCCGCGGCATCAGCGGGATGATGCGCACCACGGGCTACTCGCTGTCCATCACGGGCCTGATGCAGGTCGACGGCCGGATCTCCGCCCGGGGCGTGCGCACGCCCGACGAGGCGGTGCCGTATGCGGAGTATGTCAGCGAGCTGTCCAAGCGCGGTGTGGAGATCCGCGAGGTATAGCCATTAGCAATTGGCCCTTAGCTAAAGGCCAATGGCCAATGGCCAATGGCCCTCAGTAGCTCCAGCTCGTCCCGAAGAGCAGCTGTCCGCCCTCGCTGCCCCGGCCGTAGCCCACGACGAGGAGCGAGTTGCGGAGAAAGCGCAAGGCGAGCTCGCCGCCGCCGCTGCGGTGCAGCCCGGCGGTCGTCAGACGCCAGCGCTCGCCCGCGTCGAATACCCTCCCCACGTCGTAGAACGCCACGAGCTTGAGCTCGAGGATACTCGGCGCCCACAGCACGGCGTAACGGGCCTCGACCCCGCCGAGCAGCTTGCCGCGTCCCGCGAAGCGCGCGTCGTAGAAGCCGCGCAGTGAGCGGTACCCACCCACGGCGGTGAAGGGTCGCTCGCTCGCTTCCATCGCGAGCTGGGCCGCGAGCGGCGGGTTGCCGCCCGTCCCCTCGCCGGCGAGACGCGCGGCGAGAACGAGCCGCTGCAGCGGGTGCACCAGGACGCGGGCGTGTGCCGTGGTGCGCGTGTAGCCGGTCCCGCTCGCGAACAGGGCCTCGAGGAACACGCCGCGGTGCGGGTCGATCTCGTGGTCCCGGGCGTCGAGCACGATCCCGACGCGTGCGACTTTGTCCGTGAACGGCACCGTCGCCGGATCGACGGCGCCGGACCCGAGCTCGCGCCGGAAGATGTTGTCGCCGGGGAGCGCGCGGAAGTCGGTCCGCACGAGCGCCGCGCCCGCGAGCAGGCGCACGGGGCCCGCGATGCGCCGCTGGAGCGTGAGGCGCGCCCCCGTGCGGGTGCGACTCACCTGGTAGAAGTGGCTCCCCCCTGCCGCACTGTCGGCGAAGTAGCGGGTGTCGTTGCCCAGACCGTAGAACCCCAGGCGATTGTCGCGCGCGGCCGTGAGCGTCAGGCCAGCGCGCCACCCCTCCCACCAGGCGGGGGCCTCCGCGTCGGCAACCAGGGCCCAGCTGCCCCGCGTGCTGGCCGAGGCGTGGAAGTTGAGCGCGGCGAGATTCGGCTCGGGCCGCTCTACGAATCCCACGGGGCTGTAGCGACCGTAGTGGAACGCGCCCCAGAGGCCGTCGATCGTGCTGTAATACGCGTAGGGATAGAGATCCTGACGCCAGAAGCGCTGCGCGGCGAGCGGGCCCCCAGCGCCCCCGAGGAGCGCCAGGCCTAATAGGAGCGTGCGCGCGACGCTAGCGCGACGCCGCGCGCTCGTAGAGATAGGCCGTGTCCATCAGCTTCGCCGCGGTGCCGTCGTGCACGGCGAAGCGTCCGGGAACGAACGACGCGGCGCCGAACTCGCCCCGCTTGTTTACCGCGTAAAACTTGAGGTCGAACTTGGGCCGGCCGCGCTCATCGAGCAGCCGGGGCTCCGTCAGCTGCACCACCCGCTTCAGCGTCTCGAGGCACGCGTCGGTGGGCTTCATGCCCCGACGCATGAACTCGAGCGTGAGGAACCCTCCGCACACCTTGATGTTCGACTCCCCCCGACCGGTCGAGCCCGCCGCCCCGATCTCGTTGTCCGTGTACTCGCCGGCGCCGATGATGGGGCTGTCTCCCACACGACCCGGGATCTTGAACGCGAGCCCGCTCGTGGTCGTCACGGACGAGATGTCTCCCTGCGGCGTCACCGCATCGCAGTTGATCGTCCCCGTCGGGCGCACGCTCATGTGCTCCCCCTCCGGGACGTCGAGGTAGTCGTCCTCCGGATTGAGGTTGGCGCGCCAGCGCAGCCACACCTCGCGGGCGTGCTCCGTGAGGAGGTTCTCGTCCCTGAAGCCGTACTGCAGGGCGAAGCGCTTCGCGCCCTCGCCCACGAGGAAGATGTGATTCGTGTACTTGAGTACAAGCTTCGCCACCTCCGAGGGTGTCTTGATACCCTCGAGCGCCCCGACGGCCCCGGCGCGCTTCGTGGGCCCGTGCATGCAGGAGGCGTCGAGCTGCACGACGCCCTCCGCGTTGGGGAGGCCGCCGTAGCCCACCGAGTCGTCGTTGGGGTCGAGCTCTTGGATCTTCACCCCGATGACCGCATCGAGGCTGTCCGCGCCCTGCATCAGCAGATCAAAGGCCCGCTGCACCGCGCGCAGGCCGTTCGCGCTCGAGATGACCACGGGCTTCGCCGCCCAGCGGCTGGGGGGCGGGGGCGGGCGCGGCGGTCGCATCGGGTGCGGAATCTCCCGGGCCGCGGCGGCGGCGATGCCGACGGCGGTCGATGCCAGGAACTCGCGGCGCGACAGGATTTCGAGCACGTGCGACCTCGACTGGGAGGAGAGTGGTATCGTTTTAGCCGCAGCGGTGGCGCCTGTCAACTTGCTCCTGCCCCTGCGGCATTCTACGTTCCCGCCGTGGACGAGTTCGATCCGCCGAGCCCGCGCGCCGTGGTCCGAGGGATCCTCGGGGTGGCGATGGTCGCCGTCGCGTTGGGCGTCGCGGTGGCCTTCTTCGCCACCGGCGCGGTCGCCTGGAAGGGTGTGGCCCTGCTCGCCGCCCTGTGGGGCGCGTGGGGATTTCTCGGCGGCCTCTTCGATATGCTCGTCGCTCCGCTGGGCCGCTTTCTGGGGAGTGCGCTCGGCGGCGGGGTGCCCCCGCCGCCTGGCGCCACCGGGCTCACGCAGGAGACGGCGATGCTGGAGCGCCTGCTGGCGGCCGGCAGCCTGGAGCGGCACCACGAGATCCTCGTCGGCGTGCGCCTAGCCGAGATCTATCGCCTGCACCAGCGGGACGCCGCGAAGGCCGAAGCGCTGATCGCGCGGCTCGAGGGCAAGTATCCCAACGCCCCGGAGCTCAAGTATGCCCGGCTCCGTTGAGCTCTCGCTCGTGATCCCCGTCTACAACGAGCGCGACAACCTGGCCCCACTCCTCGAAGAGATCGCGGTGGCGCTCCATGGGGCGTCCTACGAAGTGGTCGCGGTGGATGACGGCTCGACCGACGGCTCGCTCTTCGAGCTCAAGCGCCTGGCGGCCGCGCATCCCGAGTTGCACGTCGTGGCGTTCGAGCGGAACGCGGGACAGACGGCCGCCTTCGCCGCCGGGTTTCGCGCCGCGCGCGGAGCCATCCTCGTCACCCTCGACGCCGACCTCCAGAACGACCCCGCGGACATCCCGGCGCTCGTGGCCGCGCTCGGGGACGGCGGTGCGAGCGCGGTCGCCGGCTACCGCGTCGGGCGGCGTGACACGGCGTGGAAGCGGCTGCAGAGCCGGATCGCGAACGGCGTGCGCAATTGGCTGAACGGCGAGAGCATCCGAGACACGGGCTGCTCCCTCAAGGCGTTCCGTGCCGAAGCCGTGCGCGGGCTGCCGCTGTTCAACGGCATGCACCGCTTCCTGCCCACGCTCGTCAAGCTGCACGGCGGGCGCGTGGCCGAGCTGCCGGTGCGCCACCGCCCCCGTCGCTCCGGCCGCACCAAGTACGGGATGTGGAACCGCGCCTGGCGCGCGCTCGTGGACGCGTTCGCGGTGCGCTGGATGCAGCGCCGCGCGCTCAAGTACCACGTGACCGAGGAATGGCCCTGATGCCCTCCCCCCGCAAGCCGCGTCTCGATCCCTCGATCTTCAACCTGCCCGTCGAGAAGATGAAGGCGGGCTACTACTCGGACAAATACTTCGTCCGGGCACGCGACCTCCTGCTCAAGGACAGGCACCGCCCCTGCGTGACGATGCAGGTCTTCGGCAAGGCGCACGCCTACCTCGGCGGCAGCGACGAGGCGATCGCGATCCTGAAGCTGTGCAGCGAGAAGTGGGAGGAGCTGCAGGTCTCCGCCCTGTACGACGGGGACGAGATCGCGCCCTGGGAGACTGTGCTGCTCATCGAGGGGCCGTACGACGCGTTCGCGAACCTCGAGACGCTGTACCTCGGCGTGCTGGCGCGCCGCACCAAGGTGGGTACCAACACGCACCGCGTGGTGGAGGCGGCGAAGCCGAAGCAGGTGATGTTCTTCCCCGCCCGCCACGACCACTGGCTGGTGCAGACCGGTGACGGCTACGCCGCGCACATCGCCGGCGCCATCGGCGTCTCGACCGACGCCCAGGCTTCTTGGTGGGGCTCGGAGGGGATCGGCACGGTGCCCCACGCCCTGATCGCGGCCTACCGGGGCGACACGGTGCTCGCCTCGCAGAAGTTCGCCCAGCACATGCCGGACAGCATGCGCCTGATCACGCTCGTCGATTTCGAGAACGACTGCGTCGGCACCTCACTCAAGGTGGCGCGTGCCCTCGGCCAGCGGCTGTACGGCGTGCGCGTCGACACCTCCGAGACGCTGGTGGACAAGTCGGTGATCCCGCAGATGGGGACGTTCAAGCCGACCGGCGTCAACCCGCGACTCGTGTGGAACGTGCGCGAGGCGCTGGACCGCGAGGGCTTCAAGCACGTGAAGATCGTCGTGTCGGGCGGCTTCAACGTCGAGAAGATCCGCCAGTTCGAGGAGCAGGGAGTGCCCGTGGACATGTACGGTGTGGGATCGAGCCTGTTCCAGGGCCGCTTCGACTTCACCGCCGACGTCGTGCGGGTGGAAGGGAAGCCGTGTGGCAAGGTGGGGCGGGCGTACCGCCCCAATCCGCGCCTCGAACGCGTAGAGTAAGAGCGACACGTTGCAGGGGCGGCCCTTGCGTTCCCACCAGGCCTGCATATTTTTCCGGTGCGATGAATAATAATGCAAAAGTGCCCGTGGGCGTGCTCGGGGCCTCCGGGTATGTGGGCCAGGAGCTGCTGCGGCTCCTGGCGCGGCATCCGGGGGCTTCCGTGGCTTTCGCCACGGCGGACGCGACGGCAGGCGAGTGGCTGGCGGGCCACCAGCTCCTCAAGGCCGACGCTGCCCCGCTCGAGCGCGCCGAGATCGTGCTCTCGGCGCTGCCGCACGGCGTCTCGGCTCGCTACGTGAACGAGGCCCGTGCGGCCGGCAAGCGTGCCATTGACCTCTCCGCCGACTTCCGGCTGTCGGCCGAAGCGGTGTACGGGTTGACCGAGTTCTCGCGGCCGCGGGTGGCTCGGGCCGAGCTCGTCGCCAATCCGGGGTGCTACCCGACCGCGGCGCTCATCGCGTTGATCCCGCTGGCGCGGCGCGGGCTCATCGACCCGTCCCGCGAAGTGGTGATCGACGCGGCCTCGGGCGTCACCGGCGCCGGCCGCAATCCCAGCCGCGAGCTGCTGTTCGGCGAAGTGGCGGAGGACTACCGCGCCTACGCGGTGGGGAACACGCACCGCCACCTCCCCGAAGTGCGGGCGGCGCTGGAGCGCGAGAGCGGGTTCGCGGGGGACCTGGTGTTTACGCCCCACCTGCTCCCCGTCAAGCGGGGGATCCTCGAGACGATCCATGTCCCACTCACCGGCGCTCTCGACCAGGGCGCGGCGGAGGGGATCTACGAGGCGGCCTATCGGGGAGAACCCTGCGTACAGGTGGTATGCGGCGCCCTGCCGTCCCTCAAGGACGTGGTGTACCGCAATCGCGTGGCGCTGGGCGTCGCCCCAGTCGAGCACGTGCGCCGGCCGCGCCTCACGGTGATCGCGGCGATCGACAACCTGGTCAAGGGAGCGGCGGGGCAGGCCGTGCAGAACCTCAACGTAATGCTCGGGCTACCCGAGACCCTGGGGCTCGTATGCTGAGCGACGCAGTGAGGGAAGCTCGGCGGCCCGTGATTCCCAGGCTAAAGCCTGGGCTCGGCAATGCGCTGTCCTCAAGGACAGTGTTGTGCCGAGCCCACCCTTCAGGGTGGGAATCATGCTGAGAGTCCGCGTCGTCAAATTGGGCGGGAACGAGCTCGACCGGCCCGAGTGGCTGGCGGCCTGCGCGGATGCCCTCAAGCCGCTCGAGCCCGTCGTCGTGGTGCACGGCGGCGGCCAGGCGGTGACCGCGCTGTCGCGGCGCCTCGGGCTGCCGGTCGAGAAGCGCGACGGCCTGCGCGTGACGCCTCCCGAGGTCGCGGAGGTCGTGGAGATGGTGCTCGCCGGCCCCGCGAACCGCGCCGTCGTCGCGGCGCTGCGGGCCGCGGGGCTCGACGCGATCGGGTTGTCCGGCGTGGATGGCGGGTTGCTCACGGCGCTGGCGTCGGCTGCGGGCCTCGGCCACGTGGGCGAGATCACTGCCGTCCGCGCGGCGTTGCTTGAGAGCCTGCTGCTCGCCGGGCTCACGCCGGTCGTGGCCCCCGTGGCGCCCGCGGCCGGAGGCGGGGGCGTGCCGCTCAACGTGAACGCCGATCACGCGGCCGCCGCCATCGCCGCCGCGCTGTGCGCGCAGGAGCTGTTGTACGTCTCCGACGTTCCCGGGGTCGTCGTCGACGGCGTCGCCCAGGGCTCCGTCGCCACATCCGACATCGCGGCCCTGATCGAGCTCGGCGTCGCGACCGACGGGATGGCGGCGAAGCTGCGGGCCGGTGCCGCCGCCCTGCAAAGCGGCGCGCAGGCCGTCCGCATCGGCGACCTGCACGTGCTCGGCCATCCGACCGCCGGTACGCGCGTCCTCACCGCGACCCCGCAACCAGCATGACAGTCACGTCCACGGCTCCGGAGGCCCTGCTCGGCGTGTATGCCCGAGTCGGCCCGCTGTTCGTCGCCGGAGAGGGCTCGGAACTCATCGCGGACGACGGCACCCGCTACCTCGACTGCGTCGCGGGGATCGCCGTCAACGCTCTGGGCTACAACCACCCCGCGTTCCGGGGGGCGGTGATCGGCGCGCTCGAGAAGGGGCTGGTGCACGTCTCCAACCTGTACCGCACCGAGCCGGGCGAGCGGCTCGCGGAAGAGCTCGTCGCCCGCTCGTTCGCCGATCGCGTGTTCTTCTGCAACTCGGGGGCGGAAGCGAACGAGGCCGCGTTCAAGTTCGCCCGCAAGTGGTCGCGCAAGACCGAGATCGTGGCCTTCACCGGCGCGTTCCACGGACGCCTGTTCGCATCGCTCGCGGCCACCGACCGGCCTGACTACCGCGCGCCGTTCGAGCCGCTCGTCCCCGGTGTGCACATCGTGCCGCTCGAGGACTGGGCCGCCGCCGACCGCATCATCTCCGCCAACCGCACGGCCGCCGTCATCGTGGAGCCGGTGCAGGGCGAGGGCGGCGTGCGGCCGGTGGATCTCGAATGGCTCGCCTTCCTGCGCGAGCTATGCGACGCGCGCGGGGCGGCCCTGGTGTTCGACGAGGTGCAGTGCGGCCTGGGGCGCACCGGCACGCTGTTCGCCTACGAGCAGACGGGGGTGGTGCCCGATCTGGTGACGCTCGCGAAGCCCCTGGGCGGCGGGCTCCCGATGGGGGCGGTTCTCCTCACCGAGGCGGTCGCCGCTGCGCTGAAGCCGGGGGACCACGCCACGACCTTCGGCGGCGGGGCGCTCGTCGCCACGGTGGCGCTTGACGTCCTACGGACCATCGCTGAGCCCGGGTTCCTCGCCGCGGTGCGGGAAAAGGGCGAGGCGCTGGGCGCCGCGCTCGCGCGGCTGCGTGCCGCCTCGCCGAAGGTCGTCGCCGTGCGCGGGCGGGGCCTGATGTGGGGAATCGAGCTCGTGGAGCCCGCGGCCCCCTACGTAACGGCGGCACGTGACCGCGGCCTGCTCGTCTGCACGGCCGGCGCCCAGGTAATTCGGCTTGTGCCGCCGCTCGTCGTCACGCGCGAGGAGCTCGAGCGGGCGGTGGCCATTCTGGACGAGGTGCTGACGTGAAAGCACTGCCGATCGTCGGGGAGAAGGGAGAAGGGAGAGGTACGCTCAGCTCGCCAGCGGGGCGTCCGTCGCCGGAGCGAACCTCTCCCCTCTCCCTTCTCCCCCGAGTGGTCGTGCGGGCGGCGGTGCTCGCCGACGTCCCCGCGCTCGAGGCGCTGCAGGCGCCCTACGTCGCCACGGGTGATCTTCTGCCGCGCAGCAACTACGACCTGTGCCGCCACATCAAGGAATGGGTGGTCGTTGCGGAGCCGGGTGACGGCTCGATCGTCGGCTGCGGCGCGCTGAAGATCTATTCCGCCGAGCTCGCCGAGGTTGCCGGGCTCGCCGTGCGGCGGGACCGGCAGGGCGTGGGTCTGGGCCGCGCGCTCTTGGAGGCGCTGCTGACCCAGGCGCGGGACCACGGGCTCGCCCAGGTGTTCGCCCTCACGCGCAAGCCGGACTTCTTCCTGCGCTTGGGATTCGCGCCTGCGGAGAAAGAGCAGTTTCCCGAGAAGGTATGGGCCGATTGCGCGAGGTGCCCGAGGCAGAACTGCTGCGACGAGATAGCAGTCGCTTTAAGGCTCTAGACGCATCCACTTAGCGTCTCGGCATCTCGGCGTCTACCCGTTGACACCCCCCTGTTGCCCCCGGAAATTCCCGGTGCTTCCCCTCGTTCTAGGATGGTAGTATGGCCCGGGTCATCTTCTGGGATGTGGATACGCAATCCGACTTCATGAAGCCGGACGGCAAGCTGTACGTGCCGGACGCCGCGCACATCATCCCGAACCTCAAGCGACTCAGTGACTATGCCCACGGCCACGGCATCCGCGTGATCGCGAGCGCGGACGATCACGTGACGGAGCACGCGGAGATCTCGGAGCATCCCGACTGGCAGAGCACCTTCCCGCCGCACTGCCTGCGGGGGACGCCCGGCCAGAGGAAGATTCCCGAGACGGCGCTGCGCGATCCGCTCGTCATCGAGCCCGCGAGTTGCGATCCACAGGCGCTCGGCGAGCGCGTGCGCGCGCACCGAGGCGACATCCTGTTCCACAAGCATCGCTTCGACGTGTTCACGAACGAGAACGTCATGACCGTGCTCGAGGTGATCGACCCCGACGACATCGTGTTGTACGGTGTCGCGACCGACGTATGCGACAAAGCGGCAGTCGAGGGGCTGCTCGAGCGCCGGCCGCACACGCGCTTGTTCGTCGTCACGGACGCCGTGAAGGGGATCGACAAGGACATCTCCGAGCAGCTGCTGAAGGAGTGGGGCGAGGAGGGGGTGCGCCTCGTGAAAACGAAGGAGGTCGTGGAGGAGGGGCTCGTCGAGGAGCTCGCGCGCGCGACCGCATGACCACGCCCGCGTTCGGGCGTTTTTTTCTCCCCGGTCCGACCGACGTCCATCCTGACGTGCTCACCGCGATGCAGCGGCCGATGATCGGCCATCGCTCCAGTGCGATGGAAGCACTGCTCCAGGGTGTCGCGCCCCGACTCGCCACCCTGTGTCGCACGTCCCGCCCGGTGCTCATAGGCACTACCTCAGCCACAGGCTTCATGGAGCTCGCGGTGCGGAACGGCATTCGCCGCCGCGCCCTGTCGCTCGTGAACGGCGCCTTCAGCGAGCGTTTCGCCAAGCTGGTGCGCGCCGCCGGGAAGGAGTGCGTCCGGCTGGATGTGCCCCTGGGCTGTGCCGTGGAGCCCGACATGCTGCGCGACGCGCTGCGCCGCACGCCGGTCGACGCCGTGACCGTCGTCCACTCCGAGACGTCGACGGGGGTGCTGCAAGACGTGGCCGGGCTCGCGGCCGTGGCGCGGGAGTTCGACGACGTACTCGTGCTGGTCGACGCGGTGACGTCGCTCGCCGGCTCTCCGGTCGAGCCCGACGCCTGGGGCTTCGACTTCGCGTTCACCGGCTCGCAGAAGGCGCTCGCCCTTCCTCCCGGGCTCGCGCTCGGCGTCGCGTCGCAGCGGATGCTCGAGCGCGCGAAGACCTTGCCCGATCGCGGACTCTACTTCGACCTCGTCGCCTTCGAGGAGGCGACCCGGAAATTCCAGCCGACCAATACGCCGGCGGTCTCCCTGCTGTACGCGCTCGAGACCCAGCTCGCGCGCATCGAGCGCGAGGGCGGGATCGAGGCGCGCTGGCGGCGCCACGACGCGATGCGCCAGCGGGTGGAGACGTGGAGCGAGGAGCGCGGCGTCGCCTTTCTCCCGCGCGAGGGCCGGCGCAGTTGGACCGTCTCCTGCCTCAAGTTGCGAGAGGGGCAGAGTGCCAAGGTCGGGGTTGCAGGAGGAAGGCTGGACGATCGGCTCGGGCTACGGCGCGCTCAAGGACTCGACCATACGGATCGGCCACATGGGCGATCACACGCTGGGCGCCCTTGAGGAGCTGCTGGCCTTGCTTGGCGGCTTGCTGTCGTGACGTACCGCGTGGTGCTGGCCGATCGCGTGGCGGAGTCGGGGGTGCGACTCCTCGCCGAGACGCCGGAGATCGAGGTCGTGAATCTGGCGGGCAGGTCGCGCGACGAGCTCGAGCGGGCGCTGGCCGGGGCGCATGCGCTCGTCGTGCGGAGCGAGACGCACGTGACCGCGGATCTGTTGGCCCGCGCGCCGCGCCTCCAGGTCGTCGCGCGCGCCGGGACCGGGGTGGACACGATTGACGTGCACGCGGCCACCCGGCGCGGCATCGCGGTGATGAACGCGCCGGGTGCGAACACGGTGAGCGCGGCCGAGCATGCGATGGGGCTGTTGCTCGCGCTGGTGCGCCATATCCCCTGGGCGGCCGAGGCGATGCGGCGCGGGGAGTGGGACCGCAAGCGGTTCGAGGGGACGGAGCTCCGTGGCAAGACGATCGGCATCGTCGGGTTGGGTCGGATCGGCGGGCACGTGGCGCAGGTCGCCCGGGCGTTCGGGATGCAGGTGATCGCACACGACCCCTACCTGCCGCGCGAGCGCGCCGCCGAGCTGCAGGTGAAGCTGCTCCCTCTGGACCAGCTGCTGCGCCAGGCCGACGTCGTCACCCTCCATGTCGCCCACACCGAGCAGACTCATCATCTCATCAACGCCGAACGCCTCAAGCTGATGAAGCGCACCGCGGTGCTCATCAATACGGCGCGTGGGGAGCTCGTGGACGAGGCCGCGCTGGCGGAGGCGATCGTGCAGCAGCGCATCGCGGGCGCGGCCGTCGACGTGTTCGCGCGGGAGCCGCTCCCGGCCGACTCGCCGCTCCGCAAGCTCGAACGCGTGATCCTCACCCCCCATCTCGCGGCATCCACCGCCGAGGCGCAGGAGCGGGTGAGCCTTGAGATCCTGACTGCCGTGCGTGACGCGCTGCTGACGGGCGACCTCTCCTTCGCGATCAACGTCCCTGGGATCTCGGGCGATCTGCTGCGCCGGCTCGGGCCGCTGCTCGACTTGGCGCGGCGCCTCGGGCGCCTGGGGCTCGCGCTCGTCGAGGGGCCGGTGGGCTCCATCGAGGTGGCCTACGGGGGCAAGGACGAGGCGGCGCCACGGCCCGTGCTGGTCGCGGCGGTCGAGGGCCTCCTCTCGGCGATGGGCGTCGAGCCGGTGAGTTTGGTCAATGCGCTCCTCATCGCCGAGGAACGCGGCATTCAGCACGCCCGCAAGACGGGCGCTCCCGAGCCGGGGTTCGAGACGACCGTGGGGGTGATGCTCGAGACTTCTGCGGGTCGGACGCGGGTGCTGGGGGCGCTGGTGGGCAACAGCCACGGCCGCGTCATTGGCATCGACGACTATCACGTGGACGTCGCGCCCGAGGGGTGGATGCTCGTGATCAGGAACCGCGATGTCCCCGGCGTGATCGGGCACGTGGGGACGCTCTTGTCGCGGGCCGGGATCAACATCGGCAGCTACCACCAGGCGCGCCGCGCGCCGCCCGGGGGCGAGGCTATCGCGGCCGTGAGCGTGGATCAGGCGCTGACCAACGGTGTGCTCGAGGAGCTGCAGCGGGTGCCGGACGTGCTGCAGGTGAGGCTGGCGTACCTGGGGGACTAATCCGCCGCCTGCTCGGTCCGCTGCTCTTCGTCCTTCAATAGCCGGAACGTCTTCACCGCCCCGGTGAGCTTGTCGGCTGCCTCCGCGAGCTGGTTCGCGGACGAGGCGATCTCCTCCGTGGACGCCGTCTGCTCCTCGCTCGAGGCCGCGATCTGCTCGGCCGCCGCGAGCAGCGTCTCGGTGCCCTGCGCCACGGTCCCGAGGCGCGCGCTGATCTCTTCCACCAGCCGCCGCACCTCCTCCGCCGACGTCGCGATCTCGCGACTCCAGTGATCGTTCGCCTCGGCCTCCGTGGCCACCGTGGCGAGCCCGTGGGCCGCCGACTGCGCCGCGTCGCGGGCCGCGGTGCCACCGCGGGCGAGGGCGAGCAGCCGGTCGCGCGTCGCCTGCACGCGCGTCACCACGCCGCGCACCGTGTCCGCCGTGTCGCCCGCCGCCGCCGCGGCGACCAAAGCCAGTTTCCGCACCTCGTCTGCCACCACCGCGAAGCCACGCCCCTGCGGCCCGGCGCGCGCCGCCTCGATCGCCGCGTTCAGCGCCAGCATGTTGGTCTGCGTCGCCACGGCCTTCGCCTGCGCCACGAACTTCTGGATCTCGGCCGAGGCCTGGGCCAGCGCGACCGCTTCCTGCGCGCCCGTCTCGACCTCCAGGGCCAGCTTGGAGAGCTGCGCGGTGCTCTGATCGAGCGTCTCCTTATGGCGGCGCGCCAGCGTGGCCAGGTTGCTGTTGCGGCGTACCGAGTCCTCCGCCCCCGCGGCGAGGGTGGTGACGATCTGGAGGATGCGCCCGGCGTCGTCCGCCGCGGCACGGACGAGCTGCGCCTGCTCCGCCGCGCGCTTGGTGAGGTCCTGACACGTCGCGGCCATCTCCTCGGTCGAGGCGCTCATCTCTTCCGTGGACGCGGAGATCTGCGCCGCCATCGCCGCCGCCTCGTCCGCCGCGGTGCGGATCGCGCCGACCAGGCGGCGCAACGCCACCACCATGGAGTGGACCGACGACAGCAGGTCGCCCAGTGCAGCGGTCTCGGACTGCTGGGTCGCGACCGTGACCGAGAGGTCGCCGCCCGCGACGCGGCTCGCGATGAGGCCCGCGGCCTTGACGGGCTCGGCCAGACGGCGATCCACCCAGCCGCCCAATCCCCACAACGCACCCGCGAGGGCGAGTGCGCCTGCGGCGCCGACCCAGGCTGGTGGGCCCCCGGCGAGCGACGCGGCGGCGTAGCCCAGCACGGCGGCCGCGAGGCCGGCCAGGAGGAAACTCCATCGCAATTCGAGGGACCGAGTGGCCATGAGCGGAGTGGACGCGCTAAGCTAGGACGGGTTTCACGACGGGGCAAGTCCGCTTAGTTTCAGGCACTTATGAAGAACGCCCCGACGTACGAGCCCGCGGCTGTGGAAGCCAGATGGCAGCGCTTGTGGGAAGAGCGCCATGTCAACGAGCCCGACGTCGATCGGCCGCGGCGACCGTTCTACAACCTCATGATGTTCCCCTACCCGTCGGCCGAAGGCCTGCACGTCGGCAACATGTTCGCGTTCACCGGCGCCGACATCTACGGCCGCTTCAAACGGCTCGCGGGTTACGACGTGTTCGAGCCGATCGGCTTCGACGCCTTCGGGATCCACTCCGAGAACTACGCGCTCTCGATCGGCGCCCATCCGGCGAAGCTGATCCCGCAGAACATCGCGACCTTCCGCCGCCAGCTGCGGCGTTTCGGCGGCATGTTCGACTGGCGCCACGAGCTTTCGACCACGGATCCCCGCTACTACAAGTGGACGCAGTGGCTCTTCCTGCAGTTCTTCAAGGCGGGACTGGCGTTCCGCAAGCGCGCCGCGGTCAACTGGTGTCCGGCGTGCAAGACCGTGCTCGCGAACGAGCAGGTCATCAACGGCTACTGCGAGCGGCACCCCGACGTGCGGGTCGAGCAGCGGTTTCTCGAGCAGTGGTTCTTCGCCATCACCCGGTACGCCGAGCGGCTGCTGCGGAACCTGGACGCGCTCGACTGGTCCGAGAGCACCGTCGCGATGCAGCGCAACTGGATCGGGCGGAGCGAGGGCGCCGAGTTCGCCTTCGAGACGCCAGGCGGGGCGGTGATCACCGTCTTCACGACGCGGCCCGACACCGTGTTCGGCGCCACCTACATGGTGCTCGCTCCCGAGCACCCGCTCGTGGACGAGCTCACGGCGGACGAGCAGCGACCGGTCGTAAACGCGTACCGGCGCGAGGTCCAGACGAAGGACATCGTGTCTCGGAAGGTGGGCGAGAAGACGAAGACCGGCGTGTTCCTCGGCTCTTACGCCCGCAACCCCGCCAGCGGCGAAGCGATCCCCGTCTGGATCGCCGACTACGTGCTGATGGAGTACGGCACCGGCGCCATCATGGCGGTGCCGGCGCACGACGAGCGCGACTTCGAGTTCGCGCAGCAGTTCAAGCTCCCGATCGTCCAGGTCGTGCGGCTCGAGGGCCAGGCACTCCCCATCGTGTCGGAGGAGGGGGTGTTGATGAACTCGGGCCAGTTCAACGGGCTCACCTGCCGCGACGGGGCGCAGCGCATCGTCCAGTGGCTCGCGGGGAAAGGGCTCGGCAAGGCTCAGGTCCAGTACCGCCTGCACGACTGGTGCATCTCGCGCCAGCGCTACTGGGGCCCGCCGATCCCCATCATCCACTGCGACCGCTGCGGCCCGGTGGGGGTGCCGGAGAAGGATCTCCCCGTCGAGCTCCCGTTCATCGAGGATTTCCGGCCCGACGACACCGGGGTGAGCCCGCTCGCACGCCACCGGGAGTGGTACTTCGTGAAGTGCCCGCAGTGCGGCGCGCTGGGGCGCCGCGAGACCGACGTCTCGGATACGTTCCTCGATTCCGCATGGTACTTCCTGCGCTATCCGTCCACCGAGTTCGACGACCGGCCGTGGGACCCGCAGCGCACGAAGACCTGGCTACCCGTGACCACGTACATCGGTGGCAACGAGCACGCCGTACTCCACCTCCTCTACTCCCGCTTCGTCACGATGGCCCTGCGGGAACTCGGGCACCTGCACTTCGAGGAGCCGTTCCCGAAGCTGCGCGCCCACGGGTTGATCATCAAGGACGGCGCGAAGATGTCCAAGTCGCGCGGCAACGTGGTGATCCCCGACGCCTACATCCAGAAGTGGGGCGCCGACACCGTCCGCATGTACCTCATGTTCCTCGGTCCCTTCCAGGAAGGGGGGGACTTCCGGGACGAGGGGATCACGGGCATCCGCCGCTTCCTCGACAAGGTGTGGGCGCTGGCGCACGAGGCGGCGGCGGCCAAGGCGCGGCCGCTCCCGCCCGCCGTCGAGCAGAAGCTGCACCAGACCATCAAGAAGGTCACGGCAGACACGGAGAGCTTGAACTACAACACCGCGATCGCCGCGATGATGGAGTACGTAAATGAGGTGCGGAGTGCCGAGTGTGGAGTGCGGAGTGCGATGGAGCCGTTGCTGGTCCTCCTGGCGCCCTACGCGCCGCATCTCGCCGAGGAGCTCTGGTGCGCGCTGGGCCATGGCGAGACCATCTTCACGGCGCCTTGGCCGGGCTACGACGATCGCATCGCGGCGGGCGGCGACGTGGAAATCGCGGTGCAGGTGAACGGCAAGCTGCGCGGCCTGATCAACGTGCCGCGCGGCACGAGCCAGGACGACGTCGTCAAGCGCGCGCTCGCGGACGCCGGCATCCGCAAGTTCGTGGACGGCAAGCCGCTTCGGAAAGTGGTGTACGTCCAGGATCGACTCGTGAACCTCGTAGTGTAAAAGGCCGGTGAGAGCTCTTAGAAGACTTTCGCGACCAGATCGCCGACCAGGTACCCGACGGCCGCCACCCCCAGCCCCACGACGAACATGTCGATCCCGCTGCGGATCACGCTGCGGCCGGTGAAGAAGCTGCGCGCGGCCCCGACCACGAAGTGCGAGACCATCGCCACGGTAAACGCCGTCCACGCGGCCGTGCGGCCGCTGAGCGCCAAGAACGGCGCCACGGGGATGAGCGCCCCAACGGCCGTGGCCGCTCCGGTGAGCCAACCCTCCTTGAACGGAGTGGCGTGCGCCTCGCCGATCTTCAGCTCCTCGCGCACCTGCTCGTCGAGCGCGCGCTGCGAGTCGCGCATCACCTCGGCCGCCATTTGGCGGGCGATGCCGGCCTCCACCCCCTTCGTCTGGTAGACGAGGGCCAGCTCCTCCTCCTCCACCTCCGGCATCAGCCGGATCTCTTCCTTCTCCATCGCGATCTCGTGCGCGTACACCTCCTGCTCGCTCTTCGCGGCCAGGTAGCCCGAGGCGCCCATGGAGAGCGCGTCCGCGATCATGCCGGCGAGCCCCGAGACCAGCACGATGTGCGGCGCCACCGCCGCGCCGAGCACACCGGCCACCAGCCCGAAGTTCGCTGTGAGGCCGTCGTTGAAGCCGTACACCACGTTGCGCAGGAAGCCCCCCGAGCCGGTGCGGTGCCACGGCTCGCTCGCGCGGCCGGCGAGATTCGCCAACGTCTCGGCGTGCGCGGCGGATTCCCGGGCGAGGGTGAGCGACACGCTGCGGGCGTCGTCGGTGCTCGACTGCCGGTGCAGCTCCATGTAGCCCTTCACCTCACGGCCCTCCTCCCGCAGCAGCAGGGGCAGCAGGTAGCGGGGACCGAAGCGGCGGCCGAGCCACGCCATGAAGCGCGCGTTGAGCGAGGGCTTGGCGGCGTCGGACGGCACGGGGTGGCCGTGCTCGGCCAGCAGCTTGGCCCACAGCTCGGTGTGGCGACGCTCGATGGCCTGGAGCTTCAGGAACACGTCGTGATTGGCCTGCCGCCGCTCCACCCCGGCGAGCACGCCGTAGAGGTAGGCGGCGTCCGCTTCGTCCCGCCAGTGATGCAGCCACGCGTGGAGCGTCTTCTTGTCGACGGTCGTCATGGGCGTGAAGATATCCGCTGAAGGGACAAGTTACTAGACACCAATTGGTTACTACGTTTGGCATCGCGCTGCGACCCTTTCTCGTACGGATGCATCATAGGATTCAGGAGATGACCATCTCGCTCGCCGTCCCCGACATCCTCGTGGCCCGTGCCAGAGCCGGCGATCTGGAGGCACTCGAAGCGCTGTATCGCGCCTTCGAGACGCCCGTCTACAACCTCGCCCGGCGGATGCTGCGCCATCCGGAAGAGGCCGAGGACGTGCTCCAGGAGACGTTCCTCGAAGTGGTGAAGAGCATCCGATCGTACCGCGGGGAAGGGCCGCTGTGGGGGTGGATTCGGAAGATCGCGGCTTCCAAGGCGCTGATGCGGATCCGGCGCGAGCAGCTGCGGGCGGCGGACCTGTTGGACGAAGAGATGGCGCCGGGGAGCCCGGTGCACAAGAGCCTCCCCGCGCGGATCGATCTCGAGCGGGCGCTCGAGCGGCTCAGTGAGACGTCTCGATCGGTCGTATGGCTGCACGATGTCGAGGGCTACACGCACGAGGAGATCGCCGAGCTGATGGGCAGGACCGTGAGCTTTTCCAAGTCGCAGCTGGCGCGGGCGCACGCGCGGCTGCGGGGCATGCTGGACATAGAAGGAGCCGCACCGTGATGCACTGCACGATGGACGATCTGCTCGCGCTGCGGGCCAAGGAAGGGTCGGCCTGGGCGCGCCGGCATCTGGACGAGTGTCCGGTGTGCCAGACGGAGCTGGAGGCGCTGTACCAGCGCGTGGCCCGCCTCAAGGCGCTGCCGCCGCTCGGGCCCGCGCGCGACCGCTGGCCCGCGATCCGCGATGCGATCGTCGCCGAGCGGCGGCGTCGGCTGCGGCGTTGGAGCGGCGTCGGTCTCGCGGCCGCGGCGGCGCTCGCCGGACTGATCGTGTTCGCGCCGTTCCGGCCGCGGCAGGTCGACGCTGCCGAGCTGGCGCGGGCGAAGCAGCAGTCGGCGACCCTGGAGGAAGAGCTCCAGCGCTACGGCCCCACCGGACGCGTCATGAGCGGCCGGTCGGCCGCCCTGGTGGCCGAGCTCGAAGACCGCATTGCCGTCATCGACGGCGAGCTGGCCCGGGTGGGCGGGTCGGCGGCGCAGGAGCGCCACGACGAGCTCGTCACACTCTGGCACGAGCGGGTGACCCTGATGCAGCAGCTGGTCGACGTGCACGTCACCCGCGTGTCCTACGTTGGGCTGTGAGGCCCGGAGGAATCCGTTCATGATGTTGAGGAAGTGGATCATCGCCGCCGTCGCCGTCGCACTCATCGGTCCGGCGTGGCTCGCGGCGCAGCAGCCGCCGCGCCCGCCCCGCCCCCCGCGGCAACCGCGCGCCTTCGTCTTCGCTGACGACAACCGCGGCCGGATCGGAGTCGTAGTGAAGACCCAGCCCGACTCCGAGGCGGACAAGCTCGGCGCGAAGGTGGAGGGCGTCACGCCGGGGGGGCCGGCGGCGAAGGCCGGGCTCAGGGTCGGTGACATCATCACCAAGTTCAACGGCACGCAGCTCGCCGGGCTCAAGGCGGAGGACGAGGAGGAATCGGGGCCTGGCACCAAGCTCGTGCAGCTGGCCCGCAAGCTCGAGCCGGGCGACACGGTTTCGATCGAGTACCGCCGGGGGAGCGACGCCAAGAAGGCCACGCTCGTCGCGGAAGACTTGGGTTGGGCGCCGAACATCAGGGTGATGCCCGGCATGCCCGGCATGCCCGACATGCAGCACTTCGAGTTCTCGTTCGGTATGCCGTGGGGCGACCTGGAGCTCGTCGGTCTGAATCCCGACCTGGGCGAGTACTTCGGTACGAAGGAAGGCTTGCTGGTCGTGAAGGCCCCGGCCGATTCGAGCCTCCCCGTGAAGGGCGGGGACGTGATCCTGTCGATCAGCGGGCGCAAACCCAGCAGCCCGTCGCACGCGATGCGGATCCTGCGCTCCTACGAGGCGGGTGAAACAGTGTCCATCGAGCTGATGCGCAAGCAGAAGCGCCTCACCGTGGCATGGAAGGTCCCGG
>Ga0209157_1000565_pt1 | contig 31328 bp, 30 predicted proteins | sample GraSoiAngelo_135_FD_185892 | JGI IMG/M metagenome (GOLD analysis project Ga0209157, IMG submission 185892) | Grasslands soil microbial communities from the Angelo Coastal Reserve, California, USA - 14_0929_05_40cm (SPAdes) (version 2) | ecosystem: Environmental > Terrestrial > Soil > Grasslands ...
AGATCATCAACGAAGAGACGGCCCTCGAGATGGCCTTCCGTGGCGAGACGATCGACGAGACAGATCTGCGCAGTCGGTCCCGGATCGCGGCGCTCTGGGGAGTATCTCAGTTTGATGGTAAGAACGCCGGCTGGCGACCCGCAAATATTCATGGAGACGTGACGCGGTCGGCGCGCTGCCACTCGAAGATGGTCACGGCGGACGAAGATGAGCTTCCAGCTCTCCGAGAACGATTGACGCCCGGGAGACCCCAGTTTCGTCGAGGAATTGAGACTCGAATTCCAACCTCTTAGTTAGAACGGGTTTGACGGAATGGATCGCTTCCACCGTGAACATTGGAGAACGGATTTTGAAGATCACACGTTCGGCGCCTCTTACGAGCAGCCTGTCGGGGGATCGGTCTCCACTGGGCTTGCTCGGTCCCGCGATTTCCAGATTTTGAGTCCCTCGGGATGCCAGGCAATCGCACTGGCACCCCCTATGCACGCGTCTTCCGTCAAGGAAGACCCTTCCCGACAAAGGCAAACCCATCGCGAGGTGGGGGCGCAAAGCCACGGGTCAGGCAAGTGCCTGACGGCCGGGCTACCGAAGAAGGAGCCGTAGTGCCCGGAGACATGCTGGTCTTCCGCGAAAAGGGAGACCACCATGTTTTCAGGAATTGGTTCGCGCGTTCACCGCCTCCTCGTCCCGCTCCTCGGCGGACTGGTATCGCTGCCGCTGCTTCCCATGCCGTTGGTCGCGCGTTCTGAAGCGCTGTCCCCCGAGTTGCCTCGCGTGTTCCTCGACACGACCCTCGTCGCCCCGTCGGGCCAGATCATTGCGGTGCCTGCGGGCGGCGATGTCCAGGCTGCGCTCAATGCGGCGCAACCGGGCGACGTGATCACGCTGCAGGCGGGGGCGACGTTCACGGGGCCGTTCACGCTACCCAACAAGACGGGCACGGGATGGATCATCGTCCGGACGAGCGCGCCCGACAGCAGCCTGCCGGCGCCGGGCACGCGGGTGACGCCGTCCTACGCCGCCGTGATGCCGAAGATCGTGGCGGACGCGAGCCTGGGATTTGCGATCCAGGCCGCATCGGGGGCGCATCATTTCCGGTTCATCGGCATCGAGGTCATGTCGGCGGCCGGGGCGCCGACGTTCGACTTGGTGAGACTCGGCTCGGGGAGCGAGACGAGCACGTCGGCGTTGCCGCACGACATCATCGTCGACCGCTGCTACATTCACGGCTTGGCCGGACAAGCCGCGAAGCGCGGCATCGCGCTGAACGGCAGTCGATTGGCCGTGATCGACTCCTATCTGAGCGAGTTCAAGGATCAAGCCCAGGACACCCAGGCCATCCTGGGCTGGAACGGCTCGGGTCCCTTCAAGATCGTCAACAACTATCTCGAGGCAACCGGCGAGAACGTGATGTTCGGCGGAGCGGACCCCTCGATTGTCAACCTCGTGCCGGCCGACATCGAGATTCGGGGGAACCATTTCTTCAAGCCGACGGCGTGGCGCGGCGTGTGGGCGGCGGTCAAGAACCTCTTCGAGCTCAAGAACGCGCGGCGCGTGCTCATTGAAGGCAACATCTTCGAGAATAACTGGCTGGCCGCCCAGGCCGGCTGGGCCGTTCAGTTCACCGTCCGCAATCAGGACGGCACCGCCCCCTGGTCGACCATCGAAGACGTGACCTTTCAGAAGAACATCGTGCGGCATTCTGGCTCCGGATTGAATATTCTCGCGGCCGACGATCCCAATCCGAGCCAGACCATGAAACGGGTGCTCATCCGAGACAATCTCTTCGACGACATCAACGCGGGACGACCTGGGGAGGTAACGGGCGGCTCTTTCAGATCCTGGGCTATGCGGGAGGGTCGACCGACCTGGTGATCGAGCACAACACGGGGCTCCAGCAGGAGGACGTGAATTACTCCGAAGGGGTCTCTCATACCGGGTTCATCTACCGCAACAACCTCACACCCCAGGGAGCGGCCGGGTTCGGCTTCATGGGGCAAGGGGCGGCGGAAGGGATCAGCACGCTCACCAGCTACTTCCCGCTGGCGGTGTTCCAGCGCAACGTCATCGCGGGGGGCAACGCGGCAATCTATCCCGCGGACAACCTCTTCCCCTCCTCGCTCGACGCCGTGGGCTTCGTGGATCTCGCCGGGCACAATTATCGTCTGGCGGCGTCCAGTCCGTACAAGAACGGGGCGACCGATGGGACCGACATCGGCGCCAACATGGACGCCCTGGGAAGCGGCGACGGCGAGCGTGATTTCCGGAGCACCTGGGACGGCTGAGACGATGCCCCCCACGGTATCCTTGACGGCTCCGGCCAATGGGGTAACCGTGTCGGGCTCCGCCCCTAACGGTGTCGGCCACCGCCTCCGACAACGTGGGCGTCGCGAGGGTTCAATTCAGACATCGATGGAGCTAACCTCGGCGCCGCGGTGACAACGCCTCCGTATTCGATCAGCTCGAACACCACGACGGCGACCAGTGGGTCGCACACTCTCACCGCGCAGGCCTTCGACGCCGCCGGCAACATGGGCTCGAGCGCACCGGTGACGGTCACGGTGACGAACGACACCACGCCGCCGACCGTGGCCATTTCCTCACCGACCGCCGGGCAGACGGTGTCGGGCGTGGTGACGATGACCGCCTCCGCCGCAGACAATGTCGGCGTCACCCGCATTGATTACTGTATCTGCAAGACGGCCAGGTCCTCGCCGTGTTGTCCCCGCCCGTCTTCACGTTCTCCGCTCGCCAGGTCGACCCCAATGGTCCTCAAGCCTTTGTGGTCGGAACCGGGGGGATGGACCGCCATAGCTTCAATAGCATTGCTCCCAATAGCGTGACTCGCAACGACCGCGCGTACGGTGTTCTTCAGCTGATGCTCAAAGACGCTTCCTACGACAGAAATTCGTTCCGGTCGCGGGCTGGACGTACACGGACAGCGGCTCGATGAAGTGCCGCTAGCTGCGAAGAAGCGCCAGCCTCGATAAAGCCTTGATGGCCCGCGTCAGGGGACGTGAGAGATCCGGCGCGCGGGCTGGATGACCTAATCCCGGCGCGCCGACAACTCGGACGCGACCCTTGGCGGTGTCAATGTTCCCGGCACAGCTGTAAATCGTCGAGCGGTCGAGCGGTTCATGAATGAGAATGGCGAATCCTACAGATGGCTGACAGTGCCGCGCACGGCACGGCCTCCTTGACGGTCTCCGACTGAAAACGCAACGCCCTAGCGCGCCTCCTCCACGGCGACACGCATTTCCCCGACAAGGCGCTCAGCATCTTTGAGCCCCACGCTGAAGCAATCCGCAAGGGCAATGCCGCGAAGCCGACCGAGTTCGGCAAGGTCGTGAAGATCCAAGAGGCCGAGGGCAAGATCCATCACTGACTATCACGTGGTGTGCGACTCGTATGCCGGACGAGGCGCTCTGGCGGCCGGCGCTGGAGTGCCAGCACTCTATTCGGCCGTCCGCCCCGACTGGCCGTCGCCGACGCCGATTCCCTGAAGAGCCAAAAAAGAAGGCCGGAGCGAGCCCCGGCCTTCCATCCGCCGCGCGAGCCGTTAGGGGCTCTCCCGAGCCGGTGTCCTCGCCGGTGTCTTCCCAGCGTTCCGCTCGGACGAAGCGTCCTTGTTCCTGTCGGCCTTCGGCGACGCTGACCGCTCACTGTCGCCCGTCTTCGGAGAGGCGGCGGGGCTGCCGGTATCCGTGGCGCTTGTATCGGCCTTCGATGGGCTCTGGACGTCCTTCGGCTGCTTGGCGGACGAGCCCTTGTCGTTCCCGGGCGTCGGCGTTTCCGTCTGGGCGAAGGCCGTCGAGGCTACCATGAGGGCGACCAGGACCACCGCCAGTGTGCTCATTAACTTCTTCATCGCGAACCTCCTTCACATCGTGGATGATGAACCACATGAGCAACGGCCGTGCCACTGGTGTGGCCGGCGAGGGCGCGGCTCAGCCGGCCGGCGGCCGGGACAGGCCTGAGCGGCTGGCGAAGCTGGCCGTGAAGGGGCAAGCGCACGAACGCGATGAGGGGCCCGAGGATCACGTCGTTCGGTGCCGGCGCCGCATCGCGTCTACCAGGTGGACATTGGGTCATCCAAGATTCAGGACGCGAAGCAGCAGCGCCCAGGCCATGACGATCAGCAAGCAGGCCACGATGACCATGGGCGTCGTGGATCGCCTGATCGCTTAGCCCAAGTACTGAGAACACCTCAGCGCGTTTCCACGACTTTCCGCCTCCGATTGAGGGATCTTCCGAATGGCGCGCCACGGCCGTCCGATCTACGCTGACTCGCAGATACAACGAAACCCCCCGTGAGTGAGCGCTGGGCGAAGAGAAAGGGGAAGAAACGATGGGGACGAAGATCGAAGCAGGATGGCTCCCCGACATCCTGCCGCCGCGCACGCCGGACGAGGCGATCGAGGTCTCCACGATCTGGAGCGTCGCCGGCCTGCTCAGTCCGCCATTCTCGACGGTGAGGTGGCGCGCTTCGACGAGCAGCTCGTCTCGCGCGCTTCCCATCTCTGGCATCCCCGCGGCCTCCCGCAGCATCGCAAGAACATGATGACGAAGCGAATTCTCGTACCGGTTCGACGGTCAGAGAGCCATGCGACGATGGCGGTCGTGCGCGGACTGGCGCGCGATCAGGGCTCGACCGTGCGGCTGCTGCGGGTACTACCGGTTCCGGAGCTCGTGGTGGGGCTGTACGGTCGCCCCATCGCGTACGTCGACCAGGAGATGGAGCGACTCACGGCGCAGGGGCTCGACGAACTGGTGTCTCCGGCCGCCGAGCTTGAGGGCGTGCCCGTGGAGCGCGTGGTCCGTTTCGGCGAGCCCGCCGAACAGATCCTGCTCGAGGCCGAGGCGTTCGCCGCCGATCTCATCGCGGTGACGACGAGCACCCGCAGCCGACTTGTGAGCGCACTGGCGCCCGGGGTGGGGGAGCGCGTGCTGCGCGAAGCGCCCGTTCCCGTTCTCCTGCTGCGCGACTGAGCGCGACGTCAGGCTTCTAGGCCTCCGGTCGATGCCGTGCACGGTCACCTTCTTCCTGACGGTGTTGCGGTTGATCCCGAGGAGTCTGGGCCGGGTGTCAACGGCAATCCCCAATTCCCCACCCGCACAAGAGCGACGCGGCCACTGTTCGGCTCGAAGAGTTGTGGAACGAGCGGATCGCCGACTACGAACTGTGCCTGCTCTGCGCCTACCACGTCGATCCTGTGGATGTCGAGTTGAGGCGGGGGATTTACTACAAGGTGCTCCCAGTTCCGGAGCCGGCTAACAACCCGGCCTAGCAGGCTGCGGAAAAACGGCGTGAAGACATCGTTTTCATCCTCGGCAACGAGCTTTGCGGGACGGTTGCGCCAGCTCGCAGTCTTGACGTCGGCAACCTGGGTTCAGCGAGGGGGCGCCCGTCGCGCCTCACACGGTTTGCTCCGTGAGATTGCGAATGCGGACCAAATTGTAGACCGCGAGGCCGAAGACGAACATCCAGCCCACGCGAGCCGTGCCCCGGTGCCGAGTCTTTCGCAGCAGACCGACCGTTTTCAGCCAGCCAAAGATCTCCTCGATGCGCTTGCGTTTCTGTTGGCTCACCAGATAGCCGGCATGCCGCGTGGTGCGCGTATCGATCGCGCTCGAACGGTTCGAGGTGTTCTGCGCCACGTGAGGCGTCACCTGCAGCCGGCGAAGGTCCGCGACGAAGTCCGCCGTGTCATACCCCTTGTCGGCGCCCACGGTGACGCGCCCGGTGCCGCGGATGCGCGCGAGCATCGTGCGGGCCGCCGTGCGCTCGGCGACCCCCGTCGCCGGCGTCAACTCCCCATCGACAGCGAGGCCATGCCGGTTCTCCATCAACACGTGCCCGTGGTAGTACAGCTTGGCTTCCTGACCCTTGCCCTTCCGAAACAGCTGCGCCTCGGCATCCGTCGTCGAGGCATGGGTCGCATTGGTCCGGCGCTCGCCGTGGAAGTTCACCGTGGGATTGCCCGGATCGTCGGGCGGCGGCGGCGACGCGTCCTTCCGCTGGAAGCTCTTGAGGCTCGCCCACGCCTCGATCAACGTGCCGTCCACGGTGAAGTGCTCGTCGGACAGGAAGCCGCGGCCCCGCGCCTGGGCCAACACGCGGTCAAAGAAGACGCGGGCGACGTCGCCGGCGAGCAATCGCTCGCGGTTCTTCGTGAACACGGTGGCGTCCCAGACGGGATCGTCCATTTCGAGGCCGACAAACCAGCGGAAGAGCAGGTTGTAGTGGAGCTGCTCCATGAGCAACCGCTCGCTCCGCACGGTGTACAGCACCTGCAGAAGCAGCGCGCGCAGCAGCTTCTCGGGCGCGATCGACGGCCGCCCAACCCGCGAGTAGAGCTGACCGAACTCGGGCGACAGCTCCGCCAGAACCCCGTCGACCATGCCGCGGATCGGGCGCAAGGGGTGATCCGGCGGGACTCGCTGCTCAAGCGGCAGATAGCTCCACATCCCAGCCTGCTGCCGATCGTCACCACGCATGCGCGCCTCCGTGGGAAGAATTACGCGCATGGTAGACGAACTCTCATGCTGACCCGGCATCCAAAGTCGGGTTTTTCAGCATCCTGCTAGGCTGCCCCGGGACCATCCGGGACCCTGGGCGGTCGCGGGACGGCGTGCGTGCTCCTAATACCCGGCGGCGCGGTCGACCAGATTCCGCAGGGTCTCGCCCGCGAGCCAGCGGCGCACGTTCTCAGCGAAGAGCGTGACGCACTTGTCATCGTAGCTCGGCAGGAAGCCCGACACGTGCGGCGACAGGATCACGTTGTCGCACGCGTAGAGCGGATGCCCGGGCGACGGCGGCTCCTGGGCGAACACGTCGATGGCGGCACCGGCGATCACGCCGTCGCGGAGCGCCGCGGCCAACGCGGATTCGTCGACCGTCGCACCGCGCCCGACGTTGATGAAGTATGCGGACGGTTTCATGCTCAGAAGCTCGGCCTTGCCGATCATCCTCTCGGTCTCACGCGTCAGCGGCGTGGCCATGACGACCACGTCGGAGCGGGCGAGCAGTTCGCCGAGCTGGCGCGGGGCATACCACGCGTCCGGGAGCGCGCCGTCGGGGTCGCCCGTGCCGGGGAGCGCGTATCCGGTGTCTTCGCGCTTCGAGGGATCGCGCTTGCATGCGAGCACCGTCATGCCGAACGTCTTGGCGAGACGCGCGAGCTCCCGACCGATGCTGCCGTAGCCGATGATGCCGAGCGAGGCGCCACGCAGTTCGCTCGGCACGAACAGCGGCCAGCGCTCGGCATCGGGCGGCCACGTCCCCCTCGCCTGCCAGGCGACCATGCGCGGCACCCGATGCGCGAGAGCCAGCAGCATCGTCATCGCATATTCCGCGATGGTGGCCGCGTGCACCCCGCTGGTGGTGGTGATCGGCACTGTGCTGTGCGTGTAGAGGGGATGATCGACGAGCGCGTTCACGCCGGCCATGTGGAGCTGAACCCACTTGAGACGCGGCACGCGGGCGAGGTCGCGAGGCGGTGACATCGAATAGAGCACGTCGACGCTCATGTAGTTTGCGCTCTCCGGCTTCGCGCGCAACACGGTGAGCCGGGGCGAGACCGCACGCAGGCGGTCGAGCAGCGATTCGCTGAAGGGCATGGTGACGAGGATCGTGGTCGCGCTCAACGCGAGATCCCGCGTCCGTTACTTGATGGCGTAGGGGTTGATGGGCGTGCCGACGCCGCGAGTAACGGGCAGCGGCGGCGCGACGAGCAGGAAGGCCCAACGGCCGTCGGACGCGCAGTCGGCCGCCAGCTCCTCCAGGTAGAAGATCTCACCGAGCGTCAGGCCCATGTTGGGGATGGCCAGGACGTGGAAGGGGTTGCGAAACGCGGGGAGCATCTCCGAGGGCCGGACCTCCACCGCGTAGTTGTCGCTGGCGATCGCGGCGATCTGGCGCGCGTGCAGCCACGGCGCGGTGTGGATCGACACGCCCGGAAAATTGTCCAGGTCGTAGCCGCGCCAGTCGTTCTTGTCCAGATAGCGCGTCATGTGGCCGGTGCGAACGAGCAGCAGGTCGCCGCGCTTGACCTCCACCTTTTGCGCCGCGGCCGTCCCCTCGAGATCGGCCACGGTGATGGCGTAACCCGGCTCCAGCGCGCGCACGCCCTTGTAGCGCGCCACGTCGAGCAGCACGCCGCGGCCGGCCAGCTTGCTCTTGGTCTTGTCGATGCTGTTCTTGGCCGCGCCGGTGCTGGTCACCAGGTCGGCGTCGTAGCCGTTCCACATCTTTCCCTCGTAGAAGATGTGGGCGAGACTGTCCCACTGGGTCACGCACTGCAGCGGCATGACGATCCAGTCATCGGAGCCGCCGTAGCCCTGGGCCTCGCGCACCTGCTCGGGGGTGCGAGGCCGGTCGCCGCCGTCGCGGAACATCGCGTGGATCGGATTGAAGCGCTGGCGCGTGCCGCTCTGCGGGCCCTCGCGCTGCAACGGAATGCCGAGCGCGAAGATTTTGCCCGCCGTCGCGAGCCGGCAGCCCTCGGCGATCGTCTCAGGCGTGATGTAGTTCAGCGTGCCCAGCTCGTCGTTCGGCCCCCACGTGCCCCAGTTCCGCACCTGCAGCGCCAGCGTCCGAAGCGCGTCCTCGCTCATCCCCCTCCCGGGCTCTCAGTCCACCACCTGCGGCCGGAGCCGCTCGGCGATGATGTCGATGGTGTCGTGGATGGCGGGATAGGTCGAGTACGACACCTCGAGCGCGATGTGGCCGCAGCCCAGCGCGCGGAAGCCGCGCAGGTCTTCGGCGATCTTCGCGACGGTGCCGGTGATCACGTGACGGCCGCGGATCAGCGCCATGTCCACCGCGGCCTGGTGCACGCCCTCGATCACGATCGGGATGCGCAGCGACAGCGCGGGCTCCCCGTCGCGTCCGGCGTCCTTCCAGAAGCGACGGAGCGTGTCAGCGCTCTGCTGGAAAGCGTCGCGGTTCGTCGCGGTCGCGTGCCAGCCGTCGGCGAACCGGGCGACGCGGCGGAGCGCGGCCTCGCTGTTGCCGCCGACGTAGAGCGGCGGCCGAGGCTTCTGCAGCGGCATCGGCGAGACGCTCACGTCGTGCAGCCGATAACGCTTCGTCTCGATCTTCGGGTGGGCCTGCGTCCACAGCGTCCGGAACAGCTCCAGCGCCTCCTCGCTCCGGCTCACCCGCTCCTTGAACGGCACGCCGAGGGCCTCGAACTCGCCCTCCAGCCAGCCGATCGCCGCGCCCACGATCAGCCGGCCGCCGGAGAGGACGTCGACGCTGGCCAGCAGCTTGGCGACGGGAATGGGCGAGCGGTACGGCAGGATCACGACGCTGGTCCCCAGCGCGATCCGGCGGGTCACGCCGGCCAGCCACGGCAGGACGGCGAGCGGATCGAGCATGTGCTCGCGATAGATCACGTTCGCCTGGTTGGGCACGATCACGTGATCGGTGACCCAGACCGAGTCGAGCCCGCGCTCTTCGGCGCGGCGCGCGACCTCGAGCATCCGTGGAACCTCGATCGGTCGGCCGTAGTGGGGCAGGCAGATGCCGAGCTTCATCGGCCGGCAGTATACCCTTCACCGGATTTGGGCGACGGCGGACTGCTCGACAACTGGTGGGGCTAGATCCTGGCCCTCGGGAACGTCGACATGGACGGGCGAAGCGTTCGGCCGCTCACCGCGCTCGTCCCGGCCGACGAGCTACCGATCGCCGACGGCGACGAGCGCGACGACCAGCAGCGCCGCGGCCAGGGCGGCCACGGGATGCCAGAAGAACCCGATGAAGCTGCCCGTCACGGCGCCGCCGACCACGAGCTCGGTGTGGGGTGAAAACATCGCTCAGACCGCCACGTGCTTGCGCGCGGGGGCGTGGACGGTGGCCTCGAGATCGCGCGCCTCGGTGACCGCGTGCAGGCTCTTGAACGGGACACCGAAGGCAGCGTGTCCCGCGATGAGGATCATCGCGAAGTTCAGGGCGGCGGCCAGGATCTGGAGCACGGGCAGCGCGATCAGCTCCAGCACCTGCTCGCTCTTGTCGTGGAGCCAGTCGATGTCCCTCCGGAAGTCTTCGAGGGCCGGTCGCCACCGCGCCAGCAATCCTCGCCGGTCCGGAGCAGCGTATTCCGGCGCGGCCACCGGCTCGCGCGCGATGAAACCCAGCAGCGTCGGCGTTCCATACTGGGCGAAGAGGAACCAGGTGGCGGCACGGACGCTGATCCAGGCGACCGCCGCCAGGACCAACGTCATGGACATGCTGAGCGTGATCCTCGCCTGCTCGGCGAGCCAGGGCGTGAGGGCCCGGACGACCTCGCGGTAGAAGAACATCGCCTCGAAGAACATCACGAAGAGCTGGACGAGGACCATCTGGATCAGGAACTTCACCTCGCGCTGGCGGACGGCGTTCACGAACGATTGGAGGCAGGCGAAGCTTCCCGCGACGAGCACGACCAGGAATCCGTAGAGGATCGGCGGGGCGAACCGGCCAACGTCCTCGGCGCCGAGTACGGTGGCGATCACGCCCGTCATCGTCGCCCGCGACGCGTAGGCGAGCACACCGGCTTCGACCAGGCACCAGACGATCAAGGCCATGAAGGCGACCCAGGGCACGCCGGGTCGGAAGTAACGCTGGGTCACGCTCCTGGTCATCGTGAACGGCACCGTGATCGTCTCGCGCAGGAACCCGGCCAGCAGTCGCACGCCGAGGTAGCTCATGGCGAGCGCCCATCCGACGGCCACGCCGCTCAGCCGAACGATGCCGACCCAGTACATCCAGACGACGCGCCCGGCGTCCCACCAGGCCAGCAGCAGCAACGAGCCGAAGCGCGTTCGCGATGCCCGGAAGGGCAGCGTGTAGATGGAGAGCTGCGTGCACCAGATGCCGGCCAGCGCCAGCAGCACGGGGAAGAGGAGGAAGACACACTTGGCCGCGGCCGCCCACGGCGAGGCCGACTCGAAGAAGAAGGGAACGAGCGTGTGCTGCAGCTTCGGGATCCAGGCGATCGGCAGGGAGGCCATCTCGGCCACGTCGTGCCAGGAGTCGGGCAGCGTGTCGATCAACGAGTCGAGCATTTCGTGCTCTCCTTGACTACGGGCTCTCCGATGGCACACCGCTCACGATCGCGCTCGTCCGTGGGCTCGCCGCCACCGATCGGATCATCGGCGTCGGCGCCCACGGGCCCAGGATCTCGCGGCGAGGCTCCGGCCTCACCGTCTCGCGGTGAACCGGCTCGGCCTCGCGGCGCGGCTCGGGGCGAGTCGGCGGCACGTAGACGGCGGGGCGGATCTGGGGCCTCATGGTCGATTCCGTCATGACGACACGGCGGTTCGACGAACCATAGATGACGGCCACGCCGCGGTAATTGATCCGGCGAAGGATCTTGGCGACGTAGCGGCGGGTCTCCCGATACGGCGGGACCCCGTGATAATTGATGACGGTCTGCTCGCCGGCGTTGTAGGCCGCGACCGCGAGCGGAACGTTGCCGTGGAAGCGATCCAGCAGCCGGCGCAGGTGGCGCACGCCGCCGTCGATGTTCTCGTACGGATCGAACGAGTCGCGCACCGACAGGCTCGATGCCGTTGCCGGCATGAGCTGCATGAGGCCGCGAGCGCCCTTGCGCGACACCGCCCGCGGGTTGAACTCGGACTCGGCTTCGATGATGGCCGCGACCAGCAGCGGCGAGATGCCGTGGCGGAGCGCGACCTGCTTGATGTGCGCGTGAATGTCCGTCATGGTGAGCCGCGGCTTCGGCTCTTCCGCCGGTTCCGCCACCGGCTCTTCGTCGACCGATTCGTCGACCACGGCCGCCGCGATCGCGGCCGCATCCGTGTCCGCCTCCGCCTCTGACGTCAGCGTCGGCACACCTCCGGGGCGCGTCAGCAGGTACCCCGGAATCACCGTGATCAGCAGCACGGCGAAGCCGAGCAAATGGCGCGTCAGGACGGACGGTTGACCGTCATCCTCCGCAACACTTCTCAGGCCCAGCGTTGCTGTGTCGTTCACGACGTCTCCTCCGTGTCCCGCTTTTCTGAACAGTGTCCGGACAGACGCGGGACGCAGCACGGGGGTGACGAGGCAACCGGGATGCCAGACCCCCGGATTCGGGGGGTCGGTGCAGGTTTTCGGTCAGTTACCGGTCAGTGGCGTGGGCGCAGGGCTCGGGACGCGGCGTCACGCGCTGGACACACTGCGTGACAAGCTGGACCTGGGCCTCAGGGACCGCCTGGCACGTCAGAGGCCGTAGAGCTCCCGCGCGTTGTCGCACAGGATGCGGCGACGCGACGCGTGCGGAACGTTCTTGAAGTTGTCGGCGATGGCGTGTTGCGACTCAGGCCACGTCGCATCGGCGTGCGGATAGTCGGACGCCCACATCACGCGGTCGTCGCCGAGCGCGTCGAGCATACGCAATCCAGCGTGATCCGTCTGGAACGTCGCCCACACTTGCCGCCGACAGTACGCGCTCGGCGGCATCGTGAGCGCGAGGCCGCCGTGCGTGCGCCAGTACTCCTCGGCATCGAGGAATTTGCGATAGGTGTCGTCCATGCGCTCGAGCATGTAGGGCAGCCATCCGATGCCGGTCTCGGCGAGCACGATCTTCAACGACGGATAGCGCTCCAGAGCGCCCGAGAAGATGACGGCGGCCAGCGGCTCGTCCATCTGCAGCGTCGAGCACGAGACGCGAACGCCCATGTTACCGGCCTTCGCGGCCTTGGGCCCGCTGACGGCGACGGTGCGCAGTCCACCACCGAGGTGGAAACCGATGGGAAGGCCCGTCTCGGCCGCCGCTTCCCAGAACGGCTCCCACGCGTCGTCCCACAACGGCAACTCGACGCGCGCGGCCAGGAACATGCCGGTGCGCAGCCCGATCTTTCGGAGGCTTCGGATTTCGTCGGCCGCGCTCGCCGGATCGTCGATGGGAATCAAGCCAGCGCCGATGAGACGCTCGGGCGCGGTCGCGCAAAACTGGGCAAGCCAGTCGTTGTACGCGCGATAGCAGACCTTGCGGAGCTCGGGATCGGCGATCAGCAGCGGCACGATCGGGCCGTACATCACGGTCGCGTCGATGCCGTCACGATCCATGTCGGCCAGGCGGAGCGCGGTGGTCGTCGGACGGAGGACGCCGGGCTCGAGCACGCCGCCCCGCTCGATGGCGGTACGCCGGCCGCCCTGCGCGCCGGCTGCGCCCTTGCGGCCGCCCCACGAATCCCAGCGATCGTTGCCGCAGACCCAGGAGGGCCCGTCGGCCGTGTCCACGACCTTCGGGGCGCGCTCGCGCCACTGCGCCGGCACGCGCGTCTGCCAGAGATCCTTCGGCAGCCACTGGAGATCGATGTGGTCGTCGGCCGAGATGATCCGATACTCCATCGCGTCCTCCGCTGACGTGTGGCGCTTACTTGTCGAGGAAGCCCCGGCCCTGGTCGGCGAGCTTGTTGAGCAGCGGCGCCGGCCGCCAGAAATCACTGCCGGTCTGCTTCTCGAACGCCAGCAGCCGGTCGCGGATCGTCTTGAGCCCGATCTGGTCGGCCCAGAACATCGGGCCGCCGCGATAGACGGGCCAGCCGTAGCCGTACACCCAGATGACGTCGATGTCGCTCGCACGGATCGCCTTGCCCTCCTCGAGGATCTTGGCGCCTTCGTTGACCATGGGGTAGAGCAGGCGCTCGCGGATCTCGTCGTCCGAGATCGATCGGCGCTGCACGCCGGCCTCTCGCGAGACTTCCGCGATGATCCGGTCGACCTCGGGATCGGGCTTCGGCGTGCGATCACCGCCTTCGTACTTGAAGAAGCCGCTGCCCGTCTTCTGACCGAAACGGCCCATCTCGCAGAGACGATCGGCGACGGGCGCGCGCTCGCCCCGGCCCTTGCGGATGCGCCAGCCGACGTCGAGGCCGGCGAGATCGCCCATGGCGAACGGGCCCATGGGCAGGCCGAAGTCGGTCAGCACCTTGTCCACCTGCTGGGGCGACGCGCCCTCGAGCAGCAGGCGCTCGGACTGCTTGCCGCGCTGGTGGAGCATGCGGTTGCCGACGAAGCCGTGGCAAACGCCGACCAGCACCGGTACCTTGTTGATCCGGCGCCCGATCGCCATCGCCGTGGCGATGGACGGCTTCGCCGATTTCTCGCCGCGCACGACCTCGAGCAGCCGCATGACGTTGGCGGGACTGAAGAAGTGCATGCCGACCACGCTCTCGGGCCGCCGCGTGGCCGAGGCGATCTCGTCGACGTCGAGCGTGGACGTGTTGGTCGCCAGCACCGCGTTGGCCTTCGCCACCTTGTCGAGCCGGGCGAACACGTCCTTCTTGATGGGCATCTCCTCGAACACGGCCTCGACGACGAGATCGGCGTCGGCGAGGGCATTGAAGTCGGTGGTGCCCTGGATCAGGCCCATGCGCTTCTCGACGTCGTCCTTGGTCAGCCGGCCCTTGGCCGCCGTCGCCTCGTAATTCTTGCGCACCACGCCGAGGCCGCGATCGAGCGCCTCCCTGGCGACCTCGATCACCGTCACTGGAATACCGACGTTGGCGAAGTTCATCGCGATGCCGCCGCCCATCGTGCCGGCGCCGATCACGGCCGCCTTGCGGATCTCCGCCGCCGGCGTCTCCGCGGGCACGTCGGGAATCTTGGCCGCCTCGCGCTCGGCGAAGAAGAAGTAACGCTGGGCCTTCGACTCCGGCGAGTTGAGCGTCTCGATGAAGAGCTCTCGCTCCCGCGCCAATCCCTGGTCGAAGGGCAGGCTCACCGCCGCTTCCACCGCCCTGATGCATGCCTCCGGCGCCTTGAAGCCGCGCGTCTGGCGCGCCACCGATTTGCGGAACTCGCTGAAGATCTCGGGCTTGCCGCGCGCGGCAGCGACCTTGTCGCCGAGATCGCGCACCTTGCGCAGCGGCCGCTTCTCGTTGACCACGCGCTCGGCGAATGCGATGGCTCCCGCGGTGAGATCACCGTCGACGATCTCGTCCACCAGGCCCAGCCGCTTCGCCTCCTCGCCGCCGATGGGATCACCGCCGACGATCATCGCGAGCGCCTTGTCGACGCCGACGAGACGCGGCAGGCGTTGCGTGCCGCCGGCACCCGGAATGAGGCCGAGCTTGACCTCGGGTTGGCCGAGCCGCGCCGTCTTCACCGCGACGCGCCAGTGACACGTCATCGCCAGCTCGAGCCCGCCGCCGAGCGCGGTGCCGTGAATGGCGGCGACGATCGGCTTCGGGCTGCGCTCGATGACGTCCTGCACCTGGGAGAGCGTCGGCTCTTGCGGCGGCTTGCCGAATTCGGTGATGTCGGCGCCGGCGATGAACGTGCGCCCGGCGCATGCGATGACGATCGCGGCGGCCCCGGCATCGCCGGCCGCCTGGTTGATCGCGTCGCGCAGGCCCTGACGAACGTGATGACTGAGCGCGTTGACCGGCGGATTGTTCACGGTCACGACCGCGATGCGGCCCTGACGATCGAGGCTGACGGACTGGCTGATCTGCGTCATGCATCCCTCGTTTGGCGAAGACGTGGCGCCAATGATACTCGACCGGCACCCGCCTTGCTTCGGGGAGCAGACGTCGCGAAAGGAGGACCGAGCAACGACGTTCCATCGACGAGCCCATCGACGATCGCCCCGCCACCGCCACACCACCAGCGCCCTCGGCGATCGACCCGCGCGCGGTGCGCCGTCGACCCTCGACCCCCTATGCTCGCCAAGGCGATCCAGGGACCAAGATCTACCCCACACAGATACGCCGCCCGGCCAGTTTGTCTCCGATCGATGCCGGAGTGGCCCTCGATGGGACAAGGCCCACTCCAATCTCGCGGAAAATCGCGAGCGAGCGGTCGTCCGGTTTGGCATCGTGCTCGCATTCGACCCGGATCGTGAAGACGTCCCGCCCTGCCCGAAAGGCCCCCCTGCTCCATTTCCCGTTTCGTCGTCTCGCGATCTGCCTCGACTGTGATGCGTGCTTCGAGCTGGGCCCGGGCAGCTGCCCGGCCTGTGGCAGCGGCACGCTGGCTCCACTCGCCCGCTTTTTCCAGAACGGCAATTCCGGGAGCCCCGCGAAAGTCCGCCGTCAGATGCTCGTGGTGGCCCAGGATCACCCGCACGTCTACGAGTACCTCAAGCGGATGTTCGCCGGGAACGACACGGTGGAGGTGATCCTCGACCGGCGTAACGGCGACCGGCGGCGCCCGGGGGCCACGCACCAGCCCGATCGCCGGCGGATGAGCGATCGCCGGCGACAGGAGATCGACAGCCAGCTCCGTGCGCTGGGATGGGCCATCGTGCTGCTGGATACCGGGCGCGATCACGAGCGCGTTCGCCCGCGCTCGCCCCGCTGATCCGGTCCCCTCGTCCTCTCGTCTAGCTCGTCGACGCCGCTCGCGCTCCCGGGGTACGTTATGATGCGCCGGTGCGCCGACCCCGCTCCGTCTCCGCGCTCGTCGGCCTAGACGTCTCCCGTCGCGGCATCGGTGGTCCCTGAGCAGCTTTCACCGCGTCGATCGGTGCCCGCTGTGCCGGGCCGAGCGCATCACGCCGTGGTTCCACGACGACGACGTGTGCTGGATCGCCGAATGCGAGATCTGCGCGGTGCCGATGGTGGTGTGGCGCTGGCATGGCGTCACGCCACCGGCTGACCACCTCACCCACATGCATGCCCGGCTGCGCGACGTGGCGACGGCTCAGATCGGCGAGTACTGGCTGGACGATCACATGCGGAATATCCCCGACCACTGGCACGCCCACGCCCGACCCAAGGGTGGTTTCTTCGGCCGGGGCTCATCATTAATATAGCGTCGAAAAGGAGGGCATCATGACCAGACGCCCTTGGAAGCTCCTGAGCCTCGGAGTCCTCGCCGCGCTCGTCGGCGGGCCGGGATTGGCCGCAGCTCAGCCGGTCAAGGTCGGAGCCGTCGTGCCGCTCACCGGGCGTTACGGGGCCGGAGGGGCGCAGGTTCGCGCGGGCTACGAGATCGCCGTCGAGCACATCAACGCCGCCGGCGGCGTGACCGTGGGCGGCAAGAAGATGCCGCTCGAGGTCACGGTCCTCGATGACGAGTCGGACGCCACGAAGACGGTGAGCCGGATGGAGACGCTGGCCGCGCAGGGCGTGGTCGCCTACCTCGGCGGCTTCGGCTCCGACCTGCACGCAGCGGCCGCCTCGGTCGCCGAGAAGAACAAGACGCCGTACCTCGGCGTGGCCTTCGCGCTCCACAAAGTCCACGAGCAGGGCTTCAAATACCTCTTCTCGCCCTTCTGGAAATCGCCCGACATCAAGCAGTACACGGTCGATCTCTTGAACGCCATCCCGGCCGCCGATCGCCCGAAAGCCGCCGCCATCTTCCAGGAGAAGACGGACTGGGGCCGCGAGATGGCCACCGCCTGGACCGAGTCGGCCAAACAGGGCGGCTACCAGATCGCGATGGTCGGCGAGTACGCGCCGGGCGCCAAGGACTTTTCCGACCTGATCTTGAAAGCCAAGGGCGCGGGCGCCGACCTCGTGCTCGGCCTACCGACCCCGCCCGACGGCATGACGATCGTCAAGCAGATGAAGGAGCTCGGGCTCAATCCCAAGATGACGCTGCTCATCCGCGCGCCCGATCCGCCCATCTGGTCCAAGAACCTGGGCAAGGACGGCGATTATGTCGTCCTCGCCCCCGGCTGGCACCACGGCGTGAAGGCGCCCGGCGTGAAGGAGCTGAACGAGGCCCACACGAAGAAGATCGGGCGGCCGGCCGATCCGATCACCGGCCCGGCCTACGCCAACGTCCAGATCCTGGCCGCAGCGATCAGTCACGCCGGCTCGCTCGACAAGGACAAGATCCGTGACGCGATCGCGGCGACCGACATGACGACGGTCATCGGCCCGGTGAAGTTCCGGCCCGACGGCACCGGCATCGTCAACGCCGTCTTCGTGCAGTGGCTGAACGGCAAGCAGGAGCTGGTGTTCCCGAAAGAAGCGGCCACGGCGCCGCTGGGATATCCGGCACCGCCGTTCGCCAAGAGGTGACGCTCCTCGAAGTCGAGCGCGTCACCAAGTCTTTCGGCGGCGTCCGGGCGGTCAGCGAGGTCTCCTTCAACGTGGGGGAGGGCGAGCTGATCGGTGTGATGGGGCCCAACGGATCAGGGAAGACAACGCTCTTCAACCTGATCACGGGGGCGCTCCGACCGGACGCCGGCCACATTCGCCTCCAGGGTCACGACATCACGGGCTGGCGACCGCACCGCGTGTGCGGCGCCGGCATCGCGCGGACGTTTCAGCTCGTTCGGCCCTTCCCGGGACTCACCGCGCTCGACAACGTTCGCGTCGGTCTGCTGTACGGCCGCGCCCGCGATCCCCGTCACGTCGCCGCCGATGCCGAGCGCTTGCTGACCCTCGTCGGGCTCGAGGGCAAGACGTTCCGTCGTGCCGCCGAGCTGACGTTGATGGACAAGAAGCGACTCGAGCTGGCCCGTGCGCTGGCCACCTCCCCTCACCTCCTGCTGCTCGACGAGCTCATGGCCGGGCTCAACCCCGCGGAGACCGAGACGGCGATGGCGCTGATCCGACGGCTCCAATCCGAGGGCGTGACGCTGTTGATGGTCGAGCACATCGTCTGGGCGTTGATGGCCCTCTCGCAGCGCATCATCGTGTTGAGCGCCGGCGAGAAGATCGCCGAAGGCCGGCCCGACGCCATCGCCGCCGACGCCACCGTCGTCGAGGTGTACCTCGGCCATGCTGCACGTCGATAACGTCGAGGCCTCGTACGGACCGTTCCTCGCGCTCTCGGGCGCCACGCTCGAGGTGCGTGTCGGCGAGATCGTCGCGCTGCTCGGCCCCAACGGCGCCGGCAAGACGACGCTGATCCGCTGCATCGCCGGCCTGCTTCGTCCGCGCGCCGGCGGGATCCGCTGGGACGGCGCCTCGCTCGCCAACGTGGCCGCCCACCGCATCGTCGAGCGCGGCATCGCCGTGGTCCCCGAAGGCCGGCGGCTCTTCGCCACGATGACGGTCGAGGAGCATCTCGACCTCGGCGCGTTCGCGCCGCATGCCCACGCCGGCCGCGTGCAGCGACTGGAGGAGGTCTACACGATCTTCCCGGTCCTGCGCGAGCGCCGCGGCCAGCTCGTGCGTGCGCTCTCGGGCGGCCAGCAGCAGATGGTCGCCATCGGTCGCGCGCTGATGGCGGCCCCGCGCCTGCTCATCCTCGACGAGCCGTCGCTCGGCCTGGCCCCGCGCATCGTGGAGTCGATCCTGGGTGTGCTGGGCGAGATCAACCGGCGTGGCGTGTCCATCCTCCTCGTGGAGCAGAACGTCCAGGCCGCGCTGGTGCTTGCCCATCGCGGCTACATCCTCGAGTCGGGCCGCATCGTCGGCGAGGGCACGGGCGCCGCGCTGATGGACGACCCACACGTCAAGCGCGCGTACCTCGGCCCCCTCGCGCTGCGCCACTGAGATGACGATCGTCCTCCAGCAGCTCGTCCTCGGCGTGCTGATCGGCGGCCTCTACGGCCTTGCCGCCGCCGGGCTCTCGCTGATCTTCGGCGTGATGAAGGTCCTCAACGTCGCCCACGGTGAGCTGATCATGCTGGGTGGCTACGGCGCGTTCTGGCTCTTCGCGCTGAGCGGGCTCGATCCGTTCGCCGCCCTCGTCGTCGTCATTCCCGTCGCGCTCGTCGGCGGCGCGATCCTCTACTGGGGACTCTTCGGCTGGGTCGTGCGCTACCACGAGGAGACACGGATCAAGAACTCGCTCCTGATCGGCTTCGGGCTCGGCCTGGCCCTCCACGCCGCGGCCGTACAGCTCTGGACCGCCGACGAGCGGTCGATCACGACCGCGTATGCCGGAAGCGTGCTCGACGTCGGCGGCGTCAGCCTGCCCGTGGTGCGGCTCGCCAGCCTCGTGATCGCGTTCGTGCTGATCGGCGGCCTGCACCTGCTGCTCAATCACTGGCGCTGGGGTCGCGCCATCCGCGCGACGGCCGACGACTGGGAGGCCGCGCTGATGACCGGCATCGACGTGCGGCGCGCCTACCTCATCGCCTTCGCCATCGGCACGGCGCTGGCCGGCGCGGCCGGCACGCTCGTCAGCGTCGGCTACTCGATCAGCCCGTCCATCGGCCTCGAGTGGACGTTGAAGGCGCTGATCGTCGTGGTCCTGGCCGGCCTCGGCTCGATGCTGGGGACGTTCGCCGGCGGCCTGATCCTCGGCGTGGCCGAGGCGTGCAGCGCGATGGTCTTCGGGGGCCCCTACCGCGAGGTGGTCGGCCTCGTCATCTTTCTCGTCGTGCTGGTGGCGCGGCCGCAGGGACTCTTCGCGAAGTGATGCGCCCGGCCTCGGCGGCGGCGGGCCTCGTCATCGTCGCCGCCCTGGCCGCGGTCCCGCTCGTGGTGCGCCGCGAGGACATCCTGAACTTCCTCTTCCTCGTGCTCCTGTCGATCGCGCTGGCGCAGTCCTGGAACGTCATCGCCGGTTACGCCGGCCAGGTCAACCTCGGTCACGCGGCCTTCTTCGGGCTGGGCGCGCTGGTCACCCGCGTGCTGTGGATCGCGGGCACGCCCGTCGTGATCGGGATGATCGCCGGCGCCCTCGTGGCCGTCGCGTTCGCGCTGCTGATCGGCTGGGCGGCCTTCCGGCTGCGCGGCGCCTACTTCGCCATCGGCACCCTGGCGCTGAGCGAGATCTTCCGGATCACCGTGGGGAACACGCTCGCCGAGATCTCGACGCTGCCCCAGACGACGATCGCCACCTATCGCCTGGCGAATCGCTACTGGTTGGCGCTGGCCCTGGCCGTGCTGGCGATCGCGGCGGTGGCCGCGCTCGCGCGATCGCGCCTGGGTCTCGGCATGCAGGCCATTCGCGAGGACGAGGACGCCGCCGGCGCCACCGGCGTCGATGCGCTCCGGCTGAAGCTGATCGCCCTGGTCTGCTCGACCGCGCTCGCCGGCCTCGTCGGTGGCTGCTTCGCGTACTACCACATCTCGTTCTATCCCTCGCACCTGTTCAGCCCCGGGTGGACGTTCGACGCCGTCCTGATGACCTTCATCGGCGGCGTCGGCACGCTGCACGGGCCGGTGCTGGGCGCGATCTTCTATGTCTTCTTCAAGGAGTACCTGGCCATCCGCTGGGTGGACTTCCACCTGCTGATCTTCGGCGCGCTCTTCGTCGCGATCGTGCTCCTGCTGCCGGGAGGGCTGGTCGAGGCGATGGGCAAGCTGCGCGGACTCCTCGAGTCCGCTGCGTTCACCCCCGATAGGCGGCGACCTCGACCCGAGCATCGTTGAAGCACGCGCCCTCGGCGATGTCGGCGTGGTGGGCGGGACAGAGCGCCGAGATGGTCTGGCCGTTGTCGCTGGTGCGCAGCCAGGCGCCCTTCAGCGACGAGACGACCCCGCGCGGCACGATGTCCGTCACGCGCAGTGGCAGTCGAACCTCGCCGAGATCATTCCAGACGCGGACGCGCATGCCCGCCTCGAGGCCGCGCGCGCGGGCGTCGTCGGGATGCATCTCGAGTGGCGGCGTCTCGTCACCGCTGACACCGCCGAAGGTCGAGGTGATCCGCTCGTCCGACGCCGGCGAGATCAGCGTGAGCGGGTAGCGCGAGTCGACCGGGAGGAAGCGCGGCAGCCGCGCGCGATACTTCGTCTCCAGATAGGGCGACGCCAGCTCGACCTTTCCCGACTTCGTGTTGGGGAAGACGTTCTTGAAGAGCGTGAACTCGTCGCCGTTGGCGGTCATGGCCGTCGCCCGATCCGTGGGAATTGCGCTCGGCCGCACGCCACCGAGCCGCGCGTCGGACGGATCGAGCGCCTCGTCCATCAGCTCGACGTCGCTCGCCCTGAAGATCGGATCGGTGAAGCCGAAGCGGGCGGCCAGGCGGCGAAAGATCTCGGTGTTGGGCAGCGCGTCCGCCTGCGGGGAGATGACTGGCTCGGCGCGCTGCAGCCAGTGCTGACCGTAGGCCGCGTAGAGCTCGGGATGCTCGAAGTGGCTCGCCGCCGGCAACACGATGTCGGCGTACGCGAGGCTGTCGGTCATCGCGACGTCGGAGCCGACGACGAAGAGATCCTCGCGGCGCAGGCCGCGGATCAGCCGATTCTGGTCGGGGTGCACCACCACCGGATTGTGGTTGTAGATGAAGACTGCCTTGATCGGCGGAGTGAGCCGTTCGTCGAGCAGGTGAGCGCCCACGTCGACGATGTTCAGGGTGCGCGTGCCCTTCGGCACGAGGTCGGGGCGTTGCAGGCGCGCGGGTGTCTTTGGAAACGCGAAGCCAGCACCATTGATGAGGCCTCCGCCGGGCACGCCAAGCTTGCCCGCGAGGGCCGGTAAGGCGAACACCGCGCGGATCCCGCTGCCGCCGTTCTGATTGCGCTCGAGCCCGTTGCCCACGCTGATCGCGGCGGGTGAGATGGTCGCGTACCACTCGGCGAGCGTGCGGACTTGATCGGCGGGCACGCCGCAGATGTCGGCGGCTTCGGCGACGCCGTAGCGCCGCGCCAGCGCCATGTACTCCTCGTAGCCGTCGACGTGGCGGGCCACGAACTCGCGATCGATCGCTCCGCGCCGCTCGAGCTCGGCGGCCACGGCCCAGGCCAGGACCACGTCGGTACCGGGCCGCAGCGCGATGTGCAGGTCGGCCTGACGGGCAACGGTGGTGCGGCGTGGATCGACGACGACCAGCTTGGCGCCCTGCTTCTTTGCCCGGTTGATCACGGGCATCAGGTGGAGATTCGACCACGTGACGTTGTTGCCCCAGGCCACGATCAGCCGCGAGTGCTCGGCCTGCTCGGGCCGCATGCCCGGGACGGTACCGAAGGTCCCCACCCACGCTTCGGTGCGAATCCCGCCGCACAGCGGCCTGCGGTCGAGGAGGCTCGCGCCGAGCCGATGGAAGAACCGAAGGTCCATCGAGCCGCCGGCGAGGAAGCCGTGCGGGCCGGCGTAGTTGAGCGGCAGGATCGCCTGGGGCCCATGGGCCGCGATGATCGCCGTGAACCGCTCGTGGATCGCGTCGAGCGCTTCGTCCCACGAGATCCGCTCGAAACGTGCAGCGCCGCGGGCGCCGTGGCGTCGCAGTGGCGTCCTGATCCTCCGCTCGCCGTGCACGAAGCCCGGATACGAGGCGGGCACCTTGGCGCACAGCACGCCGGCCGTGTAGGGGTTGGCGTGCGAGCCCTTGATCGCCAGGATGCGATCGTTCTCGACGCTCACCGTGAGGCTGCACGTGTCCGGGCAATCGAGCGGGCAGACGCTGTGACGTTCGGTGATCATGCCGCGACTATGCGCCAGGACGCGCCGCTGCGAAAGACCCAATCACGCCGGGCGCCCCCGACCATCCAACTCGTTCCCAGCGGTTCATTTCACCGCCAACGCCTGGACAATCGTGTCGACGTCGTAGACGCACCCACCCCACGTCCCTCCGCCCACGTGCTGGAGCGCCGCCCACAGCCGCGTGTCGTCGGGCAGATCGGGATCGGGCGAGAGATCGGGGCGCGGCGCGCGCGAGGCCAGGACGCGGGTGCCTTCGTCGACGCCGAAGGTGCGGTCGCCGTGGCCCACGAGATCGATCGAGCCCTCCAGGCGATGGCGGTCGACGATGACCTGGATCAGGTCGCCGTCGAGCACCTTGCCGATGGGGCCGCCGGCCAGCGCCTCCGGGCCGACGTGGCCGATGCAGGCGCCGGTGGACACGCCCGAGAAGCGCGCGTCGGTGACGACGGTCACGTGTTTGCCCCACGAGAGATGTCGAAGCGCGGCGGTGATCTGGTAGATCTCCTCCATCCCCGCGCCCATCGGGCCGCGGCAGATGAGCACCATCACATCGCCCGCCTTCAATGCCCCCTGCCCACGGCTCTTGATGGCGACGATGGCGTCGCGCTCGCGCGTGAAGACGCGGGCCGGCCCGACTTTTCGATAGACGCCGTCCGGATCCACCACGCTGGGGTCGATGGCCGTGCTCTTGATCACCGCGCCCTCGGGGGCGAGATTGCCGCGCGGAAACGTCACGGTGCTGGTGAGCCCGCGCGAGCGCGCGCGGTCGGGATCCATGATCACGTCGTCGGGGCTGACGCCGTCCATGGCGGCGAGCCGCTCGCGCAACGCCTGCCGGCGCTCCGATGCCTGCCACCAGTCGAGGACGGCGCCGAGCCGCTCACCGCTCACGGTCAGCGCGTCGAGCTCGAGCAGCCCGAGCCGACGCAGGTGGAGCATGACCTCGGGCACGCCGCCGGCCAGGAACGCGCGCACCGTCGGATGTGGCCCGTTGGGAAGCGTGTCGACCAGGCGCGGCACGCGGCGATTCACGGCGATCCAGTCGTCCACCGTCGGCCGGCGAAGCCCGGCCGCGTGGGCAATGGCCGGCAGGTGCAACAACAAATTCGTCGAGCCGCCGAACGCGGCGTGCACCACCATCGCGTTCCTCACCGCCGCATCGGTGACGATGTCGCGGCCGCGGATGCCTCGTGACTCCAGCGCGACGAGGGCACGCGCCGAGCGTCGCGCCATGTCGAACCACACCGGCTGACCCGAGGGCGCCAGCGCCGCGTGCGGCAGCGTCAATCCCAGCGCCTCGCCGATGACCTGCGACGTCGCCGCCGTGCCGAGGAACTGGCAACCCCCGCCCGGGGACCCGCAGGCACGGCAGCCGAGATCCTGCGCCTGCTCGAGCGTCAGCTCGCCGTGGGCGAACCGCGCGCCGATCGACTGCACCTTGCCCGCGTCCTCGCCATCACGCGGCGGCAGCGTGACCCCGCCGGGCACGAGCACCGCGGGCAGACCGCGCAGCGCCGCCAGCGCCATCATCATCGCCGGCAGTCCCTTGTCGCACGTCGCGACGCCGAGCACGCCCTTGCGCGTCGGCAACGAGCGAGCCAGGCGCCGGAACACCTGGGCGGCGTCGTTACGATAGGCGAGGCTGTCCATCATGCCGACGGTGCCTTGCGTGCGGCCGTCGCACGGATCCGAGCAGTACGCGGCGAACGGGAGGCATTCGAGCGCGCGCAGCTCTTCGGCCGCCGCCTGCATCAGCAGGCCGATCTCCCAGTGACCGGTGTGATAGCCGAGCGCGATCGGATGGCCATCCGCGGCGCGGATGCCCCCGTTGGTCCCGAGCATCAGGTACTGCGGCCGCGTGAGCTCGCTCGGCTCCCAGCCCATCCCCGCGTTCTGGGTGAGGCCGAAGATGTCGCCGCTCGGCTGCTCGAGCAGCATTTCGGCGGTGACCGGCAAGCGGCCCTGAGGGCCAGCGCCCGCGGTCTGGACCTGCCACAGCGTTCGCTCGGACGTCACGATCTCCGAGAACCCGATGCTCCTTCGCGCCACGGTTGCCTCCCCGTGCCCGACGTCTGGGCTGTGAATGGGCACTATGGTATGTTCAAACGCTCAGAACCACCCGGGAGGAGGGGGCCGGCCTACGACCCCGAATCTGAGAGAGTATCGACCTCACGGCAACATGACGATGGTGCGAACGTGATCCGCGGCCGCTCGGTGATCGTGCAGCCGGGCGAAGGCCCGTCGTTCTGGCAGCCGACGCCCGCCAACGGCCACGCCGACCCCGTCCTGACGCCGGCGAACACCGGCTTCGAGGGAATGTCGCTCGGCTATCAGACCATCGCCCCCGGTGGGCACGTGCGCGAGCACTCGCATACCACCCAGGTGGAGATGCTGATCTGCTTCCGCGGCCGTGGCCACCTGGTCGTCGACGGCGTCCGCCATCAGCTTGTGCCCGGCACCGCCGGCTTCTTCGGCTACGACGTGAAGCAGGAGATCTGGAACGACGGCGCCGAGGACCTCGTCATGGTGTGGATCATCGCGCCGCCCGGGCTCGAGAACTTCTTCGCCACCATCGGCCGCTGGCGCCGCCCCGGCGAGCCGGCGCCGGCGCCGTTCGAGCGCCGGCACGACGTCGTCGACATCGAGCGCGCCATGGGCATGAACGACACGAGGGCCTGAGCGGTGCCAACGATCTCCATCGGCGACGCCGAGCTTCACTACGAGGAGCACGGGCGGGGGCCGGCGCTGATGCTGGTGCCCGGCCTGAACGGTGTGGGCGCCTTCTGGGCGCGTCAGATCCCCGATTTTGCCCGCGACTTCCGCGTCGTGGTGCACGACCATCGCGGGACCGGCCAGAGCACGCACTCACGCATCCGCTACTCGGTGGAGCAGATGGCGGCTGACGTTCTTCGCCTGATGGACCGCTTGGGCATCGCGTCCGCGCACGTCGCCGGTCACTCGACGGGCGGCGCCATCGGGCAGGTGATCGCGCAGGACCATCCCGACCGCGTGCAGAGCCTCGTCCTCAGCGCCACCTGGCCCGGACCCGATCCGTACTTCCGGCGGCTCTTCGAAGCGCGCAAGCAGACGCTCCGCGCGAGCGGCATGGAGGCGTACCTCGCGGGCTCGGCGCTCGTGCTCGCGCCACCGTGGTGGGTCAGCGCCAACGACGCCGCGCTCGCCGAGCAGCATCGCGCGACGGCGGCGGCGGCGGCGCCGGTCGAGATCATCGAGAGCCGCATCGACGCCATCCTCGCCTTCGACCGCCGGGCCCGCATGCGCGAGATTCGCGTGCCCACGCTGGTCGTCGTCGCCGCCGACGACATGGTGACGCCGCCTTTCTACTCGCGCGAGCTCGCCGACGGCGTCCCCGGCGCCAAGCTCGTCGTGCTCGACGGTGGCGGCCACTTCGTGCCGAACATCTTCCCCGATCAGTACAACGCGGTCGTCGGCGGCTTTCTGAGGAGCGTCATCGGCCGCTGATCGGCGAGGTCGACGCGCGCACACCACACTTCTCACGCCCGGCTGTGTCCTTGGAATCAGAAACTGGCGTCTCTTGAACGGTGACGAGGAGGTGAGTCATGGCCCATCTGATCATCCGCCACAAGGTCGCCGACTTCTCGAAGTGGAAGACGGCGTTCGATGCTCACGCCGACGCCCGCCGGAAGGCAGGGTCGCGCGGCGGCACGCTCCACCGCAGTGCCGACAACCCCAACGAGACGCTGATCGTGCTGGAGTGGGACAGCGTGGCGAACGCGCGGAAGTTCACGCAGTCGTCCGATCTGCAGGAGACGATGAAGCGCGCGGGCGTCGTCGATCAGCCCGCGCTGTTCTTCCTCGACGATGGGGAACCCGTGAAGTTCTGACGGACGCACGACGGGCGCCCGAGTTCGCGGGCGCCCGCCGCTCGACTCGCTGGGCTCAGTTGAGTCCGAGGCGGGCCAAGCCCTCCTTGGCGGCCTTCTCGGCCTCGGCGTGCTTGCCGGCCTTGTGGAGCGCCTCGGCTTCGTCGGCCTTCGCACGCGCATCGTAGCTGGCATCGTCAAAGCGGCTGTCCGCTTCGTCGTGGATCTTCGCGACCAGCTTCGGGCACTGGAAGGCTAGCGCGGGGCCGGTGACCATCAGAGTCGCCAGAGCCGTGATCGCCAGGATCGCTCGAGACATGTGTCGCTGCCCCCTGTTCCGGATTGACTGTGCTCACTCCACCTCGTACATGGTGACGATGTTCTTGCCGTCGCGCTCCTCGTAAGACGCCTTCACCCGGGCGCCTTCACGAAGCGCGTCGAGCGGCAGGCCTTCCGCCACCCAGAGCTTGGTGCCGTCATCCAGGACGATGGCCCGGTCCACGGGATCCACCGACTGGATCTTCCCGGACGTCTCGCCCGCCCAGGCGGCGAACGACCCGACGAGCGCGATCACGAGCGCGAATCCGACGATCTTCTTCATGTCGACCTCCCCGCCACGTCGCGTGGCGCCAGCAGCCTACGCAACGCTCGGGCCAACCGGCGGCTCGTCGAAATCGCGCGAAATCGACGATCGCGATGCTCCACTGCCCGCACGGTGAGCGTCGTCGATGTGGCGGAATGGTCGCGTGGTGGGGCGATTTGCCTCATGGGCCAAACGCTGGCCGGCGACCACCTTTCGTGATACATCGAACGCGTGATGCGGTTGGGCGTGCGCGCGAAGCTGGTGCTCTTGTCCCTACTCATCCTCGTGGTCGTCTCGTTCTCGTTCACGTGGCTCCAGATCAGGCTGTCGCGCGCGTGGTTCGAGGAGGACCTGCGCGCCCGCGCGGTCATCTTCGCCCGCGAGGTCGCCGCGACGATCGGCGACCGTCGCGAGTTCGAGAACCGCGACATGCTCGCGCACAAGATCCGGCAGATCATGGCGATCCGGCAGAGCGTCTTCCAGCTCGACGTCCTCGGCTTCGACAAGGCGGGCTCGCACATCGTCGCCACCAGCTACGAGCCGCGCCGCCTGCCGTTCACGCGGCGCGAGGGCGAGCAGGTGCGGCAGGGCGACGTCGTCTCGCGCATGGTCACGGACCAGGACGGCCGCTCGTGGGAAGTGATGGCGCCGATCAGGGTCGAGGGCGATGTGGTGGGCGCCATCGCGGCCAAGTTCTCGCTCTCGCTGGCCGCCGCACGGGAAGCGCGGTTACGCGGCTGGGACCTCGCGCTGACCGGGTCCTCGGTCCTGCTCATGGGCTCGTTGATGGGCCTCGCCGTCCACGTCGTGGTGAACCGGCCCATCCGCCGGCTGGTCGACGCGATCCGCCACGTCGACGCCGGCCATCCGGGCGCGCCCGTTCGCGTGGACGGCCGGGACGAGTTCAGCGTGCTGGCCCGCCACTTCAACGAGATGCTCGCGCGCATCGAGGACTTCAACAGCGAGCTGCAGGCCCGGGTGAAGGAGGCGACGTCCGAGCTCGAGCGGCGCTATCACGAGGTCCAGCGCATGCAGCGCTCGCTGAGCCACGCCGAACGCCTGGCGCTGGCCGGACGCATCATGGCCGAGGTCGCGCACGAGGTCGGCACGCCGCTGCACTCGGTGGCCGGACACCTCGAGCTGCTCCGCCAAGACCTGCCGCCGTCGGCCCTGAGCGATGACGTGCGCCGCCGGCTCTCGATCATCGACGCCCAGCTCGCGCGGGTCACCCAGATCATCGCCCAGCTCCTTGATCTCACGCGACGCACGCCGGGCGAGCCGGAAGCCGTCGACGTCAACCGGCTCGTCACCGAGATCGCCGAGGTCGTGCGGCCCGGCATCGTCGCCGCCGGCCTTCGCCTCGACGCGACGACGCAGGTGTCCCTGCCCGCGATCGCGGGCTACTCGAACCAGCTCCAGCAAGTGGTCCTGAACCTGCTCACCAACGCCGTGGACGCCACGCCAGCCGGGGGCCGCATTGCCGTCGCCACCGGCACGCGGGACCGCCACGTCGAGCTGGCGGTCAGCGACACCGGGCGCGGGATCCCGGCCGCCGAGCAGACGCAGATCTTCGAGCCGTTCTTCTCGACGAAGGGCGGCAGCGGCCTCGGGCTGTTCATCTCGGCCCAGATCGTGCGTGAGCACCACGGCCGCATCGAGGTGACGAGCCAGCCCGGTCAGGGCAGCACGTTCCGCGTGCTCTTGCCGGTCGGAGAGCGCGCGTGATGTCGAGCGCCACGCTGCTCGTCGCCGACGACGACCCGGTCGCGCGCGACCTGCTCGTCGAGGTGCTCACCCGCGAGGGCTACCGCGTGCGTGCCGCCAGCGGCGGCGAGGACTGCGTGCGCATCGCCCAGGCCGAGCCGTGCGACCTCGCGCTGGTCGACCTGCGCATGCCGGGCGTCGACGGCCTCAGCGCGCTCAAGCGCCTGGTGACGCTCCAGCCGGCGCCCACCGTCGTGATCCTCACCGCCTTCGCCACCATGGAGACGGCGATCGACGCCATCCGGGCCGGGGCCTACGACTATCTCTCCAAACCGTTCCGGATCGACGAGATCAAGATGACGGTGCGGCGCGCGCTGGAGGCGCGCCGGCTGGTCGCCGACAATCGCCAGTACCGCCACGAGCTCCACGAGCGGTATGGCGTCGACAAGCTGGTCGGCCAGTCGCAAGAGATGGTCGCCATCTACAAGCTGGTGGCGCGCGTGGCCGCGCTCGACACGACGATCCTGATCCAGGGAGAGACCGGCACCGGCAAGGAGATGGTGGCGCGCGCGATCCACTACGCGAGCCCGCGGGCCGACCGTCCGCTCGTGGTGGTGGACTGCGCGGCGCTGCCCGAGCCACTCTTCGAGTCCGAGCTGTTCGGGCACGAGCGCGGCGCCTTCACCGGCGCGGTGATGAGCCGGCGCGGGCTGCTGGAGACGGCCGACGGCAGCACCTGCTTCCTCGACGAGATCGGCGAGCTGTCGACGGCGCTCCAGGCCAAGCTCCTGCGCGTCCTCCAGGAGCGCGTGATCCGTCGGGTCGGCGGCAACGATCCGGTTCCCGTCAACGTGCGGCTGATCACGGCGACGAACCAGGATCTCCGCAAGCTGGTCGAGGATGGCCGCTTCCGCGAGGACCTCTACTACCGCCTCAACGGCGTGACCATCCGCGTGCCGCCGCTGCGCGAGCGCCGCGAAGACCTGCCGCTGCTCGCCCAGCACTTCCTGCGCAAATACGCCGAGGAGTCGGGCAAGGCGATCCTCGGCTTCGCGCCCGGGACGCTGGAGCTCTTGAGCGCGTATGGCTGGCCGGGCAACGTGCGCGAGCTGCAGCACGTCGTCGAGCGCGCCGTGGCGCTGTCCTCGTCGGGGATGATCCTGGCCGACGACCTGCCCACCGAGATCCGCGCCGAGACCCTGGCGCCGCCCGAGCTGCCGAAGACGCGCATGACCCTCGACGAGCTGAAGCGCTGGTACGTCAACCGGGCGCTGGAGGAGACCGGCGGCAACAAGGTCCGCGCCGCCGAGCTCCTCGGCATCGACCGTCGCACGCTCTACCGGATCCTCGAGCGCGACGACGTCGAGAGCTGATCAGCCCTCGAGCGCGGTGTCGACGACGGCCAGCGGGCCCGGCCGCTCTACGTAGCGCACTTCGCGGATGCCCAGCATCCGAGCCACGTGATCCACCTTCAGCGGCCCCGGCGAGGGCGCCGTGCCCGGCGCCGGCTGAGGGAACGCGGTGGAGCGAGCGGTGTGGAAGGCGATCGAGCCCTCCACCTTCTGCACGATCTGGTGGATGTGACCGTTGAGCACGGTCACCGAGCCGAACCGGCGGAGCAGCGCCAGGGCCTGCTCGGCGTCCTCGGTGACCCAGCCCCACTGCGGATAGACCGTCCACAGCGGCACGTGGGCGTAGACGATCACCGGCGTGCTCGCCGAGAGCGGCGCCAGGTCGCGCTCGAGCCACGTGAGCTGTTCGGCGCCCAGGACCCCCATGCCCTCGCCCTTGTACGAGAGCACGTTCACGAGACCGGCGAAGTGGACGCCCTTGTAGTCGAAGCTCCGCCACCCCTTACCGATCGTTCCCTTCCCGTAGCGCGCGAGGAACTCGGTGCCGCCGTCGACGAACACGTCGTGCTCGCCTGGCACGTAGAAGACATCGCCGGTGCGGAGCGACTTCATCGTCTCCGCCACCGCGTCGA
>Ga0209157_1000566_pt1 | contig 31299 bp, 29 predicted proteins | sample GraSoiAngelo_135_FD_185892 | JGI IMG/M metagenome (GOLD analysis project Ga0209157, IMG submission 185892) | Grasslands soil microbial communities from the Angelo Coastal Reserve, California, USA - 14_0929_05_40cm (SPAdes) (version 2) | ecosystem: Environmental > Terrestrial > Soil > Grasslands ...
GATTGGGAGTAGATGTCAAGCGCTGCAGAGATGTCCATTGATCTCGCATGGTGTCCGATTAGGCCGTATGAGTTCCACCCGCCGTTAAGTAGACCCACGAAGGAAACATTCGCATCGTGAGGGTACCGCGACAAACTCAAGGCGGTTGGCGGAGACTCGTAGCGAAAAACAATAATCAATCTGTCCTCGTAGTACGGGAAGCCAAGGACACTTGCGGCCAGGTCTACGACCCGTGTGTAGAGATTGTTGGGAAGAAGATCCTTATGGACTATGATGTACTTGATGTGATACTCATCTAGGATGTAGGGCGCGATCCGAATATTCGAGATTGTCTGGTTCAATATGTCTCGGGGAACAGTTTTCCTACCTTTCAGGTACTGACCAAATTGGTCTATGAATGGGGTGGATTCCAGGAATATGAGAGATGAAGCAGGCGTTCTGCTGATGTGGCCGTTCAGAAGGGGCTTGTGATACGCAGTCTGATAATAAAGATATACGTCGTTGCCGGGATAAGCCGGTACCTCGAGGACGGTGAAGTTGGCGTGATCATTCGCCAAAACCCGGGTGTAAAAGGGATCAATATTCGTATTCAGCATGGGATAAGGTGTGGGCAGAAACTCTGCTATGAGTGTGGTCGAGAGCAGCGCTGCGACACCCACTTGGGTGGCGACTGCTAATACCCTCCTTCGACCAGCCCTACCACGAATCGAGGAAAGCAAAGCGGCAATACCGTAGCCGGAGAGAACCGCTACGCCTAGGGCTACAAGGTAATCGATTCGATAAGGAGTACGGAAGGCGCGAAATATCGGTACCAAATACTCAATGTACGTCCAAGGTCCCTGGAGAACCGTCACCTCCCCTCCAGCTTGGATTTGCGGACCGAGGGCTATGGCAAAAGCAAAAAGGGCAAGAAAGCCCCAAAAGATAACCTCTCTTCTCGAACGGTTTGTGGCGACCCCGCCGACCGACAATGCCAGAGCGGTATATCCGATGTATGTCCTGACCTGTGGGAAAGAGATGAAGTTCGCGAAGGTCGCCGCCGTGTATCTTCCGAAGAATGGATTCTCAGGGGCGGGAAGGAGGAACTGCAAGAGATCTGGCGAACGATGCGGATGCGCGAGGGTAGACGCCGCAGTGGCACCGAGCGGGCTAGGCGCGAAGACAAGCCCGTAGAAAGTCTGGTAATACACCACGAATCCGATGAGACCAGCCCCCAAGATCATTACGAAGAATCGGATCAGGTAGGTCTTGTTCAGGATTGCCGATTTTTGCGCAAAGACTGAGTAAAGCAAGAACGCAGCAACGATCATGCCCGAGAGCAGGAGAAAGTGGAGGTCGAGCATTGCATTCAGTGCTATGAGGATTCCCGCGTACAAGGCGTTTCTGTCACGACGTTCCCTGGCCATCTTGATGAAGAAGAGCGCGAAAAGTGGTAGGAGCTCGGAAGCCATGATGTTCAGATGCGCTATGCCTTGGCCCGTGTGTACAGGTGCAAACCCGAAGACTAACCCTGCGAAGAAAGCGGCGTATCTGTTTCCCGTAAGGTACCACGCAAGGAGGTACATCGTGAAGGCAGAAACAAAAAACGTAAACATGTAGAGGAAGTTATAGGCCGGGACCAAACCAAAGAGGTAGTAAATCGGGGCACCTATGATCGCATGCAGCGGGGAGAATACCTGGAAGTACAAGGGCACTCCATAGGGATAGAGGATACTATTCGTGTGGAGTGCGAAGAAGGGACCGTAAGGAAGGTGATAGTCGAGATTCAGATACCAGAGTTCGTGGTAAACGTCCTGTACACTCCCGTTCGCGAAGTTTGTGAAGTTCGCGGCCAGTGGCCAAGTAAACAGAATTGTGAGTAGGATGTAGATGGAGAGAACGAAGATTGAATCTCCGCGATCTACAAACCAATCGCCTGCTATCCTGAAGAAGCCGAGAAGAACTCTGACCTGGAATCTTTCCTCAATCGTCAAATCATCACCTTCAAACTCGTTAGCCAGCTATTTAGTTTTGAACGCCGACCCTGGGTGTGAGAGGACGCTCTCCTCCTACCCAGATTGGGTCTCTAGCTCACTAGATCTCCCTTTTCATGGCGACTTTGCGAAGCGAGGATCTGATCCTCTGCACCTCGGCAATTTCTGCACTCCAGTACTCTACGCCTCTCTGAGCGAAATCGGAAGACGCTTCAAAGAATTCCTCCAGTACTCGCCCGTCTGTGTCATCAGGAATTCTGATTCCCAGATAATGGAGAATCGTGGGTGCTAGGTCGATGAGATTTATCTGTGCTTGCGGAAAATCCTCGATCTTCTTGACCCCTTTTCCCTTCATAAAGAGCACTCCATCCATCTTGTGGTTTCCCGAGTAGACCGGGTGTGGTGTAACCAGCCGATTACTGCCCAGCTCAAACATTCTATGGGGGGCATACTTCATGTCCGTGTCTAGGAAGATCACATCGGGTGCCGCACCAGTCTCAGGGCCATTGTATAGTTCCGCCGCTAGGTAGATGCTGTCAAACATGTGTTCGTGAGTCTCTGGATCTTCCAACACGCGTATCTTCGCCACAAGCTCCTTCACTAGGGAGTCAACTTCCTCGCGTGAAACGATTCCCTCTGGCTCATCTCCCTTCAAATTGACGTAGAGTTGGCCAAAGTTCCCATACGAGTAAACGCGAGTTCGCATCCAGTCTATGTTGTCGAAGGTCAACGAGATGAGCCTAAGCAGGCGAAGCGCTCTTGACTTGGTAGAGTACGCTGATTCAACGCTTTTGACAAGCCTGAGTTTCTTCGCTGCCCGCAGTAGGTTGTAGACATGAAAACCGTGCCTGTAAGCAAGGTATTTCGCCCGAACGGCCCAACTTCTCTTGAAATACATGTACTTTTGTTCTAGGAGCCAGTTGTTGACGTAAACTCCTTTGTAGACAGGTCCAAAGCCATGGTCTGAGATCGCAAGCTTTAGGTGGTCATCTCCTACAGACTCATTCAGCTTACCTATCGCGCGATCAAGCTCGACATGAACGTCGGTAACCATTCTCCGTACTGGCTCAGCCAGCTTGTGATCATACTTTGGATGATTCTTATCCAAGTACGCCCAGAAATAGTGTCCAATGACATCGGTCGCGTCAAAGACCGAAATCGCAAGGTTCCAATGGACGAGCTGCATAAGGTAGTGCGTTATCGCGGCCTGCTGTTTCGTTATCTCGATCAGGGTACGCGTAATTTCCTCCTCTCTTCCCTTCCGGTAGAGCACCCTTGGCTTGTGGATTTTGACCTCCCCGAATTTACTCTTCAGCATTGCCAGGAGTTCGCGCGGGTATGTGTAATCTCCCCTCTGGGTGGGGGTGGGAAAGCCCGTAATCATGAAGCCATTCAGAGGCTTTGGCGGGTAGGTAAGTGGAACGTTGATTACAATTGAGCGACCCCCTCGGGAGCCAATGTAGTCCCAGAGTGTATTCGTCTTTACGTCCAATGAGGTCGTTGGTCGATGCTTGTATGTCCCTTCGATCCTTTTGGAGAAGTCGTATACTCCATGCTTCCCCGGGTTCTTTCCGGTCGCGAACGATGTCCAGGCACTCGGTGAAAGCGGAAGAACGGTCGAATACAACTTGCTGTGAACGCCCAGGTCTACCATCTTCGCGAGGTACGGGAGCTTGCCCTCCTTAAGGAGCGGCCAGATCAGATCAAAGGTTGCACCGTCAAGGCCGATAACCAAAACTTTCGAACGAAGTCCGTCACTCATTCTAAGATATCACCGACAGATTTCTGTATGGATACAGCTGATTCGATACAGCTGATTCGATACAGCTGATTCGATAGGGCCGAAATCATTTCCTTCGAACAGTATGCCAGGTAATCCCAGGATGATAGAGCAAAAGCCACTCGCCTTAATAATCAGACTCAATATTATTCAACAATCGGACCCGGGATAATATGGAACAATCAGACTGAATACTCTTAGTAGTCAGATGTCTTGCGATTATTATCAAACGTTGCATGATTTTCCAACTTAGGATCAGTTCGCACACGACCTAATACGACCCCCCGCTAACTGGCGTGAAGGCCGCATTGTGCCTACGCGTGAGGCGTCGGAACAGTGTAGGCGAACCAGACGGTTCCTACTCCCTGACCGAAGGTGTTTCCCGCCTGAAGGTCCTTGTGGAAGAAGTAGAGGGGCAACCCGTTATAGGTTACCTGCTTGATCCCGTCTTTCCGTGTGATACTGCCGAAGCTCGATGCGCTGAGCCCGGGTGGAACCGCGATCTTACTCGTGGAGAATGCGGGCCAGTTGATGGCGCAATTACCGTAGCAGGCGCTCGTCCCGTTGTTGGGCTTGTCAACCTTGAACATGTAGAGGGTGAAGCCGGTGGCGTTGGTCAGGTAGAATCCAATCGATGAGTTGTACCCCAGGCCGACCGTGTAGGCAGGGGAACTAGGACTGGCGACCGTCTGAGTCGAGGTGCTTGTCTGGGTGACTGTCGTTTTCTGGGTGGCTGTCGTCGTCAGGGTGATGGTGGTGGGGTTGGCAGCGAAGTAGCCGGTTGATGTCGCGAAGATGACCGTGAGGGCTATGAAGATGGCAGAGATCGTGCGAAAGTTTGCCAATCTGCGGTGGATTTCAATAGTGATATTTTATTCATTTTCCCCAATTTCTCCTCATTTCATCCCCATTTCCTAGTACTTCCAGCTTACGACGAAGAAGATCGAGTAGCCCACAACCTGCAGAACCTGTATGTAGAGAAGTGGCGCGGCGACGGCGGCGCCGAAGCTCGCCGCAAGGACGTAGTAGAAGTAGGCTGCGACTATGTTTGCTAGAAAGAGTGGGAAGACAAAGGCTGCCGCGCCCACCAAGACCCTCCCCCTCAAGTCTCTCCAGCTTTTCACATGGATTGCCAGAATCCCAAGGAGAAGAAGCGCACTCACCGCTGCGATCCCGATGTCCACGAGCCACAAGGTGCCTACCATGTTTTTGCTCACCAAACCCCCCTGGATGCGTATTTACTTTTTCCTACTTTCATCCAAAATCTCCCCTATGAGCTCACTCTTCGAAAGCCAGCCGCTCACGTAGAAGACCGCACCGTATTCTTCTCCCACAACCTCAAGGACGCCATGCTTTACAAGGATATCGAGATGATGCCTGATCGTGGTGTAGTCCATCCCGAGTTCTTTTGCAAGCTGGTGGGCGTTCAGAGGCTTCGCGATTATCGCCCTGAGAATCTTGACGCGAGTCGGACCACCCCTCGTCCCCTCGAGCAACCACCAGAGGAGTCTCCTCGTGGAGACCTCGGCCAGAGTCAGACCACCACTCCCAGAACCCTCGAATACCACAAAGAGTCACGAAGATGCGATATGAACCTTCGTCCCGATCCCTGACCAACCGGGGAGGTAGTCCTCGAGGGCCCCTCGCCGATGATCGGAGCATGTTTATCGTCGCTGCTCCTCAGGTCGAAGGGACAGATGATTACCGGAGAGTTCAGGCGTGAATCTTCGCGTTCATCCTTACGGTTCTCGTCGCCAACTCGATTATCCTCTTGTCGTGAGTCGCGATGATCAGCGTCTTCGCTCTTAGGGCGTTGTCGCCGCGTAGCATCTCGAGAATCACCTCCGAGACCAGGGGGTCGAGAGACTCCGTGGGCTCGTCCATCACCAGGAGGGGCGGGTCCTTCACCATGGCCCGGGCGATGGAGACTAGCTGCTTCTCCCCGACGCTGAGGTCGGCGACCTTCCTCTCCGCATCCGCGTTGATTCCCATTAAGACAAGAACCTCCCGCACCCGAGAAAGCCTCGACTCCCTTTCTCCCTCCCCGAGAAAGAAGAGCGGCAGCTCGACGTTTTGAGAAACTGTGAACTCCTGCATCAAGTTCTGGACCTGCGGAACGAGTCCGAGACTCGCGAGCCTGAGGGTGGTGAGCTCTCTCCCCGACAAGCGGGTGGTCTCTTTGCCGAGGACCTGGATGCTCCCGGAGCTCGCTCTCTCGATCCCCGCCAGGAGGTTGACTAGGGTCGTTTTCCCGCTCCCGACAGGCCCAGCCAGAGCCACAAACTCTCCCCGCTTCACCCGCATGTTGACGTCAGTGAAGACCTCTCTCCGCTTCGGCTCGAGGAATACCTTGCTGACGTGGGTGAGCTGCGTTACGGTCGCAGTAGTCGTCGCCCCGCCGAAAGCTGACCTGGAGAGACCCGGGATTAGCTCGAGTTCTTCCAAGAAAGACCAACCCCGACTGCGACGCCGGCAGAAATCCCCGCGGTGGAGGAAGCCAAGAGGAACGCGAGGTTCGGTAAGACACCGACAACGTCCCCGACGCTCGATGCGCCGAGAAAGTTCGAGAAGACGAGACCGAGAACCACACCGACAATCATCCCCGAGGCGCCTGCCCCGAGGATGGCCGCGAGGACGGCGGCGGTGATCGTACGCCCGCTCGCACCCAAGAACTGCAACACGGTCGCCCCCTCCCCGGACGAGAGAGTGTCCGCCGTGCTGAGAAGGGTCGGGAAGAGCGAGAAAAGGAAGGCTGTAACGAAGAACAGTAATCTCTCTAGACCACCCCCAGCCGCCCCAAGAAGAAGTATCGAGTAAGATCCGATGAGCACAAAGACTGAACCGATCATTAGCAGCCTTGCCCTGCGCAGGCCAAGCCCCTTAGCCAACGCTACGAGGGTGATGGACCTCGCGGTCTGGGTCGACTCCGGTCAACCTCCCATCAGGCGGAAGAGGCTGAGTCTACCCGGAGGTCGCTTGTGCGACCACCGTGTCTTTCTTCGTTGCCGTCTGGGCTATCGATTGGGCCGCCGGCTGTGAAAGGGTGCGTAGGAGAGACTGGATCTCTTCAATCTCCTTCCCGTTCTTCGTCCTCATCGACGTGGAGTATTCGCTCGCGACCTTGAAGGTCCCCTCGTCAATCTCGCCAGCCCTGAACTGGACCTTGACGTTTGCGAGGAACCTGTCGAGGGATTCGCTTCTGCCCTCTATGTCATCTAAACGGGTTGCGAGGTTCTGAAGGAGGGCACTGTGAGATTCCTGAAAACTCTTCAGTTGCTGGTTATACTGGTCGACCATCTGTTGGTACATCGTGTGGGCAATCTCTCCATCCTTAACGAGTCCGTCGAGCGCCTGAACTCTCTTCCTCACGGTGTCTATCTCTCTCTTTAGGTTCTCGGCCTCGACCTTCCAGGCGGGGATCACTACAAGCCCATCTCTGTCGACGAGGATTCTTCTCCCGGGGAACTCCGTGAACTCGCCGTTCCCCTGGTCTATCCCGACGAACTGAAGATCACCACTCATGTCCACCGAGAAGCCGACGACGTAACCCGCATACCTCCCGAAGGTGTCTTTGACCGGCCTTCCCACTAGCTTCTGGACAGCTTCCGTTCTCATGAGACTGAAGAGGGGTACCCCTCGATTTAGCGCGAAGGGTGAAAAACGGTTCTCCAAGTCGTTAATTATCTTACAACCGGTGCTTTGCTCGGGAGGGGGATAATGTTGAGCAAGTAGAGCCAGATTGTCAGAACCACCGTCTCGACGACGGAGAAGAGTACGATCAGCACCGCAGCCGCTCTGCTTATGTGTACCATGTGAAGAACCAATCCCTTCCTAGTGATTAGACTTTCGGAAATGCGACAGACAAAACACAGATTTCAGGTCTATATCCCAGAACCATATCCTCTATATAGACTGGAGCAACATCGAGATTTTCGTTGAAAGCTCATCCATCTTCCTCACACACACGAAATCGAACCGTGAGGGCAACTTTTTCCCTGGTCCTACTTGTCATTCTCGCGACATCGACCGTCCCGGCCTTCGCGGCCAAGAACTCATCGGCGAGTGGTTCTTTCAAGGACACCGAAGTCCTCTACAGCAGGGTCACTCTGAGTGGATTAAATGTGGTCTTTGACCAGACCAACGCTGGGATCATTAAGGGAACGTTCTCCGGACAGTACGTCGCATACGTTCATCTGACGGTGGATCCCACTGGTGACGCGGTGTATCAAGCACTCGACGTCTGTACGTGCACGGTGGGGGGCAAGGCGGGAACTCTCTACTTCTACGAGCAGGGGACAATAACCAAGTTCGTTCTGCTCAGCTCCACTGCGTCAATAGTGGTCGGCACGAACCAGCTCGCCATGCTGCAGGGGAACATCGCGCTGCAGGGGATAGTTTACGACCCTCTGCTGGGCCTGACGATGGGAACATACGCTGGGCAAATCTGGCATGGCAGCGCCGGCGATTAGGAACGCCGACTTCAAACCGCCTCACCACCTCCGGCACTGAACTATTCGACGGCGAAATACGAAACTGCGGAGCCTACGCGGGAACCTTCCGACGAAACCCGCTCGCAACCACAGATAATGCGTTGTCTTCTCCCGCTGGCTGAATCCGCTTGTGGGATTCCACACCGCAGGGGTCGGCGAGAAGAGAACAGACGTCCCCGAAGGCACTCAGGAAACGCCGTACTCATTCGGCTCTGAAAGGACCCTCCCTCTTCAGGTCCGCAGCGCGCCCATAACCGCGGGTTGAGTGGTGGAAGAACCGCGACGTGAAGGATGACCCGCTCGACGTCCCGTTCGGCGTCAACCAGCGTCCTACTCGTCACCTTGAGGCGGAGGCGGCTGCCGCAAGAGGGGCACTCTCGGAACTCCCTGCGGGCATCGATGCGGGGATGCGATTCGGGCTTGTGAGACCTGAAGAGCTGAAACACTTGAAAAAGGACAATCGGTCGGGATGATCCCGACGAGTCGCAGGCCCTTCTTGCGAATCGGCTTCTAGCTCTGCGCCAGATAGCTCCAGAGGATGACGCCCACGAGCATCACGACCGACCCGGCGAACCCCGTGATCATCGCCCCGGCCAGTTCCTCGCTGAAGCCGAGTGTCATCACGAAGTCGAGTATCGGTTTCCTGACTATCCAGGCGAAGAAGCCGAGAGCGTACCCCATGAGCCAGAATCCGGTGAGCACTGCCTTTCTTCCCATTTTGATCTTACTCTGAGAGTCCTTCGGGTGGTAAATGCAACCGAGAGAGTTATCGTTTACACATCAGTTGAATTCTTTAGACGACTATGCCGAGGTGGAACAGAACATAGGCGGTGAGGGCGCTGCTCAAGACTCCGAGGGAGAAGAAGGCGATGTCTACCTTCGCCAGGCGGCCGCTATCCTCAGCCCACTCTTCTTTGATGCAGACTTGGAGCAGGGCTCCGAAGACTGCAGCCGGATCTTGACTCATTCAGTTCTGCCGATTCTTCGTTGTTACCCTTCCGTTAATTAGGGTTATGGATTGCTCGTCTACGCGTGTATTCGAAACGTTTGAAATGGGCGGGCGAGAAGGGGAGAAGACGATAGTATGATTACCCCCGTTGAAAAGAAGGTCGGCGTCGGCGAGTACACCCTGAGGTACGCGGAAGCCGGGAAGGGGGAGAGTCTCGTCATGCTGCACGGGAGCGACCACAGGGAGAACTGGAGGGTCTGGGAGCCTCTGCTTCAGCTCTCTGAGGGAAACCATCTGATCATGCCAGACCTCCTCGGGTACGGAGGGTCTTCGAAACCGATTGAAACCCCCGACCATCGAAGGCAGGCTCTAGTCCTTCACGAGTTGATGGAAAGGCTCACCCTCGGGAAGGTTTCAATCGTTGGCTCGAGCTGGGGCGGGCAAATCGCCCTCGAGTACGCGCTGGAGTGGCCCGCGACGGTGAACTCACTCGTCCTAATCGCGAGCACCTACGATAAGGACCAGCTCCCTAGGCTTAGGAAGATGGGCAGGCCCACCCTGATAATCTGGGCTGAGGATGACCTCGTTACACAACTGAAGGCGGGTTACTCGCTCCGCGACGCGATAGCGACCTCGCGACTCGAAACACTGCCGCCGGTCGCGAAGGACCCAAGGTTCGGTTTCACCATCTCTCACAAGCTGGAGAGGTTCAGGAGCGAGGAGATTCTTGGCCTGATCATGAGGTTCATTCGCGACCCCGAGGGGGTGATTATGGAACCACCCGAGATGGAGAATGAGCTCAGAGGGATGGCACTGAAGAAGAAGGACGACGAGCGGGAGGGAGGGATAACCTCTACCTAGACGCCATCGCGACGCGCTCTTGCTCGTTCTTCTTCTTGACCGAGTAGCTGTTCGAGTCGCCCGATGCGGCGAGCCTTATCTCGTCGGCGAGAATCTCCTCGATGCTCTTCGGGGATGTGAAGGCGATCTCCCGAACGCCCTCCGAGATGAAACGAAGGGCCAGGTCGACCCTCCTGATCGGAGAGATGTCTACAGAGAGGTGGTAGACGACGCCTCCGTAGCTCATCCGAGTGGTATCCTCGTTCGGGGCGGACTTCTCTATCGCGTACACAAGCTGTTGCACCGGGTTCTGACCCGTCCTGAGCTGGATGATCTCGAATGCGGTTCTGACGATGTTCATCGCGTGGGCCTTCTTCCCTCCCATCCTTCCGGTGTTCTTCGCGTAGCGCTTGCCGAAGTGCATCATCTGGTTGATGAGCCTCTCGACGAGATTGACCCTCGCCTTCGCGAATTTCTTGTGCTCGTGGCGGCCCCCCGACGTCGGCACAAGAACAGGTCTCAGGCTTATCACGCCCTGGAGGCCGGGGTCCTGCACCTTGACGCCGGAGAGGTCCCACCTCCCCCAGAGCAAGAGATTGGGGTACTCGAGCGTTGTCCTGCTCAAGGTTACCGCCTAGGCTTCTCCTTCCTTCCGTAGACGAGCTCGTTGAGCGAGACCCCGTTGACCTTGAAAACCTTCCACCTCACCCCGGGGATGTCGCCCATCGCGCGCCCCATTGAGCCGCCTATCCCCTCCAGCACGACCTCATCGTGCTCATCGACGAAGTTGAGCGCACCGTCCCCCGGGAGGAAGGCTGTCACCTGCTTTCCGTTCTTGACTATCTGGACCCTGCAACATTTTCGGATCGCTGAGTTCGGCTGCTTCGACTCGACCCCCACCTTCTCAAGGACTATCCCTCGCGCCTGCGGAGAACCCTCGAGTGGGTCAGCCTTGATGTCGAGGCCCAGCATCCTTCTCTTGTAGTACTTGTCTCCCCAGCGAAGGCGTTGACGCTTGAGCTTTATCTGCCGCGCCGCGAATTCGCCTCTAGGGGAGCCTGACATCTTTACGGGCGACTCTTCGGTCTCTATAAAAATTTTCAGAGGGGGGTCGTGATCTGGACGTTTGTGATTTCAAAGTAGCGCCTCGCGAGAAGCCTAACCTTTTCAGCGTTCTTCCCTCCCCTCCCCAGCACGGCACCCTTGTGCTTCTGCTCGACGACGACGACCACGCCCTTCGTCCCGTCCAGCCTCTCCTCCACCTTTACCTCCTGGACATAGCGAGGGTCGAGAGAGTTCTTTATCATCTCCGCGAGGTCATCGGACCACTCGACCACCTCGACGGGCTTCCTGACTGCCCTTTCGATGTTCTTGACCGATGCACCCTTCTTGCCTATCGCGAGGCCCATCTGCCCCCTGCCCACGACGAAGATGAGCCGGCCCTGCTTCTCGTCGATTATGCAGTCCTTCGCCGTCGCCCCGCTCATGTTCTGGAATAGGGACATCAGGCCGAGCTGTTCTGAAGTCAGCCTGATCTCTGTCGTTCCGCCTTCACCTCTGGAGCTGCTTCAGCTCGTTCTCACCGAGCGACCTCAGGGCGATGACAGAGACCCTGAAGGGTCTCCCCAACATCCTCGCAAGCTCAGAGGAGGTCGCCTTGAGGTCGACGACCGGTACCTCCTGCCTCTGTGCCTCGCTTCTGACCCTAGCTCCAAGGCGCGGGGGGAGCGACTTGGTACATAGTATCACCCGCGAGCCTTTCATCCCGGATACCACCTCCTTGGCGCCAAGGAGGTATTTCCCACCCTTCATCGAGTCCTTGAGTATCTTCGCCAGCTGAGATGCTTCGGGCATCCGATCAGCTCATGTAGAGGTCGATCATGCCGGTCCCGACGGGAATCGGCAGCCCCACTATCACGTTTTCGGTCACACCCTTCAGCTCCTCCGCTTCGCCCTTGACAGCCGCTTCGGCGAGCGTGGGGACCGTAATCTCGAAGGCGGCCCTCGCGAGGACGCTGCTCTTGGCTCCGGCGATGCCGTGCCTCCCGATCTGCTGGATGTAGCCCTTGGCGGTCATCAGGTCGGCCACCAAGAAGATGTGCCGTATGTCGACCTCCAACCCCTGCTCGTCGAGGGTGCTCATCACCTCCCGGATGAGCGTCTGCCTCGCAGCCTCGATGCCGAGGACCTGAGCGACTTCGTGAACGTTGTTCGTTATGACCCTCTTCGGGTCGACTCCATTCACGGCCACGACCTTCCCCAGGTTGGATCCCGTAGTCTGGATGAACCACTCGTCGCCTTCCTTGACCACGGTGACGCGTGTGATCCCCGGGATTCCCTTCAGCTTCATGTTGAGGACCTTGTTCCTCAGCGTGAAGAGTGTGGAAAGGTCTGCGTTCTCCATGTTTACCCTGATTACCTTTCCTCCCTTGTCTATCTGGACATTCCTCTTCCCTGTCTCTATCACCTTTGCGACCTCCTCGGCCTTTGCGTCTCGGTCCAGCATCGTGTCCTGGCTCAGGTGCAGCTTGATCCCCTCGGTGGGGTCGACCTCGCTGTACTCGACGACGTTCCCCACCTTCGTGAAGAGAATCTCCTTCGCGACCTTCAGCGCCTTCTCGTTGGCGGTCCTGTGCTCTTCGTCGAGGTAGATGTCCATCGAAGGCTTTGCCGGGATCTTGCGCGCGTCGACGATTTCCATCAGCCTAGGGAGGCCGAGCGTGACGTCTCTCTCCCTGACACCGGCGAAGTGGAAGGTTCTCAGGGTCATCTGGGTGCCGGGCTCGCCTATCGACTGAGCCGCCACTATTCCAGAGGCCTCGCCGGGCTCGACTCTCGAGTAGTCCAGGGCCTCTTCAACCTTCTCCAGGACATTCTTCGCGCCCTGCTCCGTGAGCTTGCTCTCGGCGAGCTTCTGCTTGAGCTCGTTCAGAAGCCGGTCGTTGAGTTTGGGGGCGTACTTCTTGAGGAGCTTCTCGGTCTCCGCCTCTCCCAGCTTGACCTTGGAGGCGTTCTCGAGCGCCTCGGTCTCCAACAGTCTGTCGAGGTTTATGGGACGCCCGTGGTCGCTTTTCGCCGGGTCCACCCCGTCTTCCCCGTAAAGGAACTGAATTATGTGGCCGTGGGGGTCGCGGACGGTGAGGTCGTACTCAACCTTCAGGTGTTCCAGCGCATTCACGAGGCGGCGCTGCATGTAGCCGCTCTGCTGTGTCCTCACCGCGGTGTCGACCAGCCCCTCCCTCCCGCCCATCGCGTGGAAGAAGAACTCGGTGGGGTTGAGCCCATCCCTGTAGTTGCTCTTGACGAAGCCCTTCGACTCGGGAGAGGGGTCGTTCCAGGGGAAGTGACTGAGGGACCTTCCCCTCAGGCCCTTCTCGATCCTCTTTCCGCGGACCGACTGCTGTCCTAGGGCGGCCGTCATCTGCCCCACGTTCAGGCTGGAGCCCCTCGCTCCGGTCCTCGCCATGATCGCGCCTGAGTTCTCGATTGGGAGCGCCTTGTCGGCGATCCGCCCAGCCCTCTCTCTCGCGCGGGCGAGTTCGTTCACCGTATGGAACTCGAGGGTGTCCTCCGGAGAGAGACCTCTGGTGCCCTCGAGCGTTCCCGCCTTGTACTTCTTGTTCAGCTCCAGTACGTTATGGTACGCCTCGTCGAGCGTCTCTCGAATTTTCTCCTTCGCCTCGGTGGGGAGTTCAAGCTCGTTGAAGCCGTAGCTGAAACCACGCCTGGTGAGGAAGGTCTTCAAGACCCTCAGTATCGAGTTGAGAAACTGCCTCGCCTGCTCGTTCCCGTAGTCCTTCGCAATTCGGTGGAGGAGGCTGTCGGGCTCCTCGGCACCAATCACAGCCTTGTCGACGACCCCGGAGATGAGCTCACCATTCTTGATGACGACGTCGTTCGTCTCTCCCGACTTCATCGACTTCGCCCACTTCGATGTGAGGACGTAGTTGAGGTCCTTCGGGAGGAAGAGGGAGAAGAGCTGCTTCCCCGTGTAGGTGGGGTGGGCGCCCCTGTTGGCAGGTTCGGGGAGGTCATCCTCGTAGCCGCCGATCAGCGCAAGGTTGGAGAACTCGGCGGGAGTTAGCGTCGTCTCGTCTCTAGTGAGCAGGAAGGCGGCGGTGATGAAGTCCCTGATCCCGCCTATTATCGGACCCCCGTACCGAGGCGAGAGAATCTGGTCTTGGACCCTCATCAGCATCAAGGCCTCCGAGCGCGACTCCTCGCTCTGTGGAACGTGGAGGTTCATCTCGTCGCCGTCGAAGTCGGCGTTATAGGGAGGGCAGACGGAGGGGTGGAGCCTGAAGGTCCGGAAAGGGAGGACCCTCACGAAGTGCGCCATCACCGACATCCTGTGAAGAGATGGCTGCCTGTTGAAGAGGACCACATCGCCGTCCATAAGGTGTCTTTCGACGATGTATCCCGAGACGAGAGAGTCGGCGAGCGCCTTTCTGTCGCTGGCGAAGTCGAGTCTAATCTTCACTCCGTCCGGCCTGATGACATAATTGGCCCCGGGATGCTCGAAGGGGCCTCTCATCACGAGGTCCTTCAGCGCATCGATGTTCCAGGGGGATACCTTCTCGGGAATCGTGAGTTTCTTTGCGATCTCGAACGGCACTCCGACCTCCCCGATATCCAGCGAGGGGTCGGGACTGATGACAGTCCTGCTCGAGAAGTCAACCCGCTTCCCTGAGAGTGAGCCCCTGAACCTCCCCTCCTTCCCCTTCAGTCTCTGGCTGAGGGTCTTGAGGGGCCTCCCGGAGCGGTGGTGGGCCTGGGGTATCCCGGAGACCTCGTTGTCGAAGTATGTCGTGACGTGGTAGTGGAGGAGGTCGACGAGGTCCTGGACGATCAGGTGAGGAGTGCCCGACTCCTTGCTCTCCCTCACCCTCTGGTTCACTCTGAGTATGTCGACGATCTTGTGGGTGAGGTCGTCCTCCGACCGGATTCCCGACTCGAGGGTAATCGAGGGCCTGACCGCGAGGGGGGGAACGGGGAGAACCTGGAGGACGAACCACTCCGGTCTCGCCGCCGCGGGGTTGAAGCCGAGGAGCCCGAGGTCGTCGTTCGTTAGCCTCTCCAGCCTCTCCCTTATCGCCACGGGAAGGAGCCTCGTGGCGCCTCCCTCCTCGGTTATCTCGTGGAAGATCGTAGGCTTGGTGAACTCGATCTGGTATTGCTGCTTCCCGCAGTGAGGGCAGAGCTTGATCTTCTTCGCCCTCGTCATCATCTCCTTCGCGAGGGTCTCGGCGAGGTTGGGGGTGAAGTCGGTCTTGGTGGAGAGCCTCTGCCTGTAAGCGTCGAGCTCGGGCTGGGTGAGGAGTATTCTCCCGCACGTCCTGCACGTCGTCTGCAGCAGCCTGTTGATCTCATCGACGAAGGCGATGTGAAGGACGGGCTCGGCCAGCTCGACGTGCCCGAAGTGGCCGGGGCACCTCCCCGCTGTGTTCCCGCAGGTCCCGCACTTCTGGCCCGGCTCGAGCGTCCCCAGCCTGTTGTCCATGAGGCCGCCCTGGACCGGCATCCCGTCCTCGTCGTAAGTCTCCGGCTGAGTTATCTCTGCGACCGAGTATTTCCTTATCTCGTTCGGTGAGAAGAGAGCGAAGTTGATCCCCCCTATCGTCTTGAGAGCCTGCTCCATCGCCATCTCTTCACACCTTGTCCTTCAGCTTAAGTCTCGGCGCGATGTTGAGGCTGACCATCTCCTGAAGGAGTAGCTTGAAGGCGTAAGCCACGACGACAGTCGAAATCTTCGCCTGGTCTCCGTCTATCTTACATGTGTACTTGCGCTGCTTCGCGTCGTAGTAGGCGATTAGACCGCACTTCTCACAGACGTATATCTCGGTCTTGTCCGCCTCGTCGAGAAGCCTGTCCTTGAGGACCATTGAAGCGCCGTAGGCGATGAGGCAGTCCCTCTCCATCTCCCCGAACCTGAGACCCCCTCCCCTCGCCCTCCCCTCCGTCGGCTGCTTGGTGAGCATCTGGACCTGCCCCCTCGCCCTCGCGTGAATCTTATCGGCAACCATGTGGTGGAGCTTCTGGTAGTAGACGACCCCGACGAAGACGTCGGCCTCGAACTTCTTCCCTGTCTTACCGTCGTACATGATCTCTCGCCCAGTCGGTTCGAATCCCCTTTCGTTGAGCGTCTTCTCGAGCTGGTCGATGTTCTCACCCGCGAATGCCGAGCCGTCGACGGCCCTCCCCCTCAGGGCGCCGGCCTTCCCTGCGATCGACTCGATGAACTGCCCCACGGTCATCCTCGAGGGGAAGGCGTGCGGGTTGATAATGACGTCCGGGACGATGCCCTCCTCGGTGTAGGGCATATCCTCCTGAGGGACGACGAGGCCGATTACGCCCTTCTGCCCGTGCCTCGAGGCAAACTTGTCCCCAATCTCGGGGATTCGCATGTCCCTAACTCTCACCTTGAACATCCTCCCACCTTCGACGTTCTCGGTCATGAAGACGGAGTCGACGACGCCGGCCTCGGAGGGCCTGACCGCGACCGAGGTGTCTCGCCTATAGGGCCCCTTGATCTCGAACTCCTTGTACTCTTCCATGAACCTCGGGGGGCTTGTCCTCCCTATCACGACGTCCCCTCCCTGGACCTGGGACTCGTGGGAGACGACGCCGTCGCCCTCGAGCAGCCTGTAGAACTTCTCCCCTCTGTACCCCCTGATGTTCGACTCAGGGGACGGAACCTCGAAGGTGTCCCTCATCCCTCCCAGGTACTGTTTGGCCTCCCCCTCGTACAGCCTGTAGAAGAACGACCTCGCGAGACCGCGCTCGATCGAGGACTTGTTCATGATTATCGCGTCCTCGATGTTGTACCCCTCGAATGAGAGGACGGCGACGACGCAGTTCTGCCCCAGGGGCCTCTCGTCTATCTTGAGGAGGTCGAGCGTCTTGGTCCTGACGACCGGGGCCTGAGGACTGACAAGCAGGTGCTGTCTAACGTGCGGGGAGATGGGGTAGGTCGGGGAGGAGAAGCCGAGCGACTGCTTCGCCATCGCCGACTCGTAGGTGTTCCTAGGAGACTGGTTGTGCTCCGGGTACGGGATTATCGAGGCTGCGATTCCGAACATCGCCGCGGGGAAGAGCTCGAGATGAGTATGTTTCGTGCTGACGTCGTCTGAGTTCATCGCCACTAAGCAGTTCTCCTCCTCGTTCGCATCGATCAGCTCGACGACGCCGAGCTCGACCAGGTCTCTCCAGGACTGTTGCCCCAGGGAGACCTTCTCGATGATCTCGGGCGTTAGCAGGGGCTTCCCGTTCTCGACGACGATGAGAGGTCTCAGCACCCTACCCGAGCTGAGGCTGATGTAGAGCCTCGGGTAGCCCAGTTCATTGAGGGGGGAGAGGTAGAGGATGCTGGCGGAGGGATTTATCTGTCCCTCCCTCCTCAGCTTCCTGAAGGCCTTCGCGAGCCTCTCCCCGTCGTCGACGTAACCAAGAAAACGGCCGTCCATGAAGAGTCTACAGCCGTCCGTCGCAAGCTTTTCGTCGGTGTCCTTCACCTGCTTCGCCCCCAGCTCCCAGAGCCGCTCCTCTACCTCTGCCGAAGATACACCCACTGAGATGATCGCGGAGAGTGCGAGGTTCTTCACCAGTCCGCAGTTAACGCCCTCCGGTGTCTCGGAGGGGCATATCCTCCCAAAGTGAGTCGCGTGAAGGTCTCTCGCCTCGAAGTTGGGCTGACTCCTGCTGAGCGGAGACTGAACCCTTCTCAGATGGCTCAGCGTGCTCAGGTAGTTCGTCCTGTCGAGAAGCTGGGTCACCCCAACCTTCCCGCGCCCCCAGTTTCCCGTAGCGATTGCGTTGTTCAGCTTGTCTGTAATGATTCCTGTCCTGATCGCAGCGCCGACAACGTTACCTCCCCTCTTTTGCCCCGTCCGTTCGAGCTGATACTTCATGTCCCTGACGAGGTTTCGGAAGGCTGTCCTGAAGAGGTCTGCGAGCATCTGCCCCGCGAACTTTATCACTTTGTTTCCGTAGTGGTCTTTGTCGTCAGGCTCGATCCAGCCCAGTCTGAGCTCCAGCAGCTTGCAGACCGCCTCCCCGAGGAACATCGCCTTGTCGAACCTCTTGTCATCCGTCTTGCCGAGGTGGGGGAGGAGACCCCAGTCGAGCATCGACTGAGCCCTCTTGATCCTGAACTCTTCGAGCATCCCGTGGGCCACCCTGTTGCCGATGTAGACGAGGGCGTCCTTCTCTGTCGGAGCCTCGCTCGCCTTGTCGAAGGAGACCTCGAGGAGGTCTTGAATCTCGGCCTTCTGGGAGACGGCGTTCGCTATTTCCTTGTCCGACTTGACGCCCAGGGCCCGCATGACAATAACGAAAGGAAGGTCGACAGGTGAACTCGGGACCTTGACGTTGAGTGCGGCGTCCTGCTTCAGGGTGACTTCGAGCTTGGACCTGTAGCCGACGACAGAGGAGTAGACCCTCGATTTGTAGGTCGTGACGGCGGCGACCTTCTCCGCGTCGACGAGAATCTTGTTTGGAGAGAGGTCCTCGAGACCCACGATCACCCGTTCGGAGCCGTTGATGATGAAATATCCGCCGGGGTCATTCGGGTCCTCCCCGGAATCGATGAGCTGCTCCTTCGTCTTCGTCGAGAGCTGGCAGAGGTCCGACTTCACCATCACGGGAAGGTCACCGATATGCTGGCGGGTCGTATCTCTCGGGAGACCCTCCTCCTCTATCGTCATCTCCAGAAGTATGGGAGAAGAGTAGGTGAGGTTCCTGAGCCTCGCCTCCATCGGGAGGACGTTGCTCACCGAGCCGTCGATCTCTACCACTCGCGGCATCCCTATCGAGAGCTTCCCGAGCTTCACCTTGTACGGGGTGCTGACCGTCTCAACCTCGATCTCGCCGATCTCGTCGATGATGTTCTGCATCCCCTTCGCGACGAACTCGTTGTAGCTGTTGAGGTGCTGCCTGGCGACGCCCTCCCGCTGGAGAAGGTCACTGAGGACTACCCAGGAGTCGTACTTGCGAACTTGGACAATCTGTTTGCTCATTCTATCCCTCCACCACGTACCTGTAGTACACGCTCTGCCCTGCGGTCTCGCTGCTTCGGGTTATCCTGACGAAGTCGCCCGGCTTCGCCCCAATCTCCTTCGAGACGGGGTCGGTCACCTGGAGGTATGGGAACTGACTGGGGTTCGCGTTGAACTCCTTCAGGATCTCGCCGGCCTCCTCGTGAGTGAGTAACTCGTGCTTCGGAATCAGAAAATGGGTGGTTACCTTAAAGGAGGGGACATCCTCCTCCTTCGCCTTCTTTCGTGGCGCCTTAGGAGTCTTCGGAGCCCCCTTCGACTTTGTGGTCTTCGCTGGCACTTAGGCGCAGCCACCCCGATTGAACACTAACACTAACCGTAGACAAAATGCCCTATGCAATACAGAGCCTTCATCTAAGCCTCCTGCCCACATATATATGGATTGTGCCGACGTTCCGACACGGCTGTGTGAGCGTGCCGGAGGCCTCGCAAACCGTCAAGAGGTCGGCCCATCGAGCGGAGCCTCAACGGTCGGCGGCCATATGAATCTCTAATCCATAAAGCAGTTAATTCTTTTCGACCCTTCAATCACCATGCCGGCAGAGGCCGCGATTCATAAAGGACTACTCGCAATCGTGCAACGGTATGAAATAATGGGAGCGGAGCTGGGAGAACTCATCGACCTGGCCGAGGTCGAGTCGAAGCAGCGGCGCGAACTCATCCAAGCGATTAGTGTCATCCACGCCTGGCTGGGGCAGCAGATCCGTCTGGAGGTGAGGCGGTGGGGAGGAATCTTGAAGGATGTCAGCGCAGCCTATCTTGGCCAAGAGGGGACTCTTGTGACGCTTGACTGGCGTGGGAACGCGACAACCCACGCCCTCGAGCAGCTGGACGCGCGAATCTTCTCGGCAGTCGTCCAAGATGCCGCGTCCAGGTTGCTAATTTCGGTCTCGGCGAAGGTCACGGAGACAAACAAGTGGCGGAAGCCCGAGATCAAGGCACGGATAAAATCGGACGAAGGCGGCTTCTTGGGCATAGGTAGGCACCTATACTCTCTTTCGCTGGTCAACTCTGGAGGCAGCTCGAGGGACCTCCTAGTGTCCCTTCGGACGACGCAGAGGGCGCACGAGTACGGTCCGCTCAAGCTTAAGCGGGACGGGGAGGTTGCCCTCGACCTCCGACGAGTCGCAGAGCTCGAGAGCACAGATAAGTTGCCGGTGGAGATTAACTGCAAGGACTCAGGCCAGAGGCTCTTTCACGGCGCGGTGATGCTCAATATCAAGAGCCGTGGGTGGCAGAAGATTCCCCTCTCCGAGGTGCAGCCGACATGGAACAGGGCCTCCGGGTAACCGAGTCTTCTCGGAGCCCCAGAATAAGGGCCCGGTCGCCTCGTCAGATCAGGGCCCTCCTCGAAGCGAACCCTCGAGTCGGAGGAACCCCACGAAGAAATGAAAAGGGGCGATGCACGAAACTTTCGATGCGTCTCTTCGGTGCTGCTACACTTCGAGCGACTCTTCGGCGTAGATAGGAGTCCCTTCCTCCTTCCTCGTCACTAGCTTGGTAAACTCTTGAAGGAGGAGCTTCGTCGTCGTTCCGGCCCTTCCCGCCCCTACGAGCCTGCCGTTCACGCTCCCCACGGCGAGAATCTCAGATTTGGTGCCAACCATGAAGACCTCGTTTGCAGAGACAAGCTCGAAGGGGGTGATCTCTCGTTCGACGACCATGATCCCCAACTCTCTGCATAGCCTAATTATTCTGGCGCGTGTTATCCCGTGCAGGATCGCGGAGGAGGTTCGGGGCGTGTAGACGACCCCTTCGATGACTGTGAACACGTTTGTTACCGTCCCTTCCGAGACAAAGCCACGAGAGTCGAGCATTATTGCGTCGTCTGCTCCCACGTTCGCTGCTTCGAGCCTCGCCAATATGCTGTTCAGATAGTTGAGTGACTTCACCTCGTGCGTCGTCGCGTCGACGCTATCGCGCCTGACGGAGGAGATGATCACTCGCACGACCTTCGGTTCCTTGGGGCCGAGCGCACTCGATACAGGCTCAGCGATCACGAAGATGGTGGGCTCCCGGCATGACTCCGGATTGACTCCCAGGTCTCCGATTCCTCTTGTGACGACAACCCTGATGTAGGCGTCCTTGAGCTTGTTCCTCCTAAGTGTCTCGAGGATGACCCTCGTAATCTTGTCCTTGTCGAGCGGAATCTTCAGCTGAATGTAATTCGCGGAGGCGAAGAGACGGTCGACGTGAGGGTCAAGCTGGAAGACGGACCCGCTGTAGGCCCTGATTCCCTCAAAGACACCGTCACCGTAGAGAACACCATGGTCAAAGACGGATACGGTCGCCTTTGACTTGGGTACATACTCTCCGTTCAAGTAGACCTGAAGCTCTGTCTCCATCTTTTTTCCTTCTCGATTCCGGCCGAAAAACGCGCAGGTTAAAACGGTTACGCCTTCGCGTCTTGCCAATGAGCATGCCGGAGAGATTCCGCGAAGCACTCCGGCGAGGCGAAAAGGAAGCGCGGAAGACGAGGGTTCGGTATGGGGGCACTCAGTTCATTCGATGGGAGCGACGACGACCCCCTTTGAGGTTGCTGCCGTATCTCGCTTTCCCCGCAAAAGGGAGGGGACTATCGCGGTGGTGTTGAGGATGGCAAACCACTGGTAGGCTCTCGAGAGGGCGGTTGTGAAGAGGACCTTGTCTGGCTCGCCTATCGCCGGCGAGTTGAAAGAGGTGATAACAGCCGTGATTACAGAGTAAGGCACGCTGAGGGTCATGACGAGGATCGCCAGGTTGAAGCTGAGCGTGAACCCGACGAAGAAGAAGGTCGCCCTAAAGCCTGAGGCGATTCCCCTCCGCTGTGGCGGCACCGACCCCATGATCGAGCTTATGTTGGGAGAGCTGAAGAGCCCGATTCCAGCCCCGAAGATGATCAAGTCGACCGCTATCTGGAGGTAGGGAGTGAAGGCGTTCGTCATGGAGAGGAGATAAAGAGAGAGGCTCATCAGGGAGAGGCCCGTCGTAGTGAAGGGGACATGTCCGAACCTATCAGAGAGTCGGCCGCTTATCGGACCCACCGCCAAGAAGGAGAGGTCGAAGGGGAGGAGCGCCAGGCCAGCTTGAAAGGGGGGGAGTCCGCGGATTAGCTGGAGATATATGCTGAGAAGGAGAAGGACGGCGCCCCAGGAGACGGCGTTCAGCAGCTGCGCCACGACGCCTCCCGTGAACTCCCTGATCCTGAGCAGGCTGAGGTCGAGCAGCGGGGACTTCGTCCTCCTCTCGAGGAGGAGGAAGGCGACGAGGGCGATGAAGCTTACCGCGATCAGGCTCTCGACGACGGGGTACTCTGCGCTGCCGTATGCGGCGAATGTAAGCGCCAGAAGAAAGGAACTGATCGATGCCGTGAACGTCGCGAACCCCTCCCAGTCCATCGGCGCTCCACTCTCGAGGGTCGCTATCTCCCTCAGCCTTCTGTGAGCCCAGAAGGTTCCGAAGATGCCGATCGGGACGTTGACGTAGAAGAGTGCGCGCCAATCCAAGTAGGTAAGGACCAGCCCGCTGAAAGTCAGCCCGAGCATCGAGCCCAGCCTGTACGCCACCTGGTTTATTCCCAGGGAGAGGCCCAGCTCGTTGACGGGGGTCGCGTCAGTTATCAGGGCGGCACTGTTTGTGAAGAGGACAGCAGAGCCGAGTCCCTGAACCATTCTGAAGACGATCACATGCTCGGGCGCCAGCGAGAGACTCGTCAGAGCCGAGCCGATCGTGAATAAGGTGAAGCCGAGGGTGTAAACCTTCACTCGTCCGAAGATGTCGGATACTCTCCCGATGAACAGAAGAGCGATGGTGCTGCCGAGGACGTAAGACTGGGTGAACCAGATTGCCTGTTCAGCGTCTGCGCCGAGGGCGGCTGCGACCTGTGGCAGCCCGATGACGACGATCCTTCCGTCGATCCCCGCCATCAGGACTCCGACTGTAGTCACCGTTAGGACAGTCCACTTGTACTCCATTCTCGGTTCTCCGCGTAGTCTCTAATTCGGGTGTCTGTCGACCCTTCCTCAGTCCGTCGTCGCGAAGATTCGCCGTATTTAATGGTAAATCCGAGAACCGCAGATTGTCCGAGTTCACTCTGGAAAAGGTTCAATTAGGATGAACCGTTCTGGGACTCGGATTGAGTGAAGCTCAGGTGAGAAAGCCGAATCGGCTGGTCAAGGAGAAGAGCCCCTACCTTCTGAAGCACGCCTACAACCCGGTTGACTGGTACCCATGGGGAAGGGAGGCGCTGTCGAGGGCCAAGAACGACAACAAACCAATCTTCCTGAGCATCGGTTACTCTTCCTGCCACTGGTGCAACGTCATGGAAAGAGAATCGTACGAGGACGAGAAGGTGGCGGCGATTCTCAACAAGAACTTCATTCCCGTCAAGGTCGATAGGGAAGAGAGGCCCGAGGTCGATGAGTTCTACATGAAGGCGGTGCAGGCGTTGACCGGGCGGGGAGGCTGGCCGCTCAACGTATTCTTGACTCCGGACCTCAGACCGTTTTACGGGGGAACCTACTTCCCCCCCGAGGCGAGGTATGGCCTCCCGAGTTTCACCCAGCTGCTGGACTTCGTCGCGAAGCTCTGGAAGGAGAGGAGAAGCGAGGTGCAGGACAACGCGGGTCGGCTCACCGAGGCACTCAAGGAGAGCTACGCGAAGTACGAGAAGGGGGAGCTCTCCGCCGGCCTTCTCGATGCGGCCTATGCCTCGGTAGTTTCGGCATTTGACCCGGAGTTCGGGGGCTTTGGCGGAGCCCCGAAATTCCCCCTCCCCACTCACCTGAACTTCCTCCTCAGGTACTACCTTCGGTCGAAGAAGGAGCTCGCCCTGCGCTCGGTGGTGAAGACGCTCGAATCGATTGCCGCGGGAGGCATTCACGACCATCTCGGAGGGGGGTTTCACAGGTACTCGACGGACAAGGTCTGGCTTGTTCCGCACTTCGAGAAGATGCTGTACGACAATGCCCTCATCGCGAGGGCCTACCTCGAGGCGCACCAGCTGACGGCCGACCCAAGATTCGCAAACGTCGCGCGTGGGGTCCTCGACTGGCTGTTGGCGGAGATGGCAGACGGTGGAGGGGGCTTCTACTCTGCTCAGGACGCTGATACGCCCGAGGGTGAGGGTGTCTACTACACCTGGACCGTCGAGGAGATTGATTCCGTGCTCGGAGAGAGGGAAGGCGAAATATTTAGAGAGTGCTTCGGGGTTACAAGCAACGGGAACTTCGAGAGGAAGCGGTCAATTCTGCATCTCACGACTAGCCTCGAGAACGCCGCGAGAAGACTCGGGATTCCTGAGGCTGAACTCGAGAGGTCACTCGCACTTTCGAAGAAGAAGCTGTACGAGGAGAGGCTCAAGAGGACGCGACCAGCGACGGACGACAAGATCCTGACTTCGTGGAACGGGCTTGCGATCTCCGCACTTTCCTACGGCTGTCAGGTTCTTGGCGAGAAGCGGTATCTAAGGGCCGCGGAGCGTTGCGCGAGCTTCATCACTGGGACGATGCACAAGGGAGAAAGGCTTCTACGAAGGTACAGAGATGGAGAGAGCGCGATTGAAGGGACGCTCGAAGACTACTCGTTCTTGACGCAGGGGCTCCTCGACCTCTACGAAACTGACTTTGAGGCCCGGTGGCTGAAGACCGCGATACAGATCAACGGAGAGATGACGAAGTTATTCGGGGATGAGGAGCGGGGCGGATTCTTCATGCAGCAAGAAAGGGACGAGCTGCCGGCCGAGATAAAGGAGGGTTACGACGGCCCGACTCCATCGGGGAATTCTGTGGCGGCGTTGAATCTCCTCAGGATCGGGGAGTTCACTGGTCGCGATGACGAAAGGGAGGAGGCGAAGAGAACTCTTCGGGTATTCCGGGATGACCTCGAAGGTGAGCCCTCGTCTCACACATACATGCTTGTGGCTCTCGACTTCCTCCTCGGAAGCCCCCGGGAGATCGTCGTGGCTGGGGGCGGGAGAGAGCAGGTCCATCCGCTGGTTAGGGAAATCCATAGGAGGTTCATCCCCAACAAGGTTCTGATGGTCCTCTCGAACGACGGGGGGGAGGTTGAGAAGGTCTCGCCATTGGCCGAGGGAAAGAAGGCCCTTGGGGGAAAGGCGACCGCCTATATCTGCCAGAACTACACTTGCAAGAAGCCGATAACCGACACGGAAGAGCTGAAGTCTGCGTTATCATTTTAACAGCGAGGCTCTTGGGCCGGAAGGAAGGAAGGAGGGGGGGAGGGAGTAGGAAGGAAGAATGGCTAGAGATTGGGAGATAAGGGGACTCTTCGGAAACGAGTACGCGCTCGAAACCGCGGTCGAGGAGCTGAAGAAGCACGAGGGAGTGCAATGCCAGGTTCTCGATAGAAGGAATCTCTCCGTCAGACTGAAGGGGAGGGATGAGAGTCTCGAGGGAATCATAAGAAGGGCGATCGAAATAGCGCACGGCTACGTCGAGTCGGAGGCGCCGCTGGGAGAATTCGAAAGGACGAAGCAGCGCCTGAAGGAGAAGAAACTCAGGGAGTTTGAGGAGAAGAAGAGGAGATCGGCGAAGCACTAGGAGGCCTGCCTGCCACCTCTATTCCTGAAAGGGTAACGAGCACGATACAGGGGGACTTGCTGACGATCTCATACTCGTCCTTCGTGAGGAAGCCGTGAAATCCCGTCTCCCTCTTGCTGAACATCACCGTCACGTCGATGGCCTGCTCCCTGATGTACCTCCCGACATCATCGCCCACGTCCCTCACCGAGACAATCTTTGGGTTGAAGAAACGCCCGAGCGCCTTTATCGCTAGACTCGTGAAGTAGGAGAACTCCCTCTCCTCCCTCTTCAGCGGCTGCGAGAGATCGATGGCGTCGAGCGGGAGCGTCGGCGGGAGTTCAATTATCTTCCCGACGATAATCTCCGCGTCGGGAACAGCGGCTGACGAGGTGAGAGCCGCAGCGATCACGAAGGGGTCTGGATGCTGTTCCTTCAGCACCGGGATGAATATCCTCTTTGGGTTGCGGGGAATCTTCATCCCGCTCTGGGGCGTCTCCACGAGGACTACCCTTGTCGCCGAGAGGCGTGCCACGTGGTCAGATACCCGCCCAAAGAGTTCTCTGAAGAGACCCTCCCTGTGGGCCGACATCACGATTGCCTGGGCGTTGTTGGAGTCGGCCGTGTTCACGATGGCTCTCGCGATCTCCTCCACGCTCGGTGGTTTGGACTGCGGCTCAACGTTCGAGTATTCGTATCTGACGGAGAGTTCCTTCGCCAAGGCTTCGATCTCCCGTCTCAACTGTTCGGCGAAGGCGTGTTCCTCCTCTTCCCCCTCGAGCACGTGGGTCACGATGACCTTCGAGCCAGAGTATTCGGCGAGGTAGAAGGCGATGTAGATTGCATTCCACTCGCGCGACTGGAAAGCGACGGGGAGGACGATGGGGGCGTCGCTCCAGGACCATTCTACGCTCTCCCCCCTTTCAGCCATCCTTGGAGCCTCCTCGGTACCTCTGATAGATAAGGTAGGCAGCTATCCCGATTGCGAACCAGACGGTTCCTATCACCCTTCCGGTCGGGTGCAGACCAACTATCAGGACCCATACCACAAAGCTGGAGACTAGGCCCACGATGGGGATGACTGAGACCTGGTAGGGTTTGTCCCCAATCCTGACCGTCATGTTGAGCGGCATCTTCCATCCTGTTCTCCCGGGTTCTTTCACGCGGAGCACGATTGCTGCGGCGTTGACGTACATGTATGCCACGAGCGCCCCGAAGTTGTAAATCGAGGTGATCAGGTCGAGGAGGTCAGCCCCGGGCAGAGCTATGTACACCGCCAGAAGGAGAGAGGCGATTACTGTGAAGATCGTTATTGTGACGTAGGGGGTCCTGTAACGAGAGCTGACCTTACTGAATCCCCTCGGCATAAGGCCGAGCCTTCCCATGGAGTACATCACTCTGGAAACACCAATCACCCCCGTGTTCGTGGAGACGTAACAGACGAGCGTCCCCATCAGCGCGACCCAGACAGCGAATACACCGCCTATTATCGGCAGGTTGCTCGCCAACGAAACGGCCGGTGCCTGGCTGTTGTTCGCCACTGCCTGCCAGGGGCTTATGGTGACCGAGAGGAGTGAGAGTGCGATCGCAACCACAACTACGGAGGAAATCGCGGCCTTTGTCGCCCTGGGGATGACCTCGGCGGTTCGCTTCGTCTCCTCGGCGGCCTGCGAGATCGATTCGATTCCGATGTACGAAGCGGTGGCGAGTGAGACGGCATAGACGAAGGAGTAGAAACCGGGTTGACCAAAGTTCCCAGTCTGGAACGAGATGACGACGTTCTCAACCCATCTCAAGATTGCACCCGAGGAGATTATCGACGGGAGGCCGAAGACTAGAAAGAGACCGACCGTGACAAGATCGACCGCGATGACGGCCTCGTTGAACCTCGAGGAATACTTGATGCCCACTACGTTAAGGGCGAGTAGAAGCAGTATGAGCACAATCGCCGTCAACCCGTAGAATGGCGAGGTCAGGAGGAGTCCGCTCCGGAACAAGAAGAAGGTAAGGGTACCGAGGTAGCCAACCGTCGCAAGGGCGAAGAGAGCGATGTCGATCGTGTAGTCGAGCATGAGGCCCCAGCCCGCCACAAAGCCGTGGATCCTTCCGAAGGCCTTTAGCGAGTAGTACTGTCCTCCACCCGCGACCGGGTAGGCGGTGGCGAGTTCGGCGTAACAGAGGCCGGTGCAGACGTAGGTCGTTGCGGCTATGGCGAAGGCGAGTGGGGAGACGACCCCAGCGAAGAGAGCGATGACTCCGAGCACGACATAGATGTCAGCTCCGACGTCGGCGTAGCCCATAGAGAAGGAGCCGAAGATGCCGACTTCCCTCTTCAGCTCCTGTGAATCCTCCCCCTGGGCCTGAGGCAAACATCATGGCACACTCTTAGACCACTGCGCCGAGACGTGAATCATTTAATGATTGCGTAACTCGAGAGGGATTCGCGATTCCTAATAGATAATTAGGGTCGAGATGGGGCGCACCTCGATGAAAAAAGAAAGGTCTCCCGGAAGGGACCTCGCCGTCCTCTACCTCTCGATGACACTGACAAGGATCGGGTTCGGGGTCATCATAATCATCTTTCCGGCCTATCTTCTCGGCGTCTCGGACATCGAACTCGCAGTCGCACTGGCGCTCTATCCCGTCCTCGAGGCTTTCTCTGCAATCCCGGTGGGGAGACTCTGCGACACGCGGGGCAGGAAGCGCGTCTTTGTCTTCGCGCTCGCGTATGTCGCCATTCTCACGGGAGCGATCGGGGTCACGAGAAACCTCTACTTTGTCGCAACCGTTCACGCCCTGATGGGGATCGGTGCGGCGGGTGTCACGGTTTCGTCCCTCACGATGATTACAGATGCGACGAACCTGGGGAACCGCGGAAAGGGGATGGGACTCTTCGATTTCTCGAATATCGGGGGTTACGCCGCCGGAGTGCTCGTCGGCGGAGGCTTGCACACCTACTTCGCCTCACAATTGGGATACGCCTTCGCGGTCACTGGCGGGGCGATAGCCGCGGCCCTGCTTGTCTCCACGATCCTGCTGAGGGAGCCCCCACATCAGATAAAGCGCGAGGCTGTCTTGGTTAACCCTCTGAGAGCGCTCGATGCGAGGACAAAGGCGATCTTGCCCGTCTGGCTGGCGCTGACGGCGATGATCGGGATTGCATTCTACCTCCCGAGGGCCTTGAGCAGCCTGGGGTTTGAAGCGACGACCACCTCTTACGTTCTCTTCGTCGGAGTCGCGGGGCTTGGCGTGGGTTCCGTCGGTTTCGGCGCCCTCTCCGACAAGATCGGGAGGGAGAAGGTGCTGTTGGTTGGGGTGGTCGGGCTCCTCGGTCTCCTCCTATCACTCGCGACGACTTTGAGCGGGGGTGCGACAATCGATACGCTAGTTCACAACCTCTACATCATCGCCCCGTTCGCTTTCGCGACTTCGGCGCTTGTGCCCAGCATCCTCGCAACGGTGGGGGACAGAGCCCGCCAGGAGATGAGAGGCTCGGCGATGGGTATCTACAGCGTGATGCTCAGCGGAGGGATCGCCTTCGGCACTCTGGTGGCGGGGTTCGCGCACACAATGGGAGGACTCCCCGCTATCCTCTATGCGGGAGCGGTTATCTTTCTTGCAGCCTGTCTCGTGAGTCTCTTCTTGACCAGAAGACTGAAGTCCTGACTCAAGGAGGGTCAGAAGTTCGAAGAAGCCGCAGCCAGAGCGTTACTCAAGCGGAGAGGGCCTGAGGGTCATCTCAGAACCCGGGCCGATGACCATCGTCTCATGATGAGGACGGCGTGCGAGCCTTAAGAAAGAATGAGGAAATCCATGCGAAAGGATTATACTTTCAGAACTCCTGCTTCCTTCATTTGTTGCGGGGGTCGCCCAGAGCAACCAGCGGGAAGCCTGGTCAACGGCGCGAGCGAGAGTGCTCTCCGCGATGCTTAGGACCTCGTCCCTTAGTGTCGTAACCCGACGGGGAAGGGTTCGTGGGTTCGAATCCCACCCCCCGCACTGAACTTGTGCGATTGTGTTTTTCCTCATTCCTACGGCATCTTCTCTAGCTTTCGCCCTGTTCTGGTTGTGCCGAACTCTTACAGGGAGAAGAGAGGGAAGGGACCTCGAAGCACCGAATCGCTCACCTCGGTTGACCATTAGGTCGACAATAGCAAGAGGAGCGCAACGAAGAGAACGTCTGTCGTCCGTGTGCCACTCTTCACTTCAATGTTCGCGAGGTCGAGAGCATTTCGATCATCTTCTCGGCTCTCTTCTCTCTCGTCTCATCCTTCTTCGCGCTCTCAACCCATTCGATGTACGCCTTCTTGTGCGAGTACGATAGACTCTCGAAGAACGCGTTGGCATTCCTGTCCCGCCGCAAGGCCCGAAGTACATCTTCAGGGATCACGACCTCCCTATGTGCCTCGTCAAGCTCCATCGACACTCTCACCCTGTCTCCCGCCGACTTGCCAATCTTGTCTTGGATCTCCTTCTTGACGACCATGAAGTGGCCGCCGGTTCCATTTGGCAGCAATGTGCTTCCGAATCGCACTCCGTCAATCGTACCCTTCACCTGTAGTCTGGAGCCTGTGCCGAGTATCTTCGAATCGAGTGGGACCGTAAGGTACGTCCAAGTGCCTACGCCCTCGGGTCTTTCGAGGACGACCTTGAATCTGCGTCGGACCATGCTCGCTGCCGCGTCGGCTCTTGAAAATAAAAGCGTTAACGAAGATGTCTCGATGAATAAGCTTATTCGTTCGTTGAGGAGGAGGCGAGGCAAGCGGATGCGCAGGCCAAGGAAGTATAAGAAGAGACGGATACCGTGGTTCATCATTCTGCTAGGAATCTTTGTGGCCGTCATAGTTGGGGGTATCGCCTTCTACGAGAGCCAACAAGCAAATACCAATTTTCCCTACCCTTGCCTTGGAAGCGAACCCACCACAATTCACATACATCCTTACCTCAGGATCGAGATAAACGGTCAGAACATCACTGTCCCCGCCGCGATAGGGATCTACAAACCGGTTTTTTCCAACGGCTTTGCGGGCGGGGGAGCGAACAGCTGCTTCGAGCCACTGCACACACATGATTCCTCTGGAATAATCCATGTCGAGTGGTCGTCGAACAAGAACTTTACATTGAGCGATTTCTTCAAAATATGGAACGCCACCGACCACCTAAGTCACAGCGTCACGATCAACGGGGTAACTCACCCAATCGTCTTCAACGCGACCGACATTCTTGGATTCCGGGCCGATAGCACTCACAGGATAGTGCTCCTAGTCGATGGTCAGTCGTCGAGTGAGTATCAATCGCTAGTGCTGAACATGCTGGACTACTGCAGCGCTGCCCCGACGTATCCACAGTGCTCCCCAACCGCGGTCGGAGACCCAGTCTACGGGGGAATCGCCTATCCGTACGGAACGGGACACACGATTCTGATCGAGTACATCAGCAATGGCTGACGAGCGGGCTTGGGTTCGCCGGACTTCTCTAGAACTCTGATGTGGGGGGAAGCCAATCTAGGATTGCCAAAAACCGAGCGTTCCAGTCTGTGCATCTAGGCCTCCGCAACTAGAATTGGGTGCGCCGCGCGCCGCGAAGCTTCAGCGCCACAGTCTTCCTGATCTTGTCGAAGGCGTTCACTACCTCCTCCTTTGCGAGGTAAGGGTCCGACTCCGGGGAGCGTATCTGGTCGGGCGAGATTTCAACCT
>Ga0209157_1000567_pt1 | contig 31265 bp, 39 predicted proteins | sample GraSoiAngelo_135_FD_185892 | JGI IMG/M metagenome (GOLD analysis project Ga0209157, IMG submission 185892) | Grasslands soil microbial communities from the Angelo Coastal Reserve, California, USA - 14_0929_05_40cm (SPAdes) (version 2) | ecosystem: Environmental > Terrestrial > Soil > Grasslands ...
CATTCCCAGGCCGCCCCAGAGCACGTGCGCGATGTGCAGCTCGCCGCCACCCAGACGCGGGTATCCGGTGGCCTCGAGGAAGAGCCGGATGACGAGGACGGTGCCCACCGCGGCGACCAGGAAGGTATCGAGCAGCCCGGGCTCGGCAGAGCGGACCGCGCTACGCAAGCCGAAGAGGCTCACGTGTGACTAATCGTCCGGTTCGTCCTCGATCGACGCGCGGATGACCTCTTCGATCGTGTCGTAATTGAACCCGCGCGCTGCGAGGTAGGTGTGGATCTTGCGCTTGCGCTCGGGTGCCGCAAGCGTGACCCACCGTGTCATCGGCCGCGATAGCGCCTTCTTCGCCTGCTCGACGTCGGCGTCGGGCGCGCGCTCGCCGAGCACGACGTCGACGACGTCCCTCGACACACCCTTGCCGAGGAGCTCGCTCTTCAGCGCGCGGTCGCCGCGGGGTTTGAAACGCTCACGCTGCTCGACCCACCACCGCGCGAAGGCTTCGTCATCGACGTAGCGCTGGGCGCGTAGGCGGTCGATGGCCTGATCGATCGCCGCCGTGTCGAAGCGTTTCGCGCGTAGGTGCCGATGGATCTCCGCGACGGTGTGTGGACGGCCGCCGAGATAGCGCACGGCGACGTCGTACGCGTCGCCCGCGGGTAGGGTGACCGGGCTAGTCCTCTTCGCCATCCGGGCTCGCGGGCAGCGCCGCGGCGCCGGAACGTTCGCGGACCTTCGTCTCGATCTCCGTGGCGACGCTCGCGTTGTCGCGCAGATACTGCTTTGCGGCCTCGCGTCCTTGCCCAATGCGCTGCTTGCCGTAGTTGATCCAGGCCCCCGACTTCTCGAGCACGCCGGTGGTCACGCCCATATCGATCAGCCCACCCTCGCGAGAGATGCCTTCCGCGGCGAGGATCTCGAGCTCGGCGATGCGGAACGGCGGGGAGACCTTGTTCTTCACGACCTTGACCTTCACGCGGCGCCCGATGATCTCCGTCCCGTTCTTGATCGGCTCGATCGGACGGATGTCGAGGCGGATCGACGCGTAGAACTTCAGCGCTTTGCCACCAGAAGTAGTTTCGGGGTTCCCAAAAATCACGCCTACCTTCTCGCGGAGCTGGTTGATGAAGATCACCGTCGTCTTCGTCTTCGAGATGCTGCCGGTGAGCTTGCGCAGCGCCTGGCTCATCAGGCGCGCCTGCAGGCCCATGTGCGCGTCGCCCATCTCGCCCTCGATCTCCGCTCGCGGCACCAGCGCCGCAACGGAGTCGACCACGACGAGATCGACGGCGCCCGACCGCACGAGGGTGTCGGTGATCTCGAGTGCCTGTTCACCGTTGTCCGGCTGCGAGATGAGGAGCTCGTCGATGTTCACGCCGCAGATCCGCGCCCACTGCGAGTCGAGCGCGTGCTCGGCATCGATGAACGCCGCGGTGCCGCCACTCTTCTGCACGGCGGAGACCGCGTGCAGCGTGAGCGTGGTCTTGCCAGATGCCTCGGGGCCATAGATCTCGACCACCCGGCCGCGCGGGTAGCCACCGATGCCGAGTGCGAGGTCGAGGGCAATGGAGCCGCTCGGGATGGCGTCGACCTTCTCGCCGCCGGTGGCGCCGAGTTTCATGATCGAGCCCTTCCCGAACTGCTTCTCGATCTGCAGGATCGCCTGATCGATCGCCTTGGTCTTTTCGCTCACTGCCATCTCGTCCTCACAACGCGCATCCGAACACCAAACGGCGCCGGCTTGCTCACACCGGCGCCGTATTCAATTCGGGGCTGGATCAACGCTACCAGTCGACCTTTTCTTTGCGCTTTGGCTTGATGACTTCGAAGGTCATCGGCTGTACGGGCGCGGCAGTGCCCTTGCGCTTGAGTTCCCGCTCCAGCTCCTCTTTGGACTTCTTCTTCTTGTTCTTGTCTTTGGCCTCACCACGACCGCTCGGCACTGTCTTCCTCCCGTCCGGTGGAAGCGTCCGGACACGAACGAGCATACCGCCGCGCGGCCACCGGACTCGCTCCTCCCTCACGCTCGCTCCGCGGCTGAACCCCCGCCCCCGGAGCCGCTCGTCGCTCGCCTAATCTCTTCGCGTGAGTGCGGCCCGACGCACGTCCGCGCGCGTAACGACGCGCACCGGCGACGGCGGCGACACGAGCCTCTTCAGCAAGGATCGCGTGCGCAAGACCGATCCGCGCATCGACGCGCTCGGCGACCTCGACGAGGCGCAGTCCGCGATCGGCATGGCGCGAGCCATGGCGCCGCGTTCCTCGCTCGGGCGCGAGCTGCTCGAGCTGCAGCGCGGGCTCTACGTCGCGATGTCCGAGGTCGCGACGCCGCGCCTCGACCTCGCGCGGCTTCCGCAGCGCATCGACGCCGCGGCGCTGGAGCGACTGGACCGCGCGCTCGAAAAGGCACGCGCGAGCGTCCGCGTCGAGGGCCGTTTTGTCATCCCGGGCGAGACGCGCATCGCGGCGGCCGTCGATTACGCCCGGACGGTCGCCCGTCGCGCCGAGCGCAGCGTCGTCGCGTGCGTCGACGCCGGCCTCGTCGACGCCGACCCTCTGCTGCCCTGGCTCAACCGCGCGTCCGACTTCCTCTTCGTCCTCGCGCGCGCCTCCGAACGAGCGCCGCGGCCCGCCAAAAGCGCGACCGCGAAGTCGCAAGCAAAGACCCGACGCGCCAAGCGGTGACCGCCGAGGGCGATTGGATCCAGCGCGAGGGCTACCTGCCGCGCCTCGAACGGATCGCGAGCGAGCTCGCGGCCGAATGGGGCCTCGAGCTCGGTCCGCGGATCGCGGCGGGACGCTACTCGTACGTCGCCCCCGCGGGACCCGACGCGATCCTCAAGATCGTGCCCGCCGAGGACACCGACGCCGACCACATCGCCGACGCGCTGCGCTTCTGGAACGGCGACGGCGCGGCGCGGCTGCTGCGGCACGACGCGGCTCGTCGCGCGCTGCTCCTCGAGCGGTTGCGGCCGGGCACCGAGTCAGCCGCTCTCGCAGAGGACGACGCCACGGCGATCGCTATCGACGTCGGGCGAAGGATCTGGCGCACACCGCAGCCCGGGCACCCGTTCCGACCGATCGCGAGGTGGGTCGAGCGATGGCTGCCACGCGACGACGCCCATCCGCTCGTCCCCACCGCGCGCCGCACGTATGAGTCGATGGCGCCGCGCACCGATCGGGTCGTCCATTGCGACTTCCACCACCACAACATCCTCAGTCGCGGCGAAGAGTGGGTCGTGATCGACCCGAAGCCGCACGTCGGCGAGCCCGAGTTCGACATTCCCGCGTTCCTCTGGAACCCGCTCGGTACCGTGCCGACGCGTGAGCGCACGGAGCGGCGCATCCGCGCGTTCGCCGATGCGGGCCTCGACGGCGACCGCATCCGACAGTGGGCGATCGTGCGTGGCATCTGCGATGGCTTGCCGATCCGGCCGGGCAGGACCGAGGCCGACCGGAAGCAGCTACAGGTCGCGCGTCTGCTGATCTAGAGTCGGGTGATGCCCGTGAAGATCGAGACGACGAAGCAGGGCACTGGCGAGGCCGCGAAGAACGGCGACACGCTCGTCGTCCACTACACGGGCACGCTCACCGATGGGAAGAAGTTCGATTCGAGCCGCGATCGCAACAAGCCATTTGAGGTGACCCTCGGGCAGCGACGCGTGATAGCCGGCTGGGAGCAAGGTCTTCAGGGTATGAAGGTCGGCGAATCGCGACGGCTCACGATCCCGCCGGAGCTCGGTTACGGCGAGCGTGGTGCGGGTGGCGCCATTCCGCCGAATGCGACGCTCATCTTCGATGTGGAGCTGCTCGAGATCCGCTAGTTAGCGGAGCGCCTTCTCCTCGAGCGCCTTCATCTCGACGGCCTCCTTGTGGAACGGACCGCGCGCGGTCCGCTGCGCGAGGACGAGGTCCGCGAGCTGGCGCTGGACGTCGCGCTGCGCATCATCGAGATCGGCGAGCAAGACGAGTCCATCGGCGAAGCCCCAGAGGATCAGCGCGAACACCACCGCGAGCGCGACGATGAAGACACCCGCGATGATGGTCGCGATCGGCGGGAGCGCGAGGTTCTCCGTGCCGGGGATCTGCGACAGATTTGCTAGACCGAACGTCCCGGCCGCTCCCGCCGCGATTGCGAGCACCGCAGCGATGCGCAGCGCGCTCGAGGCGAAGCGCACGGCGAAGTGGGCGCGATTACGCGGCTTCGGCGCTAGCGCAGCCACGGCGGTGGTTCCCAGCGGTCGGGTAGCACGGTGACCTTAACGGGCATCTCCGCCGCCTGTTCCGACACCGACTGGATCTGATTGATGAGCATGGGACCGTACGGGCAGAACGGCGTCGTGAGCACCATGCGGATCTCGGCCTCCTCAGCCGTGAACTCGACTTCGCGGATAAGGTCGAGGTCGATCACCGACAGCCCGATCTCCGGATCGAGCACCGCCTGGAGCGCATTGAGGATCTTCTCCTGCTTCTCGGCCTCCGCGACGATCGGCGTCGATGCTTTCTTGGCTACGTCACCTTCGGTCTTTTGTTCGTCTGCCACAGATCTTCCTTTCCGCTCAGCGCCGTGATAGCCATGCGCCGGCTGACAACGCGAGCGTCAGCGCGAGAGATAGAACGACGGACGTCGCGAGCGGCGCGTAGACGGTCCAGCCGTCGCCGCGGATGGTGAAGTCGCCGGGCAGCCTGCCGATGAGCGGGATGCGATCGCTCATCGAGATCGCGAGACCCGCGATCAGGATGACCGCGCCGACGAGCATGAGCGTGCGACCGAGGTCCATATGCACATCAATTGTCCCACGCGGTGTTCCATTCCCTAGCCCAGCGTGACGAGGAGGACGCGGTCATCCGTCGGGACGGGCCGGCCGCGATCGTCGCGGTTGCTCGTGAGGACGAGCAGCTGGCCACTGGGCAGCTCGAACACGTCCCGAAGGCGCCCGAATTGGTTCTCGAGCAGGCGCTCCTCGAACGCGATCGTGCGGCCATCGGCCCCGAAGACGACGCGATGCAAGTGGGTGCCACGAAGCGTGGCGAACAGGAACGAGCCGCGGAGTGGGCCGACGTGCGCGAGAAACGTGGCGCCCGAAGGCGCCCACGTGTCGGTACGACCGCTCCACACGATCGGATCGACGAATCGCGCGTCGTGCGGCTGCCCGGTGACCGCCGGCCAACCGTAGTTCTTGCCGCGCTCGATGAGGTTCACCTCGTCGTTGCAGCACGCCGGGAAGATGCCGCTCGGGCCGTGCTCGGTCTCGTAGAGCACACCGGTGTCGGGGTGCCACGCGATGCCCTGCGGGTTGCGATGACCGAACGACCACACGCCGTTCGGGAACGGATCGTCCGAGGGGATCGTGCCGTCGCGACTCAGGCGCAGGATCTTGCCGTTCGGTGACGCGGTGTTCTGTGCGCGCGACTCGACCTCCCCATCGCCGATCGTCAGGTACAGCTTGCCGTCGGGCCCGAACTTGATCCGTCCGCCGTCGTGCTGATCGCTGCCGGGCACCGCGTCGAGCAGGATCGTCTCCTCAACGCCGACGCCGTTCGCGTCGCGCATGCGCACGAGACGGTTGAGCGTCGCGGTGCCGGCACCCCGGTATGAGTAGTAGAGGTACACGAAGCCGTTCTTCGCGAAATCCGGATCGAGCGCGATGCCGAGCAGCCCGCGTTCCGTGTTCGGCGAAATACGCGCATCGACGGTCGCCCACGGCTCGGGTTGCAGCGTCGCGGTCGATCCGTCGAAGCTCGCGATGCGCACGCGCCCGAGACGTTCGGTGATGAAGAGCCGTCCATCGGGCGCGAGGTCGACCGCCCAAGGGATCTGCAGTCCCGTGATGAGGACCTTCACGTCCTGCACGACCGCTGCGCCGATGCGCGGGCTCGGCGTAGGCGATGGGCTCGGGGTCGGGGACGGCGTGGGCGTCGGTGAAGCACTCGCGGTCACGAGCACGTGCGTCGTTCGCTCGGGCGCGCCGCCACCGGGATTCACACACGCCGACACAAGGAATGCGAGCCCAGCCAGGAGAGCGGCTTGTCGCAAGCGCACTAGCGGCGCGAGCGCCACTTCTCGAGATCCATCGTCGAGAGCGCCTGCGCGATCGCGTAGCCCTGCACGGCATCGCACGCCCTCACGATGGGCCACGACGCCTCCGACTCGACCCCGACCGCGGTGACCGACAGGTTCTGCGCCTTCGCCGCCGCGAGGATCGCGTCGAAGTCCGCGCGCGCGTCGGGCTCAAGCACACTGCGCGCCGTGAGCGACCGTCCGATCTTGAGGATGTCCGCGGGGATGTCCGCGAGCGGCGCGCGCTCGACGACATCGTCGATCGCGACGCGGATGCCCTTCTCGCGCATGAGCGAGAGGCTCGTGAGCTGCGCTGGCGACGTGAGCGTCGCGGCAGGGATCTCCGCGATGAGCATCTCGGGCGATCCGACCGCGTGCAGCGTGATCTCCAGCAGGCGGCGGAAGTGCGGATCGCGCAGGTTCTCAGGCGACATGTTCACCGCGACCGCGAGCGGCTGGCGGTCGCGCTTCCACACCGCGGACTGACTAATTGCCTCGCGCAAGACCCACAGCGTGAGGTCACGCGCGAGGCCGGCTCGCTCGAGCGCCGGGACGAACTGCGACGGCGGCAGGATGCCGCGCGTCGGATGGCGCCAGCGCACGAGCGCTTCGACCGCGACGAGCGCGCGGTCGCGCGTGCTCACGATCGGCTGGTAATGAAGGACCAGCTGGTTCTCGACGATCGCCTGCTGCAGCTCGAAGCGAACGTCGAGGGTCATGCCTCCGTGCTCTGCGCCTCCTCCCACAGCGTCGCCGACGCGGTCGGTGGCGTACGGCCGAGCAGTCGGTACGCGCGCTCCGTCGCGACGCGTCCGCGGCGCGTGCGCATGAGGAACCCCTCGCGCAGCAGGTACGGCTCATAGACGTCCTCGATCGTCTCCGCATCCTCCGTGAGCGCTGCGCCGAGCGTGTCGAGTCCGACCGGGCCGCCGGAGAACTTGTCGACGATCGCGCCGAGAAGCTTTCGATCGAGATCGTCGAGCCCGTGCTCGTCCACCTCGAGAGCGCCGAGCGCCTCTTTCGCGACCGCGAGCGTCACGCGACCCTCGTGCCGCACCTGCGCGAAGTCGCGTACGCGCTTCAACAGACGGTTCGCGATGCGCGGCGTCCCACGCGCGCGCTGTGCGATCTCGCGCGCCGCCTCACCCTCGACCTCGACACCGAGGATCCGCGCGGAGCGCTTGACCACCTTGACGAGGGAAGGGGCATCGAACAGCTCGAGACGGTAGGTCGCCCCGAAGCGGTCGCGTAAGGGGGACGAAAGCCTGCCCTGGCGCGTCGTCGCGCCGACGAGCGTGAAGCGCGGCAGCGGAAGGCGCAGCGTGCGCGCGCCGGGTCCCTTGCCAATGACGATGTCGAGGTGGAACTCCTCCATCGCGGGATAGAGCACCTCTTCGACGATGCGCGGCAGTCGGTGGATCTCGTCGATGAAGAGCACCTCGCCATGCGCCAGGCTCGTGAGGATCGCGGCGAGGTCCGCTTGACGCTCGATGGCCGGACCGCTCGTCACGCGGATCGGTACGCCGAGCTCGTGGGCGATGACGTTCGCGAGGCTCGTCTTCCCCACTCCGGGCGGGCCGAAGAGCGCGACGTGCTCGAGCGGCTCCTTTCGCGCCTTCGCCGCATCGATGAGGATCCGCAGGTTCGCCTTGACCTTCTCCTGATTGATGTACTCGTCGTCGGAGAGGCCGCGCGGTCGGAGGCTCGCCTCGAGCGACACCTCGGGCTCGTCGCGCACGGCCGGCGTGACCTCGCGGGTCACGTTGCGTTGCGTCAACGCCGACGCTCTCCCACGAGGCTGCGCATCTTCGAGACGATCTCGCCGCGCGGGACGAGCATCGCCTTCTCCTCGTCGCGGCGCTTCAGCTCGACCGCGGTCTCCTTCACCGTGCGCGCCGACACGGTGAGTCGGAACGGGATGCCGATGAGGTCCGCGTCGGCGAACTTCACGCCTGGCGAGTCATCGCGGTCGTCGTACAGCACCTCGAGGCCCATGAACTCGAGCTCCTTGAGCAGCACCTCGGCCGACTCGCGGACACTCTCGTCCTTGCTGAAGAGCGGCAGGAGATGGATCTGGAACGGCGCGACCGCGAGCGGCCAGATGATGCCCCGCTCGTCGTGATGCGTCTCGATGATCGTCTGCACCGCGCGGCCGATCCCGATGCCGTAACTGCCGAACATCAGCGGCTTATGTGTCCCGTCCTCCGCGAGGTAGGTCGCCTTCATCTTTTCGGCGTAGTACGGGCCGAACTTGAAGATGTTGCCGACCTCGACGCCACGCTTGATCGTCACCTTTCCGCCGCACTTCGGACAGGGATCGCCCTCGCGCACGTCGTGCACGTCAACGGTCTCGCCTTTGAAGTCGCGCCCAGGCAGGACATCGCGCACGTGCGTGTCCTTCTTGTTGGCGCCGGCGACGTACGGCCTCGTCTCGACCGACGCGTCGACCAGTAATCGCGCGTTCAGCCCCAGGGGCAGGGGCCCCTGTTCAGCGAGCGTAGCGAGCGTGGGCCCGATGTAGCCTGGCACAGCGCCGACCGCGGCGAAGTCCGTGTCGTTCGCGAACTTCACATCGCTCGTCTTGAGGACCTTGCGCAGCTTCGGCTCGTTCAGCTCGCGATCTCCGGGCATGACTATGGCGACGACGTTGCCAGTCAGGTCCTTCATGAGCAGCGTCTTCAAAAGATCCTTCGGCGCGATCTTCAGCGAGCTGGTGAGCGCGTCGATGCTCGTGATGCCCGGCGTCGCGATCGGCGTCGCGGCAGGCACGTTCGACGGCGCAGCCGCGGCAGACTCGATCTTCCGCGTCGCCTTCTCCATGTTCGCCTTGTAGTCGCAGTTCGTGCAGAAGACGAGGCGGTCCTCACCGACGTCAGTCAGGACCTGGAACTCGTGCGCGACGTCGCCACCCATGTTGCCGGTGTCGGACTCGACGCTGATCGCATCGAGGCCCATGCGCGCGAACGTCTTCGCGTACGCGCCATGCTGCGCCCAGTACTGCTCGTTGAGGCCCTCCCAGTCCCTGTCGATCGAGTACGCGTCCTTCATCACGAACTCGCGCACGCGCAGCAGGCCAGCGCGCGGACGCTCCTCGTCGCGCCCCTTCTCCTGGAAGTGGTAGACCATCGCCGGCAGCTGCCGGTACGAGAGGATCTCGTTCCGCGCGTGATGCATCACGAGTTCCTCGTGTGTGTAGCCGATCATGTAGTCGCGTCCGTTGTGATCCTTCGTGCGGAATGAGACCGGCTCGAGCGTGTCCCAGCGACCGGTCTCCTTCCAGTACTCCGCCGGCGTGATGACCGGGATGCGCAGCTCCTGCGCGCCGATGCGGTCCTGCTCCTCGCGGATGATCTGCTCGACCTTGCGCGCGACACGAAAGCCGAGCGGCAGCCAGGTGTAGAGGCCCGCAGCGAGCGGCCGCGCGATCGCGGCGCGCAGCATGAGCTGCGTTCCCGGCGTCGTCGCGTCTGAAGGCGCTTCGCGGAGCGTGCGGCCAAAGAGATTCGACTGTTTCATCTCAAGAACTCCGAGGGTCGTATTTCGGTCGCGCGGCGGGGCGCCGACGTCCGATGGACGTCGGCTATCGCGGGATTCGGTACGTGGACCCTCGGCGCCGCTGCATCGAGCGAAGTCTAAGACAGGTCGAGCGACGAGCGAGTCCTGTGCGTCGAGTGACAACGAGACGGAGGACTAGAACGCTGCTGCGCTAGGGTCACCGCGGTGAGCATCGACGTCTACGTCGAGCGCGGCGCGAAGCGGACGTTCGTCTCGGCCGTCGAGTGGCCAGGCTGGGCGCGCAGCGGCCGCGACGAGGCGTCGGCGCTCGACGCACTCCTCGTGAGCGCGCCTCGCTACGCGAAGGTCGTCGCGTCGACGGGGCTCGGCTTCCGCGCACCGCGCGCCATCCCCGACTTGCGCGTCGTGCAGCGGCTGCCGGGGAATGCGACGACGGACTTCGGCGCGCCGGCTGCCGTGCCCACGGCCGACACCGCCGCGGTCCGCGCGGACGACCTGAAACGCATCGAGACCCTTATCCAGGCTGCGTGGCGCGCGTTCGACGCCGCGGTGACTGCCGCGAAGGGCAAGACGCTCGCGAAAGGACCGCGCGGCGGTGGGCGCGCGCTCGAGAAGATCGCCGAGCACGTGCGAGAAGCCGAGCGGGGCTATCTGTCGGCGCTCGGCTGGGGTAACGACGCGCGCGACGTCGCCGGCGTACACAAGGCAGTCATCGACGGATTCCGCGCGTCAGCCCGAGGCGAGATCCCGCCGACCGGACCGCGCGGCGGCAAACGGTCGATGCCGCGCCAATTCGCGCGCCGCCTCGCGTGGCACGCGATCGATCACGCCTGGGAGATCGAGGACCGCGCCGGTGGCGTGACTAGCCGGCGTGCTCCAGCGCGGCCCACACGCGCGTCTGCACCCGCGCCGCGGGCCCCGACGCCGAGACGCGCGAGGCGATGATCTCGGTCTGATCGCGGAAGCGCATCGAGAGCTGCTTCAGCATGTCGAGCCCGGCGATGCGCTCCTCCTGGACATCCCAGCGGACGATCTCCTCTTTCGCGCGGGCCATCCGCCGTGGGAAGTGGTCGAGGATCACATATCGCTCCTGCGACGGCCAGCGCTGCGCGCTCACGAGGATGCCCGCGGTGAACACGACGTCGTCGAGATCCGCGTCGCGAAAGTCGTTCTGCGCGAAGTCGTTGCGCTTGCGTACGGGGTCGAGCGTCCGCGCGAGCGAAGCGTTCGGCTTTCCGTAGAAGACGACCTTACCGGGCGCCCCGGCGAAGCGGCAGCCGATGAACTCGGCGGCCTCGGTGCGCCAGCCGTCGAGCGCCGCGTCGTCGAACGTGCACCGCTCGAAACGCGCCTGATCGGGTCGGACGCGCCGCATGTCCGCGCCATCGAAGTGGCAGTCGCGGAACACGTTCTGCGGTCGCGCGGCGAAGAGCGGCTGCCAGCGTTTGTCGAAGTGGATCGCGCGGAAGTCGCACGAGAGGAAGAGACACGACGCCAGCGCGAAGCGATCGAAACGCGCTTTGCGAAAATCGACGCCGCGGAGCGTCGCGCGCGTCATCGCGACGACGCGGTCGGGTGCGACCTCCGGCGCCGGCTCCGCGGAGCCCGCGACTACCTCGAGCGGCTTTGGCTCGGGGCTCTCTGGCTCGGGTTCGTTAGGTGCGCTGTCCGGCTGGGACACTGCGGCCCGGCGTGAGCTGGCCCTCGTGGCTCAGCTTCGGCGCCTTCTCGGCGTACGGCTCTTTGCCGTTCTCGATGAGGATCTTGTCGATCTCGCGGAGCAGCGCGTCCATGAGCTCGCTCTCGGGATACGTGCCGACGACCTTCCCCTTGCGGAAGATCGCGCCCTTCCCCACTCCTCCAGCGATGCCGACGTCGGCGTCCTTCGCCTCACCAGGGCCATTCACCTCGCAGCCCATGACCGCGACCTTCATCGGTACGGGCAGCGCGCGCAGGCGCTCCTCCGCGACCTTCGCGAGCGGGATGAGGTCGATGTCCGCGCGACCGCACGACGGGCACGCGACGAGCGTGAGCCCCTGATCGCGAAGGCCGAGCGACTTGAGGATGTCGAAGCCGGCCTTCACTTCCATCACCGGATCCTCGGAGAGCGAGACGCGGATCGTGTCCCCGATGCCTTCGTAGAGGAGCACGCTCATGCCCGCGGTCGACCGGATCGAGCCCGCGAGGGCGGTGCCCGCCTCGGTCACGCCGAGATGCAGCGGGTACGGCACGAGTTTCGCGAGGCGCCGGTACGCGGCGACCATGACCGGCACCTCGAACGCCTTGACGCTGATGACGATGTTGTCGAAGTCGAGGTCCTCGAGGATCTTGATCTCGCTCATCGCGAGGTCGACCATGCGCTGCGCCTCGTCGCGCAGGTCGCCCGGCTGGCGGTCACCGATCGAGCCGTGGTTCACGCCGATACGGATCGGCGTCCCCTGCTCCTTCGCCTTCTTGGTGACCTCGCGCACGCCGTCCTTGTTGTGGATGTTCCCGGGGTTGAGACGCAGCTTGTGGACCTTCGCGTCGAGCGCCATGAGCGCAAGGCGGTAGTCGAAGTGGATGTCCGCGACGACGGGCAGGATCGAGCGTCGCACGATCTCCTTCAGCGCCTCGCCGCCGCGCTTGTCCGGCACCGCGACGCGCGCGATCTCGCACCCTGCGGCCTGCAGCTGCTCGATCTGGCGGATCGTCGCGTCGACGTCGTGCGTGAGCGTCGTGCACATCGACTGGACGGAGACCGGTGCGCCGTCGCCGATCGCCGTGCCGCCGACCCAGACACGCTTCGACCTGCGGCGCGGACGCGGTCCGAGGCGGTCTTCGGGAAGATTCAGATCCACGTCCATTCGGGCGCTCATGACACAAGTGTACGTTCGGAACTCATCTCACAGTGTGGTTGTATCAGTGTCGATGAGAGCCCTCGCCCTCGCCGTGATCGCGTGCACGCTGGCCTGCACGAGCGCTCCGACCTCCTCGACGATCGCTTCGGCTACCGCGCCGACGACCTCGAATGAGCCTGCCGCATCGGTCGATCCCGCCGATCGAGCCTGCATGGAGCGCGCGATGAACTCGCTCATTCGGGCGATGAACGAAGCAGATGAGGCGCGCTTGAAGCTGTTGCTCGGCTCGGCCTCGGTGGGCATTGGCGAGCAAGCGGCGATGTATCCCGATGAGACGGTCGCGCGGCTCGTCGCGCGCGCTCGAGACGGTGAGCGATGGACGCTCATCCGCCTCGATGTGAACGGTCGCGGCGGCGCGGGAGGTGTGAACTTCGGGGTGCGCCTTCAGCGATCGGTCAGCGGCCGCACTATCGACAGCACCGGAAAGGGCGCAGTGGAGTGCCCCGAGGAAAAGTTCCTCATCTTCTTCGCCACCTAGCAGCGGGTCATCGCACCTCGAGCGACATCTGTCGAAGGTGCTCCGCCTCACCGATGAGATAGATCGCCGTGATCTAGCCCGGAGCCCGAACGGCTGATCCGCAGCCAAGCTTCCTGGACAGCATCCTCGGCGTCGTCTGTCGATCCGAGCATGCGAAATGCGACAGCTCGCAGATGGCTGCCGCACATTGAAGGGAGGACCAACTATGGCTACGCAGACGCAAACCGCTCTGCAGGTGAACGCGATCATGATCGGCGTCAAGGACCTCGCTCGCGCTAAGAAGTTCTACGGCGAGGGCCTCGGCTGCAAGACCGAGCAGGACTACCCAGCCTTCGTGAAGTTCACGCTCGGCGAGGGATCGTCGTCGCTCGCCCTGTACGAGCGCGAGGCCGCCGCGAAGGACGCGGGCGTCTCGTCAGAAGGCTCGGGGTTCCGCGGCGTGTCGTTCCACTTCATCGTCCGATCAAAGGACGTGGTCGACGAGGTCATCGCGAGGGCCGAGCGAGCCGGCGGAGCGATCGTGCGCAAGCCGACCAGCACCCAGTGGGGCTACTTCGGCTACTTCAGCGATCCTGACGGCTACCTCTGGAAGGTCGCCTCGGCGTCCTACTGATCCGACGCGACATCGGCGTTTCGGTCTACGCGCTGGCTCCCGTGTAATTCCGTAGGCCGAGACGCCAGAACGCGCTCGCGACCGTGAACGCGACGACCGTCCCCGCTGCGAGCAGCGCGACCTCGACCGGCCCGATCTTCGAGGCGATGGCCTGCGAGGGCGCGGTCACGGCGATGCCGATCGGCACGACGGTCGAGAGCGTGAAGCGCAGCCACCCTGGGTACAAGTCCACCGGGAAGCGGCCGGCGTCGGTGAATGCCCAGAAGATCGTGAGCAGGTTCTCGACGCGCACGAACCAGAACGACAGCGTCACGAGGACGAGCAGAAGGGAGTACACGAGCGCGAGGCCGCACAGGAGCGCGAGTGCGAACAGCAGCGCGTCGAGGGGGCCGACCCGCGCGCCGAGCTGCGCGAGCCCGACGCCCATGACGATGAAGCCGAGCAGCACGTCGGGGATACGGACCACGCGCATGTGACGGACGGACACGATGAACTGCGTGTTCACGGGCTTCAGCAGGTGGTAGTCCAGCGTGCCAAGCCGAACGTGCTCCATGAGTCGCTGGAACGAGGGCTCGAACAGCAGCGCGTTCCCTCCCTGTATGAGGTAGAAGACGCCGATGAGCACGAGCATCTGCGGCAGCGTCCAGCCGTTCAGGTTCGTGGTGTGCGCGAACATGATCAACACCGCGCCGACGCTCGTACCGACGACGAGGACCATCTCAAGGAGCACGAAGATGAAGTTGAGCCGGTACTCGAGCTCGAACTGCAGCTCGCTCAGTGCGAACATGCGGAACATCCGCAGGTAGCGGATCATGCGCCCACCGCCGAGAACTGCCGCAGCCCCCGTCGCCATGCGACGAGGAACGCCGCCCAACAGACGCCCAGCCAGATCGCCTGGCCGACGATGAGTGCCACGGCGCGCTCGAACGACACGCCGCCACGGAGGATCTCCGTCGGAACGCCGAGGATGTAGTAGAACGGAAGCGCGTAGCAGATCGCCTGGAGGGCCGCCGGCATCAGCGCGATAGGCGCGATCTGTCCAGCGAAGATGAACGAGGTGCGCTGCAACAGCGTGTTCACGGTCTGCACGCGCTGGAGCCAGAAGGCGGCAGTCGCCACGACCCAGCCGAGCATGAACGAGAGCGCCCACGCCAGAACGATCGCAGGCACGAAGAGCACGACATGCCACCACTCGGTCGCGAAATGGACCTGGAACGTCAACGCGAGGATGGCAAGGACGATCGCCAGCGGTGGCAAGGTCGAGAATTTGAACACCTGGTTCTCCACGATCGCGTAGTGCAGCGGATGCAGGGGTCGCAACAGCTTCGGTGACAGCCGCCCCTGTCGGATTTCGAACTCGAACTCGAATGAGTTCCAGGCCGCGGTGAGGTGACCGACGAGCGTCATCACGATGTAGTAGCCGGCGAAATCCGCGACCGAGTAGCCGCCGACGCTGCCGCCCTGGGCCGCGGCGACCGCGACCCAGGCGGCCATGAAGATCGTCGGGCGGATGACCGAGAAGAGCATCCACAGCAGGAACTGGATGCGGTACTGCGCGGCCGCCTGGAACTGCGCCGTGAAGAGCTGGCGGTAGATGCGGATCATGCCGGCACCGCCTCGAGCGGACGCTCGGAGGTGAAGACCTTGTCGATGACCTCCTCGATCGGCGGGTCCTCGACGCTGATGTCGGCGAGGCCGTCGCCGAGCTCGCGCACCAGGCGCGCGGTGCGCTCGGGTGCCTCGCGCCGCGGCACGTGCAGCGTCGCGTGGTACTCATCGCGCGACGCGACCTCGCCGTAGGACGACAGATCGCGGGCTGACGAGGCCGTCGTGAGCGTCACGCTGATGCGCTTGTACGGCGCCATCCGCTCGGCGAGGTCCGCGAGCGCGCCGTCGTAGAGCAGGACGCCGTGATGGATGACGATGACGCGCCGGCACAGCGCGACCACGTCATCCATGTAGTGGCTCGTGAGGAGGATCGTCGCGCCGCTGCGCCGGTTGTATTCCGCGACGAACGCGCGGATACGCGCCTGCATCGAGACGTCGAGGCCGAGCGTCGGCTCGTCGAGAAACGCGATGCGCGGCGAGTGCAGCAGGCCCGCGGCGAACTCGACCTTCATGCGCTCGCCGAGCGAGAGGCCACGGACCGGCTTGTGCAGCAGCGGCTCGAGCTCGAGCAGCGCCGTGAGTTCGTCGAGCGTGGCGCCGTACTGCGCGTCGGGGATCGTGTAGATCTCCTTCAGGACGAGGAAGGAGTCGGCGGCGGGGATGTCCCACACCAGCTGCGAACGATTGCCCATGAGGAGCGTGATCGTCTTGAGGAACTCGTCACGCCGGCGCCACGGGATGTCGCCGTTCACGATCGCCTCGCCGCTCGTCGGATAGAGCAGACCGGACAGCATCTTGAGCGTCGTCGTCTTCCCCGCCCCGTTCGGTCCGAGGAAACCGACGATCTCGCCGGGTGCGATGTCGAAGGTGATGCCGCCGACCGCAGGTACTTCCTTGAACTTGCGCCGGAACAGCGATGTGACGGTCGCGCCGAAACCGGTCTGTCGTTCGTTCACGCGGTAGACCTTGCGCAGGTCGCGCACACGCACCACGGGGTCGTTCATCGGGACGGTGAGCGTATCGCGTCGGCTGGCCGGGACTATGTCGTGCGCGACGCTCCGTCCAGCATGCGACGGCGCAAGGCGTCGAGGGACGCCTGCGAGATGCCGGCAGCGCGCAGGTACGCCTCGGCGCCGCCGGTCCGCTTGCGGAAGAGGCGGTGGATGACGAGCATCACCTCGGCGCGGCAGAGCGCTTCCTCTTGTAGACGTGCACGGCGCGCGTCGGTCTCAGCCTTCGCGATGAGCTCGGCGAACACACCCGCGAGACCGCTCGCGGTGAGCGCGTAGTCCGCGGCGATGACGTCCTCCCGCGCACCGACAAGATCGAGCAGCACCATCGTCATGAGCCCGGTGCGGTCCTTTCCCACCTCGCAGTGGATCAGTACGCCGCCCTCGGGCGCGCTCGCGATCGCGTCGGCGATCTGCGCGAAGCGCGACTGCGCCATGTCGAGCATCGTGACGTCGCTGGTGATCCGGTCGAGGCCGCGCGTCGCCGCCCACATCTCTTCGCTCTGTTGCGGGATGTGGTGCCGCACGACCCCCGACGCCTCGTCGAACGTGTAGCTGTTTGCGTCGACTTCGCGCTGCGCACGCATGTCGATGACGGTGCGGATGCCGTGCGCGACCAGCGCGGCACGGCCAGGGTCCTTCAGCATGTAGAGCGCGTCGGAGCGGACGATCGCTCCGCGCCGTACGACACGACCGGCAGCGGGAAGGCCGCCGAGGTCGCGCGCGTTGCGCAGCGCCTCCCAGCGGAGGGCGCGGCCGTTATCCCCCGACAACTCGGCGGATGTCACTGATCGACACGACGACGAGCAGCGCGAGGAGGAGGACGAAGCCGACCGCGTGGATCGCGGCCTCGAGCTGCGGCGAGAGTCGCTTGCGGAAGATGCCGGCGACGAGGACGAAGAAGAGGCGACCGCCATCGAGGCCCGGGAACGGGATGATGTTCAAGACCGCGAGGTTCATGGACAGCAGGCCGATAAGCTTGAGGTACGCGCTGACGCCGAACTGCGCGATCTGAGCGATGACGATGAAGATCTGGATCGGACCGCCGACCTCCGGCCCGCCACCACCGCCCCCACCTCCGCCGCGCGACGCGAGCAGCTGACCGGGAAGCGCCGCGATCTGGCCGACGACCTCGCCCATGAGGCTCACCGACTGCCGGAACGCCTCGGGCAGAGACACGGAGATCGGACCCTGGACCTCCTCGAGGCGCACGCCGAGCGGCCCTTCGCCCTCGGGTGGCTCCTTGCGCGGTGTGGCCTTGATCGGCGGGATGGGGCGGCCGTTGCGCTCGACCTCCAGCGTGACCTCCTTCTCCGCGCGCGCCTGCTGCCGTACGTAGTTGACGAGGTCGCTGGACCGCGTGACCGCGCGGTCGTCGATCTGCCGCACGACATCGCCCTTCATGAGACCGGCCAGCTCCGCGGGTGAGTGAGGCATCACCTCGGCGATCTGGACGTCGCCCGTCGGACCCGTCGTGCCGGACGCGAACGCGATCGTGAGCGCGGCGAGCGCGAGCACGACGTTCATCGCGACACCGGAGACGAGCACGATCGCCTGCACCCACCACGGCTTCGACGTGAACGCGCGCGGATGTCCTTCGCCTTCCTGATGGATCGCGAAGTCGTCCTGCCCGAGAATGCGCACGTAGCCGCCGAACGGGATCGCGCGGACGGAATAGTCGATCTCGTCCACCTGGAAGCCGAGGAGCCGCGGGCCGAAGCCGATCGCGAACTCGAGGACCTTCATCCCGAGCAGCCGCGCCGTGGCGTAGTGCCCGAGCTCGTGGATCGCGACGATGAGCGTGAACGTGACGAGGAAGAGGACGACGTTACGCGGATCGGAGAAGAGCGCGCCCATCAGCGCAGCACCGGCTCCTCGCGGAGCGCGCCACGCACCTCGGCATCGATGTGACGGATCTCGGCCAGGCTCGGCTCGGCGGACCTGGCGTGCGCGCGACCGAGCGTCGCACCGCGGTGCAGGTACACGGCGATCTCATCGAACGCGATCTCTTTCCGGAGGAACCGATCGACCGCGACCTCATCCGCGGCGACGAGGCCGATCATCGCGGAGAGATCGCCGGACCGCGCCGTGTCGAGCACCATCGCGAGGCACGGGTAGCGCGTGGCGTCGACCGGCTCGAAGCGGAGCGTCCGCGGCATTCGCCAATCGATCGCTCGCGTCGGCGCAGGCGCGTGCTTCCAGAGGAGCGCGTACTGGATGAAGAGGCGCATGTCGGGCTCGGCGAGCTGCGCCTTCACGCTGCCGTCGGCGAGCTCGACCATGGCGTGGACCATCGATTCGGGGTGGATGACAACGTCGATGCGATCGTAGGTGAGGTCGTAGAGCCAGCGCGCCTCGACGATCTCGAACCCTTTGTTCGTGAGTGTCGCCGAGTCGATCGTGATCTTCGGCCCCATGCGCCACGTCGGATGGCGCAGGGCCAAGTCCGGCGTCACCGCGGCGAGCTCGACCAGCGGCAGCGTGCGGAACGGCCCGCCCGACGCCGTGATGAGCACACGCCTCACCTCCTCGGGCCGCGTGCCGACCAGGCACTGCCACAGCGCGCAGTGCTCGCCATCGACCGGCCGCAGCCGGTCCCCCGCGCCGGCGACGTGACGGCGCACCAGGTGTCCACCTGCGACAAGCGTCTCCTTGTTCGCGAGCGCCACGGACTTCCCCGCCTCGAGCGCAGCGAGCGTCGGCTCGATGCCGTCGATTCCGGTCGTCGCGACGAGCACCAAATCGACATCCTTGGCTGTTGCTGCCGCGACGAGGGCGCTGACGCCGCCGTCCCGCTCCGCGACGATCGCGCGCGCGCCGAAGCGCGACGCGAGGACCGCGAGGTCGTCGGCGTTGCGCCGTGACGCGAGCACGGTCGCGCGCAAGCGATCGGGATGCGCCATGACGACCTCGAGCGCCTGACGACCGATCGAACCCGTCGCGCCGAGTATCGCGACACGCGTCACCACGTGTCCATCATCCCAGACCACTCACCGCAGTCGTCCCACGTGTTCCTTATCCGCGGGCCAGCGCGAGTACGAGGGCCACGGCTGGCGCGACGAAGATGAGGCTATCGATGCGGTCGAGGACGCCACCATGTCCGGGGAATAACGTCCCGGAGTCTTTCGCACCCGCCACGCGTTTGATCCCTGACTCGAAGAGATCGCCGCCGAACCCCACGGGCCCGACAAGGACGGCGACGAGGAGCGCGGGTCCGGTCTTCATCCCGGCAGACACCGCGATCAGTAGCGCGACGACGCCCGCCGCGGCGAACCCCGCGAGCGTCCCCTCCCACGTCTTGCCCGGGCTGATGGTCGGCGTGATCCGACGGCGTCCGATGCGCGATCCGACGAGGTACGCGGTGCTGTCGCCGACCCACGTCGGAACCAGCGCGAGCAGGAGCCACACCGGCAGATCGCCGAGCCAACCGCGCGTGGCGCTGCCGTTCGCGATCCAGAGCCGGATGAGGAAGCCGAAGCCGAGACCGATGTAGATCGACCCGGCGAGCGTGAAGACCGCGCCGAGAATGCGGGGTGTTGGCTCATGCCGAGCCACCTGCGCGAGCAGGGCCACGATCGTGAGGACGCCGAACGCAGTGACGATGACGAGCACCATGACTGGGCCGGTCACGCTCAAGCCAACTACACCGGTGCCGCGGTCTATGAGGTGCGCCCCGACGAAGGCGAGCGTCGTCAGTACGCCGAGCGTCCACGGCTGATAGGAGCGGTAGCGGAAGAGGCCGCGCAGCTCGACGTACGCGAGCAGGGCGAGGATGGCCACGAGCGCCGCGAAGACGGGCCAGGGTGCGAAGAGCGCGGCGAGGACGACGACCGCGTAGACGATCGCGGTGATCGTGCGTCGCTCGAGGTCCGCCGTGCCCATGGGCCGGCTAACGTCCAAAGCGGCGCTCGCGATCGGCGTACGAACGCAGCGCGTCATCGAGGTCTTTCACCTGGAAGTCCGGCCACAGGACCGATGTCGCCCACATCTCGGCGTACGCGACCTCCCAGAGCAGGAAGTTGGACACACGTAGCTCTCCACCGGTGCGGATGAGCAGGTCCGGGTCCGGGTGATCCGGCGCGTACAGGCGCGACGCGATCGCGGCCTCGTCCACCTGATCCGGCTCGATGCCATCCTTCACGATCGCGCGCACCGCGTCGACGATCTCTGCTCGCCCGCCGTAGTTGAACGCCAGCGTCATGACGCCGCGCTTGCAGACCGACGTCGCCTCCACCGCGCCGGCGATTGCCTTCTGTAGCGCGGGCGTGAGGTCGTGTAGCCGCCCGATCACGCGGAGGCGCACGTCGTCCTTTATGAGCGATGCCGTCTCGCGCCGGATCGTCTCCTCGAGGAGCGCCATGAGACCGCTCACCTCATCGGGTTCGCGCGACCAGTTCTCGGTGGAGAACGAATACAGCGTCAGGTATTCGACGCCGCGCTCGCGCGCCGCGCGCAGCGTCCGGCGGATCGTCTCGACCCCGGCGCGATGACCGGCGATCGCGGGGAGGTGACGCTGCCGCGCCCAGCGCCGGTTCCCGTCCATGACGATCGCGATGTGGCGCGGCACGGGCCCCGACATTCGTCGAGGCTAAACCTCCAGGATCTCCTTCTCTTTGCCCTGCCCGATCTCGTCGGCCATGAGGATGTAGCGGTCCGTGAGCTTCTGGAGCTGCGCCTCGGCACGCTTGACCTCGTCGGCGGTCACGCCCGAGCTCTTCTCCTTCGTCTTCATCTCCTCATGCGCGTGCCGGCGCATCGTTCGGATCTCCACGCGGCCTTCCTCGACCTTCTTGTGGAGGATCTTCACGAGGTCGCGCCGCCGCTCCTCGTTGAGCGCGGGGATGTTGAGGCGGATGAGGTTCCCGTCGTTGCTCGGCGCGAGGCCAAGATCCGATGCGGTGATCGCCTTCTCGATGGACTTGATGAGGCCCTTGTCCCACGGCTGGATGACGATCTGCCGCGGCTCCGGCGCGCTGATCGCTGCGAGCTGGATGAGCGGCGTGTCCGTGCCATATGCCTCGACCTGCAGGTTCTCGACGAGCGACGGCGCGGCGCGCCCGGTGCGGACCGTGGCGATGTCGTGACGCAGTGCGTCGATCGCCTTGCGAAAACGTGCCTCGGTCTGCGCGAGTAGGTCTTCGAGCGCCATTAACTATGGACGAGCGTGCCGACGCGCTCGCCCTGGACAGAACGAAGCAACGCGTCCGCCTGCGAGAGGTCGAACACGATGATCGGCGTCTTGCGGTCCGCGGCGAGAGCCGCGGCGGTCGCATCCATGACGCCGAGCTGTTTCTCCAGCACGTCTCGGTGCGTCAGCTCCTCGAACTTCTTCGCGCCCTTCGTCGTCTTCGGGTCCGTCGACGGCGTTCTTGCCCATGAGGATCACGTCCGCGCCGATCTCGGCGGCGCGCAGCGCCGCAGCGGTGTCAGACGTGAAGAACGGATTACCGGTGCCTGCCGCGAAGATGACCACGTTCTTGCGCTCGAGGTGATGGATGGCGCGCCGCCGGATATACGGCTCCGCGACTTCAGCGATCGTGATCGCCGACTGCACGCGCGTCGGCACGCCGAGCGATTCGAGCTGCGACTGCAAGGCGAGTGCGTTGATGACCATCGCGAGCATGCCCATGTAGTCAGCGGTCGCGCGTTCGATGCCGTGCTCGGCGACAGCCGCGCCGCGCATGAAGTTCCCGCCACCGATGACGATCGCGATCTCGACGCCGAGATCGCGCACCTTCTTGATCTCGCCGGCGAGATAGCGCACGTATTTCGGTGAGATACCGAACTGGCGATCGCCGAGGAGGGCCTCGCCAGACATCTTCAACAGGACGCGCTTGTATTTCGCGTTCGCACCCATCGCCGAGGAGTCTAGGCGGGCGCTATTCGCCCAGGGCGAAGCGCTGGAAGCGGCGCACCTGGACGTTCTCGCCGACCGACGCGGCGAGCGTGGTCACGAGATCCTTGATCGTCTTCGACCCGTCGCGGATGTACGGCTGTCCAAGCAGCTCGTCGACGTCCTTCGGGGACATCGCGGCGACCTGCATCGCGATCTCCTGCGCGAGCTTCTGGAACTCCTCGCCGCGGGACACGAAGTCCGTCTCGCTGGCGAGCTCCACGAGCGCGCCGATGCGGCCACCCGAGTGGACGTACGACGCGACGACGCCCTCCTTTGCCTCGCGCTCCGATTTCTTCGCGGCCTTCTCGAGCCCGCGCTCCTTGATCAGTGCCTTCGCCTTCTCGTAGTCGCCATTCGCGTCCTCGAGCGCGCGCTTGCAGTCCATGACGCCCGCGTTCGTCTCGCTGCGCAGGCGCTGGACCTGCTTCGGATCGATCTTCTTCAGCTCTGTCGACATCTAGCTCTCCTCGACTTCCTTGTCTGCTTCCACGGGAGCTCCGCCGATCGGGAACTCGTCTTCTTCCTCCGGCTCGTACACGCGCGGGGTCCGCTTGGCGCGCGGCACGCCGATGCCACCCTCGATCTCCGACGCGGTCGTCGCCGGCGCGTAGCCCATGTCCTCCGGCGTCGCCTCCTTGCGGCTCGCGTCGAACATCGAGCGTCCCTCGATGACCGCATCGGCCATCTTCTGGCAGATGAGCTTCACCGCGCGGATCGCGTCGTCGTTCGCCGGGATGATGACGTCGATGAGGTCGGGATCGCAGTTCGTGTCGACCATCGCGACGATCGGGATCTCGAGACGGCGCGCCTCTTCGACCGCGATGTGCTCGCGATGCGGGTCGACGACGAACAGCGCTCCGGGCAGCCGCTTCATCTCGCGCACCCCGGCGAAGTAACGGTCGAGCTGTGCGAGCTCGTCCTCGAGACGCTGCGCGTCCTTCTTCGGCATGGTCGCGAAGTCGCCACGCTCCTTGCGCTCGTGCAGCTCGTTGAGGCGGTTGATGCGCTTTTGGATCGTCACGAAGTTCGTGAGGAACCCGCCGAGCCACCGTTGGTTGATGTAGTGCATCCCCGCGCGCTTCGCCTCTTCGGCGATGGACTCCTGCGCCTGCTTCTTCGTTCCGACGAAGAGGATCTGCCCGCCGCTGCCGGCGAGATCCCGCATGAACGTGTACGCGTCCTCGACGCGCGTGAGGGTCTGCTGGAGGTCGATGATGTGGATGCCATTGCGCTCCATGAAGATGAAGCGCTTCATCTTCGGATTCCAACGGCGCGCCTGGTGCCCGAAATGGACGCCCGACTCGAGCAGCTGCTTCATGGTGACGACGGCCACGTGACTCTCCCTTTTGTTCCTCCGCTTCCGTCAACTCGCTCCGTTCCGAGAGGGCGCCGGGCGGCGCCATCGGAGGGTCGGAGCCGATCGGGAAGCGTGCGTGATACCGAGTTCTTCACTCGGTCCGCGAACAATTGTACCAACCAGGCGCGCTGGCACCGGCCATGCGTTCTGTCGCCGATATGGCGCGATACGACGAGAACCGGGTCCCCCGTGGCACGAGCCGCCGCTGGGAGGTGCTCATGTCCGAGGACCAGGGCGAGCGCTCACCTGCGCGGCGCCGCCGCGCCATCGACGTGTGTGCGGAGCACCGCATCCTGCGGGAGATCCCAGACGCGCTGCTGCGTGAGATGCCGCTGCTCGACGAGGGGACGACCCTTGAGAGGCGTCACGAGTACCTCGACCTCCACGACCCGGCACGTGCCGACTTCCGTGCCGAGGGGGGCGAGGCGGTGAAGCCCGGGCAGCGGGTCATCGCTCGGACGGACGTCAGCGTGGAGGCGTGGGAAGAGCTCCGAGCCGCCTGCGACCGCCTGGTGCACCGGCGCGCACTACCGCGGGCGTCCTGAAATACGAGAGCCCGGTCTCTCGACCGGGCCCTCGCGGACTACGACGTCGTGGTCGCTCTACGTCAGGTTGTTGCCGATGTTGCTGAAGATGTTCTGCAGCTGGCCGCGGAGGAAGACCATGGCCACGATCACGGCGATAGCGATGACGGCGATAATGAGTGCGTACTCGACAAGGCCCTGGCCCTCTTCCTCACGAAGGAACGTAATCATCCGAAGGACCTCCTTCCTTGCATGCTCGGCGTCCGTACACACGGGCTCCGCCGTCAAAAGTTTAGGGTCGCCGCGCGTGCAGACAATCCACTAATTCGACTATTACCGGGCGTACTGATACGACAAGAACTGCCCGAAATCGGCGGTTCTTCCGCCTAGCGGAAGTCTGGGTGACCCCGTTCTGAGACCTTCGCGCGCAACTGCTCGAGCGCGCTCGGGGGGTCGCTCGACCGGCGGCGGATGCCCGCCGAACGTGTCCGCGATCGCATCGCGAAGCTCTTCAAGCGTGCAACCGAAGAGCTCGCTACTCGTCTCGAACTCAGCGCGCAGACGGAGGAAACCGAACCGGTTGTGACGTGAGACGTCCATGCCGCGGCAGAGCTCCTCGAGGAGGAGATAGAGACTCGCGCGTCGATCCCGCCCGAGGCTATCGATCCACTTCTCGAGTAGCCCGCGCGCCCTCGCGTCCATCGCGCGATTCTCGCATCGTCGCGTTCGTCTCACTCGCGCCCTAGCCGCGTCCGACGAACTGCGCGACCGTCGTCGCGACCTCCGTCATGGGGACACGGCGAACGCGTGCGTCCGGTAACGACGCGAGCAGTTCTCCGCCGTAGTCACGCAGCAGCACGCGCCGGTCGAGCAGGACGACCGCGCCGCGATCGGTCTTCGTCCGGATGAGACGGCCGAAGCCCTGCCGCAGGCGGAGCGCGGCCTGGGGCAGATGGAATTCGCGGAACGGATCTTCGTATCGCTCCGACCGGCCCTGAACGAGGGGATCGTCGGGCACGGCGAACGGGAGCCGCGCGATGACGACGCATTCGAGCATCTCGCCAGGCAGATCGATGCCCTCCCAGAACGACTGCGTGCCAAGCAGCACCGTGCGGCCTTTCGCGAAGCGCTCGAGCAACGCGCGTCGGGATCCGTCGATGCCCTGCGTGAGGACGGTGATACCTGTCTCCTCGAGTGGCCCAAGACGCGAGGCGACGTCACGCATCGATCCGTGGGCGGTGAACAGGACCAGCGTGCGCCCTTCGAGCGCGTGGCCGATGTCGGAGATCGTCGCGGCTGCCTCATCGGCGAACTCGGGGCTGCCGGGGAGCGCGCCATCGTTCGGGACGACGAGGATCGCCTGCGTCGCGTAGTCGAACGGCGATCCGAAGGCACGCGCGTCCGCGAGGTCCGCGATGCCGAAGCGATCCGTCGCGAACGCGAACGACCCCGCGACGGCGAGCGTCGCCGACGTGAACACGGTGGAGCGTCGCGGCTCGACGAGACCGCGCCGTATGGCCTCGCCCAGGTGCGATGGCGCGACGCGCAACACCATGTCGCCCTCCGGCCGGCGCTCGAGCCACACGATGTCGCTCTGACGCGGCGTGTGGATGGCGCGCGTCACCGCGCTCCGCAGATAGGAGAGCTCGCTCGCGGCGGACTCAAGGTCGGTCCGCTCGTCCTCATCCGTGGTGCGCAAGAGAAGGCGCTCCGCCGCCGTGCCGACGCCGGCGACCGCCTCGACGAATCGCTCTCCGGCGAGCTCGACCGGCAGCCAGCGTTCGTCGCTCGCGCGGAGACCGCCGGTCACGCGACGCCGGTCCTCGAGCGCACCGGGCTCGAGCACCGCGGCGAGCGCGGCGAAGACCTCGCTCGCGCGCGCCTGCGCGCTCGCGACCTCTTGCCGAATGCGCTCGGCCTCCTCCACGCGCTCATCGCGTAGACCGGCGGTCACCGCGGGCGCGTGCGCGACGCGATCGAGCGCGCGACGGACGACGCGGTCGTCGAATGTGATGCCGAAGGCGTCGGTCGCGACTTCTTCGAGCCGGTGCGCCTCGTCGACGACGAGGTGCTCGGCAGCGGGCAGCAGCGCGCCACGCATGCGCGCGTCCTGCAGTAAGAGCGCGTGGTTGGTCACGACGATGCCTGAGCGTGCCGCATCTTCACGCGCTCGCTGGAGATAGCACCCGCCCGCGACGCGCGCGCAGCGCCGCGCGTCGCAGGTCTCGTCGTCAGCTGAGATGCGTGGCCACAGATCGGACTCCGCGCCGAGCAGGTTGAGCTCCGACCGATCCCCCGTGGTCGTCGACAGCCGCCAGATGAGCGTCTTCAGCGCCAGACGTGCCTCCTCGCGCGTCTGTGCGAGCCCGCGGAACTGCTGCCAGCGGCGCGGGCAGAGGTAGTTCGTGCGCCCCTTCAGCACGGTCACCGGCACGCGTGTACCGAGCGCGCCCTGCACCGCGGGCAGGTCCTTTCGCATCAGCTGATCCTGCAGCGGCAGCGTGTGCGTACTCACGATGACGCGCTCGCCTTCGCCGGCGCGCGCGAGCGCAGGGACGAGGTACGCGAGCGACTTCCCCACTCCCGTGCCGGCCTCCGCGACGAGCGGTCCCCCGTCGCGCATGGTCAGTTCGATCGCTCGCGCGAGCTCGCGCTGTTCGGTCCGCTCCTCGAACCCTTCGAGTCCGCGTGAGAGCGGACCGTCGTGAGCGAACGCGACGTCGACGGCGATCGCGGCCGACGGTGGTGAAGGCGCCATCGCCTCCGTGGGCCGCGCGAGCGCGACATCGTCCCATGCCCCCCGCACCGCGCCGGACGCGGCCTCAGCGAAGAACGCGACGAACGCGGGACCGAGGAGCGGCGCGTAGGCGAGGGCTTCCTCGAGCACCGCGATAGGCAGCACTCGCGCGCGAGCGGCAAGATCCGCAAGGACTCCTGCGCACGTGATCGCGTCCGCGAGCGCGCGATGTGCGGCGTCGGGTGTGATCCCCGCGGCGGCGGCCAGCGACTGCAGCGCGTACGTCGGCGCGCTGGGCATGAGCATCGACGCGAGTTCGACCGTGTCGAGCCGGTCGGGCGCGGGCAGCCCGGCGGCTTGGAGAAAGGCGAGATCGAAGCCAACGTTGTGCCCGACGACGGCGGCCGGTCCGATGAACGCGGCGAGCTGGCCAAGCGCGATCGCGGGTGGTGGCGCGCCCCGCAGATCCTCGTCGCGGATGCCGGTGAGTCGCGTGATCGCGGGATGCAGATCGACGCCCGGGTCGACGAAGGTGCTGAAACGCTCGCCGACGTTCACCGCTCCGTCTGGTGCGAGGCTGACGTGGGCAGCGCCGATCTCGACGACGGAATCGGACGCCGGATCGAACCCGGTGGTCTCGAGGTCGAGCGCGACGAGCTCTATGTGGGTCTCGGTTCTAGCGCCGCGCAGCGGCGGGGGGTGCGGTCATCGTCGCACAGGTCGTGGCACCTGTCCTGCACCTTTCCGCGGCCACACAGCAAGGAGGACGACGTGGCAGAGAAAGAGCAGGAGAAACCCGACTTCGCGCCCAAGGAATACAAGATGCCGAAGTTCGACTTCTCGGACACCGACGTCGGCAAGAAGGCCGCAGCCGAGACGGCGACGAAGACGCACACCGTTGAGAGCGGCGACAGCTTGTGGGCGATCGCCGAGGCGGAGCTCGGCGACGGCAAGCGCTGGAAGGAGATCTACGAGCTGAACAAGGACGTCATCGGCGACAACCCGGATCTGATCAAACCGGGGCAAGAGCTCAAGCTGCCTTCGTAGCCGCGAAGCGGCGGCGCTGGCGCCGTAGCGAAGCGGAGGCGCCCGACGGGCCCGAGCTGTCGGATGACGGGAGGTCTCATTAGAGACCTCTCGTCACTTATTAATCAGAAGGCAGTTGTGTCGCTGCCGCGCGCAGCCTCCTGACAACGGCATGCAGCATGTTCACCGCGATCGCCGGGTCTTGATACAAGACGTCCTGGAATTGTCGTGGCGATAGCACGAGACATCTGAGCGCTGTCGTCGCAGCGACGGTGGCCGTCCGAGCGCCGTTGTCGAGGAGCGCGATCTCGCCGAAGTAGTCGCCCGCGCCGAGCGTCGCGACGGTCTTTCCGCCGCGCTTCACGTCAGCGTCGCCCGACAGGATGATGAAGAACTCGCCACCGCTCCTGCCCTGCTCGGTGAGCACTCTGCCTGCGCTGACGTCGACCTCGTCGACACGAGACGCGATGAACTCGAGCTGCTTCTCGTTGCAGGTGTCGAACAGCGGCACTTTTCGCAGGCGATCGATGCGCGGATCCTTCGCCACTACGGATAGATGCCTCGCGTCAGGGTCGCCTCCGCAACTCGGTGCACCGCCACCATGTACGCAGCGGTCCGCATGTCGACCTTGTGCTTCTTCGACATGTCGAGCACATCGTTGAACGACTTCACCATGACCTCCTTCAGGCGCGCGTTGATCGTCGCCTCGCGCCAGAAGAGGTTTTGGAGGTCCTGCACCCACTCGAAGTACGACACGGTGACGCCGCCGGCATTGCACAGGATGTCGGGTATGAGGAATACGTCCTTGTCGAAGAGGATCCGGTCGGCCTCGGGGCTCGTCGGACCGTTCGCCGCTTCCGCGACGATCTTTGCCTTGATCCTGGGCGCGTTGTGCTCGCCGATCTGGTTTTCGATCGCGGCCGGGATGAGGATGTCGCAGTCCAGCTCGATGAGCTCGGCGTTCGTGACCCTCTCCGTACCGGGGAAACCGACGACGGACCCGGTCTCGCGCTTGTAGGCGTCGACCTTGTTCGGGTCGAAGCCCTTTGGATTGAAGATGCCGCCGCTCGTGTCCGAGACGGCGAGCACCTTCCCGCCGAGCTCGTGCATGAGCTTCGCCGAGAACGAGCCCGCGTTGCCGAAGCCCTGCACGACCACCCGCGCACCTTCGAGGTCCATCCCGAGGTGCTTCGCCGCCTCGATGATCGTGTAGACCGCGCCGCGCGCGGTCGCCTCGTTGCGGCCTTCGCTCCCGCCGATCGAGAGCGGCTTACCGGTGACGACCGCCAGGGCGGTGTATCCCTGGTGCATCGAATAGGTGTCCATGATCCAGGCCATCGTCTGCGCGTTCGTGTTCACGTCGGGCGCGGGGATGTCGCGCTCCGGTCCGATGAGGAGCGCGATCTCCGTGGTGTAGCGGCGAGTCAGCGTCTCGAGCTGCTGCTGACTCATCATCTTCGGATCGCAGACGACACCACCCTTCGCGCCGCCGTACGGGATGCCGACGACCGCGCACTTCCAGGTCATCCACATCGCGAGCGCCTTGACCTCGTTAAGCGTCACCGACGGGTGGTAGCGGATGCCGCCCTTGCCCGGGCCGCGCGTCGTGTTGTGCTGGATGCGGTAACCGGTGAAGACCTTCACCGCGCCGTCCGCCATGCGCACCGGGAAGTGGACCGTCAGCTCGCGCTGGCACTCGGCGAGGATCGCGCGCATGTTCGGGTCGAGGTGCAAACGATCGGCGGCGATGCCGAACTGCTCCTGGGCGATCGACCACGGGTCGCGCTGGGTGTGATCGATGACCGCTGACTTGCTCGTTGCCACGTCTTCCTCCGTTACCGCGCGGGATTGATCTTCTCGACGACGAGCCAATCGCCGGTCGTGCGACCGGCAGCGTACGCGGAGTTCCAGTTCTTCAGCACGACGCGCTTGAATCCCTGCTGCCCGAGGGTGTCGCGCCAGGAGCGAAGACCGCGGGCGACGTACGGCGTCAGGCGCACGTTGAGGCTCGGCGCGAGTACGCCTTCGAGGTGGCGCCGGCGCTCGAGCAGCGGCACCTCGATGAGCGAGTCGCCGTCGACCTCGAGGAGATCGAACGCCGCGAAGATGCGCCGGCCGCCCGTCGGCCTGGTGATCGCGTTGCCGTTCGCGTCGATCTCGAGCTCCTCCTCGTCCTGCCACGCGTCGACGAGCACGCCGTCGAAGATGGCAGTCGTCGCCCGCGTGTCGGCCACGATCGCGTCGTACAGCTCGCGCGGCCCCTCGATGCCTCCGGCATAGCCGACATAGCGAGGACCGTCATGACCCACTCGGACGAGCGCCCGCGTCCCGCTCCACTCTGGCTCGAGGATGTGGCCCTCTGGCTCCGGGCGCTCGCGCACGTAGCGCGGCCGCTGCGGCAACAGGTCCGCTGAAATGGCGTTTTTCAAGGGTTTTCCGGCCGAGTATCCCACCCTCTTGACAGGCAGAACAGACGTTCTAGAGTGCGAACGTCCGTTCGAACCATGTCTGAGGGGAGCTCTGAAATGGCCATCGCCACGGTCGCCGTCCTTGTCACTCCGTCTCCACGCAACAGCGCGGCGGTCTCGCCTTCCCGAGTGCCGCCGCGCGTCTATACCCCCTACCCGACGCGTCGGCTCACCCGGCCGATGGCGGTTCGGGCCGACGCGGAAGCGGCGAGCGGGACCACTGGCCGGTCGCGCTTGCCGTTCTTCCGCGGACGGCGCGAACGCAGCTAGGGCGCCTTCTTCTTCGACTCGCCGTCGCCGCCCGCGAACGCAGCGAGCGGCGCGGCGAGAGCCGAGAACTCCGTCGGGATGATGAACTTCGTGGACGGCGACGCGCCGAGCTGACGCAGTGCGTCGAGGTACTGCAGCGTGATGGTGCGTCCGTCGGCGTGGCTCGCCATCTCGTTGATCTTGTCGAGAGCGAGAGCGAACCCCTCGGCGCGCAGGATCTGCGCCTGCCGCTGCCCCTCGGCCTGCAGGATGTTGGACTGCTTATCGCCTTCAGCGACGAGGATGGCGGAGGCGCGCTTGCCCTCGGCCTCCGTGACCGAGGCACGACGAGTCCGCTCGGCAGTCAGCTGACGGTTCATGGCCTCCTGCACGTCGCGAGGCGGTGTGAGCTCGCGGATCTCGACCGTCGTGACCTTCACGCCCCAGCGCTGCGTCACCTCGTCGAGCTTTGCGCGCAGGACCTCGTTGATCTGCTCGCGTTTTGCGAGCACGTCGTCCAGGAGGATGTCGCCGATGACCGCGCGCAGCGTCGTCGTCGCGATGCCCGTCACGGCGGTGCGGAAGTTCTGGATCTTCAGCACCGAATCGGCGGCTTGCTCCTCGATCACCTTCTGGTAGATGAGGAAGTCGATCGAGATCGGTGCGTTGTCCTTGGTGATGCAGGTCTGCTGAGGGATCTCGACGACGAACTCACGCAGATCGACGTTGATGCCGACCTGGATGGGCGGCGGGAGTAGGAGCACGAGCCCCGGGCCCGCCATCTTCTGATACTTCCCGAGCGCCAGCACCACCAGGCGCTGGTAC
>Ga0209157_1000572_pt1 | contig 31199 bp, 29 predicted proteins | sample GraSoiAngelo_135_FD_185892 | JGI IMG/M metagenome (GOLD analysis project Ga0209157, IMG submission 185892) | Grasslands soil microbial communities from the Angelo Coastal Reserve, California, USA - 14_0929_05_40cm (SPAdes) (version 2) | ecosystem: Environmental > Terrestrial > Soil > Grasslands ...
TGACACGGAAATAATCGTCAATGAGGCCGAGTTGATCGCGTTCGTTTGGAGTTTTGCCTTCCGTCTCATGCTCCTGTATAGGGCACGGCGCGGGCCATTTTAACGGGATAGGATTTCGCGATTTGTTAATGAGTTGAGACGGAAGCGTTGTCTGGAAGGAGTGTCCCATTCCCGAAAAGTCCCATTTATGAGACGAATTTGTCTAACAATGTTAACTTGCAGGAATCCTGTTCAGATAAGAGCAGAACCTGCTCTACCCCCGCTTCTTTGAGGCCAGCCCGTTCTTCGATGGCGGTTTTCTCAGCATCCCGCCGCAATCGGAATAGCTCCACGCTGTGTATTCTTCGCCAATCCTCAATTTCTTCCACAATCAAAGGACGGTCTTCGATTTTTACGTAGTACGCCCGGCTCTCTCCAAAAGCTTTCTTGAGCGGATGGCTTGGCGCTCGCGAAATGATCCAGAGACCATTGGGCCTGCGCCGCGAGAAGTGCGGAGCGATAAGCAACCTGGAGCAAGAGGTCTGGTTGAGCCATTCCACTTCAACAGAAGGCCTTCCAACGAAAACTTGAGTTCCACCAGTGCGGAAATGCGATTTGTCACGCGACATGTCCTCATGCCAGACGGCGCACTTGTCGCGCTGTTCGTGATATTGAATGACGAACTCCATCACAGCGCGTGTCTTCCTTCCTCCCGCGCCACCTGCGGCCGCAATAAAGGCGAACGTCTGGGGCGCCTCCGACGAGAACTCTCGAAACGACAGCTCCCCCCGGCAATCCGCCTTGTTCACTAACGTTTGCGATGACGTCAAGATCGCCACACTCAACCGTGCCACGCGCGTAGGATCCTGCCACCCAAAGGCCGTCAACACGTATTCGCGAGAACTGACGTCCCGGAAGAAGTCTGTCACTCCACTCGATCTCGTAAACCCGTTGGCTAGCAAGCCGGCTGCAATGCGTTGGAGAGATCGAGTAAGTGAGCTTCGCGTTCGCGTCCGTTCCAGGCGTTTTCTGGTCATATCAGATCTAACCCTATTAGCGAGACCTGCCGTCTCCTCTTTCGCTCGTGGACCAGCTTGACGTGCATTGGGCTCTGGCGCTTCAAATGGTGCATTTGGCATATTTCTGGAGCATTGCAGGGTTCTCCGAGGCACGAGGCTTCCGACCTTCACGAAAAGAATCCCTTCAGCGATGCGGGTCAAGGCGAATCCTGCCGCAAGACCGATCACGCATCCGAGCAAAGTTAGCCGCGCCGTTTGATCCAGGAATCTTCGACAGGGCCGCCTCCACATCTTCCAATCCCAATTTGTCGGCCGGTACCACGTCGGCGTGAAAATCCTCGGAGAAAATTCGGCTCTGGACTATTTCTGGAGTGGCGAAAGTTTCTGCGGTTCGATAATCGTGATATCTGGATATCGGGAAAAGTCCACGCTGTTGAAAGTCAGGATGTTGGTAATGCTATGGACTTTCATTGAGGCCACGAGTCGTGCATCGTGCGCGTTCTTACCTGCGACCTGTTGCTGAATTACAATGCGTTCCCATTCGGCAAACATACCAGCAGTGTCGAGAAGAATGGAAAAGAATCGCTTGATTCCGTCGTATCCGAAACGACGATCATCGCTGAACAATGCGCTTAAGCGTCGCTCGATCTTGTTCGAGATCCTCAATGCCGTAGTCGAGATAGGCGTGATGCTGCTTAAGGAAAGCTTCAGTGGCCCAAAATGACAATCCCAACAAGTTCCCAACCTGCGCGCCACTCACGCTGCAGTTGCTGACCAATGTCTTCCGGGATCTGGATGTCGACCTTCATAGGCTACCTCTAAGATTAATCTTAATACTCTGTCCTCGAGAGCGCACGCGGCTTTGGCGATCAATGGGGATACGGCCTAGATCACCTGAAAACCAATCTCTTGCAAGTAGGTGAATGTTGGGTCGTAGTATTCAGGCCTGCGAGTCGGATCATCCGGATCGCCCGGAGGTACAACAACCGCCATTCCTTGTCTTGCTCGCGTCAGAAGAACGCGATACGCGTTTTTCAGGTACGTTTTGCGCTCCGGCTTTCGAATACTGTTCCAGCGATCGCCAACAAAAGACCAATGTTCCCAGCCTTTGTCGGTATGGCGGAAATCCGCGTCCCAAGTGACGCATGCCCAGTCCAACTCCAGTCCTTGCACGTGAAACTCGGTTGCAACGTCCTCCAAGTAATAAGATGAGCGCACGTCTTCCTTGGGATCGAGAAACCAGTGGATGGGGTCGACCGGCGATTTCACGAATGGCATGCGGCTTTAAACGCTCCGCTTGTGAGGAAACAAGAATTCCATAACGCTCGGATCCCCGGGCTTGTGTCCTCAGCCATTGTTTCGCTCTCGACAGATCACGCGTGAGGACAATGGGATACTTTTCTCTCAATTTGGTCAGAGTGTGTTGCGCGTCGTGTAGTTCAAGATCGAGTAACTGCTTAACGAGGTGAGAAACATTTTCCGCGCGGAAAGACCGCATTGAGACCGCAAGGTGTAAAGCGTCATCAATCGCCACATTCGGACGCGAGTTGATTTTCTTCAAAATCTGTCCGGCCCCATACTCGCTGTCCATGAGCTTCGAAGAAAGATAAATGCGCCAATCGGGAAAAGATCGTTCGAGCGACTCGATCCATTCGCTAATTCCAGCTTCCCCACGGTTAATCTCCTGACCGCCTCCAACGAGGCATACGACCACGGCCCAGTCGTGATGGCGATCGAGACACGACATTAGAAACTCAGGTTCAGACTGGACAAAGTTCGGCGTGTTCTTTTTTCGGCGCATGAATGAAGCCGTTTCGTCCAGATTCCACGCGCGCTGCGCTTCATCGAATGGTTGCCGAAATCGATGACGCAGGAAACGATTTTGCTGTCTAGCATCGGCGTTTCCCAGACAGCATCTGGTTTTGCTGTCTAGCATCCGCCGTTGCTGCACAGGAAACGATTTTGCCGTCTAGCATCGGCGTTTCCCAGACAGCATCTGGTTTTGCTGTCTAGCATCCGCCGTTGCTGCACAGGAAACGATTTTGCCGTCTAGCATCGGCGTTTCCTAGACAGCATCCGGTTTTGCTGTCTAGCATCGTCTCCGCCAATTTCAAAGCCAACCACAACGTATAGGTTGTGGTCATCGCCGGTTTCCCACGCCTCTAAATTCGTAAGTTGCTGACATCTAAGGATTGGCGTTCGAACCATAAAATGGCAGAGGCCATGCCCTATAAGGCAGCGTTGGTTCGGAAGAAAATCGCGGGTTTGATCCCGCAGAAAGGAGGACATATGACACAGGCAAAATCGATCAAAGCATCCGTTGGTTTCAGGAAGTTATCGGCCGGTGATGTTCTAGCACGCGCTAACGCCATCCTGGACGGGGTGTATACGGCAAAAGACGATTACGCCAACCCGCCCGTGGATCAGGCAACGCTGAAGACCCAAATCGACGCGTTGTCGGCCGGTATTACGGCGGCGTTGGACGGCGGCAAGAAAGCCGTTGCTCGACGGAAGCATCTGAAGGAAGTCGTCATCAATTCGCTTGGTCAACTCGGACACTATGTCGGGGCGAACTGCAGAGACGACATGCCGACGTTCCTGAAGAGTGGCTTCCAGCCCATTTCCACAGTACGTACTCCAGCAGCGCCGTTGTCGGAATCGATCCGCAAGATCGCGCCGGGCAAGAACAGCGGTCAAATGGAAGTCACGCTCGTGTCCCAGCAGGATGCGCTCGCCTATCAATTGCGCTGGGCGGCTGTCGGTTCGGGTGCAACACCGGGCAATTGGACCGAGCAACCGGTCGGCAACGTGAAATCACCAGCATTGGTAACCGGGTTGTCCCCCGGCATGGCCTACGCTTTTCAGGTCCGTGCCGTCACCAACGCCGGTTACACCGACTGGAGTGAGTCTGTTACACGGATCTGCACGTAAGTCGGGGCCGGGTGAGGGTCGCAGTGTTGGTCGCAATTCAGACCCTCACCCGGCGCGTTGCTCTAAAGCCGCAAGGCTGGCACATTCTTGGAAGGTGAATTGACATGGCGAAATTACAAATCGGCTTCATCACAAAGATCTGATTGCGGACGCGAAGCGCCTCGGCCGCGGTACGCTTTACGTGATCGATCGACGCAGGCGCGCGCCGGAAGGTCCCGTTCGTCAAATCCTCGAGCAGGATATTTTCGGCGAGTTCGAGGTTAAGACGGGCCGGATCGGGTCCGGCTCTTATCGGCCCAACCCAAAGCACTACATCCTTACCGAAGACGGCTTCTTCCAAATGGGTCCTGACCTGGAGGAGCGACATCGATATGAATTTGCTCTATCCCCCCTTCTTTGAGGCCAGCCCGTTCTTCGATGGCGGTTTTCTCAGCATCCCTCCGCAATCGGAATAGCTCCACGCTGTGTATTCTTCGCCAATCCCGAATTTCTTCCACAATCAAGGACGGTCTTCGGTTTTTAATTGGTAGGCCACGGGCACAGTCTGATGGGTGTCGTGACTTTTTCGTCGGTACGGAAGGAAGAAGGCGGAAGCTTTAGCTGGGGAAGCTTCGCGCAGGCGGCGCCAGCAACAGTATTCTCATTCAGAGGCTGCACTGAATGGCGAAGGTAAAGACCTTTTCAATTCCTCCAAAGAGCAAGCAACGGCGAAAGCCAGATCCGCATTATCCTGCTGCCGTTGAACGAGCCAAGGAAGCGGCACGTCGATTACAGGAGGCCGGTATCGTGGATTCGCAAGGCCGCCGCATTCGCAAAGACCTGCCCACAGATATGCGGGAAGGACAAGATCGTGATTTTGGCGGCTGATGCGAAGCTCGAAGCTACTGCTCGCGTTCATTTAGGACGTTACGCAGGGGTTACCACACGATGGAGATTCGCCAACCTTTCCAATGTTCACGAAATACCCTATGTTCACGATGTTGTGAACATGGCTTATTTCGTGAACATGGATCGCATTCGTCCTCCCCGAATTTGCACGAATTAAAGAAATCAGCAGAAGCTTAAGGCGAAGCGGCAAGCGATACCATCTAAGAAAGGAATCGTTGCGGAAATCGCCGGATGGTCGGCCCCGGTCCCGCTTGTTGCGAAGGTGAACACAACACTCAATCTGCGCCCCTATCAAAGCGAAGCACTCACCGCAGTTCGAAGTGCGTATAAAGCCGGTAAACGTCGAGTTATCGTATCGCTACCCACAGGGACGGGGAAAACCGTCGTGTTCGCCCATTTCCCAAAAGTTCTTCAAATGAAGAAGCGGTTGCTGGTGCTCGCACATCGGGAGGAACTGCTGCTGCAAGCGCGGGACAAATTTCAATCCATCGATCCGGAACTGAAAGCGGAAATCGAACAAGCCGCTTTTCGGGCCACTGCCGACGCGAAGGTGGTCATTGCTTCGGTTCCGACGCTCGCCCGTAACGCAGCTCGCCTGTCGCGCCTTCAACCCGACGAGTTTTCCATCATTGTCGTCGATGAAGCGCACCATGCCGTTGCGCCCAGCTACCGGCGCATCTTCGATCACTTCGGCCTTTTCGAACCGCGCGGCCCTCGTTACTTGATCGGCTTCACCGCTACACCCCGCCGCGGCGACAAACAAGGACTCGGCGAGGTGTTTGAAGAGGTCTGTTACGCGCGCGATATGCGCGAGATGATCCGAGACCGTTACCTTTGTTCGATTACAGGCTGGCGCGTGGACACCGATTTATCTCTCGACAATGTAAAGGTACGAGGCAGGCATGGCGATTTCGTCGAAAGTCAGCTCGCACATGTGGTGAACACGCCTTCGCGCAACAATCTTCTGGTCAAAGCCTACCGGGATTTCGCTTCACGAAGGCGCACCATCGTCTTCTGCGTCGATGTAAATCATGCGAAGGACGTGCATCATGCCTTTACAGAAGCGGGCATCGCGGCCGCGACGGTTTGGGGTGAACTCTCAAGAGATGACCGTCGCAACGTTCTCGCGCGATTCTCTGCCGGGGAAGTCGATGTTGTTACGAATTGTAATTTGTTAACCGAAGGCTTTGATGAACCGCGCGTGGATTGCGTGATTATGGCGAGGCCGACACGATCGAAGCTACTCTACGCTCAAATGGTTGGACGCGGAACACGGCTGCATCCGGACAAGGGAGATCTCATGGTGATCGATGTCGCGGACAATTCGAAAACTCATCAATTGCCCGGCTTGCACAGCTTGTTCAACCTGCCCTCGAACATGAATCTCAGTGGCGGTAACGCACTGGACATTGAACGAGACATCGAGCGACTGAGTCGGACTCAACCTTGGATCGACACATCGCGCATCCATTCGTTAGAGGATCTGAAGCTTGCCGCCGAGCGCATCGAGTTTTTCAATTTTGGTCCGCCACCGGAACTTCGGCCGTACACCCAAAATACGTGGCACACAGTGCCCGGTGGTTACCGCCTCAGCCTGAACAATGGCGAATGGATTTCGATCGAGCCCAATCTGCTAGACACTTGGGATGTTCAACTTTCCGCGGCAGACGAGAAAGCAAAAGCATTGACGCGTAGCGAAAGCCTGGCGGAGGCGGTTCAGTCCGCAGATCAGTTCGTGGCCATTAATCGTCCCGATGCACGGCGCCTAGTTGAAAGCTCGGCCCGCTGGAGAAATGAACGGCCCACCGATAAGCAAAAAGAAGTCCTTGCCCGTCACAGGATTCCTGTACCGCCCGAACTCACGCGAGGTCAGGCAGCCCAGATGATTTCGCAGCTGATGTCTGCCAGAGGTTTGAGAAACCCTCGATAGTGTACGCATAACATGTATAATCGTACGCATAATGCGTTCATCTATTCTAGACCCTTTGCTTACACCAACGAAGCAGGCGCTTCTGGCAGCGACGATCCTTCAGCCTGACAAAAGATGGTACTTCCGCGAGGTGGCCCGCCAACTCCATCTGCAACCGTCCAGTATCCAACGCGATCTGACGGCCCTGACCGAAGCGGGGATCTTGAAACGACATTACGATGGCAATCGTGTGTACTACCAGGCGCAACGTGAATGCCCAATTTTTCCAGAACTCGAACAACTCCTGATCAAAACTGTCGGCGTCGTTGACGTATTGCGAGAGGCGCTCAAGCCTGTTCGGAAGAAAATTAAGATTGCTTTCATATACGGGTCGATAGCTTCGGGGAAAGCACGCGTGGAGAGTGACGTTGATTTAATGATCGTCGGGGATGTGAGCCTGGAAAGAATCGCGCGCGTCTTTCAAGGTATCGAAACGCAGTTGGGTCGGCAGGTAAACCCAACGGTGTACACTGTACCGGATTTCAAGCAGAAGCTTACAGAGGAAAGCCATTTCCTGCGGACGGTGCTTGGCTCTCCGGTTCTCTTCGTACAAGGCACTCGAAATGACCTGGAAGGACTTACTGAAAAACCAGCGTGTGAAGCCGCATCAGACGAGTCACGAAGAGCTGCACGATCTCCGCGCGGTGGTGGACCGCGATCTCAAAGACGCAAAGCTTGATCAACTTTCCGCCGATCGACGGTTTGCCACGGGCCTACAATGCAGTCCTTCAGCTGACCAAAATGGTTTGCATGCGAAGGCTATCGGGTGACCGGCATTTTCCAGCTCAGCCGCACGACCGCAGACGGCAGAAACGCTTCGGCCGACAGTCTTTTGGCGTGACGGGGATTGGCGGTGCGAGCCGTCCCTTGCCTGAGCGGGAACAGGAACGGTTTCGACTCTGTGCAACGAGGCTCAGGCGCCCACGGCCGAAATGGCCGTGACCCCGCCGTCGATCAGGAAGTCTGCCCCCACGACGTACACTGAATCGTCCGACGCGAGGTAAACTGCCAGCTTCGCGATTTCCAACGGGTCGGCCATCCGCTTGCTTGGATTGTTGGTTCGGAGGACGTCCTTAACCGCCTCGCCCTGCTCTTCGCCTGGGAAGCGACCGAACATTGCCGTGTCCGTCGGGCCTGGGCTTAGGGTATTCACGCGAATCCCGCGGTCCACGAGTTCGGCGCTGAGGATTCGAGCGAGATGGACGAGCGCAGCCTTGCAGGTCGAGACGGTCGAGGTTGTCGGCCACGCCTTGCGCGCGCCAACGGACGCATTGATGATTACAGACGAGCCTTGCCTGAGTAGCGGCAAGGCCTTTTGAATCGTGAAGTAAGCCCCTTTGAAATTGACGGCTATCACCTTGTCGAAGTTTTGCTCTGTCACGTCTTCGAACAACAGGAACTCGCTGTAACCTGCATTTACGAAGACGCCGTCCAGGTGCCCGAAGTCCCGCTTGATCGTGGCGAACATCGTGTCCAGGTCGGAGAGATTGCTGACGTCTGCGCGAACGGCGAGACTTCCGGCTCCAAGCGTCTCCTTCGTCGCCTGCAGCGTACTCTCATTCAAGCCGCAGATGGCGACGCGCGCGCCCTCTCTGTCGAATTCCTGCGCTGCGGCCAGCCCGATCCCGCTGTTGCCGCCGGTGATAAGGATATTCTTGTCCGCTAGCCTACCCATTGTCGTCACTCCTTTAGATTAGGCATGGCCGTGTCGCTCGGGCAAATTTAGCCGACGCCGCGTACCTCTGCCTCCGCTTCCTCGACCACGCAGAGGAGGACTGAACCGGGCTTCGCGATCGGCGCTACGCGCCGCCAGAGGTAGGGATAATCCGGAATTGCTGCATAATGCTCAGCGTATCGGAGTAGACCCAGACCTCGACGATCTGCCCGTGCGCGATCCGAAAGATCTCGGCAATGGGAGAGGTGGCGGACTTTCCGGTGGCGGGGAGGGAGCCGAAGTCGCCGCGCAGGGTTGCAGTGATGGTGCCACGGCACAGGCCGCGGTCCGCGGTCCCGAAGTTGTCCTCGATGGTGAAGCGGACATCAGGCATCGCTTGGAAAATCGCCGAGAAGAAGGCCTTGATCTCATGGCGGCCCCGGGCCGTGCCGCCTGGGGCAACGGGGTCGTGGAACACCGCGTCTGGGGCGTAGAGTTCGTCTACTAGATCCAGGCGGCGGCCGTTGATGATTTCCTCCACGTGTCGCCGGGCGAAGTCTGCTGCTGTGCCTTGCGTCATGTCGTACCTCTTTCTGGGCGCTGCTCCTATCCTTGGACGAGTTAGCCTCCTTCGAGCGTAGGCCGCGCGGCGTATTAAGTCCGTGGCGTTGTCGCCGCTGCTGGCACCGCGGCGAGCAGGCCGCGGCGTTACTCTTCGTCGCGGTGAAGCTCGCGCCGCCGGTGGGCTGAGCGAGCAACACTCGCGCAAGCATTGGTCAGACCGCGGTGTAGCCGCCGTCCACCATCAACGTCGCGCCGGTGATGTAGCTCGCTTGTGGCGACGCGAGGAAAACGATGGCTTCGGCGATCTCGCTCGGGTCAGCGGTCCGGCCCAACGCTGTCGCGGAGCCCAGCTGCTCCAACCTGTCGCCGAGTGTGGCGATGACCGAGTCGGTGCGGGTGGGCCCGGGCGCGATGGTGTTGACACGAATCCCGTGGGCGCCGAAGGCCACGGCCCAGGACCGGGTGAATGATTCGAGTGCCGCCTTGGCGGCGGCGACCAGCGTGCCGCCTGTGTTGCCTGACGTAGCCAACGCGCCGGAGATGTTGACGATGGCACCCGATCCGCGGGCGATCATTTTTGGCAGCAGCGCCGCGGTGAGAAAGAACGGCGCCCTAACGGTGACGTCGAACGTCATCTCGAACGAGTCGACGTCCTGCTCCAGTGTCGGAGCGAAATGGTGCGCGGCCGCGTTGTTCACCAGCACGTCGACCTCACCGACCCGTTCGGCCAGGCGTCGCACAGATTCGATGTCGTTCAGGTCGGCGGCGATGAACTCGGCCTGTCCGCCCTCGGCCTCGATCGCCGCGACCGTCTGCGCTCCTCGTTCGGTGTCGCGCCCGGTGATGACCACGGTCGCGCCGCGGCGGGCGAACAGCCTGGCGGTTTCCCGGCCTATTCCGGTGGTTGCGCCGGTCACCAGCACTCGCTGGTCTTGTAGTTTCATGACACGCTCCCATGTTCGACGTTCGTAAACCAAGCATCGACGAGGTCCGCGAGTCGATCCTGCAAAACGTCGGTTATACGGCCGGTGGAAACGCCTATCCGTGGCGACCACCGTTTGCCCTTCGCGCCGAACCCAGTCTGAGGTAAATTGAAGAAGTTCCTCATCCCACTCAGCAACGGAGGTCACCAGTGAATCGACGCGAATTTTCTATGCTCGTCGTCGGCGCGGCCGCCAGGTGGGCGCCACGGGCGTCCGCACAACAACAGCAGGCCGCGCCAGGGAACCCGGCGCCTCGCCTGGATTGGCTTGCGCGGCACAAAGAACCGATTCTCGAACAAGGACTGCCGATCATCGATCCGCATCACCATTTATGGCAGCGCCCCGGATGGCGATATTTGCTCGATGACTTGCTGACGGATACCGGCAGCGGCCACAATATCGTCGCGACCGTGTACATGGAAGCGAGCTCGATGTATCGCGACCGGGGGCCCGAGGAAATGCGGCCTGTCGGTGAGGTGGAGTTCGCCAACGGCGTCGCGGCGATGTGCGGCAGCGGCGTGTTCGGAAAAACCAGGGTAGCCGCCGGCATCGTCGGACACGCGGACATGATGTTGGGCAGCCGTGTCGAGCCGGTCTTGAACGCGCTGATGCGCGCGGGGGGCGATCGCTTTCGCGGGATCCGCCACGGCGTCTCATGGGAGGCCGAGGCTGCCACCCTTAGACCGAATCCAAATACCCACGCGGGGATGCTGGCCGACAAGAAGTTCCGGGAAGGCATCGCGGTGGTCGGCCGTCTTGGCCTTTCCTACGATGTGTCGCTCTATCATACCCAGATCGGCGAAGTCGCCGATCTCGCAGGTGCGTTACCCAATACCAGAATCGTCCTCAATCATGTCGGCGGCGTTCTCGGGCTAGGCTCTTACCGCAGCAAGCAAGAGGAAGTGTTTTCGCGTTGGGCGTCATCGATCAAGGCCCTCGCTGCCCGGCCCAACGTGTTCGTCAAGCTCGGCGGACTCGGTCAAAGCTACACTGCCTTGCGCTTCGATGGGGACGCAGAACCGCCATCGTCGGAAAAGGTGGCCGCGCGATTCCGCCCCTACGTTGAAACCTGTATCACGGCCTTCGGGGCGTCGCGCTGCATGTTTGAGAGTAACTTCCCTGTCGACAAAATCTCCTACAGTTATCCCGTCTTCTGGAATGCCTGCAAGCTGATGGCGAAGGGCGCGAGCAGCAGCGAGAAAGCCGATCTCTTCGCCGGTTCTGCGGCGCGGTGCTACCGGCTGAACGGACTTGTTTAACGCGGCGAACGAAAGCTAGGAACATGACAAATCTCAAACCCGTGGATGTGGCCATTGTCGGCGGAAGGTGGAGCGGCCTCGCCATGGCCAAGCAAATTACGAGACGCAGCGGACTCCGCCTCCGCCCTTTTTCCGAAAGATGCTCATTGTTTCCCCTTTCCGGCTTTCGCTCTTCGTTTTCCGGCCCGGTATTTTGCTTTCACTTCCTCCAGCGAGAGGGTTCCCTCGGAACCGCGCTGGACACGTTCCAGAATCTTTTGCGATTCCGTGATATCCATGTGATCCTCGATTGCTTCCAGAATCGCCAAATCGTCCATGGGAACAATGGCGGCCACATCCTTACCTCGGCGCGTGAGCACAACCCGCTCTTTGCCGTAAGCAGCGCGATTGAGAATGTCCGCCAGGTCTTTCCGAGCATCAATGACTGCAATCTTCGCCATCGTTACCTCCTTCGATAGACCTCGCGCCGATGCCGGATTCTCGTAACTAGAACCGAGCGCTCCGTATCATTAACGTGGTACACGATCCGGTAGTCCCCAACCCGGACTCGATAAGTTGCATCGTTCAGTTTCTTGGAATCCGTGCCGCGAGGGTCTTTGCTAATCTCGCCGAATTTCTCAATGATTCGTTCGCCAAGCACTCTGGGCACGCCGGCCAGATCCTTATCTGCACTGGCAGCAATCCGTACTTCGTAACGTACCATAACGTACAAAATGTACGTGAATATGTCTAAACTACTCTCACACAGGCCGAGCACGTCCTGCCCGGGCCGGCCACATCGCTCGGAAGTCGCGTGCTGTCCACGCCGTGGTTTTTCTGAAAATTCTGAGCGCAGCATTTTTCCGGCGTATTAGTATCGTTGTCCATGAATCTCAACGAATACGCAAAGTATGACGCGCTCGGGTTGGCGGAATTAGTGTCGAGGAGACACGTTTCACCCAAGGAACTGGCGGAGACCGCCGTCCGGGCAATCGAAGCGATCAATCCGGCGATCAACGCGATCGTTGAAACTTATCCCGATCGGATCGAGAGCCTGGACGAAAAGATTCTGGGTGACGGTCCATTTCGCGGTGTCCCCTTCCTGATGAAAGACGTTTTCGGACATGAGGCCGGCCGGAAGATCGAATTCGGCAGCCGTCTTTGTAAAGACATGATCGTTCAGACGGACACGCACTATTGCCAGCTCCTGCGGGCGTCCGGCGTCAATATTCTCGGCCGTTCTGCAGCGCCCGAGTACTCGATGTCGGGCACGACGGAAGGCGCTCTTTATGGCAATACGTCCACGCCGTGGAAAAGAGGTTACTCGGCCGGGGGCTCGACCGGCGGGGGAATGGCGGCGGTCGTCGCAGGGATCGTGCCGATCGCCCACGGATCGGACATAGCCGGATCGATACGTGTTCCAGCGAGTTTCTGCGGCGGGGTCGGTCTCAAACCTTCGCGCGGGCGCATTTCATTTGGGCCGATTTTGGATGAGAATGGATTTGGTCTGGCTCAGAATTTTGTCCAGACCAAGACCGTGCGCGACTGCGCTGCCATGCTGGATTGTCTTGCAGTTCCTCAGCCCGGCGATCCGTTCATCATTCCGAAGCCGGCGGAATCTTATGCGACGTTGTCGCGGAAAAAGCCGCCAAGACTGCGCATCGGCTGGTCGACGAAGGCGCTGATGAATATCGAAACTGACAAGGAAGTCGCTCAGGTTGTTGAGAGGATTGCGAAGGCGCTCGCACAAATGGGACACGAGGTTTCCGAAGACAGTCCGGAATTCGATCCTTCCGTAATGAGGACCATGGCCGACGTGTGGTTTTTCGGTTTCGACCTGCGTCTTGAGGGTTACTCCAAACGCAACGGCCGCCCGATCGGGCCTGAAACTCTCGAGCCCGTCGTCTTCATGATCTATGAGTACGCCAGGCAAATGAAGCCCGTGCAATTCCTGAACGCGATGGCTGCGCTGAATACGGCGCGACGCCGCCTCGGACATTACTTTACGAAGTACGATGTGTGGCTCTCGCCGACGACCGCGCGCGTCGCCGAACCATGGGGGAAGTACAACCTTGGCCGCACGGATGTGACCATGGACACTCTTTCGGAAACCATCTTTCAACCGGTTTTCCAGTTTACGCTTCCGCACAACATCACTGGAACTCCAGCGATCTCATTGCCGTTGGCAATGCACTCGTCGGGCCTGCCGATCGGCGTGCAACTGGGAACCACACCGTCGGCTGAACATGTGATCTTTCAGCTCGCCGCGGCGCTCGAGGAAGCAATGCCGTGGAAAGACCGCCTTCCGCCGTTACATGTCTCGAGTGTTCGTGGACGCTAACAGACCTCAGGTGAGGGGCACCGAAAGGGTGTAGTGTGGCCCATCACGATAACTGGATTGACACCAGTCCCAAGTGATAGTATCCACTCCCAGCCTGCCACAGGCTGACTGCGAAGTCTCGCTGAGCTCTGTGGCTGTTATTGGTCGAGGGGCCAGTCATCATTGGGAGGCGCTTGTCATGCTCTCACTCAGAATTAACGGGAAGACGTATTCGGTTGACGTCGAGCGGGAAACACCTCTGCTGTGGGTGATCCGCGACACGATTGGGCTGACCGGAACTAAGTACGGCTGTGGGATGGGGCTGTGCGGGGCGTGCACCGTGCATGTGAATGGCAAGGCGGTGCGAGCATGCTCGCAGCCGGTAAGCCAAGCGGCCGGAAAAGATGTGACGACGATCGAAGGACTGTCGCCCAACGCGCAGCATCCGCTCCAAATCGCCTGGCGGGAAGGTGATGTGCCCGAGTGCGGCTATTGCCAGCCGGGACAGATCATGGCGGCTGCGGCGCTGCTGGCTAAGAACAGCAAGCCCGGCGACGCGGACATCACTCGCGAGGTTACCAATCTTTGCCGCTGCGGAACCTACCCGCGGATTCGGCAGGCAATTCACCGGGCGGCGGAGTTAGCGGCGAAGAGTTAGTAGAGCTTTTCTATGGAGGGGGCGAAGCGCGAGCGCGATAGCGCGAAGCCTTAAAAAAACGATGAAAGCGACGAAGGAAATGGACCGCAGGGAGTTCATCGTAACGACTCTGACGGTTGGCGGAGGCTTTGCGCTGGCGCTGGCGTTTCCGGGGAGTCAAGTGGAAGGCGCCGTCAATGCCGCGAAGATTCCGGACAAGCCGTGGGAATCGCTCGTCGGAAATGCCGACACGGAGATCAACCCTTGGCTCGTGGTAGCGCCGGACGATACGGTGACCATCCGTGTGGCCCAAAGCGAAATGGGGCAACAGACATTTACTTCCTGGTCGAAGATGATCTGCGAAGAGCTCGAGTGCGACTGGTCCAAGGTGCGCGCGGAGTACGCGTCCGTCAATCGCCACTTCCGCGAGAATAAGGTTTACCGGCGCATGGCCACCAATGCGAGCGGCGCCGTCCGCATCAGCCGCGAATATTTGCAGCAGGCGGGCGCCAGCGCGCGCGAGCGCCTGATGGCTGCAGCCGCCGGCGAGTGGGGCGTGCCGCGCTCGGAGTTGGCGGTAAAGGACGGGATCATCACTCACACACCGACGGGCCGAAAGCTGCGCTACGGCCAGGTAGCCCAGAAAGCCGCTGCGATTAAGCTGCCCGCAGAGCCGAAAATCAAGACACCGGATCAGTTCACACTGATGAACAAGCCCACCCCGTTCCTGGAAACACCACTGCGGGTGGATGGCAGCGTCATGTATGGAATGGACGTGCGCCTCCCGGGCATGCTCTATGCCGCGGCCAAGGCGTCGCCGGTGTTCCTCGGGAAAGTAAAGAAGTACGACGCCACAGCGGTCAAGAACCGCCCCGGTGTGCATTCGGTAGTCGAATTCGGCGGCCAAAATATTGAAGCAGGAGTGGCGGTAGTGGCAGACAGCTACTGGCATGCCAAAACCGCTTTGGACCTTCTTCCGATAGAGTGGGATGACGGCGCGCACGGCGAGGACACTTCGGAAAAGTTTCTGCGAATGGCTCACGCCGCGCTGGATGAGCCGGGCGCGCAAGTCCTCGTGAAGAAGGGCGACCCGGAAGCGGCGCTCAAAGGCGCCGCCAAGGTAGTGGAAGCGGTGTACGACGTGCCGTATCTGGATCACGCCTTTATGGAGCCGATGAACTGCACCGCGCAAGTCACGGCGAATCGTGTGGACGTGTGGGTGGGAACGCAGAGACCTGAAGAAGCGCTGCTGGATGCGGCGAGAATAACCGGCGTTCCTCAGGATAACGTGTACATCCACAACTGTTTTATTGGCGGCGGATTTGGCCGCCGCAACCAAAACGACGATGTCCGGCAGGCCGTAGCCATCGCCAAACAGCTGGATCGTCCCGTGAAAGTCGTATGGAGCCGCGAAGAAACGATGCGCCACGGCTACTATCGCCCCATGCGCGTGGCTAGATTCCGCGCGGGTCTGGGCCCGGACGGCAACCCCGTGGCCTGGATCAACCGCGTTATCGGGATCGACCAGAATCCGCCGGCCGATACTGCGCAAACCGTTCGAGGCTTGCATCAGGTTCCCTATGCGGTGGCGAATCAGTTCGTCGACTTTCACCTGCGGCAGACGCATGTTCCTACCGGAGTTTGGACTTCGGTGGGCCGGTCGCAGAACGAGTTTTATCTGGAAAGTTTTATGGATGAACTGGCCCATGCGGCCGGGAAAGACCCCTACCACTACCGGCGCGCGTTACTCGACAGCAACAGCGATTTCCCGCGCGCGAAGGCCTGGATGAAAGTTCTCGACACCGTCGCTGAGAAGTCCGGCTGGGGAAAGAAGCTGCCCGCGGGAACCGCCATGGGAATCGCCATCGGGGATGGCCGGCGGCCGGGCGTCAAAGAGATCACCATTTGCGCGGTGGTTTCCACCTTGTCCGTCAGCAGGAAGGGGGACGTTCGGGTGGAACGACTCGATGTAGCGATGGATACCGGGTCTTTCCTGGTGAATCCGCTGGCCGCGGAACGCCAAATCGAGATGCAAATGGTAATGGGGCTTGCAGCCACGCTTCGCCAGGAAATCACCATCGAGAAAGGGCGCACGGTGCAGAGCAATTTCCACGACTATCCCTTGCTGCGCGCGACGGAGATGCCGGAAATCAGGGTCCACTTTGTACGCGCGACGGACGATCCGATCGTCGGTATCGGCGAAGAAGCCCTTGGTTGGGTTGCCCCGTCTGTGTGCAATGCTGTTTTTGCCGTCACGGGGAAGCGGATTCGTTCGCTGCCCCTCAAAAATCACAACCTCAGTTGGGGTACTGCCTAATTTTGATGACACGGCGATAATTTTGATGAAAACTACAAGGCGTTCGGTTCAGGCCCTTGGGCCCAACCTAATCTCGGGGAGACAACTATTATGAATTCCAAGCAATCCGGCCGGAGACGGTTCCTGAAAAGTGCTGCGTTGGCGGGTTTGGCCGCCGTAGGCGCGGAGCAGTCCGTAAGCGCCCAACAGAGCGGAACGAATGCGTCAGCTCCTGGAGCACAGCCTGGCACGCACGAACACGGTCAGCCCGCGCGACTCGCGGCTCCCGCGGGACGCGCGATGACAAAGACGATCACGCACACGACCTACTACACTCCGCTGGCGGATTCTGTGGGCATCATCACGCCTGCATCGCTGCATTTCATGCAGTCTCATTCCCGCCTGCCGGACATCGATCCCGAAAAGTACAGCTTCATCATCCACGGTTTAGTGGAACGTCCGCTGGCATTCACCATGGAAGATCTGAAGCGCCTGCCTTCCGTCTCCAAGATCGCGTTCCTGGAGTGCCTGGGAAATACGGGCCCGCGGCGCCATGTTAAAGGCGAAGGAAGGAACGCAACTCCGGTCACAGTCCAGTTCACGCACGGCATCATGAGCTGCAACGAGTGGGGCGGTGTGGCGCTATCGGTACTGTTCAAAGAAGTCGGCCTGAAGAAAGAAGCCAGCTGGGTGGTTGCCGAGGGAGGGGACGGAAGCAAGTACTCCTACTGCGTCCCTATGACGAAAGCCTTGGATGACTGCATGGTGGCCTATATGCAAAATGGTGAGCCGTTGCGTCAGGAACAAGGTTTTCCGGCGCGGTTGTTCGTCCCCGGCTTTGGAGCCAACCACAGCGTCAAGTGGCTGCGGCGCCTCCTGATTACCGATGAACCCTACCTAACGTGGGATCAAAGCGTGCACCACGCCGCGGCACGCGTGGACTTGGGTAACAAGTCGCGCTGGTTCAATTTCGTGTGGCCGCCGAAATCGGTCATCACACGTCCGTCGGCCGGACTCAAGCTGAACGCGCCCGGCTATTACGAGATTACCGGCCTGGCATGGTCGGGTTGGGGTAAGGTCCGCAAAGTAGAGGTATCCGTCGATGGCGGCAAGTCCTGGAAAGAAGCAAAGCTCCAGGACCCGATCCTTTCCATGGCGCATACCCGGTTTAGCTTCGACTGGACCTGGGACGGAGAAGAAACGGTGATCATGTCCCGGTGTACCGATGACCAGGGCGAAGTGCAACCGATGCTCGCCGAGTTGAACCGGAACTGGGGCCGCAGCGAGAAGGATCGCTTGGAACCGATCAGCAACACTCACTACTGGAATGCGATTCAACCCTGGAAGATTGCTAAGGATGGGAGCATAACAGATGTGCTATTCGGTTAGATTCCTCGTGCCCTTGATTCTATTGGCACTGCTGGCAACCCCGGGAGTGGGGCTGGCGCAACGCGCCTATAGCAACATCGGCCGGACGCCTAGCCAGGAAGAAATCCAGAGCCTGGGCGTGATCGTCGACCCGTTAGGAAAAAACCTTCCTCCGGGCAAGGGAACTGCAAAAGAAGGAGCGGAGCTCTACGCCAAGCAGTGCGCAGTATGCCATGGGAAGACCGGGGAAGGCGGCGTGGCCGACCGTCTCGTAATGGGCAGCCCCGGCAACCCGCATCAAGGAATGTACACGGACCAAGACAGGCACCCGATCGGCTTCTGGGCCTATGCGACCACGGTTTGGGACTACATCAACCGCGCCATGCCCGCCAATCGCGGTGGTTCGCTGAAACCCGACGAAGTCTACGCGTTGACCGCGTATCTGCTCTACATGAACGGGATCATTCAGGACACCGACGTCATGGACGCGCAGAGTCTGCCGAAGGTGCAGATGCCCAATCGCGATAACTTCGTACCGGCAAAGCCGGTCTGGCCGCCGAACCCCAAAAGACCTAGTTGGTTTTGATTGCGATCGCGCATCGACGGTTGGTGGCCATTCCGGCGATATTCAACCACGTGGCGCCTTCAATCATGCCTCCCAACACAGATTAGAAGGATTTATAGGCCGCAGCGTAGCGACGCAAGTGCCGGGGGCGACTTCGAAAGGAGATCTTCTGAAAGTCGCTGACCCCCGGCGGCGAGAGGCATTACCTCTCGCTTATGACCAATATAGGCAGTCCCGGTAAAAAAGGTAGCGCCCTTTCGGGTTAAGCGGATTGGGCGAACCGTCTCGCCCGGAATTTGAAACGCTGCGAATATTGCTCCGGATGTCCAGCCACTGAGGCGAGAAACACCATGAGTGGCAATTCAGCGGAAAATCATACTCCAGAATGTGTCGACCAGCGCATGGGTCAGTGATGAAGCCATCAAGCTCCCGGTGTTCCGCCATGCCCGGCCGTAGAACAGTCCCGCAATACTGGCCATAAAGAAATATTTGTAGTTGGGAACCGGCGGGCCGTTATTCAAGTGAGATGCCCCAAAAATGAGCGATGCGGCGGCCAGGCTGAAGATTTGCCTTCGTGTCGTTCGTTCAATCCAATTCTGAATCAGCCCACGGAATAGAAATTCCTCAGGCAACGCGGTGAAAAGGAATATACCGATAAATAACAGCGGCGCCGTGTAGAGCTTCGAAGTAGTAAAACTGTACTGGATGAATCCGATTGCGGATCCCAACGGGATTGCAATTGCCGCGAACACGAGAAAATGAGTCAATCCGCTCGACAAAATCTTTTGGTCAGTTTCAAAACGATACCCAATCGACGGCGTTCTGTTCCAGACGGCAAAGGCAATGACCCCGGCATCGAGCGCCAGAAGTTGCGCCAATACGTAATGCAAATCCAGACCTGTTGTGCTCGTGATTAAAACGCCGCGAATGACTCCAAGCTCCAGGGGCAGCCACAGCCATAGAATGACAAGCGGTTCGGCCCGTGCCGTGAAACTCATCGCCAGAAAGGGAGCTGCCAAGTACGCTGCCATTGTCAGAGCGGGCCTTACACCGGCGGTTTCCGTTCCGGCGGCATACGCCATATACAATAACCACAGACCTGCAGGTGCGAGAGCGATTCGTTCGGGTCGAGCATGTACCCACTCGGCCAGCTCTTCAATGGTGCTGCCGCTACCAAGCCAGAGCATCACGGTCAATGCGAACCCCGGGCACGCGATGAGTAAGGTGCCTTTAATCTGATGCACCATCTGCCAGAAGCCCAGCGTTGTCTGGTAGGCTGTCCCCATCAAAGTTGATCGCTTAACGCGGTCGGGTCTGCAGAAAATCGTCCATCGGTCAAAGGTGATTTATCGTTGGACGAGCTCGATCCGGACGCCGTCAATCCCCTCCACGAACGCGAACCGCATGGATACACCGCTCGGAAGCGTAAGCGGCCGCGGCTCGGTCGTCACCTTGACGTTCTTCGTCTTGAGCGTCGCAACGGCGTTGTCGACGTTCAGGGGACGGAATCCAATGTGGTCTATCGCGTGGCCGGCGCTCGGTGTGGCATCGCCCTTCGCGGCGAGGAGCCAGACGCCGCCGAAGTTGATCCCGTCAATGCGATCTTTCATTTTGCCGATAGTGCCGCCGAACTTATCGACGTACCACGCCAGCGACGCATTCGGATCCGGTCCACGCAGGTGTACGTGGTGCAGTCCGAGCTTCGCTGGGTCCTCGACAATTTCGAGGCGAGTACCGAACGGGTCGACCACGAACCCGAGCTTGAACAGTCCGGCCACTTCGCGAGCAGGCCCCTCGATTTTCGCGCCGTCAGCTTCCATCGCCTTCATTGCCGCATCGACGTCCTTAACCGAGAACCCGATGTGGTCGACTACGCTGCCCGCACTGGGCGTTGGCTTCTCGTTCCGTTGAAAAATGACGCGCGTCTCGCCGAACATCAGGCGGTCGGTGCCTTCCGTCATTGGCTGACCGCCGAGATTCTTCCGGTACCATTCCGCGGCCTTGATGGGATCCGGAGCCGCCAGGTGCAAGTGGTCGAACATGTTTCGAAAACCGGTCTGTGCGGAGACCTCGGTCGCATAAGCCATGACGATGAGTGACCAAGCGGCCATCATCCGCAGAACTAATCGCATACGTCCTCCTCGATCGGTTCCCGAACAACGCGGCAACCGGATTAAAAGGGCCATTCTAACTTTCTAACTTTTTAACTTCCAACTTTTAACTTCAGGTACCCTCCTGGGCTGCGAACGTCTCCTCCGGTGGTGTAATTCGGGGTCACCCGTCTGACCCCGAATTACACCTGTTGTAAACTCTCACGAGCGAACCCGGGGGGCGTATGAAAAAGGTGAGTATTGCTGTTTTGTCGGCGTTGGTTGTGGCGATGGTTGCGTTTCCGCAGCAAGCGCTCTACGACGTGGTGATTCACGACGGAATGATCGTCGATGGCACGGGCAATCCGTGGTATCGGGCGGACATCGGAATCGCAGGCGGTAGAATTCAAAAGATCGGGACGATTCCGCCTTCCGCGGGGCGGAAGGCGATCAACGCGTCCGGCAAAGCCGTCTCGCCGGGCTTTATCGACCTCCACACGCATTCCGACATCCCGGTTCTCGTCGACGGAACCGCGCAAAGCGCTGTTCGTCAGGGTGTGACGCTTGATGTCATCGGCGAGAGCGAATCAGTCGCGCCGTTGGAAGGCGTCGCTCTCGAGGAGTTCAAAAGAGCGCAAAAACGGCAATACGACTTCGACGTCGATTGGACCACGGTCAGCAGCTATGTCCAGAGGCTGCAAAAACAGGGCGTCTCAATCAACATTGCGATCAGCGTCGCACCGCAGCAGATCAAGCGCGCCGTGATCGGTTACCAGAACCGGCCTGCGACACCGGATGAAATTGTACGGATGAAGAAATTGGTCGAGCAGGCGATGCGGGAAGGCGCGGTCGGGTTGTCGTCGGCTTTCAACGGCGGCGGCTACGATAATCCCGAGGAGATGTTTGAGATGGCGGCAGTGGCCGCTCAATACGGCGGCTATTACGCGACGCACGTGGGCAGTGAGGGGTACCAGCTCACGGAGGAAATCAAGAAAGCGATTCAGGTCGCCGAAGTCACGCATATCCCGATTCACATTTTTCACCTCAAGATCCGCGGCAAGAATCTTTGGGGCAAAGCGGGTCCCGCCATCGCGATGATTGAGGAGGCGAGAAGCCGCGGATTGGAGATCACTGCGAATCAATATCCGTACACCGCCATGCAGCATCCCTGGAGCCGCCTGTTTCCCGATTGGGCCGTGGATGGTCCACGCGAAAGAATCATCGAACTGCTGTCGGACCCGGCAACCCGGGAAAAGATCAAAAAGGATCCGCTGTTCCACCAATACGTTGATGAGCACGGTGGATTCGAAGGAATCGTCGCTTCGCGCATCACGAATCTGAAAAACAAGCAACTTGAAGGAAAGACCATCGCCGAGATCGCGAAAATGCGTGGCGATAAGGACCCCGCAGACACATGCTTCAACCTGATTCGCGAAGAGGGCAATTACATCTTCGGCATCTACCACAACATGTCGGAGGATGACGTGAGGATGATCATGAAGTTGCCGTGGGTGGCCATCGGGTCCGACGGCGCTGCCCTTCGGCCGGACGGCGTGTTGGGCGACGGGCTACCTCACCCGCGCAGTTTCGGAACCAATCCGCGAGTGCTTGGGAAGTATGTCCGCGAAGAAAGGGTCATTTCGCTCGAGGATGCCGTGCGAAAAATGACATCGCTTCCCGCTCAAATCATGCGGTTGAAGGACCGCGGAATATTGCGCGAAGGCCATTGGGCGGACATTGTGGTCTTCGATCCAAAAACCGTGAAAGACGTCGCGACGTTCGAGAAACCCAAACAGTACCCAGCCGGCATCGAGCACGTCCTCGTCAATGGGGTCGCCGTCGTAGAGAACGGGAATCACACCGGCGCCAAACCCGGCAAGGCGATCTTGGGACCTGGCGTCCGACAGTAGCCGCAGCCATCCGAAAGCTCAACTGCAGGGGCGCTCTTATGAGCGCCCGTTCTTTTTGGAAGCAACGCAATACCGGCGGTCAGAGCGCCGCTACAGTTAGCGCGGCAAGTGCAGACTCATTACGGTAAGGGCGCCTTCGATCATTGGAATCTGATGGGGAACGCCTTCCGGCACCATGATCCAGTCACCTTTGCTGATTCGTTTCGAAACCCCGCCTTGGATCGAAGTCCCGCTGAGATTCGCGTCATTGGTGCGCTTTTCTTCAACGAGTTTCCCACCAGTTACGATTGTGCCTGCGCCCTCGATGACGTAGAACAACTCCGCTTCTTTTTCATGAACGGCAGCCGCCTGACCCATAACGCGGTGTTCCATGTTGACGTTGTACGTGCCGAGTTGGAGCATGCGCTGTCCCAGCGCATTCTTATCGGACGGCGATTTGGCGATCATCGCGGCCACTTCCGACGCAGTAATCGCCGGTGCGGCCGGCGCGCCCGCGGGCGCCTGTCCCCGTTGTGCCCAAATTGCAAACGTCAGCAATGTAACCAAACTCGTCGCAGCCATAATTCGCATTACCATGCAGCCTCCTTTAGTCCCTTATTCACAACGAAGATACGGCAATCGACGGATTCCCTCTATTCTTTTTGCCTCCAGGGGTGCACTTTTACGTCAATTCGCGAAATTTTTTTGATGACGCAGCCGGAAGTGTGTGTGACGTTTCTAAGCACGAATGTTTTTTCGAATCCAGTTCGCGAAGAGAGGATCCACGAAGAAGTAATCACCGTGGTAGCGGTCGATAATGTCCTGGGAGTCGAGCGCCTGAAGCGCCTTTTGGACAGTCGATGCGGGTCCAAGACGGTATTGTTCGCGGCCCGCCTGTGAATGCAAATGCGCCGGACCCTGCAGGCTCAGCGCCTGCAGCACAGCCCTTTGCCTGGAAGTCAACTGTTCCCAGAGCCGTTCGAAGTACTCCGCCTGACCCCGGACCAGCTCATCGACCACGGCATCCACATCTGCGACATCCAATGCGGCCTTATTCTTCAGTTCCGCGTAATCCCACAGTTCATGCGCAATCCGCTGCACGTCATAGGGAATGAGGTCGGCAGCATCCACGAGCCGGTTCAATGCCTCTGCGCTTATTTTCCGCCGCCGGTTTTTGAACTGAGTCTTGATAAACTCTTGCCACGCCTCGGCTGGAATCTTGTCAAGAAAGATGGGGGGCCCAGCCTTATGGAATGGACGGCCGGCAGACAAAATCTCCTCCATCAACGATGGCTGTGAACCTGAAAATACATATCCAATGTTGCGTTGCTTCTGGACCTCATTCCTCAGAACATTTTCAACGGCCGGACCGCCAAAAAGCTCGATCTGTTGAAATTCGTCAAGGCAAAGCGCCATCCTGAAGCCGCCATTCTCGGCCATCTCTGCCGGCATTGCAAAAACGTCGGCGGCGAGTACCGATGGGTTCGCGCCTGCGAACCGGCTGAATGAGATCGACGTTTCATCATTCACCGGATTGAAAGTAATGGTCGGTTGCACCCGCTGGATAAATCGGCCGACCAGGCCCTTGACACGATCCCAAGGTCCGGCGGCGCGTAAAACGCGCTCTGCGAACTTTTCGAGGAACTGTTCGTAATTTGCATAGCTGCTGACGGTGATATTTACGGTGCGGATGTGCCGCTTCTCCAGCTTCAGAAGCGCCAGTGAAACCAGGGAACTTTTGCCGAACCGCCGTGGCGACAACAAAAACAGCTTCTGGCCGTCCGCCAGATCGCGAATGAGATTTTGCAGCTCCTTCTCACGGTTAACGAAATGGCGTTGCTCGACGATCTCGCCAAAGACGAACGGGTTTTCCATGGGGCCTATTATACGCTAAAAAGCGTAACGCCAAATAGCGTAACGCCGAATGGCGACTTCCTTCTGCTGGATGCGGGTGGCTATCGAGGACGAGGGGAGGCTGCGCCCTCAAAAGAATGTTGCTAAGTACTGCGTTTCGTAATTACGGTGACGTATGGGTGGACCGCATTCCGCAGAGGAGGGAATGTCCTCTACCCATACTCACCGTCATTACGAAAAGCAGTATTAACTTGAGAGGGGAGTTGCTGCACGCAATGCAGCGTTTTTTGTTTGGACGGAGTCTGTAGCAGTGTTAATGTGGCGGCAAATTTCTTGTTGTAGAACAAGGTAGGTGTCCCATGAAGCAGATCTCGGATCTACTCAGGCACAAGGGGCGGGACGTTTGGTCCTTGAGTCCGGACGCGACTGTTTACGAAGCCATCGATCAAATGGCTCAAAGGGAAGTTGGAGCCCTACTCGTGATGGAGGGCGATAAGCTGGTCGGCATCGTTTCCGAGCGCGACTACGCTCGCAAAGTGTTTCTCAAGGGAAAGTCGTCCAAAGACACACAGGTTCGCGAGATCATGTCTTATCCGGTCATCTGCGCTACACCGGAACTCACAGTCGAAAAGACGATGACCCTCCTGACTGAAAAACGCATCCGGCATTTGCCGGTTGTTATGGGCGAGAAAGTCGTGGGAGTGGTTTCGATCGGCGACGTCGTGCGGGCCATGATCGATGACAGGGATTTTCACATCGAGCAGTTGACCAAATACCTCACTGGCAGCTTCTGAAGCGCGTGTTCGGCGCCGCGCTCCTCACCGTTACTCTGATGGGGACTCCTCTAGAAGTCCCGACCTACACCAGGGACATCGCGCCACTGCTCGCGGAACGCTGCGGGATGTGTCACGCCCCGCAGGGCTCGGCTCCGTTCAGCCTGCTCACCTACGCGGACGCGAAGCGATATGCGGCCGAGATTGCTGCTGTTACTCGTACTCGGTACATGCCGCCATGGAAAGCCGATCCGGAAAACGGCCCGTTCGCCGGCCAACGCCCCCTGACCGACGAGGAAATCGATCGCATTCAGAAGTGGGTCGCGGGCGGCGCCGTCGAGGGCGAGCGAGCCGACGAGCATGCGACATTTCCTAAAAAATCCACGGCGCCGGCACAGCAATCAATCGGATGGCGCCTGGGTTCGCCTGACCTTATCGTGACGCTGCCGCAGGCGTACTCGCTACAGGCGGAGGGTACCGACGTCTTTCGCATTTTCGTCATTCCCCTGCCTGTGGCGAAAACCCGCTTCGTCCGTGGACTGGAATTCCGGCCCGGCAATCCAAGAGTCCACCACGCCAACATTCGGCTCGATAAGACCGGCGCATCGCGTGCGCTCGACGCAGCCGATCCCGGACCGGGTTACAGCGGTTTGATCGCCCGCTCCGCCAACTATCCGGAAGGACACTTCCTCGGCTGGACTCCGGGACAGGTTGCGCCTCTGCTGCCGAAGGATCTCAGCTGGCGCCTCGATCCTCACACAGACCTCGTCATCGAGACGCACATGCAGCCGAGCGGCCGTCGCGAGAGTGTGCAGCCGTCGGTTGGGTTGTACTTCAGTGACACGCCGCCCACGCGCACGCCGGCGATGCTGCGCCTGAGCCGGCAGAATATCGATATTCCCGCCGGCGACGCGCAATACATCGCCGGCGACTCGTACGTGCTGCCGGTTGACGTCGATGTCCAGGCGGTGCAGCCGCACGCGCATTATCGCGGGCGCGACATCCTGGGTGAAGCGACGTTGCCCGACGGCACAACCAGGCGGCTCATTCACATTGCGGACTGGGATCTCCACTGGCAGCATGTCTTTCGGTTCGAACACCCCCTTCATCTCCCAAAAGGCACGACGCTGTCGATGCGATGGAGCTACGACAACTCGCCAAACAATCCCCGCAATCCCGAGCGGCCGCCGAAACGCGCGCTCTGGGGCCAGCACTCGTCGGATGAAATGGGCGACTTGTGGATTCAGGTGCTTACCCAGAACGAGGCAGACCTCGTGACACTGACACGGCAGTTCCGCGCCAAAGCGGCCGCCGAGGACATCAACGGGTATGAAGCCGAGATCGAGCGGCATCCCGGCGATACCGGCCTCCATGATGATGTGGCGCTGCTCTATCTCGAAGTCGGCCGGCCCGAGGCCGCAGTGGCGCATTTCCAGAAATCTCTCGCGCTAAAGGGAAGCTCGGCGCCCGCACACTACAATCTGGGGACAGCTCTTTCGGCGGCCGGGCGCCTCGACCAGGCGGTGGAGCAATACCGGCAGGCCATTCAGATCGATCGCAAATACGCCAACGCTCACAATAATCTTGGCGGTGTCCTGCTCGCTCAGGGAAAGCGGGACGAAGCCCTCGCTGCGTATCGCGAAAACGTTCGACTGCGGCCGAAGTCTCCGTCAGGACTGGAGAATCTTGCGTGGGTATTGGCCACTGGTTCCCATCCGTCACCTCGCGAGATCGGCGAAGCCGTCGACACGGCCGAACGTGTGGTCGGTCTCACGGGAAGGAGGGACGCGCGAGGACTGGACGTCCTTGCGGCCGCGTACGCCGCCGCCGGCGACTTCGACCGCGCGCAGGATGCGGCTACGGAGGCACTGCGACTGCTGCCGGCGGCCGAATCACTCGCTGCCGGCATCCGGCAGCGCCTCGACCTGTATCGCCAGCGCCGGCGGTACATCGCACCGGATCCGGCTACCCGGCGTTAGCGGCGAACTATTCCCCTCCTCGCAGAGGAGGGGAATAGTCTTGTTGCGGCTCTGTGCCCTTTTTGTGGCCGTTCGCTTCACCTCGAATGCGTTAGCATATGCCCGTGGCAAAGAAACGGCAGAGCAGCTTCGCGCCGCCTGCACTCGTGGTCTTCGCGGTCGCGTTCACGCTGCGGATCATTCATATCTGGCAAATGCGGAACGCCCCTTTTTTCACGCTGTTGATGGGCGACGCGCGCGGCTACGACGAGTGGGCGCAGCGGATCGCGGGCGGAGACTGGATTGGCCGTGACGTGTTTTATCAGGCGCCGTTGTACCCGTATTTTCTCGCATCGATTTATTGGATTGCCGGCCGGAGTCCGGCTCTCATCCGCATCGCGCAGGCCGTGATCGGTTCAGCCTCGTGCGTGCTCCTCGCCGCGGCGGCTCGCCGGCCGTTCTCGGCGCGCGCCGGCCTGCTGGCGGGTCTGATGCTCGCTGTATATGCGCCGGCGATATTTTTCGATGGGTTGCTGCAGAAGTCCGTGCTCGACGTATTCTTTGTCTGCCTCGCGCTGTGGCTTATTGCGAATATCACGGCAATCACGGCGGAACAGCAGTCTCACCAATTGATGCCACGGCGGTGGCTGGCTCTGGGGCTTGGGTTAGGCGGCTTGAGCTTGACCCGTGAGAACGCGCTCGTCTTCATTGCCGTAATCCTGGGTTGGGCCATTCTGCGCTTTGGTGTGAGGGCAGCCGCCGTCTTCACACTGGGCGTCGTCATTGTGATGTTGCCGGTCGCTGCGCGCAACAGCATGGTTGGCGGTGGTTTCTATGTGACGACATCGCAGTTTGGAACGAACTTCTTTATTGGCAACCATCGGGGAGCCGACGGTACCTACCAGTCGCTGCGGTACGGCCGTGGCGCGCCGGAATACGAACGGCAGGATGCAGCGGAACTGGCGGAGTCCGAACTGCACCGGAAGCTGACGCCTCGAGAGGTGTCGCGCTTCTGGACCGCTCGCGCGCTTCGGTTCATTGTTTCCGATCCGGGCGCGTGGCTGAAGCTGATGGCTCGCAAAACCGCGCTGTTGATGAACGCAACTGAGATGGTCGACACCGAAGATCAGGAAAGCTACGCCGAATGGTCTGCGGTGTTGCGGCTGCTTGGCCCCGTTACGCATTTCGGCGTGCTGGTCCCGCTGGCGTTCGCGGGGATGCTCGCGACCTGGAGCGGCCGATCGCGTCTCTGGGTCTTGTATGCGCTCTTGATCGTGTACGCAGTCAGCGTCGTGTTCTTCTTTGTCTTCGCGCGATATCGATATCCGCTCGTACCAATGCTGATCTTGTTTGCCGCGGCAGGAGTCCTCGCCGCAATCGCAGAGATCCAGTCGTTTCAGCGCGCGGGATTTTCGCTCCTGCGGCCTGCCTCGAGAAAGCTTATCCTTCAGGTGACCGCCGTCGCCGCAGTAGCTATTTTCGTTAATTGGCCGATGGGATCGGCGCGCGCGATGCGCGCCGTCACCGCGATGAATGCCGGCACTGCGCTGCAGAGCGAACATCGGATCGATGAGGCGATCGCATATTACCGTCGCGCCATAGCCACCCAGCCGGATTACGCCCCCGCGTACAACAATCTCGGAACGGCGCTCCGCGAACAAAAGCGTATCGACGAGGCCGTGGCCAGCTATCAACAGGCGCTCCAGCTCCAGCCGGAATTCGCCACAGCACACTTCAATCTCGCGAACGTCCTCATCGAACAGGGTAACCCGGCGGCTGCCCTCGATCACTTCGAACGCGCGCTCAGGATGGAGCCGCCCTCGGCCGATGTCCACAGCAACCTCGGCATCGCGCTCGCGTTAAGCGGCCGGGTCGATGAAGCCTTACACGAGTTCCGGCAGGCGATCGATCTCGATTCCGGATCAGCCAAAGCTTACCGGAATCTCGGCAACACGCTGGCATCCCAGGCCCACTGGGCAGAGGCCATTGCCGCGCTCCGCCGCGCGGTGGAACTCGATCCAAACGCTGCAGCCGTCCGCTATGACCTGGCAAACGCACTGCTCGAAAGCGGCAATTCCAAAGAGGCGATTACAGAATTCCGTACGACGCTGCGTCTTTCCCCCGCGATGGTCGAGGCTCACAACAACCTGGGCATCGCGCTGGGGTCGCAGGGCAATCTCGACGACGCGATCGACGAATTCCGGCGCGCGCTTGCCATCCAGCCCGGCTTCGCTGATGCGCAGCAGAACCTGCAGCTGGCGCTTGCCGCCCGTCAAGCACAACCGAAATAATCTCAAATCCGCGCAAAGATGTTTGTTGACTAGATCCCCGGGCTTTTATATACACCAGTACAAGAAATAATCGCGAGCCACTGCCGAGTCTCGGGCTTTTCCCGCCTCTACATGCGTGGCTTTGCCGAGAAGGAGGAAGGATGGGGACCCTGAAGCGGATTTCCATCGCCTGTCTGTTTGTATCCATCGCGTGTTCGGAGGCTCTTGCCCAAAGCACGCTCACAGGAATCGTGAAGGACCAAAGCGGCGCTGTCCTGCCGGGGGTGGCCGTCGAAGCCAGCAGCCCCGCGTTGATCGAGAAGTCGCGTTCGACCATCACGGATGAAGGCGGGGCGTACAAGATCATCGACCTGCGACCGGGCAACTACGGCGTAACGTTCAGCCTTCCCGGTTTCAAGACCGTAAAGCGTGATGTGGAATTGCCTTCGAACTTTACAGCAACCATCAATGCCGAGATGGCGGTGGGCGGCGTTGAAGAAACGATAACGGTCGCCGCGGAATCGCCGGTTGTGGATTCGCAGACGAATTTCAAGGCGCAGGTCCTTCCGCGTGACGTGCTGGATACCGTGCCTACCGCCCACACCATCCAATCCGTGGGGCAGCTCGTGGTCGGTGTGAACCTGGATTCGCCGGATGTAGGCGGCTCCCGGGCGATGCAACAGACCTATTTCACTGTGCACGGAGCCGGCGCCGCGCAAACTTCGGTTCTGGTGGATGGGATGATTGTCAATGGCCTTCAGGGTGACGGTGCGGTTCAGAGTTATATGAATGATGCCGGCAACGAGCAGATGGTTTACCAGACTGGCGGGGGCACGGCCGATTCGCCGACGGGCGGTTTGAAGCTGAACATGTCGCCCAAAGAGGGCGGCAACAGCTTCCACGGCTCATTTTTTAGCGGTTTTGAGAGCAGCAGCTTGCAAAGCGACAATCTGTCACCCTTTCTTAGGTCGCATGGGGTTCGAGTGGTGGATAAAATCGGTACCTACCGCGACATCAACCCGACACTGGGTGGACCGATCAAAAAAGACAAGCTCTGGTTCTTTGGTTCAGCCCGTTTCTTCACGGTCAATAAACCGGTTGCCAGTACATTCTACGTCCCGCCGGGAAAGTCCTACTCCGACTGTAACAACGGAGTCATTGCATGCCAGCAGGGTGTCAACGACCAACAGATTAACAGCGTATTGCTGCGTCTGACCTGGCAAGTGAGCCCCCGAAACAAGCTCTCCGCGTATATGGACAGGATATTCAAGACGCGCGATCACGATGTCATCGCCGGCGATGATGCCGCAACCGCAGGTTTCTACTGGAATTCGCCGATATACGAGACAGGCACCGTCAAGTGGACCTCTACCGTCAGCAGCCGGCTCCTGGTCGAAGGAGGCTACTCGAGCAATATCGAGCGGTATAACAACCTTTATGAGCCCGGTGTCAAAAAGCCATACGGCAGTCCGGAGTGGTATGCCGGCGCTTTGCACAGGGATACGGCACTGGGCACCAGGATCAACGCAAAGACTTTTGAGTACGGCAGCTATCCGGACCGGCACAATGCTCAGGCTGCAGCGTCATATGTCCGAGGCGGCCACAACATCAAGTTCGGTTTTCAGAATTCCTGGGGAGGGTACAACCAAACGGCCTGGTCGAATGCCGATCTCTACCAAAACTATCTGAACGGGGCGCCCGCCACCGTCACAATATTGGCCACTCCGGCCCGTTGGAAGGATCGTCTGAACGCGAATCTAGGAATTTACGCCCAGGACGCGTGGACTTTTAAGCGGATGACGATCACCTACGGCCTGCGCTGGGAGTACGTCAGTGAACAGGTCTCAGGGCAACCCGCACAGCATGGGCGCTTCGCCAATATTCCCGCGTTTGGGGATATTCACATGCCGATCTGGAGAACATTCTCGCCGAGGATGGCGGTCGTCTATGACCT